>R15__coassemble_1064_pt1 | contig 15658 bp, 9 predicted proteins | sample R15__metabat2_high_PE_004 | metagenome-assembled genome bin R15
GGGACGGCAATGTGCCACAGAGGGCCCTGGGAGGCAGGAAGGTTTGGAGCAGCCGCCACGGCCATCTGCGAAGAAGGTCGCGCGATGCGATGCCGGGCCGCACGAAGGGATGCACGAAGCCGGGGCAAAAATCCGGGGCAAAAATCCGGGGCAAAAAAGCCATTGCACAAACCAAAATTATTGTGTAAATTTGTAAGATTAACGCCAACGAAATGACCGACCCGAAAATTTCCGCCAGCCACGCCCCCGCACCCGAGGCCCTGCAGCCGGAGACCAGCCATAGCAACCAGCCGCTGGACCAAGCACCCGCGCCCGAGGCGGCACCGACGAACGCACCAGCACATGAGGCGGCACAGCCGAACGCCCCCGCCCCCGAAACCCTGCAGCAGGCACTGCCGCTGAACCTGACCATCACGCCCGAGACGCTGCCGCTGATCGAGCAGCTCGGGGAGCTGCTGCCGGGCGGCTTCTTCCTGTACCACGCGTTCGGCGACCAGCAGCTGATCTACAGCAACGGCAAGATGACGGCCCTGTACGGTTGCGACACGCCGGAGGAGTTCCGCGCCCTCGTCGGCAACTCTTTCAAGGGGATAGTCCACCCCGACGATTACGAGCGCACGGAGAACAGCATACGCAGGCAGATACGGGAGCACCAGGACAACATAGACCACGTCAGCTACCGCTTCATCCGAAAGGACGGGACCGTCGGAATGATGGACGACTACGGCCATTTCGCCCATAGCGAAGCCTTCGGCGACGTCTACTACGTGTTTGTGCAGGACGTCTCGGACCAGTATGAGGAATCCCTGGAACTCGACAGGATCAGGAAAGAGGAGATCGTCAAGATCAGCGAAGGGATGTTCGGCGACTACGACTTGATCTACGAGATCGCCCCCGACGACTCGGTCACGGTCCGCAAGATGGACGATGACATGGCCGAGGCGAAAGAGAATTTCAAGACCTTCACCGAGGTGCGCGCCTTCTTCCTGGACAAGGTGGTCCATCCGCGCGACAGGGCAAGGATGGCGCAGGAAACCGACATGAATGCGCTGCGGCAGAAAATCGCCAAAAAGCACTCGCACTCCGCCGAATACTCCATCCTCAAGGGCGGCGCGACGGTGTGGAGCGAGATGACCGTCCTCGCCGGAGGTGACGGAAAGATAATCCTTGCGATAGCCGAGCGCGACCTCGAGATCGGCAAGCGCCACCTCTCGGACAAGCGCTACGACGAATACATGGCCCTGTACGTGGCCGACATCGACACCGCGACACTGCGCGCCATCAAGGTCAGCCCCCTGTTCGGCAGCATGAACGTAGGCGGCATACTCCCCTACACTCCAGGCCTGATGGAATTCGCGCAGACCCTCCAGGGCGAAGCCCGGGAATTCTTCACCCGGCTCGCCGACCTGGAGTACGTCAAGAGCGAGCTCGCCACCGAAGACAAGCATACGTTCTCATACAGGTCCGAGCTGAACGCCGAGGGCAAGTGGATAGACCTCACCTCTTACGTGATCGAGCGCCACGCCGACGGCAGCCCCGCGATGTTCACGCTGGGCTTCAGCGTAGTGGACTCCCTGGGCAGCGCCCGCAGCGAACTGCTCGAGCGCCTGGGCAGCAGCCAACAGATAATCGGCGGCCTGGCCAGCGAATACTACGCCCTGTACTACTACAACATCGACGAGGGCTGCTTCAAGATCCACACCCTCAACGAGGAAAATCTCCCTGAAGCCGCCCAGGTCGTGAATTCCGGGATCTCGACGCTCGACACCCTGCACGAATTCGGCGCATCGTCCCTCGTGCATCCCGACGACAGGCACATCTTCGCCGAAATCGACGACGACTGGTTCCGCACCCGGCTCGCCCACCGCAAGAAACTCACGCTTAGGTTCCGCCGCAATTTCGGCGGCAAGTTCCTGTGGACCGAGTTCGACATAATCAAATACGAAAACGTCGACGAGCGCCCGAACGCCATCGCCCTCGGATTCGCCGAGCGCGACGCCGAAATCAGGAGCCAGCACGTGCTCAACAAGGCCCTGGACCTGATGAGCGACAACATCCCCGTACAGCAATCCGTCGACACACTTCTGAAGCTCGCCGGCGAATTCTACAAAGCCGAGCGCAGCTACATATTCGAGATCAAGAGCAGAACAAACACCCTGGACAATTCCTACGAGTGGTGCGCCGAGGGCGTCGAGCCTATGATCGACCGCCTGCAGGACATCCCGCTGGAGGTCTGCGACGGCTGGATGAAGGAATTCAGGCGCCAGGGCGCGTTCTTCATGGACGCCCTGGACACCGAGTACAACATCCCCGAAACCGTCGAGATCCTCGAGATGCAGGGCATCAGCACCCTGGTGGCCGCCCCCATAATGTCAGGCTCCGAGATAGTGGGCTTCATAGGCGTGGACAACCCCTGCGCCGCCAAGGGCGAGATCAGCGTGCTCAGGCACATCGCCTCGATCGCCTACAGCCAGATCCTGCGCCGCCGCGAGGCCGACGAGGAGCACGTCACGATGAGCAAGCTCACCGACACCTTCCTGTCGGTGTACTTCGTGGACCTCGAGAGGGACTACATGCGCAACTACAAGATCGCCGAGCACGGAAAAAGCCTGTACGGCGGCACCGGCAAGTATTCCGTCAACATGGGCGGTTACGTCCGCAACATGGTCGCCGAACGCGACCGCGAGCGCTGCATCCTCCAGACCAGCCCCGAATACATACTCGGGCAGTTCGCGAAGAGCGACCACTTCAGCGTCGACATGGTCGACACGATGACCGGCCGCGAGCTGGACTACCTGTTCGACTTCATCAAGGTGAGCGAGGACGGCAATCAGCTGGTCATCTGCTGCACCGACGTGACCGAGAGCCTTGAGAAGGAGCGCGCCCAGCAGAAGCGCCTCGAGGAGGCCCTGTCGATGGCCCAGAGCGCCAACCGCGCCAAGACCACCTTCCTGAACAACATGAGCCACGACATCCGCACCCCGATGAACGCCATCATAGGCTACACGGGACTCGCCGCGAGCCACATAGACAACAAGGACCAGGTCCAGGCCTACCTCTCCAAGATAGGCCAGTCGTCCAGCCATCTGCTGTCGCTGATCAACGACGTGCTGGACATGAGCCGCATCGAGTCGGGCAAGATGAACCTCGACGAGAAGCCCGAAAACCTGCCCGAAGTCATCCACGCCCTGCGCGACATCGTGCAGGCCGACATCCACGCCAAGCGCCACGACTTCCTCATCGACACCGTGGGCGTCAAGGACGAGAACGTCATCTGCGACAAGCTCCGCCTCAACCAGGCCCTGCTCAACATCCTCTCGAACGCCATCAAGTACACCGCCCCCGGCGGCACCATCTCGATGCGCATCACCGAGAAAACCGTGAAGCCAAACGGCTACGCCACCTTCGAGTTCCGCATCAAGGACAACGGAATGGGAATGAGCAAGGAGTTCGTCAGGACCATCTACGACCCCTTCACCCGCGTGAAGTCCAGCACCGTGTCCGGCATCCAGGGCACGGGTCTCGGCATGGCCATCACCAAGAACATCATCGACATGATGGGCGGCGGGATCGAGATCGAGAGCGAACTCGGCAAGGGCACCGAAATCATCGTGACCTTCGACTTCAAGCTCGCGTCGGACGCCGTCGAGAGCATCGAACTTCCCGAATACAAGGGCCTCAGGGGCCTGATCGTGGACGACGACGCCGACACCTGCATGTCGGTGGCCAAGATGCTCAGGGACATAGGGATGCGTTCGCTGTGGTGCACCTCCGGCAAGGAGGCGGTTCTCCGCGCCCGCGACGCCCACATCAACAACGACAGCTACAAGGTCTACATAATCGACTGGCTGATGCCCGACATGAACGGCATCGAGACCACCCGCCGCATCCGCAAGGAGATTGGCGACGAGGTGCCCATCATCATCCTGACCTCCTACGACTGGTCCGACATCGAGGAGGAGGCGCGCGAAGCGGGCGTGACCGCGTTCGTGGGCAAGCCGATGTTCCCCTCCGACCTCCGCAAGGTGCTGGCCGAATGCGCCGGCAGGAGCGCGAAGCCCGAGCAGGCGGAAGACGGCATCGACCTCGGCGGCCGCAGGATCCTGCTGGTCGAGGACAACGAACTCAACCGCGAGATCGCCTCGGCGGTGCTCGAGGAATACGGCTGCACGGTCGCTGCCGCAAACGACGGCGACGTGGCGGTGGAGATGATCAGGAACGCCTCGGAAGGCGACTACGACCTCGTGCTGATGGACATCCAGATGCCCAACATGGACGGCTACGAGGCTACCAGGCAGATCCGCGCCCTCGGCACTCCGATATCCCGCATCCCCATCCTCGCGATGACCGCCAACGCGTTCGAAGAGGACAGACAGGCCGCCCTGGAGGCCGGAATGAACGAGCACATCGCCAAGCCGATCGACATCAGGAACCTCAAATCCACCCTCGCGAAATTCCTGTAGAAAACTTGTTCAAAACTTGATTTGCTTTTGGAACGGATAGAGAGTAATTTTGTGTGTTGGTTTGAATCATTTCAATTTCTACATATATGGAACTCCTTTACACAGGCAAAACCAAAAACGTTTACGCTCTTGAAAACGGAAACTGCCTGCTGAAGTTCAAGGACGACTGCACCGGCAAGGACGGTGTGTTCGATCCCGGCGAGAACTCGGTAGGCCTCACAATCGAAGGTGTCGGCGACGTCAACCTCCGCATGTCAATCTACTTTTTCGAAAAGATCAACGCCTCCGGCATCCGCACCCACTACGTAGGCGCGAGCCTCAAGGACACCACGATGGAGGTCCTGAGGGCCAAGGTCTTCGGCCACGGGCTCGAGGTCATCTGCCGCCTGCGCGCGGTCGGCAGCTTCCGCCGCCGCTACGGCGAGTACATCGAGGACGGCGCCCCCCTGCCCTACTATGTCGAGACGACCTTCAAGAACGACGAGAAGGGCGACCCCCTCGTCACCAAGGACGCCCTCGTGGCCCTCGGAGTGATGACCGACGCCCAGTACGAGGACATCAAGGCCCAGACCCAGCAGATCACCCGCATCGTCGCGGACGACCTCGCCGCCAAGGGGCTGGAACTCTATGACATAAAATTCGAGTTCGGATACGACGCCGACGGCAACGTGATGCTCATCGACGAGATCGCTTCGGGCAACATGCGCGTCTACAAGGACGGCGCCTACGTCGACCCGATGACCCTTTCCAAACTCTTCTTCGCCAAATAATATATGGAAAAGACAGGACGCAAGGTCGGAACCGTGTCCCGCGGCATCCGCTGTCCGATAATCCGCCAGGGCGACGACCTGGCCGCCATCGTCACCTCCAGCGTGCTCGAAGCCGCCGCTGACGAAGGCTTCAGCCTCCGCGACAGGGACGTCGTGGCGATCACCGAATCGATCGTGGCCCGCGCCCAGGGCAACTACGCGAGCATAGACGACATCGCCGCCGACGTGCGCACAAAGACCGGCGGAGGCACCGTCGCCGTCATATTCCCCATCCTCTCGCGCAACCGTTTCGCCATCTGCCTGAAGGGCATCGCGCGCGGCTGCAGCAAGGTGGTCCTGATGCTCAGCTACCCCTCGGACGAGGTGGGCAACGCGTTCGTCACCCTCGACCAGATCGACGAGGCGGGCGTCAACCCCTACTCGGACGTGCTGAGCCTCGAGCGCTGGCACTCCCTGTTCGGAGCGCCCCACCACGAGTTCACCGGAGTCGACTATGTCGAATATTATTCCGACATAATCCGCGGCGAAGGTGCCGAAGTGGAGATCATCTTCGCCAACCAGCCCAAGGCCATACTCCCCTATGCCGACACCATTATTACCTGCGACATACACACCCGCGCACGCACAAAGAGGCTTCTGAAGGCCGGCGGCGCACGCGTGGTGCTGGGTCTGGACGACATCCTGAACGCATCCGTGAACGGCGGCGGCTTCAACGAAAAGTACGGTCTGCTGGGCTCCAACAAGGCCACCGAGGACAGCGTGAAGCTGTTCCCCCGCGACTGCGCTCCCCTGGTGCAGGACATACAGGCGAAACTGAAGGAAGCCTGCGGCAAGGACATCGAGGTGATGGTCTACGGCGACGGCGCCTTCAAGGACCCCAAGGGCAAGATCTGGGAACTCGCCGACCCCGTGGTGAGTCCCGCCTACACGGGGGGCCTGAGCGGCGTACCCAACGAGCTCAAGCTCAAATACCTGGCCGACAATGACTTCGCGGGCCTGAGCGGCGACGCCCTGCGCGAGGCCATCGAGAGCAGCATACGCGCCAAGGGCGGCGACCTCAAGGGCCAGATGGCCTCGGAAGGCACCACCCCCAGGCAGCTCACCGACCTGATAGGTTCGCTTTGCGACCTCACGAGCGGCAGCGGCGACAAAGGCACGCCGGTCGTTCTGGTCCAAGGCTATTTCGACAACTACACGAACGAATAAACACTGATGAAAGTCTCCATCATAATGGGCTCGACAAGTGACCTTGAGGTCATGTCGGCCGCTTTCGCCGTTCTGGACGAGTTCGGCGTACCCTACGAAAAGAAAGTCATTAGCGCTCACCGCGCACCCGACCTGCTCGCCGAATACGCGAAGGGCGCCCGGGACCGCGGAGTCGACGTCATCATCGCCGGCGCGGGCGGAGCCGCCCACCTGCCGGGAGTGACCGCCGCATTCACCACCCTGCCCGTCATCGGCGTGCCCATCTGCGGCAAGGCCTTCGGCGGGATGGACGCCCTGCTGTCGATAGTCCAGATGCCCTCCGGCATCCCCGTCGCCACAGTGGGCGTGAACGGAGCCAAGAACGCCGCCCTGCTCGCCCTCTCCATCCTCAGCGTGAGCGACAAGGGCATCGAAGAAAAACTCGCCGCCTTCCGCGCGGCCCAGACCGAAAAAATCAAGAATACGCAGATATGACCAACGCCCGAAGAATCTACGTCGAGAAGAAGGAAGGCTTCAGGGTGGAAGCCGAAGGCCTTCGCGACGAACTCAACGAAAACCTCGGACTGTCGGTATCGGAACTGCACCTGCTGAACGTGTATGACCTCGCGGGATTCTCCCCCGAGCTGCTCGAGAAGTGCCGTTACAGCGTGTTCGGCGAGACCGTGACCGACTCCGTCACCGACTCGGTCGAACTCGAAGGCCGCAGATACCTTGCAGTTGAATACATCCCCGGCCAGTTCGACCAGAGGGCCTCTTCCGCAGTGGACTGCGTCCACCTGATCGACCCCCACGCCGACATCCGCATCCGCAGTTCGCGCCTGCTCATCTTCGACGACGGCGTGAGCGAAGACGACCTCAAGGCCATCAGCCACTACTACATAAACGCAGTCGAGTCGCGTCCCAAGGACCTCGGCAGGCTGGATCTGAGCGAAAACGCCGACGTGAAGCCTCTGGAGGACCTCGGCGGATTCACCACAATGAGCCCGCAGCAGTACAAGGAGTTCTGCCGCAGCCACGGCCTGGCGATGAACGAGGACGACCTCGCCGAAGTGGTCGCCTACTTCAGGCAGGAGGGCCGCTGCCCCACCGAGACCGAACTCCGCATTCTGGACACCTACTGGTCCGACCATTGCCGCCACACCACATTCACCAGCATACTCACTCAGACCGACGTCGACGACTCCTTCATAAAGGGAGAAATCGAAGCCGAACTGGGGCACCTGCACGCCATCCGCGCCGAACTCGGCCGCGAAGAGAAGCCCCTCTGCCTTATGGAGCTCGCCACCATCGGCGCCCGCTGGCTCAAGGCCCACGGCAAACTGGACGACCAGGAGCGGAGCGAAGAGAACAACGCCTGCAGCATCTGCATCGACGTCGACGTGGACGGCAAGACAGAGCGCTGGCTGCTGATGTTCAAGAACGAGACCCACAACCATCCCACCGAGATCGAACCTTTCGGCGGCGCGGCGACCTGCCTGGGCGGAGCCATCCGCGACCCTCTGTCGGGCCGCTCGTACGTCTACCAGGCGATGCGCGTGACCGGCGCGGGCGACATCCTGAAGCCGGTTTCCGAGACCATCCCCGGCAAACTCCCCCAGAAGGTGATCTCCCGCAAGGCGGCCGGCGGATACTCCTCCTACGGCAACCAGATCGGCCTTGCAACCACCCACGTGCGCGAAATCTATCATCCCGGCTACACCGCCAAGAGGATGGAGATAGGCGCCGTCGTGGGCGCGGTGAGGCAGGCTGACGTGCGCCGCGAATCCCCCGCCCCCGGCGACGTGATCCTGCTGCTGGGCGGCCGCACCGGACGCGACGGCATCGGCGGAGCCACCGGTTCCTCGAAGGGCCACAAGGTCGCTTCGCTCGAGACCTGCGGAAGCGAGGTCCAGAAGGGCAACGCCCCCGAGGAGCGGAAGCTCCAGCGGCTTTTCCGCCGCCCGGACGTCACGAGCCTCATCAAGAAATCCAACGACTTCGGAGCCGGCGGAGTGAGCGTCGCGATAGGCGAGCTCGCCGACGGACTCGACATCTACCTTGACCGCGTGCCGGTCAAATACAGCGGCCTCAACGCCACCGAGCTCGCGATCAGCGAGTCCCAGGAGCGTATGGCGGTCGTGATCGAAGCCTCCTGCCGCGAGGCCTTCGAGCGCCTGTGCGCCGAAGAGAACGTCGAGGTCACCCACGTGGCCGACGTGACCGACACCGCGCGCATGAGGATGTTCCGCGGCGGCGAGAAGGTCGCGGACCTCAGCCGCGCCTTCATCGACAGCGCCGGAGCGAAGCATTACGCCAAGGCCACGGTCGGAGCGGTCGAGGACATCGACCCGTTCGTGCGCAAGCCCGAAGGCGCCACGCTCGCCGAGAAGATGTGCGCCACCCTGGGTTCGGCGAACGTCGCCTCCCAGAAGGGCCTGGTCGAGATGTTCGACTCCACGGTGGGCCGCAGCACGGTGCTGATGCCCTACGGAGGCGTCCTTCAGAGCACCGAGACCCAGGTTTCGGTCCAGAAACTCCCCACCGACGGCTTCACCGACACGGCGTCCCTGATGGCGTTCGGCTACAATCCCGACCTGACGCTCTGGAGCCCCTTCCACGGGGCCGCCTATTCGGTCGTCGAAGCCTGCGCCAAGGCGGTCGCGGCCGGAGCGGAGTGGTCCGGGATGAGATTCTCGTACCAGGAGTACTTCGAGCGCATGACCTCCGACCCCCATTCCTGGGGCAAGCCTCTGGCGGCCCTGCTGGGGACCCTGAGGATGCAGACGGAGCTCGGGCTGCCCTCGATCGGCGGCAAGGACTCGATGAGCGGCACTTTCGAAGACATCAGCGTGCCTCCCACCCTGGTCGCGTTCGGCGTCACCCCCGTCCGCGCGAGCAAGGTGATCTCGCCCGAATTCAAGTGGGACGGCAACCTCGTCTACCTCATAAAGCACACCCCTCGCGCCGACAGGATGCCCGACACGGACGCCCTCAAGCGCATCTGGGACTACACCCGCGCAAGGATCGACGACGGCACCGTGGTGTCCGCCTGGGCCTGCGGATTCGGCGGCGTCGCGGAAGCGCTCGCAAAGATGAGCTTCGGCAACTCGTTCGGGTTCGAGGTCGAGATCCCCGAAGACGAACTCTTCGCCCTGAACTACGGTTCCATAGTGGTCGAGGCAGCCGGGGAACTTGATTCCCCCGACGCCATCCTGCTCGGAAAAGTCACCGACGGCGAAGACGGATACGTGCGCATAAACGGCGAAAGAATCGCCTCCGACGCCCTTCTGAAGGCCTGGAGCGGCCGTTACAACGGGGTTTACCCCCAGACCGCCGCGGCCGCCTGCAAGGAATCCCCCCGCCGCGAATGCGCGAAGGTGAAAAGGGCCGCCCGCAAGCCTGAGCATTGCGACGAGCCGCTTGTCTACCTGCCCGTGTTCCCCGGCACCAACTGCGACTACGACACCGCCAAGGCGTTCCGCAAGGCCGGCGCCCGCACCCGCTTCGGAGTGTTCCGCAACCTCACCGGCGCTGACGTTCTCGAATCGATCGAGCGTATGCGCAAGGACATCTCGGAATGCCAGATACTGGCCCTGAGCGGCGGATTCTCGTCCGGCGACGAGCCCGACGGCAGCGGCAAATTCATCGCCAGCGTGCTCTGCAACGAGGCGATCGCCGCCGAAATCGACCGCCTGCTCGAGCGCGGAGGCCTGATCCTGGGCATCTGCAACGGCTTCCAGGCCCTGGTCAAGAGCGGCCTGCTGCCCTACGGCAAGGCCGGCAGCGTGACCACCTCCTCGCCCACCCTGTTCCGCAACGACATCGGCAGACACATCTCGCAGATGGTCTGCACCCGCGTCGCGTCCAACTCCTCGCCCTGGCTGAAGGGCATGCAGGTCGGCGACGTGCACGCCATAGCCGTCAGCCACGGCGAAGGCAAGTTCGTGGTGAGCCGCGAACTCGCCCGCGAGCTCTTCGACGGCGGCCAGGTGGCCTTCCAGTACGTCGACCCCGTCAGCGGCGAGCCCACGATGGAATCGCCCTGGAACCCCAACGGCAGCTGCTACGCCATCGAGGGCATCATCAGCCCCGACGGCCAGATTCTGGGCAAGATGGGCCACAGCGAGCGCTACGAGAGCGGCCTGATGCGCAACATAAGCGAAGAACTCGTGCAGCCCCTGTTCGAGAACGCCGTGAACCACTTCAAAAACGCGAAATGACGATGGAAGAGCAGATCATATACGACGGCAGGGAGAAGAAAATCTGCGCGACGGACGATCCCGGCGTCATCCTGATACACTACAAGAACGTCGCGACCGCGTTCGGCGGCATCAAGAGGGCCGTCTTCAAGGGCAAGGGAGAGGTCTGCAACAAGGTGTCCGCCATCGCGATGCAGGCGCTCACCGAGGCGGGAGTCCCCAACCATTTCCTCAGCCTCGCCTCCGACCGCGACCAGCTCTGCAGGAAAGTGGAGCTCATACCGCTACAGATAGTTGTCCGCAACCGCCTGGCCGGCACCACCGCCAGGCTCCTGGGAGTCGAGCACGGCACCCGGATTCCCAACACGGTCTACGAACTGCGCTACAACTGCGACGCCCTGCAGGACCCGATGATCAACGACCACCACGCAGTAGCCCTGGGCATCGCCTCGTACGCCGAACTCGGCCACATCTATGACCTCGCCAGGCGCTCGAACGACGCCCTGATCCGGCTCTTCGAGAAGGCCGGCATCGAACTGGTGGACTTCAAGATGGAATTCGGCCGCACCCCGGACGGCGACATCATAGTCTCGGACGAGATAAGCCCCGACAACTGCCGCCTCTGGGACATCGAGAGCGGCAGGGTGCTCGACAAAGACCGCTTCAGGCACGACCTGAGCGACGTCTGCGTGAGCTACCGCGAAGTACTTGACAGACTCGAAAAAACACAGGAGCAATGAGCATTTTCGGAGTTTACGGCGTGCCGCACGCCGCACAGGCTATTTATTTCGGACTGCACGCGCTGCAGCACCGCGGCCAGGAAGGGGCGGGCATAGCCACTTTCGAACAGGACGGCAAGTGCAGGCACCACCGCGGGCTCGGGCTCGCGGGCGAGGTGTTCGTCCCCGGGAAACTCGTCGAGCACAACGGCATCCTCGGCATAGGCAGCACCCAGTACGCCAACGCCGCCAGGGGCGGTCTGGACAACGTCCAGCCCCTTTGCTTCCACCACCGCACGGGCGATTTCGCCATCGCGGGCGAAGGCAATCTGGTCAATTCCGCCCAGCTCACGGCCTGGCTCGAAGACAAGGGCTGCATAATGCACACCGGCACCGACGCCGAGATCCTGGCGAACCTCATCAAGAAGGAGGGCAACGAGGACCGCATCGGCCGTCTGGTGGACGCCCTCAACATGATGGAAGGCGGATTCGCGTTCGTCATCCTGACCCGCAACCGCATCTACGCCGCGCGCGACAAATACGGCATCAAGCCGCTCGTGCTCGGGCGTCTGGGCGACGGATGGGTGGTAAGCAGCGAGTCCTGCGCCTTCGAACTGGTGGGCGCGGAATTCGTTCGCGACGTCGAGCCCGGCGAGATAGTCTCGCTCGACTCGCACGGACTGCGCAGCAGCCGCTATTCGCAGTTCCAGAAACACAAGGTCTGCTCGATGGAATACTTCTACCTCGCCAGGCCCGACAGCGACATCGACGGCCGCAACGTCCACGCCTTCCGCAAGGAGATAGGGCGCAGGCTCGCCGCCGAATGCCCCGCCGACGCCGACATCGTGGTGGGAGTGCCCGATTCGGGCCTGAGTGCCGCAATGGGCTACGCCGAAGGCAGCGGCATCCCCTACGAGATGGGTCTGGTGAAGAACCGCTACGTGGCCCGCACCTTCATCCAGCCCACCCAGGCAATGCGCGAGAAGGGCGTGCAGATGAAGCTTTCGGCCGTGCGCAGCCTGGTCGCGGGCAAACGCCTGGTGCTGGTGGACGACTCGATAGTGCGCGGCACCACCTGCCTCAAGATAGTGAAACTGCTGCGTGCCGCCGGCGCCGCCGAGGTGCACGTGCGCATAGCCAGCCCGATGATGAAGTTCCCCTGCTACTACGGAGTGGACACTTCGACCACCAAGGAACTGCTCTGCGCGACCCGCGACCTCGAGGAGTCCTGCAGGATGATCGAGGCCGACTCGCTGGGATTCGTGTCCTGCGAGGCGTCGGTCGAAGCCACCTGCGGCTGCAGCGAACTGTGCCTGGCCTGCTTCAACGCAGCCTACCCCACCTCACTCTACCAATACGAAAACGAAGACGAATAAGATATGGCAAAATCATACGAAAACGCAGGAGTCAACCTCGAAGCCGGCTACGAAGTCGTCAGCCGCATCAAAAAACACGTCGCGTCCACCAAGCGCCCCGGGTCGATGGGCGGCATAGGGTCGTTCGGAGGAATGTTCGACCTCGCCTCGCTGGGCTACAGGGAGCCTGTGCTGGTGAGCGGCACCGACGGCGTGGGCACCAAACTCAAGATCGCGTTCGCGATGGACAAGCACGACACCGTCGGCATCGACGCGGTCGCGATGTGCGTCAACGACGTGCTGGCGCAGGGCGCCGAACCGCTGGTATTCCTCGACTACGTGGCGGTGGGCCACAACGAGCCCGCGAAGGTCGAGGCGATAGTGGCGGGAGTGGCGGAAGGCTGCCGCCAGGCCGGCTGCGCGCTGGTGGGCGGCGAGACCGCCGAGATGCCCGGGATGTACGAGGGCGGCGAATACGACATCGCCGGATTCACCGTCGGCGCGGTCGAGAAATCAAAGCTCATCGACGGCTCCAAGGTCAAGGCGGGCGACGTGCTGGTGGGCATAGCCTCCACCGGAGTCCATTCCAACGGCTTCAGCCTGGTGCGAAAGATTGTCGCCGACGCGGGCCTGTCGTTCACCGACGCCATCCCCGAACTTGACGGCGAACTGCTCGGCAACGTGCTGCTGACCCCCACCCGCATATATGTCAGGCAGGTGCTGGACGTCATCCGGCAGTGCGACGTGCACGGAGTGGCCCACGTCACCGGCGGCGGCTTCGACGAGAACATCCCCCGCATCCTCAAGGAGGGCCAGGGAATCGAGATACACGAGGGTTGCTGGGAGATCCTGCCCATCTTCCGCTGCCTCGAGAAGTGGGGCGGCATCCCCCACCGCGAGATGTACAACATCTTCAACATGGGCATAGGAATGGTGCTGGCGGTGGACGCCGCCGAGGCCACCAGGGTCATCCAGATACTCTCGGACCACGGCGAGCAGGCGGGCGTCATCGGACGCGTGACCTCCACCCCGGGCGTAAACATCATAATGCAATGAGGAAGCTGGCGGTATTTGCAAGCGGCAGCGGCACCAATTACGAGGCCATAGCCGCGGCCTGCGCGGACGGGCGGATCGAGGCCGAAGTGGTGCTGCTGGTCTGCGACAAACCGGGCGCCAAAGTGCTCGAAAGGGCGGCGAAGTACGGCACCCCCACATTCGTCTTCGACCCCCACTCGTATGCGTGCAAGGCCGATTTCGAGAGCGAGATCGCTTCGCGCCTGGACTCCCTCGGAGTCGAGCTCGTGTGCCTTGCCGGCTATATGAGGATAATCGGCGAAGTGCTGCTGAAGCGCTACGGCGGACGCATAATCAACATCCACCCCTCGCTGCTGCCCGCCTTCAAGGGCGCGCACGCGGTCGAGCAGGCGGTCGAGTACGGGGTCAAGGTCTACGGCATCACCATCCACTGGGTGGACGAGTCGCTGGACGGAGGCCGCATCATAGCCCAGAGGGCCTTCGAATACGACGGGGACGACCCGGAGGAAGTCCACAGGCTCGGGCAGGTGATCGAACATCAACTATACATAGAAACAATAAATAAACTACTCTCTCGGATATGAAGAAAAGAGCACTCGTCAGCGTGAGCGACAAAACGGGCCTTGTTGAATTCGTCAGCGGCCTTCAGGAACTCGGATGGGAAATAATAGCCACGGGCGGCACACAGAAGCTGCTCGAGTCATCCGGCATACACACAATCGGAATCAGCGAGGTCACGGGATTCCCGGAGATCTGCGACGGCCGCGTCAAGACCCTGCACCCCAAGGTGCACGGCGGAATCCTCGCGCGCCGCGACGTCCCCGAGCATATGGCGACCCTGAAGGAGAACGGGATCGAGACCATCGAACTGGTGTGCGTGAACCTCTACCCCTTCAAGCAGACCATCGCAAAGCCCGGCGTGACTATGGAGGATGCAATCGAGAACATCGACATAGGCGGTCCCTCGATGGTGCGCAGCGCGGCCAAGAACTGGCGTGACGTCAACATCGTCTGCGACCCCGCCGACTACGCCACTGTGCTCGCCGAACTGCGCGAGAACGGCTGGACAAGCGACGAGACCCGTCTGAAACTCAGCGCCAAGGCCTACACCCACACCGCCGAGTACGATATGATGATCGCGACCTATATGCGCGCCAAGGCCGGCTTGAACGAGAAGCTCTTTCTCGAATATGACCTCCGCCAGGGCCTGCGCTACGGCGAGAACCCCCACCAGGACGCGAAGTTCTATGCCGAACTCTCTCCCCGCCCCTACTCTCTGGCCTTCGCCCGCCAGATACAGGGCAAGGAACTGAGCTACAACAACATACAGGATGCCAATGCGGCGCTCAGCGTGGTGCGCGACTTCAGCGAGCCCTTCTGCGTGGCGCTCAAGCACATGAACCCCTGCGGCGCGGCCGTGGCTCCCACCATCGAGCAGGCCTGGCAGGCCGCATACGAGGCCGACAAGGTCAGCATCTACGGCGGCATCGTGGCGGTCAACCGCCCTCTCACGGCCGAGGTCGCGCTGGGGATGAAGCCTATCTTCCTCGAGATCGTCATCGCCCCTTCCTACACCCCCGAGGCCCTGGAAATCCTCGCCGCCAAGAAGAATCTTCGCGTGCTGGAGGTCGACATGACCCCGACCGAGGCCCCCGTGCCCCAGTACATCAGCGTCTGCGGCGGAATGCTCGCCCAGAGGCTCGCCACCCAGGTCGAGGAAGTGAAGCCCGAAATGTGCGTCACTGCAGCCAAGCCCGGCGAGGCTCAGATGGCCGACCTCAATTTCGGCTGGAAGATCGTCAAGCACGTCAAGTCCAACGCCATCGCGATCGTCAAGGACGGCCACACGGTGGGCGTCGGAGCGGGCCAGACCAACCGCGTCGGCTCCGCCGAAATCGCCCTCAAGCAGGCCCACGAGGCAGGATTCACCAC
>R15__coassemble_1067_pt1 | contig 15644 bp, 14 predicted proteins | sample R15__metabat2_high_PE_004 | metagenome-assembled genome bin R15
TCTCCGTGTATCACATTCTTGCCACAGGGGCACACTAACCCTTGGCCACAGGGGCACACTATTTCTTGCAATCTCGACACCCCAAATTCTTATTATGACACAAGTTGATGACATCTAGTGCAGCACTTAAGTCGCTGAATATCAAGCAACTAAGCAAGGCGCCTGCTTGAAAATCAAGCAGACACCTTGCTTAAAGCATTGCTAATCAGCAGGTTAAGCGCCACACTAAAAATCCCGAACCCCGAAAACCACCGTGTGATTCGGACGCGAGCCGAATCACGAGAGGGAAAACCACGAAAACAGGCGTGTGATTCGGACGCAAGCCGAATCACACGAGGGAAAACCGCGAAAACCACCCTCTGCTTCGGGCGAAACCCGAAGCACACGAGGGAAAACCCCAAAAACCACCCTCTGCTTCGGGCGAAACCCGAAGCACGAGCAGGAAAACTGCGGGGGATGCTAGAGTTTCGGGAGCGCGACCTTCTTGTAGCCGAGGCGGTGGAGCTCGATGGCGGCGCCGATGCGGAAGAGAACGCCGTAGGAGCGGACCAGGACATAGAAGCCGAGGGCGGTCTGGGTCTCGATGCCTTCGTGGCTGATCAAGCCGAGGGTGGCGAGGGCGCAGTTGTCGACGACGGACGAGATCTTCTCGGACCATTCGGCAGTGAGGTGCAGCACGTCGCCCAGGATGTGGTCGTCCATGTCGTCCCAGCCGCGCGAGCCGTAATAGGCTTCATAAGGATCACCCGAATGCGAGGCCCAGTCATTGTCCCAGGCATTGGCGACGCCCATTCCGAGGAAAGCGGCCCAGCCGAGCGCAGCTTCGGGAAAGCGATTGAAATTGGCCACCGCATCGCCAACATAGCCCTGCAGATACTCCTCCCACTTGGCGTCGATGTCGGGCGAGCCCAAAAGCACGCCTTCGAGCACGCCTTCGCCCGAGCAGACCTTCAGCAGGCCTTCCTGGAGAGTCTTTTCGTACCGGTCGAGGATTTCCTGCATCTTACTTGCGGTTCTTGCGGACGGGATCGCAGGTCAGGCTTATGCCCAGTTTCTTGAGAATCTTCTGGTCGACCTCGCTCAGCATCACGGTGCAGTGGACCTGGCAACCGTCCAGCCGGGGCAGGGCGGCGAGCGCCTTCTGGCAGTTCTCGTCAAACAGGCTCAGCATCGAGATGGCCACCAGCACCTCGTCGGTGTGCAGGCGCGGATTGTGCCCGTGCAGCAGCTGGACCTTGGTCTTCTGGATAGGCTGGATCATATTCTGCGGTATCAGCTTGACCTTGTGGTCGATGCCGGCCAGATGCTTGGTCGCGTTGAGCAGAAGTGCGGCGCAGGGGCCCAGCAGGGGGCTGGTCTCGGCCGTGATGAGGGTGCCGTCCTCGAGTTCGATGGCGGCGGAGGGGACACCCGAGCGCTCGGCGCGTTCGCGGGCGGCGACGGTGGTCTTGCGGAGGTCGGTGGTGATGCGGGCCTGCTTCATCAGAAGGCCTATCTTGTTGACTTCGCCATCGTTGCACTCCCCTTCCGCGAGTTTGCACAGGGCGGTGTAGTAGCGGCGGATGATCTCCTGGCGGGCGGCCTCGCAGCACACCTGGTCGTCGCTGATGCAGTAGCCTATCATATTGACGCCCATGTCGGTGGGCGACTTGTAGGGGTTCTCGCCGTAGATGCCCTCGAAGAGGGCGTTCAGCACGGGGAAGATCTCGATGTCGCGGTTGTAGTTGACGGCGGTCTGGCCGTAGGCCTCGAGGTGGAACGGGTCGATCATGTTGACGTCGTTCAGGTCGGCGGTGGCGGCCTCGTATGCGATGTTGACGGGGTGCTTGAGGGGCAGGTTCCAGATGGGGAAAGTCTCGAACTTGGCATAGCCGGCCTTGACTCCCCTCTTGTGCTCCTGATACAACTGGCTCAGGCAGACGGCCATCTTGCCGCTGCCGGGACCGGGCGCGGTGACGATCACCAGCGGGCGGGTGGTCTCGACATAGTCGTTTTTGCCGAAGCCTTCGTCGGAATCAATCAGAGAGACATTGTGGGGATAACCTTCGATGGTGTGGTGGTAATAGACCTTGATGCCCATACGCTCGAGGCGGGAGCGGTACATATCCGCGCTGGACTGGCCGTTGTAGTGGGTGATGACGACACTGCTGACGAGGAACCCGCGCTCGGTGAATTCGTCGCGCAGGCGCAGCACGTCCATGTCGTAGGTGATGCCCAGATCGCCCCTGACCTTGTTCTTTTCGATGTCGACGGCGCTGATCACGATGATGATCTCGGCCGAGTCGCTCATCTGGCCCAGCATCTTGAGCTTGCTGTCGGGCTCGAACCCGGGCAGAACCCTGCTGGCGTGGTTGTCGTCGAAGAGTTTGCCGCCGAACTCCATATAGAGTTTGTCGCCGAACTGGGCGATGCGCTGTCTGATGTGTTCCGATTGGATTTTAAGATATTTCCCGTTGTCGAACCCGTATTTCATATTTAAATGTAAAAACGGACACAAAAGTAAGCATTTTCGGGCGAAAATGCCTACTTTTTGTGCAATTATTATTGGGGGGCGTTCCCCCCAAACCCCCTGAGTCGCTTCGCTCCGAAACATTTGACTGCACATTTAAGGAATATTTGCTAAATTTGCGGCATTATGACACTGATCAAATCAATTTCCGGCATCCGCGGGACAATCGGCGGGCCGAAGGGCGAAGGCCTCACTCCAATCGACATAGTCAAATTCACGTACGCATACTGCGCCACGCTGCCGCGGCGCAAGCCCGCCCCGAACGGCGCGCGCTACAAGATAGTGGTCGGCCGCGACGCCCGCATCAGCGGCGAAATGGTCGAGCAGCTGGTCTGCGGCACGCTCGTCGCCTGCGGCGTCGACGTCGTCAAATGCGGCCTCGCCAGCACGCCCACGACCGAACTCGCGGTCCGTTTCGCCGGCGCCGACGGCGGCATCATCCTCACCGCCAGCCACAACCCCCGCCAGTGGAACGCCCTCAAGCTCCTGAACGAGCAGGGCGAATTCCTCACCGCCGCCGAAGGCCAGGCCATCCTGGACCTTGCGGAAAGCGAGGAATTCGACTTCGCGCCCGTCGACAGCCTGGGCAGCATCACCGAACACGATTTCACCGACGAGCACCTCGACAGCGTGCTGGCCCTGGAGGCCGTCGACGCCGAGGCCGTGCGCAAGGCCGGCTTCAAGGTGGTGCTGGACTCCATCAATTCGGTCGGAGGCATCATAATGCCCCGCCTGCTGGAGCGCCTGGGCGTCGAGTGCATCACCCTTAACGGCGAGCCCACGGGCGACTTCGCCCACAACCCCGAACCCCTGCCCAAGAACCTGGTGGACCTCAGCACGACCGTGGTGAAGGAAGGCGCCGACCTCGGCGTGAGCGTCGACCCGGACGTCGACCGCCTGGCCTTCATCTGCGAGAACGGCGAGCCCTTCGTCGAAGAATACACTCTCGTGAGCGTGGCCGACTACCTGCTGGACGAAGCGGTGAAGAAGGGCGTCACTCCCCTGCACACAGTCTCCAACCTCAGTTCCAGCCGCGCCCTGCGCGACGTCACCGAGGCCCACGGAGGCACCTATTATGCGGCCGCCGTCGGCGAAGTCAACGTCACCACCAAGATGCACGAGGTCGGCGCCCTGATCGGCGGCGAAGGCAACGGAGGAGTCATCTACCCCGCCTCGCACTGCGGCCGCGACGCTATGGTCGGCGTCGCCCTGTTCCTGAGCAACCTCGCCCACAAGGGCCTGAGCGCCAGCGCCTACAAGGCCACCCTGCCCGCATATTTCATCGCCAAGAACCGCATCGACCTCAGCGACAAGGCGATGATCGACCGAATCCTCGAGGCGATGAAGGAGCAGTTCAAGAGCGAGAAGGTCAACACCATCGACGGCGTCAAGATCGACTTCGAAGCCGCCCGCGAGTGGGTGCACCTGCGCAAGTCCAACACCGAGCCCATCATCCGCATCTACAGCGAGGCTCCCACCGAAGAGCGGGCGCAGGCGCTGGCGGAAGAGGTCATCGCCCTCGCGCGCAAAATCATAGGAGAATAACGGATGTTCAGTTTCCGGACCACCCCGATCGAGGACCAGCTCGACAAGGCGCTAGTTGACGGCCGCGTGGGCGTGTTCTGCACCCAGAACTGCTGGGACCCCTTCAAGGCGCGCTATGTCTGGGACATATTCCGCGAAAGGGGCACCCTTGAGCGCGTCTTCACCCCGAGGGACTCCGAACTCACTCCCGGCACCAACCACATCGAGTGGACCGCCGACGAGCTCGAGGGCCTGACGGCCGTGGTCATCGAAATCCAGGACGTCGGCTCGCGCTACTTCAACTACACCCGCGACGTGATGCAGCTGCTGAGCATGCGCGCCCGCAATTTCGACGGCCCTTCGATTTACGTGATCGACCACATAAATCCGGCCGGCAGGACAGTCGAAGGCTCGATCCCCGCGGTCGAATCCGACATCTGGACCCCGAAGGTCGCCCACCGCCACGGGCTCACCCTGGGCGAACTCTGCTGCCTGTACTACGACGAGATCGGGGCAAAATTCCCCCTGCACATAATCTCCGCCCGCTGCTCGGACGTGGGCAAGGACCTCCTGCCCTGGACGATAGCCCCGTCCGCCGACATCCCGGGGATGTTCACCTGCGAGATGTACTCCGGCGGCGGACTCTGGAACAACACCAACGTCACTCCGGGCATTGGCACCACGAGGCCCTACGAATACATAGGAGCGCCGTTCATAAAGACCGGCGACGTGCGTTTCCTGCCTTCGCCTCCGGGAGTAATGATGCGCCCCTGCTCGTTCACCCCTGCGGCAGGCCGCTATCAGGGCGAGCGCTGCTTCGGCTACCAGATAATGCTCCAGCCGGGCGCGCAGTACCATTCGCTGCTCCACACCCTGCAGCTGATGAGGTTCCTGGCCGACCGCTACAGCGCCTTCGAGATGCAGGACTCGCTCTTTGTCAAGGTCGCAGACCCTGTGATCGAGGAATACCTCAAAGGCAACCTCACCTTCGACGTCATCCAGGAGCACGTCAAGGCAGAGGAGCAGAAGTGGATACGCAAGGCAAAGCGCTACATCCTCTACGACAACGCCCCGTACAGGATAAAATAATCGTCACAAAAACAGTTGTGACGAAATTCGAAACTCCTGTATTTCGTCACTCTAAAAGGCCCTTTCGTCACAGAAAGGGCCTTTTTATGACATTCCGCCGATTGTGACGGACAATGTTTTGAAGGCGCGGGCTCCAAGGGTAAATTTGCAATCGTCAAAACAAAAACGACCATGACGATACCCGCAACCACAAGGCTCGACAACGCCGCCCTCATATATGCCCCCAGCAAGACCGGAAAGTATTCCGCGCTCTTCCGCCTCAGCGTCACGCTGACCTCCCCCGTTTCCCCCGCGCCCCTGCAGAAGGCGCTCGGGAACGTGCTCGAGCGCTTCCCCAGTTTCTCGTACACCATCGCCAAGAATTTCTTCTGGTGGTATCTGCGCCGCATCGAAGGCACCCCGCGCGTGGGCAGGACCCGCGCGCTTCCCACCTTCGATTACGAGAAGAACGACGGATTCCTGTTCCGCGTCGGCTATGAGGACTGCCGCATCGACCTCGACATCTTCCACGCCCTGACCGACGGCACCGGCGCGATGACTTTCCTCATGAGCCTCGCCGCCGAGTACGTGAGGCTCGCCTGCGGAGAGGAATCCGGCACCGGCAAATGGGTGCTCAACCCCGAGGAGGAACCCGCAATCGAGGAGTTCGAAGACAGTTTCGACCATTTCTCGGGCCGGAAAGGTTCTCTCGAAAAACTCGAGAAGGCTTATCATATAGAAGGTACAGAAGAGCCCTGGGACGTCCTGGACAGGGTGCGCCTGACCCTGAAGGCTTCAAAAGTCAAGGAGGTGGCCGCCGAAAAGGGTTGCACCGTGACCGAACTGCTGACTTCGGTGATGCTCGCCTCCTTGCAGGAAGTGCGCTCGCAGGAGCCCTTTGACGTCAGCCCCTTCATCCGCATCGACGTCCCGGTCAACCTCAGACCCATATTCGGCCGCAGGACCCTGCGCAATTTCTCGTCCTATGTCAACCTGGGCATAGACGTGCGCAACGGCAACCTCGACCTCGACGAGATAATCCGCACCGTGCACCTGCAGAAGAGCCTCTACACCCAGCCGCGCGAACTCACCGGCAAGGTCGCCGCCAACGTCGCGCTCGAGGACAACCGGGCCATCGCCGCAATCCCCCGCTTCATCAAGAAACCCGTTATGAACTGGATCTGCCTGCACAAGGGCGACCGCTTCTGCACCAACACCTTCTCCAACCTCGGCGCGATCTCGCTGCCCGAGGGTCTGAGCGGGCACGTGCGCTGCCTGGACTTCATCCTGGGCCGCCCCCTGAGCAAGTCCGGCTCGACCGCCTGCGTCACCTTCGGCGACACGCTCGTCCTGAACATCAGCCGCAAGATACGCGAGGACGACTTCGAGCGCCTGATGGTGCGGCGCCTCCTGTCCCTGGGGCTTCGTCCCGCCATACGCAGCGAGCGCGCCGGCGCCGACGGGACCTGCGTCGAAGACATAATGCTGCTGCCTTAGATTTGGATTGTCGGAAAATTTGACTAAATTTGCGCTGCAATGACGAAAATGAACAATATCCACCGCCATCATCACCATCTCCCTCTGATTTGGTAGGCCTTGGCGCGTGCATAGCGATACGGAACTCGAAGGCTTACCTGCAAAGGCAAGCCTTTTTTATGTAATAAAGATATGTTGAGACTGGCAATTCAATCGAAAGGACGCCTGAACGAACAGAGCGTCGAACTTCTGCAGGACATAGGAATCTGCATTGACGATTCAAAGCGCAAATTCCTCTCGAAATCCTCCAACTTTCCCCTGGAGGTGCTCTATATGCGCGACGACGACATTCCCGGAGTGGTGAACGCCGGCACGGCCTCGCTGGGCATAGTGGGCCTGAACGAGGTCGAAGAGAGGGGCTTCGACGTGAAAATCGAGGCCCGGCTGGGCTTCGGCGGCTGCCGCATCTCGCTCGCCATCCCCAAGGCCGCCGAATACGAAGGACCCTCTTGGTTCAACGGCAAGAGGATAGCGACCTCCTACCCCAACATCCTGCGCAAATACCTGACGGACAACAATATAGACGCATCCATCGAAGTGATCACAGGCTCTGTCGAGATCGCACCCGCGGCCGGCATCGCCGACGCCATCTTCGACATAGTGTCGTCGGGCGGCACGCTCGTCAGCAACGGCCTCAAGGAGGTCGAGCGCGTGTTCGAGTCCGAGGCCGTGCTCATCAGCACCGGCAGCCTGGGCGCCGATGACCAGGCGGACCTGGACGAGATCCTCTTCCGCCTGGACTCCGTCAAGGTCAGCCGCGGCAAGAAGTACATCCTGATGAACCTGCCCGAATCCGCGCTCGAGCAGGCGGTCGTCATCCTTCCCTCGCTGCGCAGCCCCACCGTGATGCCACTGGCCGCAAAGGGCTGGTATTCACTGCATTCAGTGGTAAACGAAAACGAACTCTGGACCAAGATCCGCCAGCTCAAGGCCATAGGCGCCGAGGGCATCCTGGTGCTCAGCGTGGACAAAATCATTCCCTAAGATGAACATTTACGAGAATCCCGGCCGCGAACTCTGGCCGGAACTGTGCCGGCGCCCGTCCCAGAGCGACCCCGCCCTGCGCGACAGGGTGAACGCCATCATCGAGCGCGTCCGCAGCGGCGGCGATCAGGCCCTTCGCGAACTCGCGCTCGAAATCGACGGCCGCGCCCCCGAAAGCATCCGCGTGAGCACAGACACAATACGTCATGCGCGCGAGGCTGTGAGCCCCGCCGTGAAGGAGGCCATACGGCAGGCGGCGGCCAACATCCGCGCCTTCCACTCCGCCCAGATGCCTTCGCCGGTGGAGGTGGAAACGGCCCCCGGCGTGCGCTGCATCCAGAAGCCCGTCCCCATCGAAAAGGTCGGCCTGTACATCCCGGGCGGCACCGCTCCCCTCTTCTCGACCGTGCTGATGCTGGCCATCCCGGCGCAAATCGCTCTTTGTCGCGAGGTCGTGCTCTGCACCCCTGCGGGCCCGAACGGAAAAATCGCCCCCGAAGTGCTCTACGCGGCATCCGAATGCGGGATCGACAAGATTTTCGAGGTCGGAGGCGCCCAGGCAGTGGCGGCGATGGCCTGCGGGACAGAGAGCATCCCCAAGGTGGACAAGATCTTCGGCCCCGGCAACCGCTACGTCACGACTGCAAAGCAGATACTGGGCGGCGGCGAGGTCGCGATCGACATGCCCGCAGGCCCGTCGGAAGTGATGGTCATCGCCGACGACGACGCCAACCCCGCCTTCGCGGCGGCGGACCTCCTGTCGCAGGCCGAGCACGGTCGCGACAGCCAGGTGATGCTCGTCTGCGCATCCCGCGCGTTCGCCCTGAAGGTGGTCGCAGAGGTCGAGGCCCAGATTACCGCGCTCGGAAGGGCCGATTTCGCCGAAGCCTCGCTCCGGAAAAGCAGTTTCGTGGTTTTCGACGCCCGGGAGGACATAATCGGATTCGCCAACGCGTACGCGCCCGAACATCTTATAATATCTACGCGCGACCCCTGGAGCATCGTGGAGGGCATCACCGCCGCGGGCAGCGTGTTCGTGGGCGCCTACACCCCCGAGAGCGCGGGCGACTACGCCTCCGGCACCAACCACACCCTGCCCACCTGCGCCTGGGCCCGCTCATACAGCGGCGTCAACATCGACAGTTTCATCCGCAAGATGACGATCCAGGAAATCAGCCGCGAAGGATTGAAGGGTCTCGCCCGCACAATAGTCGACATGGCTCAGGCGGAAGGCCTGCAGGCCCACGCCAATGCAGTAAAAGTCAGAATAAATGAATAAAAGCATAGAAGCGCTCGTGCGCCCGAACATCCTGTCGCTGAGCCCGTATTCGACCGCAAGGGACGAGTACAAGGGCCCGCTAGGGGTGTTTCTGGACGCCAACGAAAGCCCCTACGATTCGGGGTGGAACCGCTATCCCGACCCTCGCCAGACCCGCCTGCGGGAGCGCCTGGCCCAAATCAAGGGCGTGGACGTGGACAATCTTTTCCTCGGCAACGGCTCGGACGAGGCCATCGACCTGATGTTCCGCATCTTCTGCGAACCCGGCCGGGACAACGCCGTCGCCATCGCGCCCAGTTACGGGATGTACAAGGTCAGCGCCGCCATCAACGACGTCGAAATCAGGGAGGTGCCGCTCCGCGAGGATTTCTCGCTGCCGGCCGGGGACCTGCTGGCCGCCTGCGACCCCCGCACCAAACTGCTCTTCCTCTGCAGCCCCAACAACCCGAGCGGCAACGCCTTCCCGCGCGAGGAACTGCTGCGAGTGATCGGGGCATTCGACGGCATCGTCGTCGTGGACGAGGCCTATATCGACTTCAGCTCCGTCCCCTCGCTGGTCTCCGAAATCGCCTCGCACCCCAATCTGGTGGTGCTCCAGACCTGCTCGAAGGCGCGCGGACTCGCCGCCCTGCGGCTCGGCCTGGCCATCAGCAACCCCTTCATTATCAAGCTTATGATGATGGTGAAATACCCCTACAACATAAGCGAAGCGACCCAGCGGCTCGCGCTCGAGGCCCTGGACTCCCCCATCGACTGCCAGGTCGAGGAGATTGTGGCCCAACGCTCGCGGCTCGCCTCGGCGCTCCCCTCCTTCGGGTGCGTGCGCAAGGTCCACCCCAGCGACGCCAACTTCCTGCTGGTGGAGGTGGACGACGCCGACGCCCTTTACTCGCACCTTATCGCGGACGGCATCATCGTGCGCAACCGCAATTCCGTGCGCGGCTGCAAGGGATGCCTCAGGATCACGGTCGGGCTGCCGGAAGAAAACGACAAACTTCTCAAATCACTCGAAGATTATGAAAAAGGCGATATTCGTCGATAGGGACGGCACCATAATAGTCGAGCCCTGCATCGAAGAGAACGAGCAGGTCGACTCGCTCGAGAAACTCGAATTCGTGCCGGGCGCGATCTCCGGACTCAAGGCCCTCATGGGTCTGGGCTACGAGATCGTGATGGCCTCCAACCAGGACGGCCTTGGCACGGAATCCTACCCCTGGGACACCTTCTGGCCCGCCCACAACAAGATGCTGCGCACCCTGGAGGGCGAAGGCGTGAAGTTCGACGACTTCCTCATCGACAAGAGTTTTCCCGAGGATGACGCCCCCACCCGCAAGCCGCGGACGGGGATGTTCGGAAAGTACCTCGACGGCTCTTACGACCTCGCGGCGTCGTTCGTCATCGGCGACCGCGCGACCGATATGGAACTGGCCTCCAACCTGGGCGCAAAGGGGATTCTGATCTCCCCCGAACACCCCTGGGCGGAGGCGGTCGAGCAGATCCGCGCCACCGAGCGCCGCGCCGTCGTCGCACGCAAGACCGCCGAGACCGACATCTATGTGAGCGTCGACCTGGACGGCAAGGGCGAAAGCGAAATCGACAGCGGCCTCAAGTTCCTCGACCATATGCTCACCCAGCTGGTGCACCACGGCGGAATCGCCCTCTCGGTGCGCTGCAAGGGCGATCTGGAGGTGGACGAGCACCACACGATGGAGGACATCGCGATAGCGCTCGGCCAGGCCGTGCGGCAGGCCCTCGGCGACAAACGGGGCATCGGACGCTACGGCTTCGCGCTGCCTATGGACGAGAGCGCGGCCCTGGTGCTGCTGGACTTCGGCGGACGCAGCGAACTGGTCTGGAAGGTGAATTTCACCCGCGAATACGTTGGCGACGTGCCCACCGAGATGTTCCGCCATTTCTTCAAGTCCTTCTGCGACGCCGCCGCCTGCAACCTGCGCGTCGAGGCCGACGGCGAAAACAACCACCACGTCGCCGAGGCCGTCTTCAAGGCATTCGCGCGCTCGCTCAGGCAGGCCGCACGCCGCGACGTCTTCAGCTACGAACTTCCCTCAAGCAAAGGAGTGCTATGACAGCGATAGTCGACTACGACGCCGGCAACATAAAGTCGGTCGAGAACGCCCTGCAGAGGCTCGGGGCGGACTATGAACTCACGGCGGACCCCGCACGCATCCGCGCGGCCTCGCGCGTCATCCTGCCCGGCGTGGGCAATGCCGCGGAAGCGATGGCGAGCCTGCGCGCCAAGGGCCTCGCGGACGTGATCCGCGGCCTTCGCAAGCCCGTGCTGGGCATTTGCGTTGGGATGCAGATAATGTGCAGGCGCAGCGAGGAAGGCGGGGCGGAGTGCCTCGGCATCTTCGACTGCGACGTGACCAGATTCGTCCCTGAGCCGGGAGTGAAGATCCCCCATATGGGCTGGAACGCCCTGGGCAACCTCGAGAGCAAGCTTTTCAAGGGGGTGGACGAGGGCTCGTGCGTGTATTTCGTGCATTCGTTCCGCCCGGGACTCTGCACGGACACAATCGCCACCTGCAGGCACGGCCGCGACCTTTTCAGCGCCGCCCTCAAATACGAGAATTTCTACGGCACCCAGTTCCACCCCGAAAAGAGCGGGAGCGTGGGCGAGCGGATTTTGAGCAATTTCCTGGCGCTATGATACGGATAATACCTGCCATCGACATAATCGGCGGGCGCTGCGTGCGCCTGACCCGGGGCGATTACTCGCTCAAGAAGACTTACGACGCCTCCCCCCTGGACATGGCGCTGCAATACGCCGACTGCGGGGTCAGCCGCATCCATATGGTCGATCTGGACGGGGCCCGGGAGTCGCGGCCCTGCAATCTGGCGGTGCTGGAGCAGGTCGCCTCGCGCTGCCCGCTCGAGATCGAATGGGGCGGCGGAATCGCTGACTCGGACGCCCTGCGCTCCATTTTCGACGCAGGCGCCACCAAGGCCATAGTAGGCAGCGTCGCGGCCCTCAGGCCCCCGCTTTTCAAGCAGTGGCTGCAGGAGTTCGGAGGTTCCCGGATGATCCTGGGCTCCGACGTGCGCGACGGCGCCGTGGCGGTGAAAGGTTGGCTCGAGAGCACCTCGCTGAGCATTTACGACCAGATCAGGATGTTCCTGCCCGACGGCCTGGAGTCCGTCATCTGCACCGACATCAGCCGCGACGGGATGCTGCAGGGGCCCTCATTCGAGCTTTATTCCGCGCTCCTGAAGGAATTCCCGGGCATCGGATTCACCGCCAGCGGCGGCATCTCGGGGATGGCCGACATCGAGCGCCTGGACGCGCTCGGAATGCCTTCCGTTATTGTCGGCAAGGCTATTTACGAAAACAAAATCAGTCTGGAGGACATCAAGAGATGGTCACAAAACGCATAATCCCCTGCCTCGACGTCAAGGACGGCAAGGTCGTGAAGGGAGTGAATTTCGAAGGCCTGCGGGAAGTGGGCGACGCCGTCGAGATGGGCGTGCGCTACAGCCGCGAAGGGGCGGACGAACTCGTTTACCTCGACATAAGCGCATCGAAGGAGGAGCGGCACACCTTCACCACCCTGGTCGAAAGGATAGCCCTGGGCATCGACATCCCCTTCACCGTCGGCGGAGGCATCTCCACCCTGGACGACGCCTCGAGGCTGCTGGACGCCGGCGCCGACAAGATCTCGGTCAACAGCGCGGCGATCGCCCGGCCCGAGCTCATCAGCGAGATCGCCGGCAAATACGGCAGCCAGTTCTGCGTGTGCGCCATCGACGCCAAGTGCATCGACGGAGTGTGGAGGGTGACCACCCACGGCGGCAGCAGGCTCACGGAGCGCGAACTTTTCAGCTGGGCGCGCGAGGCCGAGGACCGCGGCGCCGGCGAGATCCTCTTCACCTCGATGGACCACGACGGCACCTGCGCCGGCTACGCCTGCGAGCAGTACGCGCGGCTCTCCGACATCCTCGGCATACCCGTCATCGCGTCGGGAGGCGCGGGGAGCATCGGCCACATAGTGGACGTGCTCACCACGGGCCGTGCCGACGCGGCGCTCGCCGCCAGCATCTTCCACTTCGACCGCATCCCCATCCCCGCCCTGAAGGAATGCCTGAAGGCAAAGGGCGTCAATGTAAGAATGTAACATTATGAAATTCAGCGACTTCAATCTTTCCAAGAATTCCGACGGGCTGCTGCCCGTGATCGTCCAGGACGACACCACCCTCAAGGTGCTGATGCTGGGTTATATGAACGAGGAGGCTTTTGACCGGAGCCTCGAACTCGGGCGCGTCACCTTCTTCTCGCGCACCCGCGGGCAGCTCTGGACCAAGGGCGAGACCAGCGGCAACTACCTGAATATTGTGAGCATGCAGGTCGACTGCGACTCGGACACTCTGCTGGTCCGCGCCGACCCCGTGGGGCCCACCTGCCACCGCGGCACCACCTCCTGCTTCGACTCCACTTCCGCCGCCCCTTCCGACTCATCCGCGCCTTCCGCCCCTTCAGCCTCCGCCGACGAGGGCGACCTCCGCACGCTCGCCAAGGGGATCCGCGGCCGCCACGAGCAGATGCCCGAGGGCTCCTACACCACCAAACTGTTTATCAAAGGCCCGAAGGTAATCGGCAAGAAAGTGGGCGAAGAGTGCACCGAGGCCGTCATCGAAGCCGTCAGCGGCAACCGCGAGCGCTTCATCTACGAGGCCTCCGACCTTGTCTACCACACCCTCGTCCTGATGGAGGCGATGGGCGTAAGCATCTCCGACCTCGAATCCGAGCTTCGCCTGCGCCACAGTTAAAAAAGTTGGACAGACGCGAGTCAGTCGCGTCTGTCCAAAAACAAAAAAAACGCCGGATCAGAGAGTCGGGAAGACCTCGATCTCGATGTCGCTCAGAGGATAGGATGCGCAAGGGTGGATCCAGCCGAACTTCTTGTCGGCCAGACGCCTGCCGTCGGCCTTTTCAGGCACGTAGACTTCACCGCTCACCAGGCGCGAGTGGCACCATCCGCAGATGCCGCTGCGGCAGTCGGTGGGCACGCGGATGCCGGCCTTCTCGATGGCGTCGACAAGGCTCTGGCCACTGCGGCAGACGGTTTCGAACTCTTCGCCGCGCACCAGGACCTTGACCTTGAACTCCTTCCCGGCCTTGTCGGCGGGATAGGCGGCGTCGGCGGTCGGGTCGCCGTATTCGCCGGCGAGTTCGAAGCGCACCAGACGGCGCTTAAGGCCGAGTTTGGCGACTTCACCCTCGGCGAACCTGTACATCGCCTTGGGGCCGCAGACGAAGATCGAATATTCGCCTTCGGGCGCGTACTTCTTGATGATCTCGGCATTGATGAAGCCCTTCTCGAAGCCTTCGGCCTCTTCGTCCGACAGCACGTGCACGACCTTCACCTTGCCGCCCGAAGCGGCCTCGGCCTTGTCGAGTTCCTCCTTGAGGAGGATGCCGTCCTTGGTGCGGCTGCCGTAGAGGATGGTCAGATTGAAGTCCTCGATGCCGGACGCGATCGCGCCCGCCATCGACAGGAACGGGGTGATGCCGCTGCCGCCGGCGAGGGCAACCACGTGGGCGGCGTCGCGCAGCCTCGTGTAGTAGAAGTCGCCCTGAGGGCCGGAAACGGTCACTTCGGTGCCTTCCTTCCAGTTCTCGAGTATGTACTTGGAGCCGTAGCCGTTCGGGGTGGCCTTGACGGTGATCTCGTAGGTGCCGTCCTCGAGCGCGTCCTTGGGGTTCGAGCTCAGGGTGTAGGGTTTGCACAGGCGGGCGCCTTCGATGTCAAGTTCCACGCTGATGTACTGGCCGGCGCGGAAATAGGCGAGCTTGCCGCCATCGGCGGCCTTGAGGACGAAAGTCTTGGCGCCGTCGCGCTCGACGACCTTGCCGATCACGGCCTTCTGGGCTCCGGGATGGAGCTTCGCAGCCAGGATGTTGGCGTTGTAGGTGGGATTGGGAAGTTCTTCGCTCCCCTGCGCTATGTGGGCCTCCCTGGTCTTGACTTCGCCGAGGAATGCTCCCACTCCGAGGCCCTTGAGGGCCTTCTTGTCATAATTGTACTTTGCCATATTACTTGCCCTCCTTCATTTCTTCCATCATGTAACGGGCCTGCTCCTTTCCGGAGAGGTAGGCCTGGGAATAGCCGTCCATCTGGGTGCCGTGGCCGCCGCAGAAGCGAAGGCCGCGGATCGTGTGGTCGAGCTTGTGGCCGGACTGCACGCGCGGGAACATTCCGTCCCAGGTGCAGGGCTCGTAGCCGTAGACGTCTCCGTACGGGGTGCCCAGATAGCGCGCCCAGGTGACGGGGGACGCGACGACGATCTCTTCGATGTGCTCGCGAATCGGCTTGCCGATGTAGTCTTCGAACTGCTTGATGGTCTCGTCGGCGAAGTCCTCCTTGATCTTCCAGTAGTTGCCCTCCTGCACGACGTCCTCGGTCCAGGCGTCGTCGGCGAAGAAGCGGGCGAACTGCACGAAGCAGGTGCCTTCGGGGGTGCAGTCGGGGATGACCTCGTTGATGATGGTCACGCAGTTGTCCTTGTGGGTCGAGAGTTTCTTGGAATTCTCGTACTGGAGGTGGTTGTCGCCGGTGTGGCGAAGGAAGGTGTCGTAGGCCTTGAACCCGAGTTCCTCGTAGGGGATGTCCAGGGCAAGGTAGACGGTAAGGCAGGTGGAGCCGATCTTGCGCGCGTTCATCAGTTTCTTTTCGCGCACGGGGACCTCGGCGGGATCCATCATCTTGCCGAACACCACGTGGGGCA
>R15__coassemble_1120_pt1 | contig 14941 bp, 13 predicted proteins | sample R15__metabat2_high_PE_004 | metagenome-assembled genome bin R15
AGTACGAGAAGGAACTCGGCACCCTGCGCACCATAATGCGCAGCTACATAGTCCAGATCGACTCGCTCAACACGCTCAACCACCAGCTCACCGTGAAGGTGTCCAACGCCCGCAAGGAGGCCGACGAGCAGCGCAAGCGCGGCGACACCCTGGCCCAGGAGGTCGAGAGCCTGTCCGCCCGCGTCGCCACCGGCTCGATAATCCACGCCAACGGTCTGAAACTCGCCGCGTTCACCAACAAGGACAAGACCGTCGACAAGGCGGCCAAGGCCTCTTATCTGAGGGTCGACCTGACGCTCCTGCGCAACGACCTGGCCGAGCAGGGCACCGTGGTGGTCTATGTCAGGGTCAAGGATCCTGACGGCAACCTCCTCCAGGACGGCACCGGCGCGTCCCTGACCTATGACGGCCAGGAACTGTCCGCCACCGCCTCCCGTCCCATCGACTATTCCGGTTCGGACGTCCCCGTGTCGGTCTACATCAACAACGTCCCCTCCTACGTCAAGGGAATCTACACCGCCGAGGTCTACACCAACCAGACCCTACTCGGCAGCACCGAGCTGATGCTCAGGTAATGGTCTACATACACGTTCCGTTCTGCAGGAGTTTCTGCACCTACTGCGATTTCTATTCTGAAATCGCCTGCAAGGGCGGGGACTCCGCGGCGTTTTCCCGCTGGCTCGAAGGAGTCGAGGCCGAAGCCGCGGCCAGAAGGGACGAGATCGATGCGGCGTCCACTCCCCGGACCCTGTATGTCGGAGGGGGGACTCCCTCCGTGCTGCCGCCCGGCTTCATCGCCCGGCTAGCCGAAGCGGCGGGCTCCGGCCCCTGGGATGAATTCACCGTCGAGGTCAACCCCGAAGATATAGTCTCCCGCGGGGAGGACTACGTCCGGGAGCTCAAGGACTCCGGCGTCACGCGCGTCAGCATGGGTGTGCAGAGCCTGGACGACGGGATTCTGAAGTGGATGAACCGCAGGCACGATGCCGCTCGCGCGCTCGAGGCGTTCCGCCTGCTCAGGCGCGGCGGCTTCGCCAACATTTCCGTCGACGTCATTTTCGGACTTTCCCAGATGGAGGATTCCGTGCTGGAGCGCACTCTGTCCGATATTATAGCCCTGGGCCCGGAGCATGTCTCCGCCTACCAGCTGAGCATAGAGGAGGGGTCTTCGCTTGACGAAATGGTGCGCGACGGCCGCTATCGGGAGGCCTCCGACGAGCAGTGCCGCCGGCAGTACGAAATGATATGCGGAATGCTGCGCGACGCGGGTTACCGCCATTACGAGATATCAAACTGGGCGAAACCCGGGTTCGAGGCCGTACATAATTCGGCCTACTGGACCCGCAAGCCCTATGTGGGCCTGGGTCCGGGCGCCCATTCCCTGCGCCGCAGCGCCCCCGGCCGCGAGCCCGACGTCCGCAGCTGGAACTCGCAGGAACTTTCGGGATGGACGTCGGAATCCGAGACCCTGGGCCCCGGGGAAATCCACGAAGAGCGCCTGATGCTGGGCCTGAGGACCGCCGAAGGGGTGGACGGGAAGGTGATAGAAGAGAAGGACTGGTTCATATCCGATTCCATCATTTCGGAACTCGTCTGAAATTGCTATATTTGTGTTTATGGAAAATATCTACAGCCAAAGAATCGAGGCTCTGCGCTCAATGATGCGCGAGCGTGATTGGGACGCGGTCATCATCACCGGGTCCGACCCCCACCACAGCGAATATCCCGCCGAGCGCTGGAAACAGGTCCGCTGGCTGTCCGGATTCACCGGAGAGGCGGGCGATCTGGTCATAACCCTCGACCACGCCGGGCTCTGGACCGACACCAGATATTTCATCCAGGCAAACGCCCAGCTCGAGGGCACCGGCATAGAACTGCACAAGACCAGAGTTCCCGAGCAGGTGCTGATCCCCGACTGGCTGCCCCTGCATTTCGCCGACAGGGACGAACTCATAGTGACCGTGGACGGACTCTGCATGGGCGCGGACGCAGTGACCGGCATCAAGGACAGGCTCGCATCGCGCGGCATCGAATGCCTGGTGGTGAGCGTGCCCGACCTGCTGGGCAGGCTGTGGAACGACCGTCCCGAAATCCCCCAGACCCCGATTTTCTTCGCCGACCCCGGCGAGTCGCGCGCCTCGCGCATAGCCTGGCTGCGGAGTTTCCTGGAGTCCCGCTCGCTCGACGGCATCCTGCTGACGGCCCTGGACGAAATCGCCTGGCTTCTGAACGTGCGCGCAAGCGACATAGAATACAACCCCTTGGTAATCAGTTATCTGCTGGTTACCCCCGACTCAGTGTCGTGGTACGTCCTCAAGCAGGATGTCGAGGATCCCGAGACGGAGCAGACCTTCTCCGTCCTGCTCTCGCAGGGCATCGACATACTGCCGTATGCCGACATCGAGATGGCCCTGTCCGAATTCACCGGCACCCTGTTTGTCGATGCAGGCACCATTAACTGGCACCTTCGCAACACCCTTTCCTGCGAAGTGGTCGCCGAGGACAGCCCCGTCCAGATGAAGAAGGCGGTCAAGAATGCCCGCGAGATTGCCGGAATGCGCCGCGCGCACCTGTATGACGGCATCGCCGTCGAGAAATTCCTCTACTGGGTCGAGAAGTCGGTCCAGGCCCAGCGCGGCATCACCGAATGGGACGCCGCCCTGAAACTGCAGGAGTTCCGCTCCGAGATCCCCGGTTACAGGGGCGACAGTTTCGAGACCATCTCCGCCTACGGCAAGGGCGCGGCCCTGCCCCATTACGTCACGCCGCGCTCCGGCGCCCCGGTCCTGTTCGAGGAAGGCCTGTATCTGTGCGATTCCGGCGGCCAGTACGATTACGGTACGACCGACATCACCCGCACAATCCCCCTGGGCCGCTGCAGCGCCCTCGAAAAGGAGGACTACACCCTCGTGCTGAAGTGCCACATAGACCTTGCGATGGCGGTGTATCCCGAAGGTACCCCCGGCTGCAGGCTCGACATACTTGCCCGCGAGCCCCTGTGGAGGGCCAAGCGCAATTTCGGCCACGGCACCGGCCACGGAGTGGGCTACTTCCTCGGAGTCCACGAAGGGCCCCACGAGTTCCGCCAGAACTTCAACGACGTGCCCTTCACCCCCGGGATGGTCGTCACCAACGAGCCCGGAATCTACCGCGAGGGCAGGCACGGCGTGCGCCACGAGAACCTGATGCTGATGGTCCCGGCCGGCGAGAACGAATTCGGCCGCTGGATGGCTTTCGAGCCGCTCACCCTGTGCCATTTCGACACTTCCGTCATCGTTCGCGAACTGATGACGGCGGACGAGATAAAGTGGCTGAACGCCTACAACGCCCGCGTGTACGAAACTCTGCGCGAACACCTTCCCCGTCCCGTCGCGGAGTGGCTCAAGGAAAAGACGGCCGCGATATGAAGATAGGTTCCCTGGATCTGGGCGAACGCCCGGTGCTGCTGGCTCCGATGGAGGACGTGACGGACGCCTCGTTCCGCATCCTCTGCCGCGAGCAGGGCGCCGATATGGTCTATACCGAGTTCATTCCCTCGGACGGCCTGATCCGCGACGCCTCCAAGGCTATAGCCAAGATGCGCACGCTCGAAGAGGAGGCCCCGGTGGCGATCCAGATCTACGGCCACATCCCCGAATCGATGGTCGAGGCGGCGAAGATGGCCGACCGCGCCGCCGAAATCGCCGGCGGGCACGGGGCTGACGTCATCGACATCAACTTCGGCTGCCCGGTCAGCAAGATCGCCGGCCGCGGGGCGGGTTCCGGAATGATGCGCGAGCCCGACAAGATGGTGGCCATCACCAAGGCCGTGGTCGAGGCCGTCGGCAAGCCCGTCACCGTCAAGACCCGCCTGGGCTGGGACGAGAATTCCAAGATCATAGTCGAACTTGCCGAGCGTCTGCAGGACGTGGGCGTACAGGCCCTGACCATCCACGGCCGCACCCGCTGCCAGATGTACCGCGGCCAGGCCGACTGGACCCTCATCGGCGAAGTGAAGAACAACCCCAGGATGCACATCCCCATAATCGGCAACGGCGACATCACGGACGCCGTCGGAGCCCGCGAGGCCTTCGACCGCTACGGGGTCGACGCCATAATGGTGGGCCGCGCCACCTTCGGCCATCCCTGGATATTCCGCGAGATAAAGCACTACCTGGCCACCGGCGAGCAGCTGCCTCCGATGGGCGTGCGCGAAAGGGTCGACCTTGCGAAGCGCCATCTGGCCCTGTCGCTGCAGGCGAAGGGGGAGCCCCGCGGCATCTACGAGATGCGCCGCCACCTTTCCTGCTACTTCAAGGGCCTGCCCGAATTCAAGGAGACCCGGATGAGGATGGTGACCACCCTGGACCCTGTGGAACTGGGTCAAATACTGGATTCGATCGCTGAAAGATATGCTTGAGAACATAATACTCTTCCCCTACTGGCTCACCCTGAAGATCCGGGACCGCCGCTACCGCAAGGGCTCCGGCAAGGCCGTCCGCGCGTCCGTGCCCACCGTCTGCGTGGGCAATATCACCGTCGGAGGCACCGGCAAGACCCCCCACACCGAGATGATCCTCAGTATGCTGCTGGACAGCGACGAGTGGGGCGCCCGCAACATAGCCGTCCTCTCGCGCGGCTACAAGCGCACCAGCAAGGGGTTCCAGCAGGTGACGCTCGAGTCCTCGTCCCGCCTGAGCGGAGACGAACCGCTGCAGATAAAGAAGAAGTTCCCCTGCGTCACCGTGGCGGTGGACAAGAACCGCGTCGAGGGCTGCGACTTCCTGATAAATCCCGAGAAACTCCAGACCTCGAAGGCCGCCCGCAAATGCGAGCACAGGGACCTGCCGCCCGCCGATTTCATAATCCTGGACGACGCCTACCAGTACCGCAAGCTCAAGGCGGACCTGGACATCGTCCTGGTGGACTGGCACAAGCCGGTCACCAAGGATTCCCTGCTGCCCTTCGGACGCCTGCGGGACCTCCCGTCCAGGCTGTATGACGCCGACGTGGTCATCGTCACCAAGTCCCCCAACTCCCCTGAGCCCGAAGACCTCGAAGACGTGCTCTCCACTCTCGGATATTCGGACTATGACCCCGTCAGCTGCACGGCGGTGACGCCCCGCGGCGAGGCTCAGACCGTGCTTTTCACGGGCATCCGCTACCGTCAGAGCCTGCCGATGTACGAGACTTCCGACCCCCGCTTCATCTATTCGAGCAAGGTCGTGTTGTTCACCGGCATCGCCGACGACAGCCACCTGACCGCCTGGCTGAGCGACAAATATTCGATCGTGGACAGCGTCAAGTTCCCCGACCACCACAGGTATACCCGTTCCGACTTCGCCAAGATAGAGTCCGTCATAAAGCGCAATTCCACCGCGGCCCTGGCGACCACCGAGAAGGACGCCCAGAGGGTCCTGGACTGCGAGGGGATGCCCCAGAGGCTCAAGGAACGAATGTTCTATGTGCCGATCGCCGTCGATTTCCTCACCGATGCGGAGCGTGAAGTGTTCCGCCGCAAACTGCTTGCCTTATGAGAAAATTTGCCCTTGCGGCGCTGCTTGCCGCCGCATCCTTGTCGCCGCTTGCCGCCCAGACTGCCCGTATGTTCAGTTATGACGGCATCGCCGTCGAGGCGGACGCAGGCGCCGCCGCCGACGTCTCGTGGATGAGTTTTGTCGCCGCTGAAGACCTGACGACCACTCCCGCCGCGCTGCTCGGCTGCTCGGTCGGGGCCGGAGCCTCGCTGAGAATCCTTCAGGGGCTGTACCTCAGGGGAGAGCTGGACCTGAGCCTGCGCCGCAGCGCCAACGCGGACCTCGGAGTGGACTACAATCCCCTGTATCTCCATCTGCCCGTGACCGTCGAGGTGCGCGTGCCCGTCTTCGAAAATCTGTCCCTGCTCGCCTTCGGCGGCGTCTGGGGCGCCGCGGGAATTGGTGGCAGCAGTGTCAACGGCAACGTGCGCACCCCCTTCTTCGGCTCAGGCGCCGATTCGTTCGCGGACAGGCTGGACTACGGCTGGACCGCAGGTGCGGGCTGCATCGTCAAGGAGAAGTTCCGCATACGGGCCTCCTTCGGCTACGGCCTTAAAGACATAGCCAACTCCCATACTCAGGAAGTCGGCCATTTCTTCAACAATTACCTGTCCTTCGGACTGGGGTATATTTTCTAGACGGTCATTATATCCTTCTCCTTGGCCGCGATGATCTCGTCGACGTTCTTGACGAACTTGTCGGTGAGTTTCTGGACTTCGGCCTCGGCTTCCTTCTCGGTGTCTTCGCTCAGGCCTTCGTTCTTCTGGGCCTTCTTGAGCTGATCCACTCCGTCGCGGCGGGCGTTGCGCACGGCGACCTTGGTGTTTTCACCTGCGACCTTTGCCTTCTTTATGAGGTCCTTGCGGCGCTCCTCGGTCAGGGCGGGGACGATGCAGCGGATGATCTCGCCGTTGTTCTGGGGGGTCAGGCCGATGTTGGCGTCCATTATCGCCTTCTCGATCTTGGAGATCATCGTGCGCTCCCAGGGCTGGATGGTGAGCGTTTTGGCGTCAGGGGCGTTGATGGCCGCCACCTGGGCGATAGGGGTGGGGGTGCCGTAGTAATCGACGATGACGGGGTTGAACACGGCGGGGTTGGCCTTGCCTACGCGGTAGGTCTTGAGGTCTTCTTCGAGATGACGGATCGCGTCCTTCATCTTGGACTCGGTGGCGCTGATGATTTCTTTTGCTTTGTCTGTCAACATATTGAATAGTTTTTTGATTATGCGTGTACCACGGTGCCGATCTGCTCGCCGCCAAGGAGTTTCGCGAGGTTGCCGTCCTGCTCGATGTTGAACACGACGATGGGCACGGGGCCCTGCTCGCAGAGCGCGAAGGCGGTGGCGTCCATCACCTTCAGGTGGTCGGCGAGGGCCTTGGTGAAGGTCAGTTCCTGATATTTCACGGCCGTGGGGTCCTTCTCGGGGTCGGCGGTGTAGACGCCGTCCACGCGGGTGCCCTTCAGCAGGGCGTCCGCCCCGATCTCGAGCGCGCGAAGCGCGGCTCCGGAGTCGGTGGTGAAGAAGGGATTGCCCGTGCCGCCGGAGATGATGGCGACTCCGCCCCTTTCAAGCAGGGCGACGGCGTCCTCGCGGCGGTAGTAATGGGCTATGGGCTGCATCGGGGTGGCGGTGAAGACCTCCGCCTCGACGCCGAGCGAGCGGATGGCGCACGCCAGGCCGAGCGAGTTGATCACGGTTGCGAGCATTCCCATACGGTCGCCGCTGATGCGGTCGAAACCCTTTCCGAGGCCCTGCAGGCCGCGGAAGATGTTGCCTCCTCCGTTCACTATGGCCACCTGGTGGCCGCCCTTCACGGCTTCCACGATCTCGGAAGCGTAGCGCATCAGGCTCTTTTCATCTATACCCTTGCCTTCGGGGCCGCCCAGACTTTCTCCGCTGAGCTTGAGCAAAACTCTTTTATACATATAATATTTATTGGGAAAACAAAAGTATTTTAAAATTATGAAACTTGCAAGAAAATCAAATATCGTCTACAATGCAGAGAACTTTTGTGCTCTCATACATAAATTCGGAGAAATGTGATTTTCTTGAACATCGAAGGGGATAATTCCGAAAAAAATTATATATTTGCGGAGTTTAAACACCAAACTACACCAAAGTAAACAGATCTGTACCAAACCCATGAAACCCGCTGGATGGCTTCTGTTATGCGTTATTGCGGCAATCTCCTGTACCAAAGAGGATTGCCTTACGGGCGGCTTCGTGCCGTTCGAGCTCCGGGCTTCTGTGGTCGAGACCAAAACCGAGCTTGGAGAAAGCAATGATGGCGTGCGCCCCGTGCTTTGGTGCAGCGATGACGAAGTGGGCGTGATTGCCCATGCCAGAAGCACCACGAACGCGAAGCCGATAACCACGGTAAACACACTTTCTCTCGTGGAGGGCGCCGGCACTTCAGGCGCGGTGTTCAGCGGCACGGTCAATGAGGTGACGGATCCGGTCTATGCCGTGGCCTATCCGGGCAAGTGCCTGGCCGCTTCCCGCTGGAGGTCTTCGGACGGCGTTTTTCTCCAGACCAAGTTGACCCTTGCGGAGACCCAGACAGTTTGCGACGGCTCCCAGGCCCCCTGCAGCGGTGTGGCGGACGGGACAACGAGCGTCTCGTTGGCCCAGTGCTGCGCCCTTCTGAAAGTGGGCATAGGAGAGGAGGCCGCCAACAGATTTTCCAAGATAACCATCCGCTCCAGGGCGAGCGGAGAGTACCTCACCGGTTCCTTCTTCTTCTGCAACGGCGCCCCCTACAAATATTCCACGTTATCCGGCGTCTCCACTACCGTGACCTTCGCCCCTCCCGGCGGATCCATCCCTCAGGGAACGTACTATCTGGCGGTGTTCGCGCGTCGGGCATCGTCCGGGGAGGACCTCGTGCTCTCCAATGGCCTCGAGCTCGACGCCTACGACCTCAGCGGAACCCTTTCCACCAAACTCCTCAGCTCCGAGCCTCTCACCATCCGCCGTGGCTATGTCCACAGCATCTGCAGCAGCATTCCGGTCGGAAGGATAGACGAAGAGGGCACGGGCAAGACTGTGAAGCTGAGCTTCGACCTGACGAAACGCCCCGAAGGCATTGCGACAGCCCTTGCGAATCTTACCGGCGGTGCAAGTTGCAAATTCAACCTGTGCGACGAAGATGGCAGCGGGACTTATGAGTTCACAATCACCCGCGGCTCCTCTGCCCCGAGCTGGAGCAACTGGTTTTTCACGATGAACACGGAAACGTTCCTTGGCCTTCCCGCGATAGAAGGATATTCGCTCAAGAAAGTCACGGTGCGCCAGGGTGCCTCCGACGGCACCACGCGCAAGCTCGGACTCACCTCCTCCGTCGGCACCTCGGCCTCCGCGCTCAATGTGTCCAGCGCGTGCAATGGCGCCTGCGCCGACGCGTCCACAAAACTTGCCGATTACGTTTTCCCGTTGGATCTCCCCGGCCACCCGGTGTCCGGAAGGCGGTATTACATCCGTTGCGCCGAAGCCAAGAGCGGTGTGAGCCGCCTTACCCTTGAATACGCGCAGGTGGACGGCGCGGACATCACCATTCCTTCCGCCTACAGCCAGGTGCGCATCCAGAGTCTTAACTTTGCCAACGACCCGGGAGCCACCAGTGTAGGACATTCCTGGAGCGGCAGACGTGATGCCATAGTGAGCCAGATAAAGACGGTGAAACCCACGGTGATGGGATGCCAGGAGTTCCAGACACATATGCTGTATTACCTTGACAACAATCTCAGCTCGGACTATTCCTGGGTCGGCTACGATGTCGAGACCGGCGCTGCAAGCGTCCCCGGCAGCACCAACACCGTAAATCATCAGGCCGTCCTCTTCTACCGAAAGGCCGACGTCAGCCTCGTGTCCAGCGGAGTATTCTGGCTCTCGAGCACGCCCGATGTCCCCTCCGTGTGCTGGGACGACGAATGGAACGGCAAGAGAGAGTGCGTGTGGGGCAAGTTTAAGCTCCTTTCAAACGGTCAGCTGTTTTACGTGTTCTCGCTCCACGGCGGCATCGGCAGTTCCGCCCGCGCAAACGGCCTCGCCCTTGTGGCCACAAAAGTACAGGAAATAAACAACGAAGATCTTCCGATGTTTGTCATCGGAGACATGAACAGAGCGGACACGGGCACGGAGTTCGAGCCCCTTCGCGACATCCTCCATTATGCCAGGGGAGCGGCCGCCACGACTGACAACCTCTATTCCTTCAACGACTGGGGCGGAAGCAGCACCTATTGGATCGACCACATCCTGTTTGACGGTGCCAAAGCCGTAGGATGGAAGACGGACAACACCGTGTACTGCGGCGTGACCTATATGTCGGACCACTATCCGGTCTATGCAGACTTCAAGATGCCGAACGACAACAAACAATAACTCAAATTTTATATTTATGACAAAAAAAATGCTCTACAAATCTCCCGATTGCGAGATTGTGCGCTGCGATTCCTTCGCGGCATTGTGCGTCAGCGCCAACGTTGACCTCAACCTTCCGGAATTCATCGATTCCGACGATTCCGATTATTTCACTTTTTAATTGAAAGGAGGAAACAGCATGAAAAAGCAGATTTTCGTATGCGCGCTTTGCGCCCTGGCCCTCGCGGCCTGCTCGGACAAAATCTCCGTCAGCACGGAAACCGAAGCGCCTTCCAATTCCAAGATGCAGTGGATAGAATTCACCGCCGGCACACCGTCTTCCAAGACCTATCTCGAAGCAAACGAAGGGGTTCACAGCGTATATTGGGCAAAAGACGACTTGGCGTCGCTGTTTGTCCTCGTCCCTACCGATGAGAACAAGGGCCAGGCCCTCCAAACCTCATATAAAATGACCCTCACCGAAGGAGAGGAGTCCCCTGTGGGACATTTCCGCGGCGAAGCCGAAATCAATCCCGAGGACAATCCGGCCATAGGATTCTCATATCCTGCGGGTATGGCGACGGGTATGCGCTGGAAAGAGGTGGAGGGCTATGAAATCCGTTTTGTCCTTCCTGCGGTCCAGACCGTCTGCGACGGATCGGACGCTCCTTTGGCCGGCCTCATCGAGGAAGACTATGCCGATCTTCTGATTGCCGGCTCCCTTCTCAAGGTGGTGGTCGCCGAAGAGAATGCGGACAAGTTCTCAAAGATCAGCATCGAGGCACTCGGCGGCGAGGATCTTGCCGGCACGTTCTGGGTAGTCAGCGGCGCCAAAGATGAAAGCACAGGCGAGCTCGGCCAGTACGACAATGTCGCAAGCGCATCTTCTGTAGTCACGTTCGCTCCCGAGAGCGGTTCCATCGCCGCGGGCACTTATTATCTTTCCGTCCTGGCCCGTCCCCAGAAGACCAACGACGACCTCGTGCTCAGCAAAGGCATCCGTATGCGCGGCTATGATCTTGCCGGAAACATCGTGACCGAAGTTTCTTCCCTCAAACCTCTCACCATCCGTCAGGGCTACATCGAGAACATCGGTACCATTCCTTACGATTACAAACCCTCCGTGGACGTGACCTCCATCACCCTGAACAAGACTGTGGCCGCCGTGGAAAGCGGAAAGACCACCCAGCTCGCCGTGAAAGAGATTCAGCCTATCAACGCAACCAGCTTCGAAGTGACCTGGAGTTCCTCCAACCCTGCGGTCGCGACGGTGAGCGAGACGGGCCTTGTGACCGCCGTCGCAATCGGAACGGCTACCATCACCGCCACTTCCGTCATCACTCCTTCCGTCAGCGCCAGCTGCACGGTCACGGTGCCGGACCCCTCGAACCAGCCCAACGAGCTTACCCTGACCTTCGACCTCACGAGCAAACCGACAGACTGGCCTGCTACCATAGAATACGAAACACATTATAACATAACCTTGACTGCGGCGGAAAACTACATGGATTATGAATTTGACCTGTACCCCGCAAACAATGGTAAAGGCAATGCCGTGGCAAGTTACAATGAAACGAATGGCTATATGACCTTGTCAGTGACCAATTATTTCGGTTCACCGGCCATCTCCGGATACGTTTTGGATTCTTACAAGTTCTATCAGGCTGCCTCGACAAGCAGCAGCAGGAAGTCGTCTCTATGTTCAGAGGTGCACGCCGGAGCATTGAACAAGGCATATTATGATGCCTCCACTGAAGCGGACGGCAAATCTATCGCAACCGGAACAGTGAATACCTGGTACACCTTTACAGTCAAGGAGTCCGTAAAGGCGGCCAACAAGCGTTATTACCTTGTAAGCGGAGGCAGCGCGCAAGGCATCAGCAAGATTGAACTCCACTACACCAAGCAGGCTGCAGAATAAGATTTCTGTCTGAAGCATTCCAACGTCCCGACCGTGGCGGCCGTCAGGCTGCCCCGGTCGGGATTTTTTCTTCCTCACACGGAGTCTGTGTCACCCTGCACACCAAATTAGACCAAAGTTTTTTGCAATGCAGCGAAAAATCAGTATTTTTGAGAAACAAATTCAGAATATGAAGAAAATAATCATTGCGGCAATGGCGTTCCTGATGTCTGCGGGAATTTCGCTGTGCGCCCCGAAGCAGGAGATCACCCTCCTGTATTGGAACATCCAGAATGGAATGTGGGCCGACCAGGGCAACAATTACGACAATTTCGTCGAATACGTGAAATCCGTGAATCCGGACATCTGCGTCTGGTGTGAGGCCAAGACGCATTACAAAACGGATTCCTACGAAGTCCTGAAGCCGACGGACGACCTTTACCTTCCCGCCCACTGGCACGAAGTGGCGGCGCGCTACGGCCATGATTATGTGTACGTCGGCGGCGAGAGGGACTTCTTCCCTCAGGTGATCACCTCCCGCTTCCCCATCGAGAACAAGGGGCGCTTCGTGGGCGACGACGATGTCATCGTGACCCACGGCGCCGGATGGGCGGTCATCGACGTGAACGGCAAGAAAATCAACGTTGTCACAGGCCACACCTGGCCGATGAGATTCGGCTTCGGCGTAGACAGGAATGACAAGGAGGCCGCAGAGGCCAGCGCCGCGAAGAACGAAGGCCACCTTTGCCGCGCTAAGGAGGTGCAGTGGGTGTGCGAGCACACGATTCTCACGGACAAGCATCAGAACCGCCACTACTGGATGATGCTCGGAGACATGAACTCCCGCTCCCGTCTGGACGCCGCCAACTACCAATATGCTCCCGACAGCCCCGTCTACTGGGCCCAGGACTATATGAACACGAAGACCCCGTACATAGACGCCGTGCACCGTTTCCATAACGGAGAGTTCCGCAAGTCCCACGCGAACGGCCACCGCATAGACTATATCTATACCAACCGGAAGCTCTACAATACCCTCGAATACATAGACATCATAACGGAAGGGTATCCCGAGAACAGCCGTCAGGCCTTCCCGGACAAGAACGGATTCTACATCCCTTCGGACCACTATCCCATCATAGCGCGCTTCAAGTTATGAAGAAAGTCATTCTTGCCACATTGCTGGCCGCGCTCGCGGCGTTCCCCGCTCCGGGCGCGAAGCAGCGCGCTTCCGACCCTTCGGCGCACCATCTCGTGCCCAACGACTCGATAGCCGCCTCAAGCCCCTACAGGGCCTCCGGGAACTTCGGCAAGAGAATCGCCGTGTTCGGCGGATCGCTGTCCGTCAACGCGGAGTCGGACGTGGCGAAGCAGATGTGGGCGGACCTGCTGGGAGCCACCGTGGACACTTACGGCGTGCCCGGCGCGGGCTTCTCCTCGACCGCAGGCTATTCCGTCCAGAAGCAGGTGGATACGGCCGGGGTGTACGACGTGTACGTGCTCTGGGCCTCCACCAACGATTTCACCAAGAACCGCGAATGCGGAACCTGGCGGGACTATACCGAGGCGGACGGCTACGACGAAAGCAAGTTGAACACCCAGTGCGGCGGTATCAACTATTGCATCCGTAAATTGATGGAAAAAAATCCCCGCGCCGAGATTTATTTCTTCACGGGCCTGCGCTATTTCAGACGCCCCGGCGGACACGACCCGTTCAGCGAGGACGTCAACGACACGGGCCTGAACTTCGCCGCATATGTGCAGGCGCAGAAGGAGTGCTGCCTGCATTACGGCATCCCCGTCCTGGACCAGTTCGGAAGCCAGGGGATAAACGTTTTCAATTTCCAGCTGTACTACAAGAAGGACAAGCTGCACCTCAACGAAGAAGGATACCGCCGCATAGGCTCCGCCCAGGTGGCTTTCCTTGCCGGAATGTAGCCTAGAACGACGCTCTGGCTATCAGGCTGAATTCGTTGTGGATGTTGGCCTGGGTGCCGGATTCTATCATCTCCGCGGCGTGGCGTCCCATCGCGGCGAAATCCGTGGTCAGGCTGGCGAGCCCTCCGCAGATGAATTCGTTGACGGGTTCGTCGTTGTAGGTTATCATACCGATTGAATCTCCGAGGGTGTAGCCGCGCTTGATCACTTCGCTCAGAACTGCGTAGTGGTCAGTGTCCATCTGGCCGCCGAGCACGATGAAAAGCGTGCCGGGGGTCATCATTTCGCTTTGGAACCCGTGGCACACGCGGCAGTCCATTCCGTTTTTATCGAGAAGGGCCTTGATCTTCGGGGCCATCTGACTGGCATACAGGCTGTTGCCCGGGTCTAGAACTATCACTCTCTCGTACTTCCCGACCTTCTGTATCTCCTTTTCCAACGCACTGCACGCGTCCCCGGCGAAATCCTGCCATATGCGGCCTATGTTTCCTTTCAGCTCGGGGATGTCGCGGTCTATCAGGATCATACGCTCATAGGGGAGCCTCTTGAGGGATTTCACTATGCGGGCGCCGGACACGCAGGAGTCGAAGTGCGGGGCGACGATGTAATAGTCGTACTCTCCGATGGCTTCGGAAATCATGATGTCGAAGAGGGCGAGGTCTTTGTTGTGCACCCTTATGGTGAGGTTGAACTCAGACTTCATATTGTCGGTAAGCCCCTTGCAGATGGCAAGCTTGTAGGCGCTGAGCTTGTCCACGAACATTATTATCCGCTTCGGGGCGTTCTGGGCGCGCTCGTTGATGAAGAATCCCTTGCCCTGGCGGCCGCGGATGACATTCTCTTTCTTCAGAATCTCGTACGCCTTCTTCACTGTTTCCATCGAGATGTCGAACTGCGCCGCCACGGCGTTCAGCGAGGGCATCGGCTCTCCGGGCTTTGCTTCATTGCTGCATTCGGCCTTCCGCACGCACGACACTATCTGCTTGTAAAGAGGGACGTTGGAGTTTTTGTCTATGAGAATCCGCATATCACGATTGTTAAATACGCGCCAAATATAGTGATAATTTCCCGTCCACTTCTTTCCTATTGCGAAAATGTTGATTAACTTTGTAGTCTGTTATACCAAAGTACACCAAAATGACGAAAGAAAAATCCTCCTCCGGCGCAAAGGCCTCTTCCTGGTACAAATGGGAGGTTCTGCTGCTTCTCTGGATGGCTTATCTGCTG
>R15__coassemble_1155_pt1 | contig 14445 bp, 15 predicted proteins | sample R15__metabat2_high_PE_004 | metagenome-assembled genome bin R15
CAGAGCGCAATCGCGGCGACCAGGGCGAGTGCGGCGAGGGCAGGGGAGTGCCAGCCTCGGGGGGCTTTTATGCCGGGAAGCAGCGCCACGAGCGTAGCGGTCGCGGCAGTGATCCAAGGCCAGAAGGCGAACGCTTCGGTGCGCACATAGTGCAGGCCCTGCGCCAGCCTTCCCGCCGGGAAGGGGAACAAGTATGTGGATATCCACCAGGATGCTGTCAGCAGAGCCGCGCTTCCGATGGCCGCTATAGTAGGCAGACTGCCGCGGCGGCGCCATTCGGAGCCGACGGCGCAGACGGCGGTGACGATGGCCATCGGGCCGCAGACCATATATGCGATGGGGATGAGCGTCAGCGTCGAGGCCGTGCGCAGGGCATTGCGTTTGAATGCGCGCGGAACGAGCGACAGGGCTAGCGCCAGGATCAGCGCCGTGATTCCGGCCAGAAGGGCTTCCTGTGTGAGCAGGCCGCGTACCGCCAACACGCAGGGCAGCAGGGCGGCCGCATTGCGCTCCGCCGTATGGTCTGAGCCGGAGGCGCATATCATAAGGTGAAGCCCGCACACGAGCAGCGCCGCCACGAGCGCCCCGAGCGGCGCGTTCCAGAGGAACTGGGCGCAGAATTCGCCGGTCCAGTCGGCCAGACCGGAGGGCACCGGGACGGTCTTCAGAAAATATTGCCCCGTCAGCGGCAGCAACTGCATCTGTTCGTGGAAATACAGGTGCCCCGGGAAGCGGAACGCGAACAGCGCGAATGTCAGGACCCCGAGTCCGAGGGTCGGCAGCGCTTTTTTGAGTCTATGGTTCATACAGTGCAAATATGCGCAATAAAAACGAAAAAACCGGCTTCGGAGCCGGTTTTTTGCCTTGGGGTGAGATGTGGGGCTCGAACCCACGACACCCAGAACCACAATCTGGTGCTCTACCAACTGAACTAATCTCACCGTGTTGGGAGTGCAAAGGTACGAATTTGTTTTAATTTACCAAATATTTTTCATCTCCCTGCCCTATATAGTCTGCCGTCGGCCATCGAAAAGAACGAATTGTCCGAGACGACGACGTGGTCCAGCAGCTGGATCTGCATGGCCCTGCAGGCTTCTCTGAGCGCGTCGGTCATCCTGACGTCGGCCGCGCTCGGGTCGGGATTGCCTGACGGATGATTGTGCACCAGGATTATCCCCGCGGCGTTCTTGCGAAGGGCGCTTCGCACCGTCTGGCGTATGTCGATCACCGTCGAATTGCTCCCTCCGGAGGTGAGCCGGAGCTTTCCCAAAAAATAATTGCAGTCATTAAGAAAAATCACCCAGTTTTCCTCGTGGTCGAGCCCTTTCAGCAGGGGTATCATCATCTCGAACACCCCCCGGGAGCTCACAATGGGCTTGCGCGAAGCCCCGGAAGAGTCCCCCACGAACCTCTTGCCGAGTTCGAACGCGGCCATTATCCGGGCCGCCTTGCAGGGCCCTATCCCCGGCCTTGCCATAAGCTCCTCGGGGCTCAGGTTGAACAGTTCGGTGAGCCCCCCGGAACAGCCCGAAATCAGCCTTCTGGCCACGTCCAGGGCGCTTTCTTCACGTGTTCCCGAACTCAGCAGTATCGAGAGCAGTTCGCCGTCGCTGAGCGCCGGCGCGCCCCGCATCAAAAGTTTCTCGCGGGGCCTTTCATCCTCGCACATTTCCTTCATTTTCATACTTCAAGTTAGCCATTATAAAGAAAAAAACCTCCGGGCCCGCGGAGGTTTTTATCTTTTTTAAAGAGGGGTATTTACTTTTTCATACAAAGAAGGGTGGCCTGGGTGCAGTCCGTGACCACTACTTCCACGATGTCGCCGGACTTGTGGTCCGAGTCGGTCCAGACGCACATCTTGTTGGATCCGGCGCGGCCGCAGAGCTGCTCGGGGCTCCGCTTCGAAGGGCCCTCGACCAGCACGCTCAGGGTCTTGCCGACATCGCGGCGGTTGCTCTCGAGCGACAGGCGGTTCTGCAGGGCGATTATCTCCTCGAGCCTGCGGGTCTTTGTCTGCGGGGGCACGTCGTCGGGGTATTTGCGCGCGGCCAGAGTCCCCGGCCTCTCGGAATACTGGAACATGAACGCCGCGTCGAAGCCCACGGCCTCGAACAGCGACAGCGTGTCCGCGTGGTCCTCTTCGGTCTCGGAGCAGAATCCGGCGATCACGTCGGTGGTGATGGCGCAGTCGGGCATGATCTCGCGGATGCGCGCCACCCTGTCCAGATACCACTGCCTGGTGTAGCGGCGGCGCATCTTCTCCAGCATCCTGTCGGACCCGGACTGCACGGGAAGGTGGATGTGGCGGCAGATGTTGGGGTGCGAGGCCATCGTCAGCAGCACGCCGTCGCTTATGTCCTGGGGGTTGGAGGTCGAGAAGCGTATGCGCAGTCCCGGCACCGCCTCGGCGACCATCCCCAACAGGCAGGCGAAGTCTGTGCCTTCGAAATTGTAGGAATCCACGTTCTGGCCCAGCAGGGTGATCTCCTTGTAGCCATCCTGCGCGCAGGCGCACGCCTCGCGCACTATTGAATGGAAGTCGCGGCTGCGCTCGGCTCCGCGCGTGTAGGGCACCACGCAGTACGAGCACACGTTGTTGCAGCCCCTCATTATCGAGATGAAGGCGGACACTCCGTTCTTGTCGACCCTCCGGGGCATTATCTCGGAGTAGGTTTCCGTGCGCGACAGCTGCACGTCCATCTGAGGCTCCCCGGACGCCGCGGCGCTTATCAGCGAGGGAAGGGAGCGGTAGGCGTCGGGGCCGGCGACAAAGTCCACCTTGCCTGTCTGCAGAAGTTGCTCCTTCATCCTTTCGGCCATGCAGCCGAGTATGCCCACGAGCGTGCCCGGACGGCTGCGCCGCTCGATGTTGAACTGCTCGATGCGTCCCAGGATACGCTGCTCGGCATTGTCGCGCACGGAGCAGGTGTTGGCCATTATGACGTCGGCCTGCGACATCTGCGGGACCGCCTCGAAGCCTTCGCGGCCCAGGATGGCCAGGACGACCTCCGTGTCGGCGACGTTCATCTGGCATCCGTATGTTTCTATGTATACCTTTTTCATTGCTGACGCAAAGATAGAGATTTTTCTTATCTTTGTCTTTTGAAATGAACAAGCGAACCGCATATATTCTGCTCCCGCTGCTGCTCCTGCTCTGCAGCTGCACCGCCCGCTACAAGGAGATCGAGCCCACCTCCTTCGAAGTCGTCTCGATCACTCCGGTCGGCTTGACCTCGCTCGAGGCCGTGGTCGACGTCGGAGTCCACAATCCCGCCGGCCGCCTGACCCTGAGCGGCATCGGGTGCACCGTGAAGTACAAGGGCGAGGACTGCGTCGGCATAACCGCCGACCCCGTCACCCTGGAGCGTCGCTGCGACTCGGTCTACCGCGTCCCTCTGAAAGGTTCCCTGGTCCAGGGATTCAACCCTTTTCAGCTTTTGGAAATACTTGGAAATCAGGAAAATATCGAATTCCTGACCGTCGATGTCAGCGCACGCGCCGAACTTCCCGGCGGAATCGGCAAGGAAATTGAATATTCAGACGTGCCGCTCAAGCGGCTCGTCGACAAACTTTGATATGAAGAAACTCCTACTGACCCTCGTCTTCGCCCTTGCGGCCCTGAGCCTCGGCGCGCAGCAGACCCCGGATTCGCTGTGGGTGTCGGCCGACTCGATGGCTTTCACCCGCCGCATCTTCAGCGTGATGCCCGACAACGTGACGGTGCAACAGCCCTCGCAGGTCTCGCAGGCCCTCCAGGTCCAGACGGCGCGCAACGCCGGCAAGATGTTCTACGGCTTCAGGATCCGCATCTACTACGACCACAGGCAGACCTCCCGCGGCGAGTCCGCCTCGTGCGAGAACCGCTTCCGCTCCCTTTTCCCCTCGTATCCCTGCTACCGCACCTACAGCAACCCCAATTTCAAGGTGACCGTAGGCGATTTCAGGACCCGCACCGAGGCCGAGAAGGCTCTCCGCGTCATCAGGGAATATTTCGCCGACGCCGCCATCGTCAAGGAGAGTTTCCGCTATCCGTCCCTTGACGACGCCGTGCCCGCGGTCGCCGATACGTTCCTCTTCTACAACCCCCATTTCTGACGGCTATGCTCAAGCAGGGACTGGAACTCAAGCAGACGCAGAAACTTTCCCCCCTCCAGATCCAGACGATCAAGCTCATCGAACTTCCGATCCAGGACCTGGAGCAGAGAATCCGCGCCGAACTTGAAGAGAATCCCGTGCTGGACGACAGCCCCGACCCTGACAAGCCCGACGACCAGAAGGACATTTCGATCGACGAACTCACCGAGGACGACACCCCTTCCTACCGCTACAAGGTCAGCAACTGGGGCAAGGATCCCCGGCCCGAGTACAACACCTTCTCGGTCCGCACCACCTTCTCCCAGAGCCTTATGGACCAGCTGGGATTCCGTGACCTCACCCGCAAGCAGTACGAGATAGGCGCCTTCCTCATCGGTTCGCTCGACGACGACGGCTACCTGCGCCGCGACATCGAGTCCGTGGTCGACGACCTGGCCTTCCGCGCCGGCGTGACCGCCACTTCGGACGAAGTCCTGCAGATGCTCAAGGTCATCCAGGAGTTCGAACCTTCCGGAGTCGGAGCCAGGGACCTGCGCGAATGCCTGCTGCTGCAGCTCTACGGCCGCAGCCAGTCCGATTCCGTGGTCCTGGCCGAACGCATCCTCGAGGACTGCTTCACCGAATTCTCGAACAGGCATTTCCAGAAGATAATGTCGCGCCTGGGCGTGAGCGAGGAGCAGCTCAAGGCCGCAATCGGCAAGATCGTCAAGCTCAACCCCGCCCCCGGCGGCGAGTCCGACAGCCTTTATGACGACCGCGCCCAGCAGGTCGTTCCCGATTTCGTGCTCGACACCACCGACGGGCGCCTGACCTTCACGATGCCCCGCTTCAGCGTGCCCGAACTCAGGGTCAACAGCAAATACGCTTCTCTTCTGATGGAGTCAAAAGGCTCGTCCGAGCGCGCGCAGAAGGAGGCGGCCGCATTCGTGAAGCAGAAGCTCGACTCCGCAAAATGGTTCGTCGAGGCCCTGCGCCAGCGCCAGAACACCCTGAGCAGGACGATGCAGGCCATCCTCGACTACCAGAAGGAATATTTCACCGACGGCGACGAGACGAGCCTCCGCCCCATGGTCCTCAAGGACATAGCCGAGATGACCGGATTCGACATCTCGACCATTTCCCGCGTGGTCAACAGCAAGTACATCGAGACCCACTTCGGCATCTTCCCCCTCAAATATTTCTTCTCCGAGGGAATGGAGAACAGCGAGGGCGACGAAGTGTCGACCCGCGAACTCAAGATGGCCCTGCAGGAATGTGTGGACGCCGAAGACAAGAGAAAGCCGCTCACGGACGAGCAGCTCGTGGAGAAAATGCAGGAGCGGGGCTACAAGGTCGCCCGCCGCACCATCGCCAAGTACCGCAGCCAGCTTGGCATCCCCCTGGCCCGCTGGCGCAAGGAACTCTAGCGCGCTTTCTTACCTTTCCCGGTGGGGCGGCAGATTATCTGCAGGTCCCAGCTCTCGATCCTGTACCCTTTGAATTTCCTGCCCTTCAGAAACATCTCGACGGCCTCGACCAGGCCCTTGTCCTTGACGTTGATGAACTCGTGGCAGGTCTTGTCGTACAGGTGCAGATGCCTTGCCGGGTCGAAGTCGAAATGCATCTTCCCGTCGGCGCTCATCCTCCTGCCGTAGATGCCCAGGTCCGCCATCTGGGTCAGCGTGTTGTAGACCGACGCCTTCGACACCTTCACCCCGGAACCGGCCGCGATGTGGCGGCAGACGGCGTCGGCGTCGGCGTGCACGAGCTCCTGAAGGGCGGCGTGCACGGCCATCCTCTGGGGAGTCGCCTTGAGCGAGCGGTTTGCGAGCATATCCTTGAAATCAGCCATAGTGATGCAAAGATATGGGATTTTTTGTTATATTTGCGCTTCGAATAGAAATTCGATAAATCAATGAAAGTCATCAACCTCGGCGAGAACAGCTCCGTTCTCAACAGTTTCGTGGCGCAGCTGCGCGACAAGGAATTCCAAAAGGACAGCCTCCGCTTCCGCACCAACCTCGAGCGTCTGGGCCAGATCTTCGGCTACGAGATCAGCAAGACCCTCGCTTCTGTCGACAAGGAAGTCGCCACTCCCCTGGGCACCGCGGTGCTCCCCGTGCCCGACGAGCAGGTCGTCGTGGCCACCATCCTCCGTGCCGGCCTTCCCCTGCACGAGGGCGTGCTGAGCTGCTTCGACGGCGCCGAAAACGCCTTCGTGGCCGCCTACCGCAAGTATGACAACGAGGGCGAGTTCCACATCCACACCGAGTACTGCACCTGCCCCGACCTCACCGGCAAGACCGTCATCCTCGCCGACACGATGCTCGCGACAGGCTCCTCTATCGACGTCGCCTGGAAGGTCCTCTGCAGCGAAGGCGGTGTGCCCGGCAAGTTGCACCTGGTCTGCCCCATCTCGAGCGCCCAGGCCGTCGAGAACCTCAAGAAGTGCATGCCCGAAGACTGCACCCTCTGGGTTGCCGCGATCGACCCCGAACTCACCAACCATTCGTACATAGTTCCCGGACTGGGCGATGCCGGCGACCTCTGCTACGGCACCAAACTTTAGAGATGCAACACGCGAAATGCCTCATCATAGGAGGTGGTCCCGCAGGCTACACTGCAGCCATATATGCCTCCCGCGCCGCCATTGACCCCGTCCTGTACGAGGGCAACGAGCCGGGCGGCCAGCTCACCACCACCACCGTCGTCGAGAACTTCCCCGGCTTCCCCGGCGGAGTGGACGCAAACAAGCTGATGTCCGACATGCGCGCCCAGGCCGAGGGTCTGGGGGCCGACATCCGCCGCGGAGTCGTGACCAAGGCCGACCTCGGCGTGCGTCCTTTCAGGTTCACGATAGACGGCGAAACCGAGATCGAGGCAGACGCGGTCATAATAGCCACCGGGGCCACCGCAAAGTATCTCGGACTGCCCTCGGAGCAGAAGTTCCGCGGCCTGGGCGTTTCGGCCTGCGCCACCTGCGACGGATTCTTCTACCGCCGCAAGGACGTCGCCGTGGTCGGCGGCGGCGACACCGCCTGCGAAGAGGCAACCTACCTCGCCGGGCTCTGCCGCAAGGTCTATATGATAGTGCGCCGCGACGTCTTCCGCGCTTCCGAGGCGATGCGCCGCCGCGTGCTGGACACCCCCAACATCGAGGTCCTGTGGAACTGCAACACCCGCGAGGTGCTCGGCGATGCGTCCGGCGTCACCGGCGCGCGCATAGAGCGCAAGTCTGGCGAGGTTTTTGATATTGCAGTCGACGGCTTCTTCGTGGCTGTCGGGCATCATCCCAATTCCGATTTGTTCAAGGACTGGGTCGAGACTGACGAAAACGGCTACATAGTGACCCGCGGAGGGTCCCTGACCAGCGTCGAAGGCGTTTTCGCCGCGGGCGACGTCCAGGATCCTCACTACCGCCAGGCCGTCAACGCCGCCGCCTCCGGCTGCCGCGCCGCGCTGGACGCCGAAAAATATTTGAAAAGATGAAAAAGACGACAATAATCATTCTCGCCGCCGTGGCCGCCCTTGCGGTCAGCGCCTGCAAGTCCCAGTACGAAATCCTTCTCGAAGGCAGCGACCCTGACGCCAAGTACAAGGCCGCCTTCGAGTATTTCGAAAAGGGCAAGTACGCCAAGGCCGCCCAGCTTTTCGAGAACCTCTCCGTGATCACCAGCGGCACCGAGCGCGACGACACCGTCCAGTACTACTGGGGCCTGAGCAATTACTCCGACCGCGACTACTACACCGCCGAGACCAACCTCGCCCGCTTCCTCGAGAACTTCCCCCGCTCCCCGTTCGCCGAGGCCGCCAAGTTCCTCCACATCGACTGCCTCTACCGCTCGACCCTGCGCTACGAACTGGACCAGACTCCGACCTACAAGGCGATGACCGAGATAAGCGAATACCTTATCGAGAACCCGACCGGCGCAAACGCTGACATCTGCCGCAAGATGCTCTCGAACCTTAACGAGCGCCTGGACAAGAAAGCCTACGAGAACGCCCGCCTGTACTACAAGATGGAGGACTACAAGGCTTCCCGCGTTGCGTTCCGCAACATCCTCAAGGAGGACGCCGACAACATCTACCGCGAGGATATCCTCTACTACACCGCGATGTCGTCCTACAAATACGCCCAGAACAGCGTCACCGCAAAGCAGAAGGAGCGCTATATGACCTTCATGGACGACTACCTCAACTTCGTCGGCGAGTATCCCGATTCCCACTACCGCAAGGAGCTCGAGAACCTGTACAAGAAAGTGAAAGAAAAATATTGAAACCTTCGGCGCACGCGCGTCCGTATCTAAAGTATGGAAAAGAAAATACCTACCAACACCATCACGAGGGACACCAAGTACCTCGCCGAGCCCACGGGCAACATCTATGAGACAGTCGTGATCCTCTCCAAGAGGGCGAACCAGATAGCGCTGGCCGAGAAGAAGGAACTCAGCAAGAAACTCGAAGAGTTCCGCGGCGAACGCGACACCATGGACGAAGTCTTCGAGAACAAGGAGCAGATCGAGATATCAAAGTACTACGAGCGTCAGCCCAAGCCCGACCTGGTCGCCATCTCCGAATTCGAGGACGACGAACTCTACTACCGCGTGGCCCAGGACGAATAATCCCGCGGAGTCATGCTCCGGAGCCTAAACGTCCGCAATTACATTCTGATAGACTCTCTGGAAGTCGATTTTCCGGAGGGTCTGGTCATTATTACGGGCCAGACCGGAGCCGGAAAATCCATCCTGCTGGGCGCGCTGTCGCTCGTTTCCGGCGCAAAAGCCGACGCGGCGGTGGTCTCGGAAGGGGCCGACAACTGCGTGGTCGAGGCCGAATTCGTGTGCGACGACCCTGCCGTCAAGGCGATTCTGGAGGAAAACGACATCGAATGGGACGACGGCGGTCTGACTGTCCGCCGGGTCGTGTCCCGCACAGGCCGCAGCCGCAGTTTTATCAACGACTGCCCCGTGCAGGTCTCCGTGCTCTCGAGCGTCGCAGACCTGCTCGTCGACATCCATTCCCAGCACCGCAGCCTCCTGCTGACCGACCGCTCCTTCCAGCTCTCAGTGCTCGACAGTTATGCCGGAAACACGGACCTGCTGCAGGAATGCAGGTCTGAATGGCGCAGGCTCGGGGCCCTCAAGGCCGAACTCAAGGACCTTGAAGAGAGTCGCGGCAGAATCGAGGCTGACCGCGACTACAATGCCTCGCAGTTCGACCAGTTGGACGCCGCGCGCCTTCGCGACGGCGAACTCGAAGAACTCGAGGCCGAGCAGCAGAGGCTGGCCAATGCCGAGCAGATAAAGGAGTCGCTCGGCGTCGCCCGGGCCCAGTTCGAGCCCGAAGAGGCCCACAGCCTCGACGCGGCCCTCAAGGAAGCCCGCCGCCAGCTCGAGCGCGTGAGCGCCTATCTGCCCGACGCCGCCGCGCTCTCGCAGCGTCTCGAGAGTTCCCGCATTGAACTCGACGACATACTTTCCGCCGTCTGCGACCTCGATTCGTCAGTGAGCGTCTCGCCCGACGCCCTGGAGCAGGTCGAGGAGAGGATGTCGCTGCTGTATTCGCTGATGCGCAAGCACGGTGTGTCCACGGTCGCGGAACTCATCGCCCTGCGAGACTCCCTGAGCGGGCAACTGTTTGACGCCGATGCGCTTACCGGGCGCATAGAGTCCCTCAGGAGCGAGGTCGAGGCTGCCGCCAAACACTACGGCGCCCTCGCGTCGCGGCTCTCGGATGCCCGCCGCAAGGCCGCGCCCGCCTTCGCCGCCGCCGTCACCGAATCCCTGCATTTTCTCGAACTCGACCGCGCGGTTTTCAGCGTCGGACTCGAGCCCGCTGAACCCGGCGCGAACGGCACCGACAGCGTGAGTTTCCTTTTCGCCGCCGACGGCCGCAATCCCAGGGAGGTCTCGAAATGCGCCTCGGGAGGCGAACTTTCCAGGATAATGCTCGCCCTGAAGGCGATGATGGCCCGTTTCACCGGTATGCCCACCCTCATATTCGACGAGATCGACACCGGCGTCAGCGGCAGCGTCGCCGACAAGATGGGCCGTATGATCTGCGAGATGGGCGCAATGATGCAGGTCTTCTCGATAACTCACCTGCCCCAGGTTGCGGCAAAGGGCAGGGCCCATTACGTTGTATCGAAAGCGCAGGACCCGTCAGGCCGCAGCGTCACGAGCGTGCGCAAGGTCGAAGGACGCGAGCGCACGATGGAGATCGCGCGCCTTCTGAGCGGCTCCAGCATCACCGAAGCCGCAATCGCGAATGCGGAGTCCCTACTGAAGGGTTGTTGACAAATCCGGAGAATAGATTATCCGCCTGGTGGCCGTGTTGACGCTGCCGGTCTTGTCGCTTTGCTCGAAAATGAAGTCGGACTGGAGCCCTTCCTGACGGAATTCGGGCAGTTTCATCTGCCACTGCCTGCCCCAGGTGGAGCACAGCGAAACGAAATAGTGCATCAGGTCATAGCCCTGGAACGCGAAACTTGAAGGTTCCGCCGCGAAGAGGCTGCGGTAGTCCAGTATGAATTCCTTGACCTCGGGGCTGGAATAGTCGATGTAGTAGTTGGCCGTCATCCTGGTGTTGCACAGATACAGGCTGGTCGAACTGATGCCTTCCAGCGACCTGACCTTCGAAGTGCTGTAGAGCACGACGTTCCCGCCGTTCTCGGAAATCCTGGCCAGGTTGTTTATGGTCTTGCACAGGAACATGTCGTCCTGCGAGTCGACTATCACCCTGGTCTTGCCGAGGATGTCCAGCCCGGTGAATTCGTCGGCGAACAGGTACTGGCAGGCGATCCCTTCCTGCACGAGCCTTTCTCGCAGATAATCCGACTGGGCCGAATTCTGGGCCGGCTTCTCTTCGGTCAGTACCAGCACCTTGTCCAGGAAGCCGGTGTCTTCCGCCAGCCATCTGACCATTTCGTCGATCTGGGCGGTCCAGGGGGCGGGCACCTGGACAACACGGCCCGAGTCGGCGAGTGCGGCGGCGCCCGGTTCCAGCGGCGACACTATGAACTTGCCTTCGGGGCAGCGGGGGAGCAGGGCCTCGATGTCCGCGCGCCCGACGGGGCCGATGATGACGTCGCTTATCTGCAGCTGTTCGTCGCTCGGGGCCGACCTCCTGTCGGCGGTGTCATATACGTTCAGATTGATGCGCAGCCCGCTTTCGCCCAGGTCGCGGACGGCCATCAGGGCTCCGCTGTAGTATTCGAGGAAATTGGCGCTCGGATTTTCCGTTGTGCTCTTCAGGGGCAGCAGGAGGCTTACGCCGATGACTTCGGGTATGTCGAGCACGAATTCGGGCGCGGCCAGGGAGTCGGGCAGGACTGCAAGGCTGTCCGGAAGGGCGGCCACAAGAGTGTCAGACAGGACTGCAAGGGTGTCTGAGACGTAAACCGGGGCGGGGCGCGCCGCGACGGTGTCGGCCACGGCGGCGACTGCGACAGTGTCCGGAGTGCGGGACGCCTTCTTTCCGGGGAACAGGTACCACTGCGCATTCAGGCTCGCCGAAAGCGTCATGAGGACCAGCAGCGTCATCAGTATCTTCTTCATTTTTCAATCTTCTGTGCAAATATGACAAAATCTTTGCAGAATTCCGCCCAACCCAGCCTCTCTTTCTCCGCTTCGATGCCGGCGGAGAACTTTTCACGAAGCGCGGGGTCGCTGAAATATTCCGATATGGCTTGAGCGATCAGCCCGGGCTCGGGGGCCGGAACCACAATTCCCGTGCCCCGCTCCGAGATGGCCTCCTTGAGGCCTCCGACGTCGGTGACTATCATCGGCACCCCGAAATGGTAGGCCGCCGAACTCACTCCGCTCTGGGTGGCGCTGCGGTAGGGCAGCACGACGACGTCTGATGCCGAGAAATACAGCCCCACCTTCGAATCGGGGACGTATTCGGGGAAGAGGTGCACGCGGGACGGATCGGGCAGCGAGTCGATTATCTTCTGATATCTGTCGAAACTCCCGTAGGGTTCGCCGGCGACGAGCAGCTGATACCCGTCGGGCAGCGTCCGGAAGGCTTCCAGCAGGATGTCGAGCCCCTTGTATTCGCGGATCAGGCCGAAGAACAGCAGGGTCCTGAGCCCGGGGTCGAGTCCGAGGGCGCGGCAGGCCTCGTCGTGGGGGAGAGCCCCGCCGAAATGGGTGTAGACGGGGTGGGGGAGCACCGTGCGGATGACCGATGGCCGGAGCCTCGCGAGGTCTTCGCCCACCTCCTTGCAGAGGGTGATTCCTCCGTCGAGAGCCTTCAAAAAGTATTTTGTAAGCGGAGTGTCCCAGAAATGCCTCTCGTGCGGGATGACGTTGTCCAGGATGCCTATCACCTTGCAACCGGGCTTCATCCTGCGGGCGACGAACCCGAGGCAGGGGGCGAAGAAGGGCATCCAGTAGCGCATCACAAGCACGTCCGGATCCCACTCCCGTATGCGGCGGGCCGTCTTGAACCAGGTAAAAGGATTGACCGTGTCCAGCAGAGCCTCTGACTCCACGGGCACGGCCTCGTCCTGTGCCGACACGTACTGTGTCTTGCCGGGGAAAAGGAAGTCGGGATACTGTCTGCTGAAATTGAAGGCTTTGACCGTGCAGGTCTTGCCCAATTCGGAATGGAAACTCGCGTTGAACTGGGCGATGCCCCCTCTGTAGGGATAGAAGCAGGACAGTATGGCTACCTTCACTCCCCCTTATTTCTTTTTGTTCTCGACGTACTCCCGGTTGAGTCCGGCGATGATGGCGTCGGTGACGTCAAGCGAAGGGTCGGCGCTCACCACGGGGAGGGGAAGCAGGCCGCTCTGGCTTGCAAGGATCATCGAGTAGCGGCCGTCGGCGTTGAACACGTTGTCGACGTACTGCTTGATGTTGTTGGCGATGTTGTTGCTGATGACGTTCATGCGCATCTGGAGTTCCTGCTCCTTGGGGCCGTACTTGTTCTGGAAGGACTGCAGCTTGCTGTTGTATTCTTCCTGGAGTCTGGCGGCCCTGGCCTGGATGTCCTCCTGCTTCTGCTGGGCGGAAGAGGGGAGGATGAGGCCTTTCTGATAGTCTTCCTGGAGCTTTGCGGCCTCCTTCTCGATGGCGGCCTGCTTGCTCTTGGTGCTGCTCTCGATCTTCTCGGCTTCCTTCTGCTCCTCCTGCTGGAGGGCTTCGAGCTGGGCCTGCAGGACTGCGAGGCTGTCGGTGGCCATGTCGTACTCGTTCTGGACGCGGTCGATCTCAAAATAGACTATGCCGCTCTGGGCGATTGCGTGCACGCCGAGCGAGTCGGCTCCGGCCTCGGGGGCCTGGGTTCCTGCGCTTTCAGTGTTGCCGCAGGCTGCAAAGCAGACGGATGCTGCAAGGCAGAGGATGAAGGATGCTTTTTTCATTATTCTGTTGTTTGTTTCTTGTCCGTTTGTCTGACGAACTGCAAAAATAGTCAAAAATTTCGAATACATGACAGATACCGCGCAATAGTTTCTTCCAGACCCAGATAAAGGGCGTCGCTGATCAGCGCGTGGCCGATGCTGACTTCGTCGGTGAAGGGTATCGTGCGGATGAAATACGAAAGGTTGTCCAGGTTCAGGTCGTGGCCGGCGTTGAGCCCCAGGCCGAGTTCCTTCGCCGCCAGCGCGGTCTCCAGATACGGCGCTATGGCCTTTTCGGGATCGGCGGCGAAACCCTCGGCGTAGGCGGCGGTGTAGAGTTCGACGCGGTCGGCTCCGCAGAGCATCGCGCCCTCGGCCATCTTCGGGTCGGGGTCGATGAATATCGACGTGCGGATGCCGCGCTCCTTGAACGAACGGCACATCCTGGTGAGGAAGGCGCGGTTGTGGACGGTGTCCCATCCCGCGTTGGAGGTGATGGCGTCGTGGGCGTCCGGCACCAGGGTGACCTGGTCGGGCACCACTTCGCACGCCAGGGCCGCGAAACTCCCCGTGGGGTTGCCCTCCATGTTGAATTCCGTGTGCAGACGCGGACGTATGTCGCGCACGTCCGAATAACGTATATGCCTTTCGTCGGGCCTGGGGTGCACGGTGATCCCCTCGGCCCCGAAGCGCTCGCAGTTCAGGGCGGCGGCGGTCACGTCGGGCATGTTGCCGCCGCGCGCGTTGCGCAGCGTGGCGATCTTGTTGATGTTTACGCTGAGTCTCGTCATGCCACAAAAGTAATATTTTTTGTCCGATAATTGTAAATAAAGTATTAAATTTGAATTTTGATATGAAACTGGCCTGCTACATCAAGAAAGCCTCGCTCCGCACGGACCCCCGCGTGACGGATCTCGTCGGGTCTCTGCAAGAGGCCGGATGCACCGTCCTGCCGGTCTCGGACGGCGAAGCCCCCGACCCCGGCACCGACGCCATCCTGAGCATAGGCGGCGACGGCACCTTCC
>R15__coassemble_1160_pt1 | contig 14406 bp, 6 predicted proteins | sample R15__metabat2_high_PE_004 | metagenome-assembled genome bin R15
AGATGGGACGGTCGGTGAAGGCCTCGACCTTGGTGATCTCGCCTATCTCACCGTTCCATATCCATTCGCAGACCTGGCGCACACCCTCGGCGGAAGCTCCCTGGTTGCCCATCTGGGTCGCGACCTTGTGCTTTGCGGCGAGCTTGGTGAGCAGGCGGGACTCGTAAACGGTCAGGGTGAGGGGCTTCTCGCAATACACGTGCTTGCCCGCGGCGATTGCGGTGGCGGCGATTATGGCGTGGGTGTGGTCGGCGGTGGCGACCATCACGGCGTCAGCCTCGTCCAGCAGCTCGTCGAACATGACCCGCCAGTCCTTGTAGCGCTTGGCGTTGGGATATCTCTCGAACACGTGCGCGGCATATTTCCAGTCGACGTCACAGAGGCCGATGATCTCCTCGGTCTCCATCTCGGCGAGGTCGGCAGCGCCGCGGCCGCCGATGCCGACACCCAGGATCTTGAGCTTGCGGTCAAGGGGTTGGGGAGTCTTTTTCTTCTTGCCTGCGGCCAGGGCCGAGGGGGCGACAGCCAGGCCGACAGCGGCCGTGGTGCCCACCTTGAGGAAGTCTCTGCGTGAAATTTCTTTGGACATGGTGAATGTGGTTTTAAAAGTTTTATAAATATATGTATTATTTTTCTGAAATCATTTTTCCTGCAACGTCTTTACGTAAAAACCCCGGCAGGCCCGCTTCGCGACGCATTGCAGATGCAGATACGACAGACCCATCGAACCGGGGCGGGAAAGCGCGAGGGTGCGCACCGTGCGGCCGTCGCTCATTGTCAGCAGGAAAGGCGTGGTGAGGTGCCGTCGCCGTAGCAGCGTATCTCGCCGTCCGGCAGCACGCAGAGGTTGCGGCGGGCGTCAGACGGCGGCAATTGCGGTGATTCTTCTCATCAGAGGGCGAGCTCGAGTCCGTCAAGCATATCCCATTCGCCGCGGGTGAAGTCGGGCAGCACCACCGGCATCGAGCCGTGGTCCACCGAGGATCACCATCCAGGGCGGACTGATCGAGCGGGAATCCACGCGCTTTGTATAGATGAAGCCTTGACTTTACCCAATCACCCAACGCTCGATGTTGCGGGTCTGCTTGCTGAAATTAAGACCGATGCGCACGACTTTGCGCTCGCCGGTCTCGAAGGGAAGGGCGTAGTCCTTTGAGGATATCTGCTCGAGGGCCTCTTCTGCAGTACCGTCCAGTTTGAACTCCATCACATAACAATATAGCGGGGTCTGGACGCACAGGTCTATTCGACCCTCGCATGTGTGATACTCCGCCTGAGAGTAAAAGCCGCAGAGCTTGTAGAGTATCCACAGCACATTCTGGTAGTGGTTCTCCAGGTTGCGGATGAGTTCGTAAGGCGTGTCCGCGAAAAGAGAACGAAGGCGCCCGAGGAACTGCTCGGTCTTGCCGGAACGGACGTCGGTTATGAAATTGCGGATGTCGAAGGCGCTGCGTCCGCCCTGCATCCTGTCGCTGTACCACGGCAGAAGGTATTTCACGAAGCCTTCCTCGACCTCCTTGTTGGGGAATCCGAGAGTGTAAGTGCCGAACTCTTCGTCATATCCCTTGATGGTAAGATACCCGCTCTGGTATATCACAGGTATGGGGTCGTATGAGGCGATGTCGACGCTGTTGATGACGTCCGCCTCCACGTCCGCCGAGGCCATGTCGGCGAGGTTGTAGTCGTGCCTCTGGAGAAGCTGCACGAGATATGTGGGCGTGCCGGTCTCGAACCAGTAGCTCTTGAGCTGGCCGGATGAGAGCGTGTTCAGCACGCTGAACGGGTTGTACATTCCCGGAGTGTCCGCCTCGAAGTGGTAGCCGTCGTAGTTCTTGCGCAGCATTTCCACACATTCCGCCTTGGACTTGCCATTTTGCTGCGCCAAGGCCTCAATATGGGCATCGAGGCAGGTGAGCAATTCATTCTCGCTGATACCGCAGATGTCATAGTACCGTTTATCCATCGAGATGTCGAAGAGGTTGTTCAGGTCGCTGAACACGCTCACCTTGCCGAATTTCGTCACACCCGTGAGCATCGCGAACTTGATGCTGCCGTCCGCGCTCTTGAGGGCGCCGTAAAAGCCTTTCAGGATCCCGCGGTATTCTTCCTGGAGATCGGGATTGCCTATTGCCTGAAGCAGGGGCTTGTCGTATTCGTCGACGAGGATGACGACTCTTTCGCCGGTCTTCAAGGCGGCGCGCTGGATCAGCCCTTCGAAACGCATTCCGAAAGAAGTTTCGCCCTCGGCTTTGCCATAAAGTTCCTCCTGCGTCAGGAGGAATCTGTTGATCTTGTCCTCCAGCGCTTCCTTGCAGTCATATTTCTGGGTGTTCAGGTCCAGATGCATTATCGGATGCTGCCGCCACTCTTTTTCGACACCGGAGATATACAATCCGTCAAAAAGTTCCTTCTTGCCCTGATAGTACGCCTTTATGGTGCTGATAAGCAGGCTCTTGCCGAACCTGCGCGGTCGAGACAGGAAATAATAACGCCCGGTATGGGTCAGATTCCATATCCTTTCTGTTTTATCGACATACAGATAGCCGTCATTACGGAGGCTCTCGAAATCCTGGATGCCGATAGGGAGATTTTGCAGTGCACACATAAGCGAAGCGTTTATTTTACGAAGGTATGAATTTTTTTCTGAACGAAAAAATCGCTCACCGGCCGGAAGAACCGAGCAATAAAGGTACATCTTTTTCCCGACAATCAAAGAATCATCTGTCCACGAGTGCCGATGCAATTACACATTTTGTGTTACATAATTTGTGCAATGAATATAAATTGCTAACTTTGGGAAAATTTAGGACATGGCCATCAGGAAATCATCGACTGCGCACTCAGACAAGATCAACCCTTTCATTGAAGGGACCAACATACCTGACATATATTTCTGCGGCAGGGAGGCCGAAACCGAAAGCATCATCCGGCTTCTTGCAAACGGCAACAACGTCGTGTTGAAATCACGTCGGAGATTAGGCAAATCAAGCCTTGTGAACCATATTCTGAACCGGCCGGAAATCAAGCAGTCCTACAATACCATATACATGGACCTGTACGGGACAGGCTCGGCAGAAGATTTCGCAAGGACATTCCAGCAGGCATTCAGCGGTCAGGCTTTCACAAGATTGGAGACTGCCAGAGAGATCCTGAAATCCCTGCCCGGCAAAGCATCGCTGGAGGCCGAATACAACGAACTCACACGGACGGGCAAATTGAAGATGGGATTCGTCGATCTGAAAAAGATCGATCTCAGCCTCGAAACCATCTTCGGATATCTCGAACAAACACAAAAGCCCAACATTGTCATATTCGATGAATTTCAGCAGATAACATACTACCCTGAGCCGATGGCCGCCATCCTGCGCTCCTACATACAAAGATTGAACAACACCAAGTTCATCTTCTCGGGAAGTTCCCGGAGAATGCTGACAACAATGTTCAACAGCAGCAACGAACCATTCTACAACAGCGCGGAATCAATAGACCTGGGCAGAATTCCGGAACAGACATACAGTGAGTTCTGCATCAGGAATTTCAACAGGTCGGCCAAGAACATTTCAGAGGATGCCATTGAGTTTGCGTATGAACTTTGCGGCGGAAGCACGAAGGAAATGCAGCGGATCATGAGAGCGGTATTCGCCGGTTTGGACAAAGGGGATTGCGCAGATGTCGATGATGTCAAGACGGCTGTCACGGCAATACTCGACAGGGAAGACCAGACGTACAGGGAGAAAATAAATTCACTGATACGCTCCAAAGAAAAAAACGTCTTTGTCGCCATTGCGCTGGAAGGCGTGGCGTCGGGAATGTTGTCGCTGGCCATAAACAAGAAATACAATCTGGGCCCCACATCATCCGTCGCCCAGTCACTGAACAAATTGTGCGACGAGGACAAATTGAACCTGACGCTGAAAATCGGGGACTCATATATCGTCCAGGACAAGATGTTCGAACTGTGGACTGCAAATCAATACGGCCTGCTTGACTCCAAATTCGCAACGGCGAAAGAACAGTTCCAGAAAGAACTCAACGAGGAGAACAAGGTACTGCTGCCAAAATTCTGACACGATGAAGTTCCACCTCGAATCCGAGTACAAGCCGTCCGGCGACCAGCCAGAGGCGATAGAGCAGCTCGTGAGCGCGCTCAGCGGCGGCGTTCAGGACGTCACGCTGCTCGGTGTGACCGGATCGGGCAAGACCTTCACGATGGCGAACGTCATCGAACGCCTCCAGAGGCCGGCCCTCATCCTGAGCCACAACAAGACCCTGGCGGCCCAGTTGTACGGCGAATTCAAGTCTTTCTTCCCCAACAACGCCGTCGAATACTTCGTCTCCTACTACGACTACTACCAGCCCGAGGCCTACATCCCCACCACCGACACCTACATCGAAAAGGACCTGAGCATCAACGACCAGATCGAGAAACTGCGTCTGAGCGCCGCCAGCGCCCTGATGTCGGGCCGCAGGGACGTCATCGTGATCTCGAGCGTGAGCTGCCTGTACGGCATAGGCAACCCCGAGGACTTCCACTCCCAGACCATCGTCGTACGCAAAGGCGAAACCCGCAGCCTCACCGGCCTTCTCTACCAGCTCGTGGACGCCCTTTACAGCCGCACCGAGGTGGACTTCAAGCGCGGCACCTTCCGCGTGCACGGCGACACGGTGGACGTGTTTCTGGGCGGCGCCGACGAGGCCGTGCGCATCGAATTCTTCGGCGACGAGGTGGACTCGCTGAGCCTTGTGGAACCGATGACCGGCGCCAAGCTCGAGGATCTCGAGGAGGTCAGCATCTGCCCGGCAGGCAATTTCGTCACCACCAAGGAAAGGTGCGTGGCGGCGGTAAGCCACATCCAGGACGACCTCACAAAGCAGATGGAATGGTTCGAGGAAATCGGCAAGCCCCTGGAGGCGAAGCGCCTCAAGCAGAGGGTCGAGTACGACCTCGAGATGATAAAGGAGATGGGCTACTGCCCGGGCATCGAGAACTACAGCCGCTATTTCGACGGCCGGAGCGAGGGCCAGAGGCCCTTCTGCCTGCTGGACTACTTCCCCGACGACTTCATAACCTTCGTGGACGAGAGCCACGTCACGCTCCCCCAGGTGCACGCGATGTTCGGAGGCGACCACTCCCGCAAGGAGGTGCTGATTCAGTACGGATTCCGCCTGCCGGCGGCGGCCGACAACAGACCGCTGAAATTCGACGAATTCGAGGCTCTGACGGGCCAGAAAGTGTATGTGAGCGCCACTCCGGCCGACTACGAACTCGCCAAATCCGAGGGACTGGTGGTCGAGCAGGTGGTCCGCCCGACCGGCCTTCTGGACCCTCCGATCGAAGTACGGCCCACCGAAAACCAGGTGGACGACCTGGTCGAAGAGATACGCGTGCGGGCCGAAAGGGACGAGCGCGTGCTGGTGACCACGCTCACCAAGCGGATGGCCGAGGAACTGGACGAATACCTGCGCAAGATCGGCGTGCGGGTGCGCTACATCCACTCCGACGTGGACACTACCGAGCGCGTCGAGATAATCGAGGACTTCAAGAACGGCCTGTTCGACGTCCTGGTGGGCGTCAACCTGCTGCGCGAGGGCCTGGACATCCCCTCGGTATCGCTCGTGGCCATCCTGGACGCCGACAAGGAAGGGTTCCTGCGCACCACAAAGGCCCTGACCCAGACCGCCGGCCGCGCAGCCCGCAACCTTAACGGGCTCGTAATAATGTACGCCGACAGCGTGACCAAGTCGATGGACGAGACCATCCGCGAGACCAACCGCCGGCGCACCAAACAGATGGAATACAACAAGCTGCACGGCATCACCCCGCGCCGGATCGAGACGCGCCTCAATGCCCTTGCCGCCGAACTCACCGCGGGCAAGGACGGCACCAAGCCAGTCAACCCCCGCCTTGCGAACGGCACCACCGGCAGGGTCAGCGCCCCGAACTCCTACGACGACCCCGTCTACATCCCCAACCCCTCCGACCTGGGCAGGGGCACGATCTCCGTCGGATTCGGGCACGATTCCAAGCGCGAGGCGGGCGCGGCGTTCGTGGACGGACACGTGACCGCCGACCTCGCGGCAGTGCTGCAGGATCCGGTGATCCGCTCGATGAGCCGGGAGCAGATAGAAAAGATGGTCGAGGAGGACCGCCGCCGGATGAAGAAGTCCGCCGCCGAACTCGACTTCACGCAGGCAGCGCGCTACCGCGACGAAATGTGGGCGCTCCAAGAATATTTGAAGGTATGGAAGATCTGACCTCTGCGGCCCGCGCCGTCGCGGCCGAAGTCCTCAGGGACGAAACAAGGTATGACGGCACCCCTTTCCTGGGCCACGCTGACGCCGTGGCGCGCATAGTCGAGGACGAAATCGGCCTCGGCCCCGAATGCGTCGCCGCCGTATTCCTGCACGAAGCCACGCGCATCCACCGCGACGTCGACCTGGGCTCCTTCCCCGCCGACGTTCTCAAGATGGTGGACGGCCTCAACAAGATCTCCGCCATCAAACCCAAGGACACGCGCCTGGAGGCCGAGAATTACAAGAAACTGATCATCCAGTATTCCACCGACCCGCGCGTGGTCGTCATCAAGATCGCCGACCGCCTGGAGGTGATGCGCAGCCTGGGCATCTTCCCCAAGGGCTCCCGCGACCAGAAGCTGCTCGAGACCCTGATGCTCTACATTCCCCTCGCCCACCAGCTGGGGCTGTACAACATCAAGAGCGATCTCGAAAACATCTATTTCCGCTACGCCGAGCCCGAGGAGTTCCGGCACATAACCGCCAAACTCAAGGCGACCGAAAAGGACCGCGAGCGGCTGACCGCCGAGTTCATCGAACCGCTGAAAAAGACCCTGGACCGCGAGGGCATACGCTACAAGCTCAAGATGCGCACCAAGACCGCGTACTCCATCTACCGCAAGATGCAGGTGCAGAAGGTGCCCTTCGAGGGCGTCTTCGACGTGTTCGCGATCCGCTTCATAATCGACTGCGAGCCCGATCCGGCGCTCGAGAAGGATCTCTGCTGGAAGGTCTATTCCTTCGTCACCGAAGAGTACGAGCCAGACACGGCGCGCCTTCGCGACTGGCTCACCAACCCCAAGCCGAACGGCTACGAATCGCTGCACATAACGGTCAAGAACCGCGCGGGGGCCTCGCTCGAAGTGCAGATCCGCACGCGCCGTATGGACGACGAGGCCGAGAACGGCGCCGCCGCCCACTGGTCCTACAAGGGCATACGCCACGAGCAGACGCTGGACCGCTGGCTGACCTCGGTGCGCTACAGCCTTGAGCACCAGGCCACCGTCAAGCCCGAGGATATGCCGCTGCCGCCCTCGCGCGAGATCTTCGTGTTCACCCCCACCGGCGAACTGCGCATCCTGCCCGCAGGCTCCTCCGTGCTCGATTTCGCCTTCAGCATCCACAGCGGCCTGGGCTGCAGGTGCACCGGCGGACGCGTCAACGGCAAGGCCGTGCCCATCAAGGAGAAACTGCGCACCGGCGACGTTGTCGAGATAATGTCCCAGAAGAACCAGCGCCCCGGACGCGACTGGCTGGGCTGGGTGGTAAGTTCGAAGGCCCGCACCAAGATCAAGCAGGAACTGGACGCCGACGAGCGCAAGGACGCCGCTGAAGGGCGTGAGATCGTGGGCCGGCGCCTTCGCAACTGGAAACTCGAACTCTCGCGCGACGCCGAATTCGAGTTCATGAAGTCCCGCAAACTCTCGTCGCTGGTCACGATGTACGCGATGATCGGGCGCGGCGAGATCGACGTCAACGACGTCAAGGAGTGGATCCAGAACTTCGACAAGCCGCGCGAATACGAAGCCGTGGAACAGGAGAAGGTCGACATAACCCGCTCCCACGGCACCGGAGAGGACATTCTCGTGCTCAACGCAAAGGACGTCAAGGGCATTCAGTACAAGATGGCGCGCTGCTGCAACCCCGTCTACGGCGACGACGTGTTCGGATTCGTCACCCGCACCCAGGGCATCACCATCCACCGCCAGACCTGCCCCAACGCCGCCCGCCTGTTCAGCCGCTACCGCTACCGCTGCCAGAGGGTGCAGTGGCAGGACAGCGCCGGCAGCGGGAATTTCCAGGCCGGCATCGAGATCGAGACCGACTTCGACCACCAGGTGCTCTCGAAGATAATGAGCACCATCTACCAGTTCAAGGCTTCGATCCGCACCTTCGACGTGTCGGAAATCGAGAAGAACCACGAAAAAGAATATCTTGTCGCAGTCCGCGTGCTGATTCCCTCGACGCTGGAACTGGACAAGATAGTCTCGGTGGTTTCGATGATAAAGCAGGTGCGCAAGGTCACCCGCCTCTAATTCCTGGCCTCGGACTGCTTCTTCAGCCGGGCGATCCTTTCTTCTATGCCCTTGTCGTAGATTTCCTCCTGATACATCTGGAGGAGTTTTTCGGTGTCGGACATCGACTCTTCGAGGATGGCGTCGACCTCGGCTTCGATCGCGGCGTCCATCTCTTCGATCTGCATCCGGTAATACAGTTCGTCGGCCTGCAGGAGGCTCTCGGGCGAGGCGTCGGTCAGAATCTGCGTGTCGTCCTGGGCCTTCTTGCTCTGCTCGAGGGCCTTCATCGAGCGGCTGTTGTATTCGCTGACCTGCTTGACACCGCGCGAGAAGATGTTGCGTATGCTCTGGTTGATGTTGATCCGGACTGAATCCAGCTGCTGGGTGAACGCGGGCATCTTGCCGTCCTTGTACTTGGGGAAGCCCAGGTAGAAGCGCCAGTTGTCCAGCGTGCCGTAGACGTTGACGCCGATGGGCAGCAGCAGAGGGGCCTTCAGGAGCGAGACGTGGTAGTACATCGTGCGGTCCAGGCCCTGCATTCCGCGCAGCGCGAACTTGTAGCGGTCGGCGGAAATCTGGAAGGGGAAGACCTCCAGTTTCGAATCGTGGATGACGGCATTGACGTCAAGGTCGGCGATGTCGCCGATGTTCTTGTTCTTGAACAGCAGCAGGCGGGTTATCTTGCGGAAGTCGCCGGCGTCGTTGATCCTGAGGTCGCGTCCGGTAAGGCGGAAGATGCCGTCCACGGACGGGATCACGACGTTCATATTGGTGTCCAGCTGGGTCGTGGCGGAAAGCTTGAGCCCGACGTTGCCCTCGAAACTCCTGACGATGGGGAGCATGTCCTCCGACCCGGGCAGCATCGCTATCACCTCCTGGGCCAGCACGCTGTCGACGGCTATGTCAACGCCGGCGTTGATGTCGCTCTTTGTCTTGGTGGAGTAGTAGGCGTCGAGCGAGGCCTTTCCGAAGTCGGTGCGGGCGTTGGTGTTCAGCAGCTGAAGGGTGCGGTCGCGCAGATTGACCTCGGCGTTGAAGGGGGTGATGCGGATGTCGGTGAAGTCGACCCTGTCGACGCTGAGCTTCACCTCGGCATCAATGTTTCCGGGCACGATGACGAGGTCCATCCCGTTGATTTCCGGGCGGGCGTTCTCGAGGGTGTCGATGACGAAACTCTCGTCGTAGTCGAGGCTGGTGTCCGCGGGAGCCTCGGGGGCCTGCTGGACCGCCGCGATTATTTCGTTAAGGTTGATTCTGCCGGAATTGATGCCCAGGCGCAATTTGGTGACCCTGTCGCCGCGTCCCCTGCCGGTCAGCAGAGGCATCAGGCCGTCGACCGATCCGCTGGCCCTGAGCGAGGAGGTGCCGCAGGTCACGTCGAGCGTGTCCAGGCTGAGCTCGCGGTCGGTGAAATTGGCGCTGACCGCCCCGATGCGGGTGCGCAGGGGCAAGGCGGGAGTCGAGAGGAATCCCTTGCCCAGGGCCAGGCGCCCGGACGGGCTCCACTGCTTAAGATATGCCTTTATTGTCGAGTCGAGTTCGATCTTGACGTTGCCGCCGCGAATCTCGTCAGAGTCGCCGGCAGGCCTGTCGCCACGCATCCGGCGTCCGAGGGAATCGCGCCTGTGCGTTCCGCGGGCGAGGGAATCCGCCCCGGGACGCGCGCGGACGGCCCTCTTCTCGACGGCGGCCGCTATGCTCGCGGTGCGCACTCTGGCCCTGGTGTCCCCGCTCCGGAAGAATATGGAGCCGTTGTCGCTCTCGAATTCTATCCTCGGCACGGCCTCGCCGCGGCCGTTGTCGGCCTTGTACAGGCGGCCGGTGTTCTTCATGTCCTTCACCTTCGCCCTGAGGTCCCCTCCCATATCGAGGAATACGCTGTCCATATTGAACTTCAGCAGAATCCCTTCGGGATCGGAACCGATGTCGATGCGGGGCTCGTAGGTGGCCACCAGGAGCGTGTCTGCGGGCATCCGGAAATTGATGAACGGCGCCTCAAGGCTGCCGCGTATGGTGGCCTTCCGGAACTTGTACTGGTTGAGCTCGGACACGTGCGCGTCGGCGAAAAGATCGAGCGAGACGTCGCCGGAGGCAAGGATCCCCAGGTCGGGAAGCATCCTGATCAGGGAGTCGAGCCTGGTGCGCACGTCGGCGCTGAGCTTCAGGCCGGGGTCGTTGCCCAGCAGATTGCTGCCTTCTCCGGAGGCTCTCAGCCTCAGGCCGGGCATACGCGCCTTGAGCTCCGTCACCTCGGCGTCGACCTTCTTGCGGTCGCGGGCGGTGGCCTCCAGGTCAAGTTCGAGCCGCCCGTCGATGCCCATCGGCAGATACGCCACACGGCTGTCGGGGATGCTCAGGCCGGCCGTCACGTCGGGCAGGGCGGTGGAGGTGAGGTATCCGTCCGCTTCCGCGGTGAGAGTGAGCCGGGCGTCGGTCTCGACGTCGTACGCCAGGTCGGTGAACATGGTGCCGTATTCGGTCAGCAGGGTGTCCAGCGGACACTCTTCGATGGCGACGTTGCCTTTTATGTAGGTGCTGTCGGAGAGCAGGGTGACGTCGGCCGCGGCTTTCAGGGGGATGTGCGCCAGGCGGGCGTCAAGCAGGATGTCCCTCAGCGTCAGCACTTCCTCGTCCTTCTTGAAGGAGCCGCTGAGCTCCAGCCGGTGGACGGGCACGTCCAGGGCGATTTCCGAAGGAAGCGCGGAATAGACCAGCCGCGCGGGATTGTCGAACACGAATTCGCCGATGCTGATGAGCGGCAGGCTGCTCGAAGTGGTGTCCTCGGGCTCCTCGCTTTGGGGGAAAATCCCCCAGTTGGCGGTGGAGTCGTTGTAGGATTTGGCAAAGAGTTCGAGCCCGCCTATGTGGACGTCGTTCACGCGCAACGTGCCTCCGATCAGGCGCCAGGGATTGACCGCGACGGTGAAGCGGCCCAGGGCGGCGAGGGTGTCGGCGTCTTCGCCCCGTCCGGCCTCGAGCAGAGGGTGCTCGAAGGCGGTTTTGTCAAAGGCGGCGAACCTGTCGTGGGGATAGGTCACCACGAGACTGTCCAAGTCCACCCTGATGCAGGGGAAACTGCTGAAGAGGTGGATGTCGATGTCGTCGTAGGCGACGTCCGCGTCAATGTTGTCCGCGATGATGCCCGCGACGACCTTGTCAATCAAGGGGGTCTTGATGAATATCTCGAGCGCGGCCACGATACCCGCGACCACGCCCAGGATTATCACCAGGGCTTTCCTGAAGCCTTTGAGCGCCTTTGCCATCGCTTTTTACAGACCTACGCTCTTGAAGAAATCGTTGCCCTTGTCGTCCACGAGGATGAATGCCGGGAAGTCCTCGACCTCGATCCTCCAGATCGCCTCCATCCCGAGTTCGGGATATTCGACGCATTCGATGCTCTTGATGTTGTTCTGGGCCAGGATGGCGGCGGGGCCGCCGATGCTGCCCAGGTAGAAGCCGCCGTGTTTGAGGCAGGCGTCGGTGACCTGCTTCGTGCGGTTGCCCTTGGCGAGCATTATCATCGATCCGCCGTGGTCCTGGAACTCGTCCACGTAGGGGTCCATTCTGTTGGCGGTGGTGGGGCCGAGCGAGCCGCAGGGCATACCGGCGGGAGTCTTGGCGGGGCCGGCGTAGTAGACGGGATGGTCCTTGAAGTACTGGGGCAGGTCCTCGCCGGCGTCCAGACGGGCCTTCAGCTTGGCGTGCGCGATGTCGCGGGCCACGATGATGGTGCCGTTCAGGCTCAGGCGGGTGCTGACGGGATACCGGCTCAGCTGGGCGCAGACCTCGGCCATCGGACGGTTCAGGTCCACCTTGACGGCGTCGCCTTCACCGGCGTTTCTGAGTTCTTCGGGGATGAGTTCGTAGGGCTTGTCGTCCATCTTCTCGATCCAGACGCCGTCGGCGTTGATCTTCGCCTTGATGTTGCGGTCGGCCGAGCAGCTCACGCCCAGGCCGATGGGGCAGCTGGCGCCGTGGCGGGGCAGGCGCACCACGCGCACGTCGTGGGCGAGGTACTTGCCGCCGAACTGGGCTCCGAGGCCGATCTTCCAGGCCTCTTCGAGCAGCTGCTTCTCGAGCTCGACGTCGCGGAACGCGCGGCCGGTCTCGTCGCCCGTGGTGGGCAGGCTGTCATAATAATGGGTGCTGGCGAGCTTGACGGTCAGCAGGTTCTTTTCGGCGCTGGTGCCGCCGATGACGAAGGCGATGTGGTAAGGAGGGCAGGCCGCGGTGCCCAGGGAACGCATCTTCTCGACCAGGAAAGGCACGAGGGTGCCGGGGTTCTGGATGCGGGCCTTGGTCTCCTGGTAGAGGTAGGTCTTGTTGGCCGAGCCGCCGCCCTTGGTGACGCACAGGAAACGGTACTCGTCGCCTTCCTCGGCGTCGATGTCGATCTGGGCGGGAAGGTTGCACTTCGTGTTGACCTCCTTGTACATGTCGAGCGGGGCGTTCTGGCTGTAGCGCAGGTTCTCCTCGGTGTAGGTCTTGAAGACGCCAAGGCTCAAGGCCTCCTTGTCATCGAATCCGGTCCAGACCTGCTGGCCCTTCTCGCCGTGGATGATGGCGGTGCCGGTGTCCTGGCAGAGGGGCAGCTTGCCCTTGGCCGAGATCTCGGCGTTGCGGAGGAAAGTCAGGGCGACGTACTTGTCGTTCTCGCTGGCCTCGGGGTCGGCGAGGATCTTCGCCACCTGCTCGTTGTGGGTGCGGCGCAGCAGGAAACTCACGTCGCGGAACGCGGTGTTCGCCATCAGCGTCAGCGCCTCCGGGCTCACCTTGAGGATCTGCTTGCCCTCAAAGTCCGCCGTGCTCACCAGTTTCTCGGAACCGGGAATCTTGTAGTACTCTGTCGTGTCTTCCCCCAGCTGAAACATCGGGGCGTAATGGAATTCTGTCATATGTATCTGTTGTTTTAGTTGTTCATTAATTTGTAAAATTAATCATTTTGTTTGAATGGCGCAAATTTAGATACTTCCGTCTCGCAGAAAGCGGCTCCGGACGAAACGCGCGGGGCGGCGTGGGTTTTTCGGAGTTTCGCCAAACCAGGAAGCAAGCACCCACTCTGGGACGGCGTCAAACGGATGCCTCCGCCTCCTGAGGCCCTTGCCAGGCCCCCAGGAGGCAGCACCCCCTCTCAGACACGCCTCTAAAGCATCATGTTGCTTCCTGGTTTGGCGGAACCGACGACAGGCTCCGGTTGCGATGATTCCTTCTCGCCTCGCGTTTTGCCCTTCGCACACTTTTTATTATCTTTGTACGATTATGACTACTCAAGATCAGATAAAGGATATTCACGCCAGGGTCGAGGTGCTCGGCAGGTGCCTGGACATCGCAGGCAAACGCGAGGAACTCGCGAGCCGCACCGCGCGCAGCCAGGAGGCGGATTTCTGGAACGACGCCAAGGCCGCTGAGGCCTTCCTCAAGCAGACCAGCGCCGTCAAGGCCTGGGTCGCACAGTTCGATGCGCTCGCGTCGGCGGCCGACGACCTGGACGTGCTGCTCGAGCTCGATCCCGAAGGAGAGGACCTTGATGCCGCCTACGCCGACGCGCTTGCGAAGGTCGAGGACCTCGAGCTCAAGAACATGCTCGGCGGCGAGGGCGACTCGCTGGGAGCCGTGCTGACAATCAATTCCGGCGCCGGCGGCACCGAAGCCAACGACTGGAGCGCGATGCTGATGCGTATGTACACCCGCTGGGGCGAGCGCAACGGCTACAAGATGACCGTCACCGAACTCATCGAGGGTGACGAGGTGGGCATCAAGAGCTGCACCGTCAGCTTCGAGGGCGACTTCGCCTACGGCTACCTCAAGGCCGAGAGCGGCGTGCACCGCCTGGTCCGCATCAGCCCCTTCAACGCCCAGGGCAAGCGCCAGACCACCTTCAGCAGCGTGTTCGTCTATCCTCTGGTCGACGACAGCATCAACATCGAGATCAACCCGGGCGACCTGGAGTGGGACACCTTCCGCAGCGGCGGGCACGGCGGCCAGAACGTCAACAAGGTCGAGACCGGCGTGCGGGTGAGGCACCTGCCCACCGGCATCACGGTCGAGAACACCGAGACCCGCAGCCAGCAGGATAACCGCCAGAGGGCCCTTC
>R15__coassemble_1193_pt1 | contig 14096 bp, 10 predicted proteins | sample R15__metabat2_high_PE_004 | metagenome-assembled genome bin R15
CCTCAAGAACCCTCCGATAATCTTCCTCGACGAGCGAGGCGGTGGGCTCGTCGAGGAAGATTATCGGAGGGTTCTTGAGGAACATCCTCGCGATGGCGATCCTCTGCTGCTGGCCGCCCGAGAGGGCCTGCGCCTTCGAGGCGAACTGCTGCGGCAGGGCCATTATCTGGTCGTAGATATAGGCGGACTTGGCGGCCTCGACTACCTCCTCGAAAGTGGCCTCGGGGCGGCCGTAGCGGATGTTTTCCTCGATCGAACCGTCGAAGATGTGGTTCTTCTGGAGCACCAGGCCGATGTTTTCACGCAGGAACCGGGTGTCGTAGTCGGCGAGTTCGACTCCGTCGAGCCTGATGCTGCCGCAGTCGGGCTCGTAGAACTTGTCCAGCAGGTTGACAATGGTCGACTTGCCCGCGCCGCTCAGGCCCACCAGGGCCGTAATCTTGCCGCATTCGACCTTTATGTTGATGTCGTGCAGCGCCTTGGTGCCGTTGGGATAGGTGAAGTCGACGTGACTCATCTCGAAATTGCCGGTAATGCGCTCGGGCTTGTAGGAGCCGCTTGGTTCGGCGTCGGCGTCCGAATCCAGGATGTCGAAGAAGCCTTCGGCATAGATCAGGGCGTCGTTCATGTCGTCGAAGATGCGCTGGAGCTGGGTGATGGGAGCCACGACGTTGCTGAACAGCATCACGTGGTACATTATCTTACCGATCGTCATGCCGGGGTACTGGATCAGCACCAGGTAGGCCGTCAGGATGATCACCAGCACCGTGCCCACCTGCTTGACGAAACTCTTGAGGCCGTCGTAGTAGAAGCTGGTCTTGCGCACGGCCATCTGGTTGTCGGTGAACTGGGTCTGGAGGTCCCACTGCTTGTCGCTCTCGATCTTCTCGCGGTTGAAGCTCTTGATGACGTTTATGCTCTCGATAATGTTCATCACGCCGTGGCTCTTGTCCTCGCGCAGGGTGCGCATGTTGCGCCGCCAGCCCTTGAGCTTGCGCGCCTGGGCGATGGTGATCCATATATATATAGGCACGATCAGCAGCGCCGTGAGGCCCACGTACACATTGGCCGAGAACATCAGCACGAGCGCGATGATTGCGCTGGTGAACAGGGGCAGCAGGTCGATGAAGAAGTTCTGGACGGTGCGGCTGAGGCTGCTCACGCCCTGGTCGATGCGGGTCTGGAGCTTGCCGGTGTCGTTGTCGGAGCGGGAGAAGAAGGCCATCCGGAAGGTCAGCATCTTGTCGATGACGGCCTGCGAGAGGTCCTTGGAGACGAATATGCGCATCCGCTCGCCGAAGTAGTTCTGGGCGAAGGTGATCAGCGCGCAGAGCACCTCCTTGCCCAGCAGGACGACGGTGATGACCGTCAGTATCCGCGCCGCCGCGCTCCATAGGAACTCGCCCGCGGTGACAAGCGAGTTGACGGCGTCCACCGTGCGGTCGAGCACGATCGCGTTGACCTGAGCCATCAGCGAGCCCACGAGCGTGAGTATCAGCGTGAGTATGACCAGCAAGCGGTAGGGCTTGACATAAGGCCAGATTTTCTTGAAAAGTTGGATGAGGTTCATAGAATCAGTGACAATGGCAAGTCAAATATAGTCAAAATCCGGGACAAGTTCCGCTTCAGAAGGAAAATTCCACGCCGCCGACAATCGATCGCCCGGGCATCGGGTAGCCGGAGACAGTCTCGTAACGGAAGTCCGCGACGTTCCGGCAGGAGATTTTCAGGCCCAGGACCATATCCCCGGCGAGCCGGAATTCTTTGACGGCGGCAAGGTCAAGTGTGTTGTAGTCAGGCATGTCGCCATAAGAGTCCTTGCGGCCGCGGCGAAGATTCCAGAGGGCCGTGAGCGACCATCCCTTGAAGGATGCATCGGCCGAGACCACTGCGGAGTGCTTTGCCAGATAGGGGACGTCTTCGGCGTTCTGGTAAGAGTATCGGGCGCTGAGCGATGCCTTCCAGGGGTCGGCTTCATAGGCTATGGCGGCTTCCGCATCCAGCCCTGCGCAGAGCACTTCGCCTATGTTGTAGGGCAGCCAGAGCGACGGATTTTCCTCCGACGGGGCCGATACGATCTTGTCCGTCAGATGGTTGCAGAAAGCGTCAATCTTGGATTTCAAGGCCCAGTGCCTGCCGGAGATGCGTTTGTATTCCACGCCGAGATCAGTCAGAAAGGCGTCCTCGGGCCTCAGGTCCGGATTGCCGTAGCCGGGATAATAGAGTTCGTTGAAGGTGGGCGCGCGGAAAGCCCGGCGGGCGAATCCCAGGAGGTCCAGACCGTCGAGAATGGCGAACCGGAAGTCGGCCGAAGGAGAGACGACGTTCATCGGGCCGGCGCCGCTGTCGTATATTCCCTCCCACTGGAGCGTGACGTCAGCCTTGAGGCGCGGCAGTTTCAGCGATGCGCCGGCGATTGCGGCCACGTCGGTGCGGGATGCTTCATAATAAGTGGAATTCAGGCCGTCCCATTGGAGTTCCGCCACTGCGCTGAGGTCCAGCCATTGAAGGACGTGGAATTTGTGGGAAGTATTCAGTTGGGCTTCCTTCTGGGCATAGTCGCTGTCTCCCCACTCGCTCTTGTATTGCAGTTTATCGCAACCTGCTTTACCGCTGATGTTTGCTTCGTACAGAGGGCTGAAGCGTTTGCGGATGAGGCACTGCACAAAGGCGTTGCGGTCTGTTTGGCGGTCGGTTGACGGCCAGTCCGCGGAGCCCGGGGTGCCGCGGTCCGAACCATTATAATACAATTTCGCCGCCCAGTCGCCGTCATCGATTTTGCCGAAGGCGTCGAGCCCGGCTCTGAGTTGCGCGATGTCGTTGTTGGAGCGCCGCAGACCGTCGCCGTAACTGAAATCCCCTTTGCTTACAGTCCCCGCGACATTCGCGCCGAGGCTGAGCCTGTCCGATATTTTGAAATCAATCCGGCCGTATGGCAGGAAGGTGCCGAAGGAGCCGGCGCCGAGCGAGAGCCGCCCGGCAACGCGGCGCGGCGAGACGGCGGCATTCCCCTCTCCCATGCCCCGGAATTCGGGCCTGCGCGTGGTGAAATTGACGCTGTTCTGGGCGTAATCTATAAGAGTTGCGCCGAAATTTTCGAGCCCGAGCATCCCGAGGTCGGACTGCCCGGTCTGGACGTTGCCGACCTTTATGCCGTCGATGAGGATAGTCGTGTGAGGGCTCCCCAGACCGCGAAGATTCACCGATTTGATCCCCGCAAAGCCTCCGTAATCAGCCACGACGAGCCCCGGGCTGCGGGAGAGGACCTCTGAAATGGAATTTGTGTTCCGGATGCGGATTGTGTCGGTCCTTGAAACCGAGATGCCCCTCTCTGCCGTGACGACGGCGGTCTGGAGGGTGTCGGGAGCGTCCACGAGGAGCATCGCCGAAAGCAGGATTGCTGCTGATAACATTTTTATGTACGTTTAACGTCCGCTTTAAGAGCATCCGGGTTTCCTGGCCCCAGACTGCTCACCTCAGTCCGTTGCAAAGATAATATTTTTGCGGGACTCTCTCTTATTTGCACAACTTCGGGAGTTTGCGTAAATTTGCGGCGAATTTGGAAGTTTAGAAAAAAGAATTGCAGCCATGAGTATAGTTTCTGCAATCCTGACCCTTCTGGCCGGAATCGGCATATTCCTCACAGCGTGCCAGATGATGAGCTCCAACCTGGAATCGGCGAGCTCCGCGAAGTTGAAAAGCCTGTTTGCCAAGGCGTCGAAAAGCAAGCTCCTCGGAGTGGGCATCGGAACGGTCGGGACCGCTGCCATCCAAAGCTCCGGAGCCACCACGGTGATGACGATAGGTTTCGTCGGAGCCGGCATCATCTCCCTCTCGCAGGCGGCCACCATCATCTACGGCGCCAACATCGGAACCACCGTCACGGCCCAGATCGTCGCGCTCGGAATGTTCGGCGAGGGAGCCCTCTCCACCACAATTATTTTCTCGGCATTCGCCGGCATCGGCGCATTCCTCACCCTCTTCTGCAAAAAAGTCCAGTTCAAGACCCTGGGAGGCATACTGGCCGGCTTCGGAATGCTGTTCGTCGGCCTGTCGCTGATGAGCGGGTCGATGGAGGATTTCGCGGCGCTGGACGGGGTCAAAGCCTTCCTCGCCGGCATCGGCAATCCCCTGCTGCTGGTGCTCATCGGCGCCCTGCTGACAGCCGTGATCCAGAGTTCGTCCGTGATGACCTCGATCGCGCTGGCGATGTGCGTCACCGGGCTGATCTCGCTCGACCAGGGCATATTCCTCACCATGGGATCCAACATCGGCTCCTGTATGGTCGCCATCATCGCCGGTCTGACCAGCGGCACCAACGCCAGGCGGACGGCCCTTATCCATCTGCTGTTCAACTGCTCGGGCGTGGTCGTGTTCCTGCTCGCCGGATGGCTGCTCTCGCTCCTGAGCGGGGGCGCGCTGAGCTACGGCGTCCTGTTCGACCGGATGTTCCCGGGCGCGCCGCAGACCCAGCTGGCCATGTTCCACACCTTCTTCAACGTGCTCACCGTGGCATTCATGCTGCCGCTGACCGACGCGCTCGTGGGTTTGGTGACCCGGATGGTGCCCGACAAGGAAGAGGGCGGCGAGGCGCTGCGGCTGCATTTCGTCGACAAGAACATGCTCCAGACTCCCCCTGTGGCAGTGGCCCAGACCAAGAAGGAGATCCTGGGCATGGCCGACCTGTCGCTCTCGAACTTCGACCGCTCGCTCGCCATCATCAGCAGCCTGGACTTCAGCGAGCGCGAGACCTTCGACCGCACCGAACAGGAGATCAACTTCATCAACCGCTCGCTGGTCGATTTCGTGGTGAAACTCTCGGACCGGAAGGGACTCGGCTCGCACGACAAGCTGTTCCTCGCCACCACCTACCGGACCGTCCGCGACATCGAGCGCATCGGCGACTACGCCGAAAACATAGTCGAATACGCCGACGCCCTGCACGAGGCCGGCGACAAGTTCTCGGACGACGCCCTCTACGAGATCAGCCAGCTCAAGGTCCTGGTCCACGCCCTCTTCGACAAGGCGCTGGCCGCCTACCGCGACGAGAGTTTCGAGGCGCTGGACGAGGCCAACGGCATCGAGGAAGAGATCGACGACTTCACCAAACGGATGGAGGACAATCACATAGAGAGGCTCTCGCAGGGCATCTGCAACCCCAATTCAGGGGCCCAGTACCTCGAGCTCTCGTCCGACACCGAGCGTATCGCCGACCACCTGATCAACGTCGCAAAGACCATCCGCAGCCTCAAGAAAGGCCCGGAATACCACAAATAGACCATGTACATCCGGAAAATAAACTATTACGAATGCGACAGGATGGGCGTGACCCATCATTCCAACTACGTCCGCTATATGGAGGAGGCGCGCATCGCGCTGCTGGAAGAGCTCGGCTACGGTTTCGACCGGATGGAGGCCGAGGGCATCACCTCGCCGGTGGTGTCGCTCGAGGCTAAGTACCTCAGGCCCAGCACCTTCGCCGACCTTCTGAACATCGAAGTCGGCGTGGAGGACCTGACGCCGCTGAAACTGACCTTCGGCTACACGATGAAGCTTGACGGCAAGGTCATCTTCACCGGCAGGAGCGTCCACTGCTTCCTTGAAAACGGCAGGCCCGTCGTGATCTCCGAGCGCTTCCCCGCCCTCTCGGCGAAACTTCTCGAACTCAAATAGCGGGGCGCCTCGGGGTTTCTCGCGAAAAGTGGCTTGTGATTCGGGCATTTCCCGAAGCACAGCGGGGTTTTCCGCGAAAAGTGGCTTGTGCTTCGGGCATTTCCCGAAGCACAGCGGGGGTTCTTGTCACGACGCCGATGGGAACGCCGTTTTTTCGGCGTCGTGACATGACGAAGGAGGAACTGGAAGCACCGCGTCATTGCGGGTCCCGAACTGAAAGCCCCGCGTCATTGCGGGCCCCGCCCCGCAATCCCTAGCCTCATGCCACATCTGCAATCAATCCTGCTTCCAGCCACATCTGCAATCAATCCTTGTCCCCAGCCACATCTGCAATCAATCCTTGCTTCCAGCCACATCTGCAACAGATCGGGCATTCCGTTGCAGATGTGGCCGGGAATCGGCATTTTTGCGTGTTTTTTGGCCACATCTGCAACGGTTTAGCCGTTTCATCGCAGATGTGGCCAAGAAGTGCCTCCGGCATGGCCGCTGGCGCGCCGCGAAATCCCGGATCGGGTTCTGGAAGACGGACCGCGGGCTCGTCGCGAGATCCCGGATCAAGTCCGGGATGACGGGCTGGGCCCGCCGCGCGCCGTTTACTTGTTGGTAATGGTGAGGTCGAGGTGCTCGGCGGGCTTGCTGAGCCAGCTGATCAGTTTGGCGATCGGCATCACGAACACGATTTCGATGATGTCGACGAGCAGCCAGACGAGCAGCGGGAGGATGTAGAAGAACAACAGGTATTCGATGAAATCCTCAAACCCGGAGTTGATCAGCGACACGATGGCGACGATGATGCCGACGGGATAGGACAGGAATGAGACGAACGCCGACAGGGCGTCGATCGCCCACCTCTTGATGAACGCAAAGAAGGGCAGCTCGCTCTCCAGCTTGCGGGGGTCCAGATAGGAGTCCTGCTTCATCGCGCAAAGATTGTCGACCGACTTGGCCCAGAACTTACAAGGCGCCACGACGAGGGCGGAGAGGATGTGGAGGCACTGCAGCGCAGCCGCGCCGAGCCTCTGGGAGAAAGTTGACTGTGTATCCATAATATAATTGATTTTCAGCAGGTTGGTACTGTAACGGCGGCGAGGAACCTGGCCCGGACCTCGTCGCTCAGGCCGACGACGTCGCGGAGCAGATTCTCGACCGAGCCGTATTCTTCGTCGATGGCGTCGTACGCTGCGCGGATGAATTCGCGCCGGGCAAGATTGGCCTTGTAGGCTATGCGGGCGGCCTTCGCGTCCCACTTGAAGAGAACCAGCAGCACGGCGTCCTTGAGGGCCTTGCCCCGCCAGATGCGGCCGCCCCTCTCGTAGTCGTCGAACACCGACTCGCGGTCGAGCCCGCAGAACGAGAGCAGCAGCGCGGCAACGGCTCCCGTGCGGTCCTTGCCTTGCGAGCAATGGAAAAGGGTCGTGCGCCCCTCCAGGGTGTTGCGGACTATCAGATGCAGCACCTGGGCGATGCGCGAGACGATCGAAGGGTCGCGCATCACGGAGTCGTAGATGTCGAGCATGTCGGGCAGCGCAGCGCGGATGGCCTTGCGGTTCCAGGTGCGCTTGATATAGGCTCCGGTGTCGGCACCGGTCTCTTTGGTGATGCCGATCACGGACTCTTCGAAGATGGGGATATGGACGTACTGCACGCCGGGGATGGCTGCGTCGGGCTTCTCGCTGACCTCCAGGTCGGTGCGCAGGTCGATGACGGTGAAGGGGCCGAAGCGGGCGACGAGTTCGCCGGCCTCCTGCTCGGAGACGGCGTCCAGGGATGCGCTGCGCAGGATCCGGCCGGGCGCAATCCGGCGTCCGCCCTCGAGCGTTATCCCGCCGAGGTCGAGCAGATTTTTGATGCTTTCGATTTTCACAATGCAAATTTATCAAAATTTATTCGTAATTTGCACTGTTTATACGGGCTTCGGCCCATTAGTGAAAAACCTGAAACCGATGAAATATCTGTTTATTGTCAACGGACGCCCCGACAAGGCCGGGCAGCGCGCCGACCTCGAAGCCCAGCTCAGCACCCTGGCTGGCGCCCCCGAATACGAAATCTACGCAACCCGCTGCAGCGGCGACGCCGCATCCCACGTGCGCGAATGCTGCGAGGCCGACCCTACCTCCGAAGTCTGCTTCGTCGCCTGCGGAGGCGACGGCACCATCGGCGAAGTCGCCTCCGGGCTCGCCTCCGCCCGCGAAGCCGACCCCGCCGTCAGCGGCAAGTCGCTGGCCATCTTCGCGATGGGCAGCGGCAACGACTTCATCAAATATTACCCCGACAGGGACTTCCGGAGCGTCGAGGCCCTCTTCGCCGCCAAGCCCTCCACCATCGACATAATGAAGGTGAACGACCGCTACAGCGTCAACGTCACCAATTTCGGCTTCGACTCGGTGGTCGGCAGCACCGGCAGCAAACTGGCCGCCAAGGGCTGGAAGAACCCCTACCGCTGGGGCATCGTCGCCGCCATCCTCAAGGGGCGCTTCAACCGCATCAGCGTCGTCGCCGACGGCGAGAAACTGGGCGGCCGCTGGATGCTCCTCTGCACCCTGGCCAACAACCACTATGTAGGCGGCGAATTCTTCTGTGCCCCCAAGGCCCGCAACGACGACGGCCTCATCGACGTCTGCCTGATCCGGACGATGCCCCTGCTGAGTTTCCTCAAGATCCTGCCCGTCTATACCGCGGGGCAGCACCTGGACAATCCGAAATTCGCCTCGAAGATCGAATACCGCCGGGCGCGCAAGGTCGTCGTGACCTCGCCGAAGACGATAGAGCTCTGCCTGGACGGAGAGATGATGCCGGGCACCAGGTTCGACGTCGACATCCTGCCCGGCGCGGTGACGCTGATGGTCCCCTAGCGGGTGACGAAATCTTCGGGGAATTTGGCCGTGAGGTGCATGTCCTCGAAGATCTGCTGGATGCGGTCGGTGTCGGCGCGGGCGTCCCCGCTCAGTTCGAACGGCAGCTTGAAGTGGCCGATGCGCCTGGTGGCGTAGTCGGCCCATACGATGTATATCTGCGCGCCGGTCGCCTTGGCAATCGTGTGGTAGCCGGTCTTCCACTTGCGGACCGGTTTTCGGGTGCCCTCGGGGCAGATCACGAGCACGAACGGCTCGGTCGACTCCTCCATCGCGTGGACCACCGACATCACGGTCTGCTGGGGGCTTTCGCGGTTGATGGGGAAGCCGCCCATCGCTCGCAGGATGTATTTCTGGGGGAATCGGAACGACTCCTGCTTGATCATCACCTTCAGGTGACCGCCCTTGGAGCGGTAGTGGAAGAAGCCGATGCCGAAGTCCCAGATGCTGGTATGGGGGGCGAAGAGGCAGATGACCTTCTGCTCGGGGAAGAGTTCGCCCTCGCTCTTCCAGCCGATGACCTTCAGCAGAAATTTATAGAATCCCTTGGGTATCATTTCAAAAAGGTTTGAAAGCCTCGGGCATCGAGAGCTTGAAAAGATTGTTGCGGTGCATCCGGTCTATCTTGGCCTTGACCTCGGGGTCGTCGCACTGCCCGGTGCGGATGTAGCGGTCGAGCACCTCGTAGGTGAAGCCGAACTTCTGTTCGTCGCTGCAGCTGTGGGGCAGGCCGTCGTCGGGGACCTTGTCGACCCACTTCGCCGGGATGCCGAGGGCGTGCCCGATGCCGCGGATTTCCTGCACCGTCAGGCCTCCCAGGGGGCTGAAGTCGCCCACGCTGTCGCCCCAGCGGGTGGCGTACCCGACCCAGTCCTCCGACAGGTTGCAGGTATTGACCACGCGTCCGCCCAGTGACTGCGAGATGGCGTAGAGCACCGTCATCCTGACGCGAGGGGGGATGTTCTGCTCGGTCTGGGCCGAGAATCCTTCGGGGAGCGACTCCTTTATCGGGGCGAAGGCGCCGATGACGCCGCCGATCGGGGCGCAGATGTAGCGTATGCCCAGATGGGCGCAGATTTCGTCCGCGCCGTTCAGGCTCTGGCCCTCGGCGGGCATCGCCACACCGACCACCTTGTCCCTGCCCAGCGCCTCGGCGCAGAGCGCCGCCGCGACCGTGCTGTCCTTGCCGCCGCTCATCCCCAGGACCGCGCAGCAGCCTTTTCCGTTCCTTTCAAACCAGCTCCGTATCCATTCGACGCAGCTGTCTTTCAATTCCATATAATCCATAAAAGTTGCACACTACGCGAGTCACTCGCGTAGTGTGCAAATATACGGAAAAAATCACCATATTTGCAGGGATATGAGAAAGCTACTGTCAATCCTGGTTCTGCTCTGCGGCTGCGCAGGGGGAGCGATGGCGCAGAAGGTGTGTTTCTGGGCCGACGAGGACACGGCGCTGCCCGTGAGAGTTTACGTCGACAGGCAGTGCGTCGGCGAGATCACCCAGACCTATGACTGCGCGCCGGAGTTCGGGGCGCCGGGCACGGTGAGCGTCGAGCTTGCCGACCTGGGCAAGCACGAAATCGCCGCGGTGAATGCCGGGGGGTACGAATATTCCGGCTGGCCGGGCCACATCAGACCCTGCGAGGGCGAGAACTTCGTCAAGATCCGCGGCGGGTGCTTCAGGCGATACTGCACAGCGGCGTATATCCTGTATGACCCGCTGTTCCATTACGGGCCCCGCCCGGGGCGCCACGGCTATCACGTGCCCGGCCACCGCAGCCGCCACGAAAGCCTGAGCGACGAGGCGGAGGTGGAGTTCATCATCCTCGCCGCCACCGCGGTCATCGACATGGCTGTCGCGTCCGCCGTCAACTGGACCTTCCCCGACAACCGTTTCCCCTACGCCGCGATCGGCTTCAAGTCAGAGATATTCCCGTCCATCGGCTCCTGGCGCAACGTCGCCCGTTTCAAGGGCCGGATAGGCGGGCTGGGAGGAATGTCCTTCCTGGCCGACCTGGGCTACAGCATCAACGAGTGGCGCAGCGCCCCGACGTACAGCGTCGGAATGGGATGGGCCTACGGCGGCTTCGAGGCCGACCTGCGCTACAAGCCCGCGCTGCTGAGTCCGGAGACCTTCGTCGCGCTTGACCTCAGCTACGACTGGTTCGTCGGCGCGCACCTGGGCATCAGTTTCAATGCCGGATTCGCCCTGAGCGGCTACGAGCAGCTCGGCCAGGGCGGTACCGGCGACGGCCTCGATTTCCCCTTCGGTCTGGGGATTCTGTACAAATTCTGAGTCCGCGCTCAGCGGAGCGGTATCGAGAGCACGAAGCGGGCGCCGGAGGTGCAGGAGGTGTCGAGCGAGAGCTCGCCGCCGAGGCTGCGGGCGATCTCGCGGCTGGTGCTCAGCCCCAGGCCGGAGCCGGTCTTGAAGCTGTCGATCTTGTAGAATTTCTCGAAAATCTTCTCCGCCTTGTCGGCGGGGATGCCGACGCCGGTGTCGGTGACGGAGTAATCAATGCGCGAACCGTCCTCGGAGAGCGAGGCCTTCAGGACTATCGAGCCGGCCTCGGTGTTCTTGCAGGAGTTGCTGAGCAGGTTCACCAGGACCTGCAGGACGCGGCGGGAATCCGAATCGGCGCTCAGCCCCTCGGGCAGAGCGGAATCGAACTTGAGTTCCACCCCTTCGGGCAGAAGATGCTCGGAACTCTTGACGGCGGCGGTGCAGATTTCGGCGGGGTCGTACTCTGAGCGGACGACGGAGTAGCCGCCGGACTCGAGTTCGCCGGCATTGAGGATATCGTCGAAGAACATCGTCAGGACCTCGCCGTTCTGCATGATGTACTCCTGATACTCCTCCTTCTCCTCGTCCGAAAGTTCGCCGTCGGGCAGCGCCAGAAGCTGGGAGAAACCGATTATCGAATTCAGCGGCGTGCGCACCTCGTGGGTCATGTTCTTGACGAACTCGTCCCTGGCCTTGTTTGCGGCTTTGAGATTGGCGATGTACTTGCGCGAGCGGGTGACCGTGAACACAAGGAATACGACCAGCAGCGCCATAAAGGCGATGACGGCAGTGAAGGAGGTCTGCTGGAGTTTGATCTGCACGGCGTGGGCGGCATCCCTCAGCGCGCCGTTGTCGAGTTCGGCGTCCAGCAGGGCGACGTCCTCGGACTGGTATGCGCGGAAGTTGTCCGCCTGGTACTGGAGCCTGAGCTGGAGAGTTTCGCTCACCTTTTCCCAGTCCCCCATCTCTTCGTACGCCGCCTGGCGGATGTCGCAGGCGTAGATGGGATTCTGGATCGAATCGGCCATCGCCAGCGCCTCTTCGCAGCGCCCGAGGCACACAAGGCGGTAGCCGTCGTACATGAACTGCCTTTCAGGCTCGATGGCCGAGCTGTAGTAGGGGTTCGAGACGAGTTCCTCGTAGGCCTTGAGGTAATTCTCCTTGTCCTGGATCGAGAAATAGGCGTTTGCGCGCGAAGAAGGCAGGAACAGCGGGTTCGTCGCCTTCACCAGGTCCATCATCGGATCCTTCTCGAGGTCGTCCATCAGGTCGAGGGACTCCTGCTCGCGGCCCTTTATATATGAAAGGTAATGGGCGTACTGGATCTTGGTCATCAGCAGGTCGCCGGGGGCCTTGATGTCGACGGAGGCGGCGAACTCGAGCGCGCTGCTGAGCGCATCCACGCACATCTCGACGTCATTCCTGAAAAGGTACACGTGGGCGAGAGCCCTGTATGCTATGAACGTGCCGTACGGGTTGCCGTCCTTCTCGGCGTCCTTGATCATGCTGCGGGCCATCACGGTGGCCTCGTAGTTCTTGCCCTCCTGGAGGATGGTCTGGATGTGCTCGAAGCAGAAGGTGTAGTACACGTCGCCCACTTCCGCAGGGCTTTCGCGGTATATCTCTTCTATCTCCCGGGCGACCTCGGCAAGACGCAGGGTGTCCCCCGCCGCCTCCAGGGGCCTCCCCTGCAGGTTCAGGCCCAGAATCTTGATCTTAGGGTCATTGCGCCTGACCCCGACGCGGTAAAGGGAATCGCCTATCGCTATGTTTTCCTCGGCATAGACGTTCGTCCTCGCCGCGGCATACGCCGCGAACGCGTCCTCGTCCGCGCCGAGCCTGTTGATGAACTGCGCGCTTGCGGTAAATGCCGTCAGAGCGGCGCAGAGAATGGTCATTAGCTTTTTCACGCGATAAATATACAAAAAATAGCATATCGGAAAAAACGATGGCCGCGGAATTTCTCGAGGACGCGCCTAAAACGTGAACCCCGTGTTGAAGTAGAACGACCACTTGGAGCCGCCGTCCTGGAAGGTGTTGTCCCAACGGGAATCGGTGGCGTTCAGGGCCTTGCCGAATTCCAGGGCGATGATGAAGTTCCTGTTGAAGATGAAGCGCAGGCCGGTGCCGGCGCTCAGGTGCAGTTTGTCAGATTCCGAGGTGTTTATGTACTCCGAATACAGCGGGGCATAGGGGGAAAGGGTATTGCGCAGCGATATGTCATAGGGCTTCACCACCGCGCCGCCCTCGAAGAAGGCGCTCCAGCACAGGGAAACGTTCTGGCGGAGGATGGTGAAATCCCAGAAGCGCCAGCGGGGTTCGACGTTGAAAAAAGCCGTCTGCTGACCCTGGATGCGGTTCAGGGAAATTCCGCGGAGGGTCCTGAAACCGCCCACTCCGTCGCGGTCGTACCCGGTCCCGGCCACGGTGTAGTAAGGCATTATGTACCAAGGGGCGTCGTCGTTGAAGAAACCCTGCCACACAAGGCGGTACGCGAGCGTGAGCCTGTCCCGGTAAAGGGGAATGTAGTGCCTCCAGTTCAGGCAGAACTTGTAGTAAGGGGCGCTGGTACCCAGGAACTTCGGGGCGGCGATCACGTGGCCCTCGGCCCAGATTCCGCGGGTGGGACTGGCCTCGGCGTCGCGGGTGTCGTACACCAGGCCGAGCCTGAGTTCGCTGTTGAGTCCGCCATAGAGCTGGTCGTCAGGGATGATGCCCCATTCGTTGTAGAGTTTGTACAGGAACATCCCGTCGTACATTCCTTCAGCGGGTTTGGCGGAGGTGCCGGGGTCCGAATACCGGGTCCAGACAAAATGATAACCGGCTTCCCAGCCCAGCGAGGGGGCGAGTTTGCCGACAAAATCGACCTTTGCGTTCACGAAGGTGTGGCGGGTGCCGTAGAAATTTCCGCCGGCGAGCGAGGACAGATTGCTCTGGTAACCGTTCAGGCCGTAGAAATTGTAGAAATGGTCGTCGCAGTACTGCACGGCGGCGCAGAAGCGCGTCCCGGGGATCAGAGTCCTGTTGTCGTGCGAGAGGATCAGGTTCAGGATGCCTTTCTGGTACCAGCCGGCCTCTATGTAAGTGGTGTTGTAAGGATTCGGATAAAGGGCCCCGTCCTTGTAATTGTTTATGGCGAGCTGCAGGCCCACGTTGAAGCCGTTGTCCGCGTCGTAGCCCACCTTGGGGAGCGGGCCTACTCCGATGCCGGTCTTGGTGTCGGTAGCATAAGCGGCCCCGCCCAAAAGCAGAGCCGCCGCTATTAGAAATCTAGCGCGCATTGC
>R15__coassemble_1271_pt1 | contig 13156 bp, 12 predicted proteins | sample R15__metabat2_high_PE_004 | metagenome-assembled genome bin R15
GCCCAACACCTCCACCGGGCAGAACTGGTGCCCGCCACGCTTGTAGAAGGGGTCCGAAGTGTCGAGGATATGCTCGTGGCTCAGGCGCTCCGAATATTCAAAAGGCGTCAGCGCCGTAACCTCCATTATGGAAATCTGCTTGCCGTACCCGTGCGAGCAGTCCTGCACGGGGCGCCAGAGCCGTCCGTCGTGCTCAAACAGCCGCCCGGCGTTTCGCGCGCAGGCAGGATCGGTCGAAAACGGGGAACAGGGGTGCTCGCGGAATTCCCCTACGAGCGAATCGGCCACGAAGAGCCGCGCCTCGGGCGCATTGCGCGAGTGCACGCAGGTGAACAGGTAGTACTTCCCGTCCTTAAAGACTATGTCCGAATCCGCCCAGGGCCTGCCGTCGTCCACGATCTTGCGAAGCAGGGTCCAGTGCTCGAGCGTGCCGTCGGTCGCTTCGTACAGCCTGATGCTGCCGTCCGCGCCCGTCTCCGGAATCATATAAGTCCGTCCGCCGTCCTCGAATACGTTGGGGAAAGAGAGGTGGAAATCTTCGCACAGCACGGCCTTCCCCTCGCTCCAGCGGACCGCGTCCGGGCTGCGCCGCATATGCAGTTCGCCCTTGCCGTAGCGCCCGGTCTGGCTCTCGTAGAAGAGCAGCCACTCGCCGTCGCGCCTCAGAAGGAACGGGTCGGCGAGTATGCACACGGGATTCTTGCCCCTCAGGCCGGTCTGCGCCTTGAATTCGGCGAGCGTCCTGCCCCGGGAGGAGAAGAAATCCCCGTCCGGCGCCTTTTCCAGAATCCTGATGCTGAATGAATTGAAATATCCGAATCCCATTTGTGTGTCGCGCAGATTTACAAAATTACAAAAAATATTATATTTGCGGAATGTTAAGGAAAACTATAATCGCCTTGATCTGCCTGGCGACTGTCCTGCCGGCATCCGGGCAGACGGTCAAAAACCGCGAATACGAGTACCAGGACGAGCTCGAAGAGATCTTCGGTCCCACCTGGGGAGTGTTCAGCGTCACCGGCGAGCAGGGCAAGGCCCTGGGGGTCGGGGATACCGAAGGGTTCTTCCATCTCCGCTACACGCATTTCTTCTCGAAGCATTTCGGGGCATACGTGCAGTACGGCACGGAAAACGCCAGAGCCGACGAAGCGGCCTATTTCGGTGCCCAGAACAAGGCTGACGGCGGACTCTACCGCTATCAGTTCCACTACTGTTCAGGTTTTCAGACGGGATTCGAATCGGCGCTCTTTCTGGGCGGAGCCTACAGGCTCGATTTCGGCAACGACGGATTCCGCGCCAGGGCCGGCCTGGGGTACGGCACCATCACCGACGGCAGCGTCAGCTACGAGCGCCAGAACAGGTCAGGGGAGGGCGGCCCGACTTACTTCGACGTGACGGTCGAGCGCTATGGTGCGAATCCTGAATATCTGACCAAAAGCAGTTCCAGTTATTCCATCTCCGCCTTCCTGATGGCCGCCTCGGCCCAGATCACCTACAAGGTCGGAAGGGTCTATTTCCTGCTTGAGGCGGGAGTGGACTGGTCGCCCACAAAGTACTCGCTGACAACGACTTCCACCGGCTCCAAGATCGGCTACAACCCCTCCAATTTCGTCGAGGCCGTGGCCAACTACGACCTTCAGGACACCTGGGTCATAGACAAAACCTCCGCCCGGTCAGTCACCACGCAGCGGTGCCCGGGCCCGATGTTCCACCTCGCCGGCGGCATAGGCATCAGCCTCGGCAAATCACATTCGAAGAATTATGAATAAGAGCATAATACCCTTCATCGTCATCGCCTCCGCCCTTGTGTCCTGCAGCAAGTATGTAGACGGCTATATCGACTATAATTACGGCTCAAGCACCGAAGGTTCGTTCGTGACCCTCAATAACTATTCTTCCGACGCCACCGTCTGGTACATCCCTGACCTCGAGCACGCCTCTGCCCTGCCCGAGACCCTCACGGAATGGCAGAAGACCTCCGTATACGAGGTGGACGCCCATTCGAGTTTCACCGTCCGGTTCGACAGCACCGACGGCTACGTGACCCCCGAAGAGACCTACGGCGTGTCCGACACGATGCCCTTCTATGTCTTCAAGAAGAGCGACTGGGACGCCTTCACCTGGCAGGAACTGGTCCAGGGTCAGATGTGGGCCGGAGTGCGCAACTTCACCGTGCAGCAGATGATTGACGCCGACAGCAACGTCATTTTCCCCTTCCTGTAATTATGGAAAAGATAGCGAGTTTCAGAATTGACCATACGCGCCTTCTGCGCGGCATTTACGTCTCCCGCCGCGACAGCGTCGGTGACGGCGTCGTCACCACCTTCGACATACGGATGAAGGAGCCCAACCGCGAGCCCGCGCTGAGCCAGGGCGCCATCCACACCATCGAGCATCTGGCGGCCACTTATCTTCGCAATGACCCCGAGTGGTCCGACAGCATAGTCTACTGGGGGCCGATGGGGTGCCTGACCGGCAACTACCTTCTGATGAAGGGGGCCCTGGAACCCTCCGACATCCTGGACCTGATGCGCCGCACCTTCGAGTTCATCGCCTCCTTCGAGGGCGACATCCCCGGCTCCAGCCCCGCCGACTGCGGAAACTGGACCCTGAACGACCTTCCCGCCGCCCGCGCCGAGGCCCGCAAGTTCCTCAGCGAGGTGCTCCTCCCCGCGCGTCCCGAAAATTTCAACTATCCGGAATAAGATTAAAAACAGTCTGGCACGGACATTGCGCTACGGTGCCGGCTGTGTATTAAAAAATCAGGATGAAAAAAGTATTTATCTCGCTTTCCCTGATTGCCCTTTGCCTTTCGTGCACCGGCAACCTCGAAATCAACCGCTTCGACCCGTATGGCGGGGACGATCCGGGCGGGCAGTCTTCAGGCGAAGACAACCCCGACTCTCCCGACGATCCCGGCAATTCGGACGTCGATGTGGACGACGATGACAGTTCCGACGACAATATCGCCAACACGACATTCGACGCCGAAATCAAGATTACCTACAACGGCTCTTCAGCGACCGTCAGCGGCAGCGCGGACGGCCTGACCGTCACCGCCGACGGCGCCCGCGTCACCGCCACCAACACCTCCACCAAGGCCATCAAGTACATTCTCTCCGGCCAGAGTTCCGACGGCTTCTTCAAGCTCTACAGCTCCCACAAGCAGGCGATTGTCCTTTCCGACCTGACCCTGGGCAACACCAAGGGCGCGGCCATCAACAACCAGAGCAAGAAGAGGACCTTCGTCGTCTGCCGGGGCGTCAACACCCTGAATGACGGCGACACCGACTCTTCCGGCGACTATCCCGAGCAGACCTCCGACGAGGACATGAAGGCCGCCTTCTTCAGCGAGGCCCAGCTCATCTTCAGCGGCGACGGTTCCCTGTCGGTCACCGCCTACGGCAAGGCCGGAATCACCAGCGACGACTACGTCCACTTCATGCCGGGCTGCACGGTCAGCGTGACTTCCAAGAACGGCCACGGCGTCAGGGGCAAGGACGCCATCTACGTCACCGGAGGCACGGTCGATGTCACCGTCGAGGCCTCGGCCACCGCCCGCAAGTGCTTCACCACCGACAGCCTTATGTTCATGAGCGGCGGCGCCGTCACCCTTGTCAACAAGGCTCCCGCAGGCACCGTCGATTCCGAAGTGTCGGGCGCGGCGGGCATCAAGGCCGACAAACTCTTCGTCATCCGCGGAGGCGACCTGAACATCAAGGCGAGCGGCAAGGGCGGCAAATGCATCAGCGGCGACGCGCTCGGATATTTCGAGGGAGGCACAGTGACCGCTTCGTCCACCGGCGCCAACTACGGCAATTCCTCCGGCTGGGGCTCGAGCAGCAATTCGGTGAGCGCCAAGGCCATCAAGTTCGACGGCGCGCTCGAGTTCAGCGGGGCGACCGTCACCGCTTCCGCCTCCTCCCACGAAGCCATCGAATCCAAGAAGACAATCTATATCAGCGACGGTGTCATCAGCGCCATCTCCGGCGACGACTGCATCAACTCAAGCTCCACGATGACCGTGGCCGGCGGCATCGTCTACGCCTATTCCACGGGCAACGACGGCCTGGACGCCAACGGCAACATGTACATCAAGGGCGGCACCGTCTATGCGATCGGCAAGGGTTCCCCCGAAGTCGCCCTGGACGCCAACACAGAAGGCGGATACAAGCTCTATATCCAGGGCGGCAACGTCATCGCCGTCGGAGGTCTGGAGAGCGGCTCGAGCGTGAGCGAGGCCGTCGTCAGCACCTCCTGGAGCAAGAACACCTTCTACACGCTTTGCAACACGGACGGCACTGTGATGTTCTCGTTCAAGACCCCTGCCTCCGGCGGCACCGGGCTTTATATGCTTTCCGAGTCCCTTGCGAGCGGGAGCCAGTACACCCTGATGACAGGAGCGACCCTTAGCGGCGAGACCGCTTATTTTGACGGAATCCTCTCGTTTGGCGGCACCGCGACCGGCGGCAAGTCCACGACTGTCAGCGCGTCCACTTACTCCTCCGGCGGAGGCGGTGGTGGCGGCGGAGGTGGCGGCGGCCACGGTCCGGGCGGCGGTGGCGGCTGGTGGTGATCAGTACCGGTACAGCCTGAATCGCTGCATCCCGAATTCCCCTGCGGAAATACGTATATGGCGGCCCTGGTGGGTCTGGTCACCGCTGAGGTGGCGCAGAATCACGGGGCTGCCGTTTTCTATGCCCACCGACTCGCATTTGGCGATGCCGACCTTCTTGCCGGTGCCGTCGCTGAAGGTGATGACGACGCCGCTTCCCAGGACCAGGTATTCCTCCTCGCCCAGGCGCATCACGATGCACGCGGCCTCCGGCCAGTGCGCATCCTTCGCGCCCGGCTCCCAGCCCATCGAGTAGCTGTGGCGGACGGTGAAGGTGATGCCGTCGGGGGTGGTGAGCGTGTGCTCGCGATCGTCGTCGGTGATCAGCACGGCGTCAATTTCGGCGGTGCCCTGGCGCTCGAGGATCAGAGGTTCGGCCTGCCTCAGGAGCCTGTAGCAGGCGGCGATGGGGGAGAGGTCGGAGCCCCCGGCCGAGAACGCGTTCAGCTGGTCGTCGGCGCTGAGGTCAAGGGCGCCGGCGGGTGCTGAGGAGCGGTTGTAAAGGGGATAATCCTCGATGCTGAAGGGGCAGAAGCCCATAGCGCCGTGGTGGCCGAAGGCGTAGAGCGCGTACATCGCGTCGCGGTCCTCGAGGCGGATCTCGGGTATGAAGAGGGGATTGCCGGGGCGGTGGTATTTCTCCGTCCAGGCGGCGTAACCGCTGTCGTAGATGTCCACTCCCAGAACGTCGATTGCGGGCGCCGCGGCGTGCCAGATGTCGATGAGGTGGTCAAGGGGCCCGCCCGAGGGGTACTGCCCCGGTTTGCGGCCGCGGCTGTTCAAAGCCACGTTGACGTACATCGGGAGGTCGTACACGGCCTTTCCGGCCTGTGCCAACTGCTGCACATAGACGGCGTAGGTCCAGCTCTGGAAAATCTCTTCGGCATAGGAGTCGCCCCCGAACATCGCACTCCAGGTGCTGCCGGCGGCGGGGTTGAAGCGCTCCGCCATATAGGGATGCAGGCTCTTGCGGTATTTCTTAAGGTATTTGACAAGAGGGGAGGGGACTTCGCCGTTGTAGAGGAGCGTGGCGTCTTCGGAGTAATCCCGTGGCTCGTTTATCATCCCGATCTCGTTCTCGACCTGGACCATGATGACGGTGTGGTCGGGGTCGCCTTCGCGAAGGTGGGCCATCAGGGCGCAGAACGCCTTACGGTCGGCGTCCAGCACGTTCGCGCTGAGCGAACTGGCTTCCTCGACAGGGCTGCCGTCCATCAGGTGTGCGCGGGGGAATCGGGCCGTGTCGCGCTTGAACCATTCCGGGGCGTAGCAGCTCATGCTGTTCTTCCACGCGCCGAACCAGAGCAGTACGAGTTTGAGGTCATTCCGCCGCGCCTGAGCGAGCAGCGTGTCCACGGTGTCGAAGTCAAAACAGCCCTCCGCCGGTTCGATGAGTTCCCAGGACACGGGCGCGAGCACCGTGTTGAGTCCGAGCCTGTGCAGATGCGCGAAATGCTTTTCGACGTCGGAGGGTACCGAGGCGGAAGAATTGCCCAGCTCGCCGCCGATGATCAGCATCGGAGTGCCGTCCACGACGATGCGCACCGTGTCGCCTGATTTATGTTCCAGCACGACCTGCGAGTGTGCCAGGGTCGCCGCGAGGACCAGAATGATTGTGAGAATGGTTTTCTTCATTTCGTAAAGATAGCAATAATTCCGGTTCAACAGCAAATCTCCGGGCTGTGGAGCTAAGCAGATAACGCTCAGAACGTAAGGTCGAGGCCTTCGTAGAAGTCCAGGAGCTTGGTCTGGTAGATCATCTCGTAGCGGGCCTGGGCGTAGTTGGAGCGGGCCGAGAGCCACTGGCTGCGGGATTCGTTGTATTCTGCGATCGAGGCCTTGCCGGCCTCGCACTTGGCGCGCACGAGTTCGAAAGACTCCTCGGCGCTGCTCGACGCGGCCTGGCTCGACAGGAACTTGCTCTGGGCCGTCACGGCATTGTAATATGCCTGTTGGATCTCTTTGTAGAGTGCCTTGCGGGTGCTCTCGAGCTGAAGTTCCTGATTGCGCAGATTCAGTTCGGCGCTGCGCACGGAATTCCTGGTCTGGAATCTCTGGAACACCGGCACGTTGAGCGAAAGGCCGATATACTGGCTGAAATTGTCCTTGAGCTGGGTGCCGAAGGACTTGCTTTCCATATTGGAGGCGGTGTAGAAATTGCTGCCCAGGCCGCCGCTGAGCGACAGGGTAGGGAGGTACCCGCCCTTGGCGAGTTCGATGTTTCGGCGCGCGTACTCGACGCGTATGCTGTCGCTAACCACCGCGGGCTTGATCTCGACGGCGGTGGCATAGATGTCCTCGGGATTACGCAGCGCGGTGACGTCCAGCGCATCCTCGGATGGCAGGACAATGTCGAAGCCCTCGGGAGAGGGGAGTTCTAGCAGCTGCGAGAGGTCCAGCAGGGCCACGGTGAGATTCCCCCGGGCCTGGGTCGCCGAGAGCTTGCTCTGCATCCAGGTGGACTTCTGGGCCGACACCTCGGCCGCGCTCGCCTTGCCGCTCGTGCGCATCTGCACTATCCGCTCGACCTGCAGGGAGTCTATCTCCTGCTGGGCCAGCGCCACGGCGAGGATCTCGTAGTCGTAGAGCACCTGCACATAGGCCTGCGCCACTGCCACGCGGATGTCGTCCTTCGCCTTCTCGAGGTCGGTGGTGGCGGCGCTGAGGTCCAGCTGCGCGAGCAGTATCCCGTTGTGGATCTGGCCTCCCTGGAAGATGGGGACGTCGGCTCCCAGCGAGAACGAGGTGGAGGTGGTGTTTGTATTGGAGTAGGTATTGTCGGCGGTGAGTCCGCGCCCGAACGAGAAATTCTGGCTCACGCCGCCGCTCACGGCAGGCAGCTGCTTGTTCTGCGCCGTATTGAGGTCGATCTCCTTGTTCTGGACCGTGATTGCGCTCTGCTGCACGGTGATGTTGTGCTCGAGCGCATAGGAAATGCATTCCTGAAGGCTCCAGGGACCCGCGTGCTCCTGCGCAAGGCAGGGGAGCGCAAGGATCGGGAGCGCGGCCGATATCAGTAACTTCTTCATCTCTACTCTGCTGTTGCGATTATTTTCTGGCCGCGCACCTTGTCGCCGAGCGCAAGGCCGCTGCGCACTTCGATATTCAACCCGTCGGACAGACCGGTCTCGATCTCGCGCCTGGAGTATCCTCCGTCAGCGGTCGGGACGTACACGTAAGTCTTTTCGCCCTCGAACTCGAGCGCGCTCTCGGGGATCGTGAGCACGTCCTCGGCGCTCTCCAGCACGATCTCGGCGTTGGCGCTGTAGCCGCTGCGGATGGTGGCCTCGCCGTCGGTGACGACCGCCGCCTTGATCTCGAACTGGTTGGCGCCGTTGTTCTCGACCGCCTTGGGCGAGATGTATTCCAGAGTGGCGGATACGGAATAGTTCTGGAGCGCGCCGATCGTGATGGTCATGTCCATTCCTTCGCTCAGCGACCCGACCTCGGTCTCGTCGATGTCGCCGTCGAAGATCAGGTCGGTCATGTCGGCGACGGTCGCGACCGTGGTGCCGTCGTTCATCGTGTTCGCCTGGATCACCGAATTACCGACCTTGACCGGGATGTCGAGGATAAGGCCGCTGATAGTCGAGCGCACGAGGGTGGAGGAACTCTTGGCGTTCGATTTCGACACGCCGTCGCGGATGACCTCCAGGGCGTCCTGGGCCGCGGCCGACTCTTCCTTCGCCTGGGCCAGGGCCTGCGCCACCTGGTCGAATTCGTCGTCGCTCACGAGGTCCTGGTCGTGGAGGGTCTTCTCGCGGTTGTAGTTGGTCTGGGCCTGCTTGAGGTTGATCTCCGCCAGCCTCACGCGGCTCTGGGCCGAACTCAGCGAGGTCATGTCGGGGATGACGGTGAGTTTCGCGATCACTTCGTCAGCCTGGACGGTCTGGCCGGCCTGCTTGTAGAGTTCGGAGATGATGCCGTTGATCTGGGGCTTGACGTTGACCTCGTTGCGGGGCTCGATCTTGCCGGTGACGATAGTGCTCTTGTGGATCGAACCGGTCGTCACCTCCAGCTCCTGATAAAGCACGGGCTCAGGTTGCGAGTTCTTGAACAGGAACACGAAAGTCACTGCAAAGATCACGACTGCCAGCACGGCGGCGATGTATTTGAATGCCTTCTTCATATGATTGTTGTTTTTGTTATTCGTCTCTCATTGCCTCTACGGGCCGTATTTTCATTGCTCGGACGGACGGCGCCAGTCCGGCCGCCACGCCCAGCACGGCCAGCAGGCCCAGCGCCCCTATACCCGTGCTGAACGCGATCTGGAACGATGCGTCGCCGGTTACAGTCTGCATGATGCTGAGCACGCCCACGGACAGCAGTATCCCGAGGCATCCGGCCAGGACCGTCAGCGCCACGCTCTCGAGCATTATCTGCGAGAGTATGTCGGCGGGGGTGGCGCCAATCGCGCGGCGGATGCCTATCTCGACCGTGCGCGCCTTGACGTTCACCATCATTATGTTGCTCACGCCCACGGCGCCGGCCAGGATAGTTCCGATGCCGACCAGCAGGATGAGCAGGTTCACGCCCCGGAACAGGCTGTCCATCATCTGGTAGATCTCTTCGGTGTTCATCACCATCAGGGCTTTCTCGTCGTCGGGGTCGAACAGGTGTGCGCGGGCGGTCACGGAGCGGATGCGGTCGGTGAGCGTGCTCATCACCACCCCTTCCTTGCCGGTCAGGCAGATGATGCCGAGCACGTCGCCCTGGTGATAGACTTTCTGCATCACCTTGAGGGGAATCGTCACCGCCTCTCCGGCGTTGCCCTGGAGATTTATATTGCCCGAACTGACGTCCACCCCGACCACTTTGTAGTAGACCGAGCCCACTTTGATGAACTCTCCGCAGGGATCGCCCCCGTCGGGGAAGAGGCTCTCGTAAACCTGCTTTCCGATGACGCAGACCTTGCGCTCCTGCGCGTTGTCAAGGTCGGTCAGGTAGCGGCCGTACCTGATGCTCGGTTCCTCGACCTTCGCGTAGTCCGCGTTCACGCCCTTCATGTTTATGGACATGCTGTGCTCGCCGTGCACAGCCGTCTGGCCCCACTGGCTGTTCATCGCGGTGACCACGTCCAATTCCGGGACCATGGTCCTGAGGCGCTCGATGTCGCCGGTCTTGAAATCCCAGTAACGGCCTTTCTGGAAGCCCTTGTACGGCTTTGTGGTCGTCTGGGAGGCGATGATCATCGCGTTCGAGGCGAAGCCCTCGAAGTTCTTGCTCAGCATGTGCTCAAGCCCGGCGCCGCCGCCCAGCATGAACAGCAGCATGAAGACTCCCCAGAAAATGCCGAAGCCCGTGAGCAGGGTCCTGCGCTTGTTTCTGGTGAGGGCGTCCTCTATCTCCTGTATGGTGTCGGTGTCGAATCTCATCGTGAGTTGAGCGCTTCTATTGGTTTCACTTTTGCGGCCTTCAGGGCAGGGGAGAGGCCCGCCAGCGTGCCCGCGATGACGAGCAGCAGAGTGGCCTCGAGGGCGGTGTCGAGCCCGATGCCGGGGTTGAGCATTATCGCGATATTCTCGCCCATCACCGAGGTGGATTCGACGTTCCGGCCCAGCCATTCGCAGCCGAGCATCCCCAGGAACATCCCTATGTATCCGAAGGTGGCCGTTATCCCCACGGCTTCGGCGATTATCAGTTTCACTATCTTCCAGGGGGTCGCGCCCAGAGCCTTGCGGATGCCGAATTCGTGCGTGCGCTCCTTGACGGTGATGAGCATTATGTTCGAGATGCCCACTATGCCGCTGACCAGCGTGAAGAGTCCGATCACCCAGAGGGCGATCTCGAGCAGGCGGTCGGCCTTGTTCATCTGGAGGTCCTGGGTGAAGCGGTTCCAGATCCAGACCGAGCCCTTGTCGTCAGGGGCGGCCCTGTGCAGAGCGTTTATCGCCGCGCGGTAGCGGTCTTCGAAATCCTCGTTGGCCTGCTCGTCCTCGAGGCCGTGGAAGGTGAAGGTTATGTTGCCGATCTCGTCGCCCAGGCCCCAGGCCTGCTTTAGGGTGGTGAAGGGCAGGTATTCTTCGCTGCCCCAGCCCATCCGGTCGGCTTCGAACACGCCGACGACCTTGAACGACAGGTTGCCGATCTTGACGTTCCGGCCGAGCGCGGCCTCCGGGTCGTGCGTGTCGAAAAGGGTATAGATGTCGTCGCTCGACAGCACCACAGACTTGCGGAGTTCGCTGATGTCCTTTTCGTTTATGTACCGGCCTGCGACCAGGTCCACCTTGTTCATCTGCGCGTGCGCGGGATACACTCCGACGAGCCTTGGCTGGACGCTGTTCTTGCCGACCGACAGCGTCAGGTCGCTCTTGCTGACTGTGGCGGTGACGTCGTCGATGATGTCCGAGAAGTCTTTTGCGGCCGTCAGGGCCACGTCCCTTTCCTGGAGTTTGATGCGGCGGCCGCTGCCAAGTCCGTCGTAGGACTTGGTCGTCCGGCCGCCGCCGATCTCCATCGTGTTGGAAAGGAAGTCGCCGCCTTGCTTGTCGAATGCGTTGGTCACGCCGTTGCCCGCGCCGATCAGCACGATCAGCATGAAGATGCCCCACGACACGCTCAGCCCGGCGAGGGCCGTGCGGAGTTTGTTGCGGCGGATGGATTCCAGAACTTCCGACAGCAGGTCGCGCATACCTTATTTCATTATGGTGGTGGTGCCGAACGCGGATGCGTTGTGGGCGCGGTTGTCTTCGATTTCGCCTATGACGCCGTCCTTGATGTGAACGATGCGGTCGGTGCAGTTGGCCACGCCCGATTCGTGGGTGACGACCACGATGGTGATGCCCTGTTCGCGGTTGAGCCGGCCCAGGAGTTCCATCACTTCGACGGAGGTCTTGGAATCGAGGGCTCCGGTGGGCTCGTCGGCGAGGATGATGCTCGGCTCGGTGATCAGCGCCCGGGCGATCGCGACCCTCTGCTTCTGGCCTCCGGACATCTCGGAAGGGTAGTGGCCCGCCCAGTCCTTCAGGCCCATCCGGTCCAGATATTCCATCGCGACGGCGTGGCGCTTCTTGCGGCTCACGCCCTGGTAGTAGAGGGGGAGTTCGACGTTCTCGACCGCGGTCTTGAAGCTTATCAGGTTGAATGACTGGAAGATGAAGCCGATCATCCGGTTGCGGTAAAAGGCGCTCTGCTTTTCCGACAGGTCCTTGATCAGGGTGCCGTCCAGGCGGTATTCGCCGCTGTCGTAGCTGTCCAGGATGCCGAGTATGTTCAGGAGCGTGGACTTGCCGCTGCCGGACGCGCCCATTATCGACACGAATTCGCCTTTTGCTATGCTCAGGTCGATGCCCTTGAGCACGTGAAGGGGCTGCCCGTTGTCGTAAGTCTTGTTGATACCTTTGAGTTCGATCATATTTGCGGAGCAAATGTGGCAATCTTAAGCAAAAAACGCGCCCGGAAGCGGCAAATGACGGATTTTATTCCTCCGGGGTTATGCACGAGAGAGTGGCTCCGACCTGAAGATCCTTGTAGATTACGATCCGGCAGTTGCCAGCGGTGCCGTGCTCGGAGTCTTCGTAGCGACACCGGAACTTGTAGTTGAGTCCGGCCACGACCTGTGTCGAGACCGAGAGGGGAGTGTAGACGGTGTCGCCGCTGCCAGTGACGCGGCGGAACAGCTCGATTTCCTCCTCTGTCGGCTCACGTTGGTCCGTGTAGCCGCCGCAGAGGGGGCGGTCGGCGTCCGCAATCGTTTCCGCCACTGCCGTCGTCGTGTCGGTCGCCGAAAAATACGCCACTGGCGTCGTGCTGCGGGGCGTTGAACAGGATACTGCCATAAGTAATGGGACGATAAATTTTATTGTATGCATAATTTGTTGATTATCAATTATTTAGCTTTAATTTGATTCGAGAAGTCTTGCCTGCTGCTGATGAGTGTAATTGTTTGATTCTCTGCTGTTTGCGTAGAAATTAGATAACCTTTATCCAAGGATTTCGTCGATGATCGGATAAATTTCCTCTTCGTCAGTGTAGGGGTGAATCTGAAAATAGGGGTCCCCGGTCAGCATCGCGGAAAGGGCGGTCTTGGTCTTGTCGTAAAATATGTGGCAGGGGATTGCGAAGCGCTCGGCGTAAGCAAGTTCGTAACCCACGCCCAGCGAGGGGCAGGTGCACTCGGCTATGACGACGTCGCTCTCGCGGAGCCATCCCGTATCCTGCGCATAGATGGCCTCGTCGCGTTTTCCTTGCTCCATGAGGTTCAGGTCCGGCCGTCCCACGTGCTCGGTAAGCACGACATCAGTGCGCTGCATATATCTTATAATGCGCGCGTACAATTGCGCATCAACCCTTCCGCCGCGTATCGATCCTGCAAAATATATCTTCTTATTGCTCATGTCCCGTGATCAAAATCATCACAATATAATCATAAATCGCCTCACCTCCAAACGGTCTCACGCAGACCTCTATAAATTGGAATTCACGCGTGGCGAGACCCCGTGTCGTGCCCCGTGTGCTTAGGGATTTTCCCGAAGCACAGCCAGGTTTTCCCGCAAAAAGTGCCGTCTGCTTCGGGATCTGCCCGAAGCACAGCGGGGTTTC
>R15__coassemble_1272_pt1 | contig 13129 bp, 7 predicted proteins | sample R15__metabat2_high_PE_004 | metagenome-assembled genome bin R15
GGCCCCCCAAACAACGGCAGTGGCGCCCCAACCCACGGCAGTCGCCCCCGGGCAGGCGGCGCCCGGCGCACCGCAGAATAACGGCCGCTCCCCCGGCGACCCGGTCACGGCCGGCGGCAAGACCTACACGATTGAAAAGATTCTCGGCCAGGGAAGCGAAGGCGACCTGCTGCTGGTCAGCGAAGGGAAGCGTCAATACGCCCTCAAGCTCTTCCACAAGGGCTTCCGCGCCAACACAGGCGTGCTGGACAAGCTCTCCCCTCTCAAAGGCAAGGGCTACCTGGTCGACTTCGTCGATTACGGCGACGACTTCGAGCTGATGCAGTATCTCCCGGACGGCAGCGCCGCCTCTCTCAAGATCAAGGGCGACGCCAAGTCGATCCTCGCCATCGCGGTCAAGACCGCCCTCAGCCTGGACAGCATGCACGCCAAAGGGGTGATCCACAAGGACATCAAGCCGGCCAACATCCTGATCACGGACAAGGGCACCCTCGACTGCGTGCTGTGCGACTTCGGCATCGCCGACATCCTTGACAAGGAAGGCAAATGCTCCACCAGGCAGGCCCGCACCCCCATCTACGCCGCCCCGGAGGTCTACTCCACCAACAGCACCGTCCTGATCGACGGCGTCACCTACTGTTCCCTCACCCCCAAGGCGGACTTCTATTCGCTCGGAATGACCATCCTGTCGCTCTGGATGGGCGAAGGGGCGTTCATGTCGAAAGAGAACGAGTTCGCGATCCTGAAGAACGGCGGCGGCATCACCGTGCCCGCCGAGATGCCCGATCCCCTGAACAAAATCTGCCGCGGCCTGCTGGTCAAGAACCCCGCCAAGCGCTGGGGCCTGTCCGAAATCACCAGGACGATGAAGGGCGAGGACGTGCCCGTTGAGGATGAAGACGCCGAGACCGAATTCAAAGTCGTCTTCAGCGGCTCCAAGAACCAGATCGCCCACTCCCCCGAGGAACTCGCCGCATTCATGATGGGCGACAGGGACCTGGCGACCAAATACCTCTATCGCGGCGACGTCGAGAAATGGCTGAAGCCCTACCCCGAACTCGCCCTGGCGATGCAGGAGATAGTCGAGACCCGCTACCCCAAGGACAAGGTCACGGGACTGGACGCGGCCGTGTTCGCCCTCGACCCCACCTGGCCGCTCAAACTCCACGGCAACGCGCGCAAGGACGGCAAGAAGATGACGGTGTCCGCCACGACCCTCAAGGACGTCAGCAACTTCTGCAACGGCGCCATAATGGACGAAGCCACGATGAAGCTCGTCGCTTCGGCCACGTTCCGCGCCTGGGTGAGGATCCGGGACTCCAGGCTCGCCGACAAGCTGCCCGTCAGCAAACGCTGGCAGGAGAGCGCGCTGCTGCGCATCCAGACCATCGACCCCCTGTCCGACATCGGTCTGCGCAACGACCCGTCCGACCCGGACTACGCGATGACCCAGGAAGGCATCGGCCATATGATCCAGTACACATACAATCTCTGGTGGAGCTTTGCCCTGGGCGACAAGGACGCGATGCTCAATGACCTGGAAGAATGTGCACGGACAGAGGGTAGGAACGATAACTTCCTTGAATATCCCGACGTCATCTACGGCATCGCCGCCAGCTTCGACGACCCGCAGAACAACACTTACCTTCGCGACTCCTTCAAGACCAAGGGGGACCGCTTCGACAAGCAGCTGAAGTGGTTCGAGTACTGCACCGACTGGAACGACCCCGACTATGTCAAGAAAGCCGGTCCCAAGGACAATAGCTACAGAAGCCAGGTCGCGATGATGAAGACCGTCAAGGGCTACGGATGCACCCCGCTCTACTACGTAAACGGAGGCGACGAGATAATCCGGACCCGCGACGATATGCTCGCTCTCAAGACCTCGGACCTCAAGGTGGAATACGAGAGGCGCGGACTCGCCGGATGGCTCGCCGTCCAGCACCACGAGAATCCCGAAGCCGACCTGAGCAAACAGTTCGCATACGAGAACCTGCTCAAGGACTATCTGGAAGACCTGCGCCGGATCAACGGCGGGTGCGAACCCGTCAGGCGCTTCGACTTCGCGCGCAAGGTGGCGGACCGTGTGCTTGCGGACGGCAAGGCGAAGATACGCGACAATTCCGTCCGCAGCACCTTTCAGTTCTTCACCAGCCTGCTGCTGGGCCTGATTCCCGGTCTGATCCTTCTGACATACCTCATATTCACGATAATCGAGAACCCCGTCCTGGACACCGGCGGGCTGGAACTTGACTGGCTGTGGACCGTGGGCATCATCCTGGGCGTCCTCGCCTTCTTCGCCGACGGCATCTTCGCCGGCATCATCGTGGCCGTGGTCGTGGGGCTCCTGGTCCAGATTCTGGTAAAGTTCGTCGGAGCCGTGCTGCTGTACGTCTTCGCGGTGGTCCTGCTTGCGGCGATCGTATTCTTCAGCATCAAGACCGTCTTCAAGCGCAGCCCCTTCGCCAGTGACGCGCGCAAGTTCACCAAACCCGGATTCGAAGAAAAGGTGCTCGAGCCCCTGTATTTCGCCTTCAGCGACGAAAACAGCTTCGACACCTCCCTCAACGCCGCGTTCAGCGACACCGACATCGCCTGCTGGCGCGACGACATCAAGGACAAGCGCAAGTTCATACTCATGTTCATCGGGACTGTGATCGCGTCCGGGGCTCTGATGCTGCTGGTGCCGAAGAGCGACAGGGCGTCGTCCTTACTGCAAAACTACATCCCGCAGATGATGGACGGCAAGCCCGCCGACCTGCTCACCTGCCCGAGCCTCGAGACAGGCGCGAAGGGCGACGACGTGGTCCTTCTGCAGGGCTTCCTCAAGGACGCCGGGTACCTGAAGAGCGAGCCTGACGGCGACTACGGCGACGCCACCCGCAGGGCCGTGAGGAAGTTCCAGAAGGCCAACGGCCTGAACGGGACGGGCGTCTGCGATTCGCTGACCATCAGCACGATCAACAGGCTTGCGGCCGAGGCGGCCCTGGCTGCGCAGGAAGCGGCCAAGGAAGCGTCGCTCGAGCAGGAAGCCGGAACGGCGAAGGGCAAAAAACACTGATTCAAAAGTACCGAAGTTTTATGAAATGCTCCAATTGCGGTAAAGAAAACCGCTCCGAGGCGAAATTCTGCCGTTTCTGCGGCAGCGAGATCACAAGTGACGTCGCCGGAGTGACCCTGGTCGGCAAAGACGGGGTGAAGGACGTGCTGGACGAATACGAAAAGAGGCTGAAAGTTGCAAAAATCCTCTCCGCGAGCGGCTCCAGGATAGGCATGGACTGCCTGATAACGGGCGATTCCGGCACGGGCAAGAAATTCCTCGCCACGATGATATCCTCGATGCTCACGGCCTCGAAGGTGATTTCGGGCAAGCCCAGGGAGGTGGACGCCGCCGACTGGGAAGATTTCGCCGGCAAGTTCGACGAAAACATCACCGCCCTGAAGGGGTCGGCGCTGATCATCACCAACGCCCAGAAACTCCTGCCCGCCTCCAGGGCCGACAACGTGAACCAGCTGGACAAGCTGTTCACTCGCATGCGCAACACCGAAGGCGCCCCCATCGTGATCCTTTCCGGGTCGCTGAGCGAACTGGAAGCCTTCATGAAGAACAACGCGGACGTCCACCGTCTGTTCGAGTTCGAATTCAGGCTCCCCTCCTTTGACATTCCGGCCCTGACAAAGCTCACGCAGGTCCTGCTCAAAGAAAAATACAATGCGGCGGTCTCGGCCGGTTTCGAGCCGCGCCTGTCGAGCCACCTGGCGTGGTACGTGCGCCAGGACGAGGTGGGATTCAAGAACGGGCATCTGGCCGAAAAAGTGGCCGAAGACGTCTATGTGCGCTCGATGCTGCGCGGCTCCTCCCAGGTCGAAGAGTGCGACATCGACGAGCGCGAGTGCTTCGTGCCCAAGACGGAGGAGCAGATCCTCGCCGAGCTCGACAATTACGTGGGCCTGCAGAGCGTCAAGGACGAGATCCGTTCCATCGTGCGCACCGTAAAGCAGCGCAAGGAGGCCGGCTTCAATGACAAGCTCCTGCGCGACCACTACCTCTTCACCGGCAACCCGGGCACGGGCAAGACCACCTTCGCCCGCAAGTTCGGCGAGGTCCTGAACGCCATCGGCGCCCTGCCCACCGGCCATCTGGTCGAAGTCCCGGCCAAGGACCTCATCGGCAACCACGTCGGCGACACCGAAGAGAACGTCAAGAACTACGTAGGCAAGGCGATGGGCGGCATCCTGTTCATCGACGAAGCCTATACCCTGAACAGCAGCGGAAGTTCGTTCGGCCAGGACGCCGTCGACACCCTGCTCACCTATCTGGAGAACCGCAAGGGCGACTTCGTCTGCATAATGGCCGGCTACACCAGGGAGATGGCCGAATTCGTCAAGATGAACAGCGGCATCCCTTCCCGCTGCAACGTCACCGTCGAATTCCCTGACTACACGGCCCGCGAACTCGAGGAACTCTTCCGCCGTATGCTCACCCGCAACAACGAGGGCACCGTCTTCACGCTTGACGCCAAGGCCGAGGCGATGCTCCCCAAGGTGTTCGACAAGATGTACCTCAAGCGCGCCGCCACCTTCGGCAACGCCCGCGAGGTGCGCAACCTCTTCGACCTGGCGGTCAAGCGCCACCGCACGCGCGGTGCCGGCGACGACGTTCTGTCCTACGCCGACATAGTGGGCGAGGAGGAAACCAAGGAAATCAGCGTCGACGACGTGATGAAGGAGCTCGACTCCTTCGTCGGGATGAAGTCCGTCAAGGATGCCATAAGGCAGATTGCGGGCGACATAATGGTCCAGAAGAAAAAGATCGAGATGGGCGAGGCATCCGAAGGTCTTACCGGCTACAACATAATGATCACCGGCAATCCCGGCACGGGCAAGACCACGGTGGCCCGCACGCTGGGCAAGGTGTTCAAGGCACTGGGGGTCACCTCGACCGACAAGGTGGTGGAGAAGGTCCCCAAGGACATAATCTCGCAGTACGCCAACGAGTCCGACAAACTGATGGATGCGGCCGTAAACGAGGCCCTGGGAGGCATCCTGTTCCTCGACGAAGCCTACGACATCGAGCCTATGGACGAGTCCGGCCGCAGCACCAGCCCCGAGGGCAAGAAGGCCATCCAGACCCTTATGACAAGGATGCTGAACGACGGCGGCAAGTTCGTGCTCATCTGTGCCGGATACGCCGACAAGATGGAGAATTTCCTCAATTCCAACGACGGCCTGCGCAGGCGCTTCACCCACACCATCAACATCCAGGACTACACCGCGGAGGAACTGACTCAGATTTATGAGAGGACGGCCGCGTCGCCGAAGTACGGTCTGAGGCTCGCGGACGAGCAGGTGCGCGAGAAGGTGCTCAGGATGTTCACCGCGATGGTGGCCACCAAGGACCGCAAGTTCGGCAACGCCGGCGAGGCGACCAAGAAGGTGGAAGAGACCAAGAGGCTCCTGAACAACCGTATAAGGCAGATTCCCTTCGACGAGTGGACTCCCGACATACTCCACACGGTCCTGCTCGAGGACGTGCCTTTCGAGGAGGCTAAGAAGGTGTCGGTGCAGGAGTGCCTTGCGGAACTGAACGCCCTCATCGGCCTGTCCGGAGTCAAGGAATCCCTGACAAAACTTGCCCACACCATCAACAACGAGATAGAATGCGCGAAGGTCGAGAACCGCAGGCCGGAGATCCCGCTCGGGCACTATATGTTCCTTGGCAATCCCGGCACCGGCAAGACCACCGTCGCCCGCCTGATGGGCCGCATCCTCCATTCGATGGGGGCCCTGCCCACTCCCAAAGTGGTCGAAGTCGGCAAATCCGACCTCGTGGGACGCTTCATGGGCGACACCGAGGCCATCACCTCGCACGTGATCGACACGGCGATGGGCGGGATCCTGTTCATCGACGAGGCCTATCAGCTGGCCTCCGACCAGTACGGCCGCAGCGCCCTGGAAACCCTGCTGACCCGTCTGGAGAACGACCGCGGCAAATTCGTCTGCATCGTGGCGGGCTACTCGTACGAGATGCAGCAGTTCATCGCCGAAAACAGCGGCCTGGAGTCGCGCTTCCCCGAGCGCAACCGCATCGTGTTCGAGGACTACAACCCCGACGAACTCTTCGAGATATTCATGATTCACGCGCGCAAGGGCGGCTACTCGCTCGATCCCGACGCCGAGACTGCCGTCCGTGACAGGATGAGATCCATCTATGCATGCCGCACGCGCGCCTTCGGCAACGGACGCGACGCCCGCAACATCTTCGACGAGGTCAAGAGCAACCTGTCGTCCCGTCTGGCGGACAGCGCCACGCCGGTGCCCGCAGATGAACGCAAACTTATAAAGAAGGAGGACGTGATATGACACAGTGTCCCAATTGCAGAGCCCTGATTCCCGACGACAGCGCATTCTGCGACCAGTGCGGGAAAGAATTGATGTGGTGCCCCGAGTGCCGCCGGCCAAAGCGCGGCACCGAGTGCCCGGTATGCGGCAGCGACCTCGTGCCCGGGAGCAGATGGCTCGCCGGCGGCGCGGCGGGCGCTTCGGCCGGCCAGGCCGCGCCTGCCGCCGCGGCTACGCCTGCGTCGCAGGCCGCTCCTGCGCCGGCGCCTGTTGCAGCGCCGGCTCCTGTTGCGGCGCCCGCGCCGGCTCCCCAGGGGACTTCCGTCGCAGGTCCCTTGACGCTTTCGGGCGTCGGCGGACGCTTGACTCTTCGCGAAGGCGAATTCGGCCGCACCTGCGGCATCTGGCCCGAACTCTCGTCCTGCCCTTATGTGTCCGGACACCACGGCCGGATCAGCTTCTCGGCAGGCGTCTGGTACGTCACCGACTCCGGCTCCACCAACGGGACCTTCGTCGGCGGACAGCGCATCGCCCCCGGAGTGGCCACGCCCCTGCACAAAGGCGACCGCATACGCATCGCAACCCTTGAATTCACCGTAGAATGAAAATCGCAATAGACGCCGTCAGCCACAAGGGGCTTGTGCGCGACGGCAACGAGGATGCCCTGTCGATAGGGGGCGTAATCATCCGTGACGACTCGCTGTCGCTCACCGTCGACGTTCCCGACGACGGGACCTTCTACGCCCTCGTCTCGGACGGAATGGGCGGCCACGAAGGCGGCGAGCAGGCCAGCCTCTACACCCTCGAGCAGCTTCGCACCCACTTCGCCGGCCCGGCCACCGACGCCCCCTGCGGGCCGTGCGATGCTGACGGGCCGTGCGAGCCTCGCGATGATGACGATTTCGAAGACGCACTTCGCGAAAAGGTACGCTCGATAAGCCGCGAACTCTGCGAAGAGGCGGCGCGCCAGGGGCAGGCCCTCCCGATGGGCTGTACGCTCACCGGAGTTATCGTCCGCCACGGCCGCATCTGGCTGGTCAACGCGGGCGACAGCCGCACTTACCGCTTCCGCGACGGGATTCTCCGTCAGCTCACCGTCGACGACAACGAGCGCGGCCTCACCGGCGACCCCACCGCCAGCAAACTGCTTCTGAACTGCATCGGAGCCGGCTGCGAAGGACGCCTCGCACTCGAAGACATCACCGCCAAGCTCGTCGAGGGCGACACCCTGCTGATCTGCTCCGACGGCCTGTGCGACATGGCCTGTGACGACTCCATCGAGGCTGAACTCAGCGCCGCCGGCGCCGGCGCGCAAGGCGCCGCGGAGGCCTGCGGCCTCAGCGGGGCGGGGCTCAGCGCGCCTGCCGCCGCAGGGGCTGCCGGGCCAGTCGGCGCCAGCGCCGACGCGCCCTCCCCCGCCCCCTGCCGCGCGGCCGACCTGCTGCGCCTGGCCTGCCAAGGCGGCGGCGCCGACAACGTCTCCATCATCCTCGCACGCATACTATAGTCTATACCACGAGCCTTAAAACCCCCTCTGTGATTCGGACCTGAGCCGAATCACAGAAGGGGTTTCTGCAAAAAGTGCCATGTGATTCGGACCTGAGCCGAATCACAGAGGGGGTTTCTCGCAAAAAGCGGTTCCTGCTTCGGGCAACTCCCGAAGCACACACCACTTTGCACGAAAAACCACGCTCTGCTTCGGGCAACTCCCGAAGCACTACGGGGGATTAAACACTTGGCCGGCAAGTGAATCACTTAAATGACTGTGAATCAAAACTTTAAATACTTTCACTCGCTCAAAATTCGAGCGAGTAGAATGTATTAATTATCTGAATTACAATAAGTTAAGTGATTCACTCGCCGAGTGACACCGCGTGCTGTAACTCTTCCATAATCATTTCAGTTTATCTCCAAGTTTTTCGGTTCACCACACCTATAGAATTACCACAAAAGGCATCAATGTCATTCGCCGGTCATCAGCTCCAGGGCAAGCGGCACGAGGTGCTGCTTGATCTGGGGATAGGTCGGGAGGTGGCCGCCGGGATAGCGGACGGCGCAGCCCGGAAAACGGGCTTCGAACTCGTCGCGGCAGTCGACGAGTTCGTCGTTTTCCGCGAAGAGGCCCCGGACGGGCGCAGCGTCGGCCGGAACGGGCGCGCCGGAAGGCGCCTCGGTGCGCCGCGAGGCGCCGGCGGCCTCGAGCGCGGCGTAGCGGCGGCAGAGGTCTTCGTCGATGACGAAGGACACGGCGCCGTCGCGGCGCGGCGAGAGGTACCGCATCACGCCGAGGCGCGAGCGAAGCAGCGCCGAGGGGTGAAGGTCGGGGTTGATGACGATGCGCGGCACGTCGTGCAGCTGCAGGGCCCAGAAGCCGCCGAGCGAGAGCCCGACCACCAGGTCGGGCCGCTCGCGGCGGACCAGGTCCTGCAGAAGGGATAAAGCATCTGCGGGGTCAATCGGCACGTCAGGCGCGATGACCTCGCAGGGCTTAAGCAATATCCTCAACGTGTCGGCCGTCTTGTAGGCCCCGGACGATGCGAGTCCGTGTATGAAGAGGATTTTACGCACTTTGTAAACTACATCTCGTTTCCGACCTTGCGGGCGCGGACGGGCTTGTCGAGGTTGATACCGTCGGCGACGGCGATCTCGACGAGGATGTTCCAGCCTGCGCAGAGGTCTACATACTGCTGCAGGTCGCCTGCCTCGGGAACGATGACGGTGGTGAAGGGAGTGGGCTCGGAAGCGATTGCCACGACGTGCACGTTGGCGCCGCCGAACACCTTCTGGTACTTCTCATACTCGCTCTTGATGGGCTCGACGACAAAGACGATGTCGCCGTCCTGCATCACCTCCTCGGGTCCGTGCAGTGCGTAGGTGCCCTCGAGGAAGTCGCTCTTGCGGCGGGTGATCTCGTTGGTCTTGAGGGTGAGCTCCTCGGCCACGCCGTCGTTCATTCCGGCGAAGTAGATCGTGTGGGCTCCGCGCACCCAGTCGACGATTTCGGCGGGGATGGGGAGGGTGAGGGCGGTCTCGATCTTGTCGGAGAGACCCTTGACGTCCATCGCCTTGCCTGCGAGGTTGCGGATGATCGATTCGTTGTAGAGAACCTGCTCGACGACGCTCTTGGTGGCGGCGACGGCGTTCTCCCAACCGCACTTCAGCACATAGGTGGATGCGCACTGCTCCTCGAGGGGAGTGTCGGCGTTGGCCGTGACTCCGAAGCGGCGGTCGTTTCCGTCAGCCTTGAGTTTGGTTGCGAGCATCAGGGTTTCCTTGGTGCGGCCGGAATTGGAGGCCAGCACGGTGGTGAATCCGCCCAGGGCGTATTCGCAGCACTGGTGGGCGCCGTCGGTATGGACCGACTCCTTGATGCCCCAGGTCATTGCCTTGCGCATTGCGTTCTTGGCGGGCATTATACGGCTGGATCCCTCGCCGGTGAGCATCAGAAGGCCGGTCTTGGCGGCACTTTCAGCAACGTTCGCGCTGCAGGCGGGATCGAAATTGCGGACAGTCTCAACTGTGTCCATCATCTCCCTTACAAGGTAAAACTGGGAGTACTTTTCTTCTTTAAGGTTCATTGCCGTTATATTTAAGAATTCGTAAAAATAATGTTTTTTGACTAAAATCCCAAATCTGCCCTTTGCCCGGGGGAGGAACTTCAACCGGAGCGCAAAGATATGCACGATTTGGCAAATATTTATTAAATTTGTAGACTAACCGCAAAGAAATGAAGAAAGAGAAACTCGTGGAGCGGCAATATCTGCTGCCGTTCATCCTGATCACTTCGCTGTTTGCCCTCTGGGGGTTCGCGAACGACATCACCAACCCTATGGTCGCCGGATTCCAGACCATTATGGAACTCTCGGCCGCCAAGGCATCGCTCATCCAGTTCGCCTTCTACGGGGGCTACGCCACGATGGCAGTCCCGGCAGCGCTGTTCATCCGCCGCTTCTCCTACAAGAAAGGCATCCTCCTCGGGCTTGCCCTGTATGCCGTCGGAGCCTTCCTCTTCATCCCCGCGGCGGCGCGGGAGAGTTTCACCTTCTTCTGTCTTTCGCTCTATATCCTGACCTTCGGGCTCGCTTTTCTCGAGACCACGGCCAATCCTTTCATCCTCTCGCTCGGCTCGAAGGAGACTTCCACCCGCAGGCTCAACCTGGCGCAGGCCTTCAACCCCATCGGCTCGCTGACCGGAATGGCGGTCGCGTCCTGGGTCGTGCTGCCCTCGCTGCTCAGCGACGCGCACCGCGACGCCGAAGGAGTGAACCATTTCGCCGAACTTGACACCGCAGCCAAGGCGACCGAACGCGTGCACGACCTCGCCGTGATCAGGAACGCATACGTGGCGCTCGGAGTGGTGGTGCTCATCGTTCTGATTGTCATCGCTCTGGCCCGTATGCCCCGCACCGCCGGCAGCGGAGTGCGGACCAAAGGCACACTGGGGCGACTGTGGCACAATGTCGACTATCGCGAGGGCGTGCTGGCGCAGCTCTTCTACGTGGGCGCGCAGATCATGACCTGGACATTCATCATCCAGTATGCCGACAACCTCGGAATCGACAAGGCCACGGCCCAGAAATACAACATCATCGCAATGGGTATGTTCCTGTGTTTCAGATTCATAGCGACATTCCTGATGAAATATTTCAACTCGCGCAACCTGCTTGCCGTGTTCGGCTGTGGTGCCGCCTTGTGCACCCTCGGCGCAATCCTGTTCGTCGGCCCGCTCGGGCTGGGATGCCTCGTTGCAGTGAGCGCCTTCATGAGCCTCATGTTCCCGACAATCTACGGCATCGCCCTCGAGAAGGTCACCCCCGAAGACAGCACCCTCGGCGCGTCGTTCCTCGTGATGGCCATCGTCGGCGGGTCGATTCTCCCGCCCCTCCAGGGCTCGATCATCGACCTCGGCACAGTCTTCGGCCATCCCGCCGTCAACGTCAGCTTCGCGCTGCCGCTGTTCTGCTTCCTGATGGTCACCCTGTACGGCCTCCGTGGCCGGCGGCGCGCATAGAGCCAGGCGCCGGGCGAATTTGCGTCGGAGAGCCAACTTACAGCGAGATCATCCCGCCAGGCGCGTCTTACGGCCCGCGGCGCACCAAAGAAGCACAGCCTACAGCTCCGCGGCGTGCTCGAGGAGGTACTTCTCGGCCTCGACGCTCCACAGGCCTGAGTGGGCCTTGCAGATGCGGTCGAGCTCGTCGTAGACGGGCTTGCCGACTGCTCCGAAGTCCGCGATCGCGGTCAGCGGCATGTCTATATGCGTGTAGATCAGCTTCTTGCCACCGGGAATCGAAGGCAGGTTCAGCGTGGTGTCGATCACGGCGTTCAGGCCGCCGACGTGGGTCACCAGACCCGCGGGGTCCATCCCGAGACCCATCAGGTGCAGCGCCTCCTTCATATCGTCGGTATTGCCTCCTGAAGTGCCCACGATGTGGGTGGAGGAGTAATGGACGTTGTAGAAGTTGAGCGGAGCCTTGAAGTCGGTCTTGCCGGGGCCGGAGAAGAAATTCAGACAGCCGTCGAAGGCGAGGATGTCGTCGGCCTGGGCCACGACAGCCGCCACGGGAGCCATCACCACCACCTCGTCATAACCGGTGCCGCCGGACAGGTCGCGCAGCAGCGCCGCGGGATCCTCGACTGCGGTGTTGACATAGTGCAGCTCGATGCCGCGCGACGCGGCGAACTCGACGGTATAGAGTTTCGCGGCGCGGTCCAGCCTGGCCTGGTCGATGTCGGTCACGACAAACAGCGACGGATGCCTGTCCTCGCGGTGCAGCACATAGTTGATGCAAGCCAGACCCATCGGGCCAACGCCTGCCAGCAGCGCCATCTTGCCGCCGGGCTTGATGTCCATCGAATGCACATACGAACCGGGAGTCGTGTGGTAGCAGGCGTGGATTGCGCCCACCACGCAGCTCAGGGGCTCGCTCAGCGAAGCGGGATAGAAGCCTTCGCCCTTGTAGGGCAGCAGGCAGCCCTGCTCCATCACCTCGGCGGGGATCACCACGTAGGTGGCGTCGCCTCCGATGTAGCGGTACGAATAGCCGGGAGCGGACAGCACTCCGACCGGGCCGCCTTCGTAGGTGAGGGCGGGCTGGATCGAGAACTTGTCGCCGGGCTTGAACTCGGAGGCCCACTTGGAGCCCACCTCGACGATCTCGCCCGCGAACTCGTGGCCGATGATCGTAGGATTCTCGGCCACGTCGTCAGGCACGCGCTTGTGGTCCGCGCCCTGATGCGAGGACTTGTAGCTGGACATGCAGATCGAGTCGCTCACCACCTTGGCGAGGATCTCGTCCTGCTTTATCTCGGGCAGTTCGAACTCCTCCAGCCGGAGGTCGCACTTGCCATACAATCTTACTGCTTTTGTTTTCATGACTTGTTAGTTCAACATTACTTGCCCGCCGGTGACGGGGATGGCCTGGCCGGTCTCGCCGGTCTGGTCGACTGCATAGAGGATGGCCTTGGTGACGTCGAGGGGATTGCAACCCTTGCGCATGGGCACCTTGGAGAGGTAGTACTCGCGCACGTCGGCCACGGTCTTGGCGCCGGGCACCTTGCCGGCGTTCAGGTACTGCACGAACAGGCCCTTCTCGGGGTCGCTCCACAGCGGTCCGTCCAGGAAATTGCCCGGGCAGATGGCGTTGACCTTGATGTTGAAGGGCGCGAGTTCGAGGGCGTAGGACTGCACGAGCCCGATGCCGCCGAACTTGCTGCCGGCATACGCGTAATTGGCCTTGGAGCCCTCCAGACCGCTCTTGGAGTTGATCTGGATGATGTCGGCGAA
>R15__coassemble_1298_pt1 | contig 12968 bp, 8 predicted proteins | sample R15__metabat2_high_PE_004 | metagenome-assembled genome bin R15
TTTGTCTGCTCGCACAGGTCATAGCGCCACTCCAGGGGAGCGTGGGCGCCGGTAAGGATAGGGTTCCGGTACCGTTCGTACACCCCGTTCACGTAGACGGGGACGTTCTTTTTGCTCAGGAGTGCCTCGTGCTCCCTGCGAAGCTCCTGCAGTCTGCTATTGAATGTCATTGAGGAAGAGGGTTTTGTCTGAGTTGTAGAATTCGACGAAGTCCGCCTCGTTGGCGGCTCCGGGATAGGTGGTGAAATAGTGGCCTATGTGGCCCTCGTCCCAGGCGTTGCGCCAGGTGAGGATGTAGCATACCGGCTGACCCTCGATGCCGGGCATCAGCTCTTTGGTCCACCACTCGGGGCAGGTCTGGCCCTCCTGGCCGGTTTCGGTGACGGCCAGCAGCAGTCCGTGCTCCTTCGCGATGCCGCCGAGGTAGGTCAGGTCGTCCTGCAGGCCCTCGACATAGTAGGGCTTCAGCGCCTGCTGGTCCTTGTCGGCATAGCGGTCCACGCCGATGATGTCTAGGATCTCGTCGCCGGGGTAACGGGGCATCGCCTCCTGCTTGAGGTCGGTCGAGCTGGGGGAGTAGGCCCAGGCCATGTCCAGCCCGCGCTCTTTCGCGAGGTAGTCGTAGGTCATCTGCCAGAGCGCCACGTAATCTTCTGCGCTGCAGAGCTTCACGCCCCACCAGAACCAGCTGCCGGTGTTCTCGTGCCAGGGGCGGAAGATGATGGGGATGAGCGAGCCGTCCTCGAGGGTCATCGAGCCTACGAAGTCGGCCAGGCTGCACAGCCATCCCATGAACTTTTCGTGATTGCAGCCGCCTTCCAGGATCGAGGCGACCACCTCGTCGGAAGTGACGTCCCAGGCGTCGCCGCCGGTCAGGGGATTGCGCAGGTGCCAGCTGAAGGTGACGAGTCCTCCGCGCTTCGCGTGCTCGACGGCCGCGCGGCGCATGAAGTCGAAATCGACTCCGTCCAGATTGCATTTGTCGCCCAGTTCTATGCCTCCGAGGTCGAAGCCGACGATGGCGGGAAAGTCGCCGCAGACGGCCTTGACGTCGCACTTGTCGACGGGGTCGGATGCGAGCTCGGCTTCTTCGATGTGCCAGCCCTGGCCATAACACAGGGCGTCCTGCATCACGAACATATACTTGCCGCTGTCCACGGCTTTCCGGAGTTTGGCCAAGACCGTGGCGCGGGGGCCGTCCTGGGGATTGCCGGAGGAGACGCAGCCTGCCGCGAGTGCGGCGGCCGCGAGAATGAGGATTGCTTTGAATGCTTTCATGACGGTATCTTTAATTGAATGTTTCTGCTTCGACATTGTCCCTGAGGCGGGCCGTGGAGGCGCTGTCGTAAGGGGCGGGGATCACTCCCAGGTCGGGTATGTTGTAGGATTTCAGAGTCTTTTCGTAGTGGCGGGGGTCCTTCTGGGGCACGACGAACGGCTTGCCCACGCGTCCCTGCCCGTCGATGTGGCAGAGGTAGGGCCTGCCGAACACGCCGTCCGCGCGCTTGCTCGCGAACACGAACCAGCGGGAGTTCGAACTCCAGGAGTGGTAGGTGTCGGAGCCTTCGGCGTTCGCCGCGTCCATGTCCACGAATCCGCCTGTCTCGAGGTCGATCAGGGCCAGGTCGCACTCCTTGTGCCAGATGGGGAAGGTGCCGTAGTCTGCCACTGTCAGCATCAGGAACCTGCCGTCGGGCGAGCAGCGCGGGTGGCAGACGGACTTGCCCTCGGCCGGGGCGTCCCAGATGACGTATTCGGTCCCGACCGCTCCGTTTTCAGGATTGAAGGAGGCGCTCACCAGCGCGTACCTGAGGCTGTCAAGTCCGCCCGGCAGGTCCGCGGCGGGGGCGCTGCACCAGTAGATGGCGTGGCCGTCGGCGCTGAAGCAGGGGAAGGTCTCGAGCCTGTCCGCCCGTGCGAGCGAAGGGGGAGTGAGCATCCTGTTCCCTTCGAAATCCGCTATCGCCAGGTCGGAGGCGGTGTCATAGACTTCGAGCCTTCGGGCGCCCAGAGTGTGGAATCCGGGGATGATTATGTTGGTCGAGAACACGCCCCAGCGGCCCTGCGGGTGCAGGTCGCCGTAGACGGTGCCCGAGATCATCGAGGAGTTCCGCAGGCTCAGCTTGCGCGGCTGCGCTCCGTCTTCGCTCAGGATCGCGCCGCCCTTGGGCCCGCGGAGGTAGAACATCGAACTGCGTCCCTTGTGGATGTGGCAGTTCATGCAGGAGTTGCCGGTGTTGGAATGGTGGCAGAGGACGCGCTCGTCCCAGCCGGTGAGGTCACGCTCGCGGATCTCGACCCTGTCCCAGACCTCGTAGCCGGGTTCGATCAGGCGGTAGGTGAGGTAGCGGTCGACGGTGTCGCGACTCACGTGGACGGTCCACTCGCCCCCGCGCCCGCTGACGGCGATGTCGGAGCCTGCGGCCGCCTGCAGCAGGGTGCGCCAGTCATCCTCGTCCCAGACGATCTCGCCGCCCTTGAAGGTGAACGAAACGTCGCCGGCGCTGAAGGTCGTGGAGCCCGCGCCGCCCTCGTAGCTGAAGTTCAGGGGGGCGATGTTGCAGGGCACGGTCGCGTCCGAGTAGTCCGGGGTCATCCCCGCGGGCTCGCCCATACGTGCGCACGCGATAAAAAACAAGGCGCAGAGTATCGTCAGGAGGCTATTTTTCATTCCTTGTAGCGTATTTGAACCAGAACCAGTAGCTGCCCTGCCAGCGGCCGCGCAGGGTCTCGAAGTCCATCGTCTGCATGTCTTCGTTGAACTGCCAGAAGTCGTTGCACGCCTCCTGCGTGACGCCGAAATTGAGGAGTTGCTGCAAAGGCAGTTCCTTCTCGCCCGCAAGGGTTATGAGCGCGGCTTCCTGATACACGCGCGAGCCCGGCTGCCCCGGGTCGAAATCCTCCAGGAACCGGTCCAGGCGCTTCGTCAGCAGGTCGTAGCACAGCAGGTAGTCGTAGGCCGCCAGGTTGGCGCGGTTGGCCTCGACCAGCAGGCGCAGGGGAGTGCGGACATCGGTGCCGCCGTGGATGACGTCGCGCCGCGGCAGGCGGCTGCGCGCAAGCAGCAGTTCTTCGTCCGAAAGCGCGGAGGAGCACCCCGCGAGGTTGAAGTATTTGGCCGCCGCCTCGTCCTGGCCCAGGATCCTGTTTATCTCGCCCAGGCGCCGCAGGAACTTGGCGCCCTTTTTCTGCGGCGAGAACGAGAGCCCGAGGATGGCGCTGTGTTCGGCCATCGTCATCTCGCCGAGCCGGTACCAGACTTCGCCCGACTGGGCTATCATGAAGCGGCCGGTCTTTTCGCCCACCGGAATGAAGAGGCCCCGCTCGAAGGGCTGGTAATAGTCCATCAGGCCGTCGCACAGGCGGCCCGTCTGCGATTTCGCCAGGTTGCGGCAGCAGGTGCCGAATTCGGAGGTGCGGTCGGTTTCGGTGAGTTCCAGGACCTTCTGCCAGTTGCCCGCGTCGGTCTCGACCGCGAGGGCCATCGTCCACTCGGTGTCGGGCGTGGGCTCGCCGTACACTTCCACGGCCTCCTGATGCGTGAGGCCTATGTCGGCGGCATACGCGTCAAACCGGGACATCTGCACCTGCGGTGCGGTGCACCCGGCAGGCAGCAGGATGATGGAGGCGATGGCGGCTATGGTTTTCCGGCAGTTCACGTTTAAAAACTAAATTATGTAAATTTACAGAAACTTTTTGATAACTTTACAATCTAATCCGATTTTTTGCTTCTGATGACCAAACCTCAGAAATATTTCTCGGCGGCGCTGACGCTGGTTTTCGGTGCGGCAGTGCTGCTCTTTTTCGGCCTGGGGTATCCGTATCATATTCACTACCAGGAACAATACCAGCTTTTCGAGTGGACCGGGGACTATTTCCTCGAGGTCTTCCGCGCCCCCGGCGGACTTGCCGACTGGCTCGGGCGTTTCTGCACCCAGTTCTTCTATTACGCCTGGGCTGGAGCGGCGATCATCGCGGCTCTGCTGGTGGCTGTGCAGATTCTCGTCCGTGCGCTGAGCTCCGGAAAGAATCTCCTTGCCTATGCCCTGAGTTTCCTTCCTTCCGTGGTGCTCTGGACCGCCCTTTGCGACGAGAATCTCCTCCTCGGTGCCGTCGTCGCCATTGTCCTGAGCCTTGCTGCCGCCGCGGCCGTCATTCGCTTCAAGAATCCTTCCGTGCGCCGTGCTGCGGGGCTTGTGGCCGTGCCTCTGCTCTATTGGCTCTGCGGCCCGCTGGCCGTGGTTTTTGTCGGGGTAGTGGCCGTAAGGGAACGCAACTGGTGGTTTGCCGCGGCATCGGTGCTGCTTCTTGCCGCCTGTCCTTTCGTGGCGCAGTTCCTCTGCGCGTATCCGTTCGAGAGGCTGACCATCGGCGTGCATTACCACCGCTTCCGCAGCAACGTGGTCTGGCCGGTCTATGTCTCGGCCGCGATCTGCATCCTGGTCACGGCTGTCGCTTCCTTCCGAGTTTCGTCCGGGGACCGCTGGCTGCCCGGGGTCTTCGCCTTTGTGGTCATAGGCTCCCTGGCCGCAGGATTGCTCTCCGCCGGTGTCAACCCCCTGGTCGAAGAGCAGATGGAGTATGACTTCCTGCTGCGGATGAAGATGTACAACCGCCTGATGATGAAGGCCGACCGCAAGCAGCCGTCCACGCCCTTCAGCGTGATGTGCCTGAACGTCGCCCTGACCCATTCCGACCGGATGTCGTCCAATATGTTCGATTATTTCCAGAACGGTCCCCAGGGCCTTCTGCCGGAGTTCGAGCGCGAATACGCCGGTCCCCTCGCCGAGGCCGAGGCGTATTGGGAGATAGGTATGGTCAACACCGCCCAGCGCTTCACTTTCGAGGCCCAGGAGGCCATCCCCGATTACCAGAAGAGCGGCCGCTGCTACTGCCGGCTGGCCGAGACCAACATCGTCAACGGCGACTACGCCGCCGCCCGCAAATACCTGCTCGCCCTCCGTGGCAGCCTTTTCTACAGGCAGTGGGCCTCCGAGCAGCTCGCCCTGCTCGATTCCGACGACCTCGAGGCCGCCGTGAACGCCCATCCGCTGTATGGCGGAAAACGCGCCCTGCGCCTTCACAACCACGATTTCTTCTTCTCCGACACCGAGATGGACTCGATGCTGGGGTTGCTCTTTGTCGAGAACCCCGACAACCGGTCCGCGTTCGAGTACCTGCTGGCCTGGTGCCTGCTCAAGAAGGACCTCGACCGCTTCTGCCAGTGCCTGCAGCTCGTGAGCTACCCCGTGATGCCCAAGGTCTACCAGGAGGCGTATGTCCTGCAGATGGCCCTTTCGCAGCCCGATGCATCCGGCGTCCCCCCGTTCATCGACCGCCGCATCGTCGGGGCGATGGAGCAGTTCGTCGCCGACAGCCGCGCCGGCCGCGACGAGTCCTGGATGAGCGCCAGATACGGCAGGACATACTGGTTCTATTACTTCTACCGATACAAATGAAAATGAGGAAATCATATATAGCCCTGGCCGCCGCTGCCGTGGTCGTTTCGTGTCGTCCAGCCGTGGATTTCTCGATTTACGAGGGCGTCGGTCCCATATATCCGGATTATGTCGGAGTGACCGTCCCGCAGGGGATCGCGCCGCTGAATTTTGACTATACTTTTTCCGAAGCCGAATCGGGCGTCACGACCTTCACGGCAGGGGAGTGCAGCGAGGAGTTCTCCGGTGCCGCCGTAAGGTGGAACCCCCGCCGCTGGGCCCGTATGCTCGAGGCCGCCGCGGGGGACGCCATAACCGTGCATAGCAGCGCCCTGGACAGCACCTGGAGTATCTTTGTCAGCCCCGACCCCATCGACGCGGAAATCGCCTACAGGCTCATCGAACCCGGCTACGAGGTCTGGAGCAAGATGGGGATTTACGAAAGGGAACTCGGTTCCTTCAAGGAGCGCGCGGTGCTCGAGAACACCGATTTCGAGGGCTGCGTCAACTGCCACGAATTCAATCAGGGCCGTCCCGACGACCTTTCCCTGCACATCCGCGGCACCCACGGCGCCACCCTTATACGCAAGGGCGGGGACCTGCTGGCATACAACACCAAGACCGACAGCACTTTGGGCTTCTGCGTGTATCCTTACTGGCACCCTTCGGGCGACTATATAATTTATTCCACCAACAACACCAGGCAGAGTTTCCACGTCCAGCAGGACAAGCTCATCGAGGTCTTCGACCTTGCCTCCGACCTGCAGGTCTACGACGTCGCGGCGGGCGAGCTCGTGACCGCGCCCCAGGTCAAGACAGACGAGTACTGGGAGACTTTCCCTTCGTTCAGCCCCGACGGGCGCACCATCTATTTCTGCCGCGCGCACAGGCAGCCCATCCCGGAGGGCCTCACAGAGGTGCGGTACAATCTGTGCCGCGTGTCATTCGACCCTGCGACCTGCACCATAGGCGACGACGTCGAGGTCCTGGTCGACGCCGAGTCGGAAGGCATGAGCATCTCGTTCCCGAAGCCCTCGTATGACGGGCGCTACATCCTTTATACTCAGTCGTACTACGGCAATTTCTCCATCTGGCATCACGAGGCCGACCTCTGGCTGCTCGATCTTGAGAGCGGCGCGAGGCGCCGTCTGGACGAGGTCAACAGTCCCGACACCGAGAGTTTCCACAACTGGTCGTCCAACTCCAGATGGTTCCTCTTCGCCAGCCGCCGCGACGACGGGCTCTTCACCCGTGTGTATTTCGCCCACGTCGGCGAGGACGGCAGCGTCGGCAAGCCCTTCATGCTGCCCCAGAAGGACCCCGCGCAGTACTACACCTCTCTTTTCCGCTCCTACAACGTCCCCGCCTTCGTCTCCGGCCCCGTCCGCCTCGACAAGGTCGACGCCCGCCGCAAGATCAACTCCCCCGCCCGCGTCCCCTTCGGCTTCCGCCGGTCCGGGGAGTAAGGCTGAGTGGCAGACCTGACAGCAATAAAAAAAGGCGACCCGCAGGGGCCGCCTTTGATTTTGCAGGATCAGGATTACTCGACGGGAGTGACCTTGATGTTGTCGATGTAGTAGGAGTTGGCGACCTGACCGAAGTCAAATACGAAACGGTTGCGTTCCGCAGTGACCTCCATCGTGAAGGCGAATTTCTGCCATTCAGTGGTGATTTCCTTTCCACCGCTGTAGTTTCCGGAGTAGTCGTTGGTCTGCTGGAGTTCGACCTGCAGAATGCCGGTGCCGGATGCGACCTTTGCCATGAATTCGACGTCATAGCTCTTGCCTTCTGCGAAGGTTACGCCGTCAACGTAGCACTGGGCCTCGTAGAGTTCCTTGCCTTCGAGTTCGTGGCTCAGGACCAGGCAGTAGTCGGATTCGTATCCCTCGCCCTTGGCTGAGATTTCGCGCTTGCTGTCGCTCTGCCAGCCGGTGAACGGAGAGATGACGCCGAGCTCGAAGTCGCCGTTCTCGATCATGTTGGTATCCTCCTCGCCGCCTGCGGGTGCGAGATAGGTGATGTGAGTCAGATAGCTCTGTTCGCCCTGGGTGATGAATGCATAGCCCCAGTTGTTGTAGGTCTTGAGGTTGAGTGCGTCGGATGCGGTGAGTTCGAGCTCGAGAATGCCGTCCTTGAGGTAGTCGTTGTTTGCGCCCACGTTGTTGCCGCCGCCGAGCTCGGGGAAGTTGTAGTATGTGGCGTCGCCGAAGCTGTGCCAGTTGCCGTCATAGAACTGCACTGCCCACCAGTCGCCGTTGGGGACGATGTGGAAGCGGAGCTTGCCGCCGGCCTTGATGCCTACGTCGTTGAACATCGTGTTGGGCTTCATCTCGTTGTTGGTCCAGCTGAGTTCGGCCAGAGGGCCTTCCCAGACCATCACCTCGCCGTCGTTGCTGAGCTGGTAGGTGAGGGCGGAGGGGTTGATGTAGCCGGGCTCCTGGCCCTGCTCCATGATGTACACAAGGCCGCTGGTCATGACGTTGTCCTCATTGTAGCCGGGCTTGAAGTAGACGTCGTAGGTGCCTGCCTCTGCGGAAGAGCGGATGTCCTTGGAATCTGCGCCTGAATCGGCATCGTCACCGACGGTCTTCTGGGCGGTGGTGGAGGACACTCCGATAGCCCAGTTGGCGCCGCGCAGCACTTCATAGTCCTTGGCGGTGCGGCCGACGTTGTAATCGTTGTCCCAGCTGCCGTTGCCGCGGATCTTGAATTTGGGGCTAGCGGTGAAGTCGACGTTCTTGGCGACGAAGTAATCGCCGCTCTCCTCCAGGATGACGTCGTTGCTCCAGTCATCGTTGACACCGATGAGGCCCCAGGTGGTGTCCATTACTACGGGAGTGTATGCGCTTGCCTCGGTGGGAGTCTTGCCTTCATCCATCACATAGAAGTAGTCCTGGGCAACTGCGAGATAGATGTCGTAGGTGCCGCCGTTCACGACGATGATGTTGTTGCCGCCGCCGCAAGGGATGGCCTGGTTGGCGTAGATCATTCCGGGACCGCTGATTTCGGTGCCCCAGCCGCCGACATCTTCGGAATCTTCAGCGGTCTTCCACTCTTCGTTGTAGAAGAACTTGAACTCCTGTGCGTCAGCGAATTCGACGCCCTTGACGACGTACCAGTCGCTGCCGTCGGGCTCGAGCATGCTCTTGCGCTCGCTCAGCCACCAGCTGTTGCCCCAACTGCCGACGATGGCCCAGCCGGACTTGACCTCAGCGGGTTCGGGTTCGGGTTCGGGATCGACGGTCGCCTCGGCCTGGTTGATGGTGACGGTGCTCTTGAAGGTACCGGCCGCGAAGGCGATCTTGGCGGTGCGGGCCACGTCGTCGTTGGCGGCCACGGTGACGGTCACGCTGCCGTTGCCGCTCCCGCTGGCGGGCGAGATGGTCGCCCATTCTGCGTTGGACTCTGCGGTCCAGGCGATGTTGGCGGTGACGTCGATGGTGACGCTGCCGCCCTCGGCGCTGACGTCAAACTTGGTCTGTTCGACCTTGAAGCTGTCGTCAGCCTTGGTTTCTTCCTTCGAGCAGGAGACTGCCGCAAATACGGCCGCAACTGCGAGGATGCTAGTCAGAATTTTTTTCATGATGTGTTGATTAAAAAGGTTATTGGTTGATTATCTCTTTTCAATTCGGATGTTGTCGGCGCAGACGAACACCTGGTCGGCGCCGCGGTCGGCGCGCATCATCAGACGCACCTTGGCGGGCTTGGAGTCCACGAAGTCGCCCCAGGTCGAAACGCCGAACTTGCTCAGCGGAATCGCCGCGTTGAACCACTGCTCCAGAGGCTGGTCGCCGTTGATGTCGATGACGGTCTGCTCGCTCTGGCAGGCGTTGTCGTAGTCGTAGGTGCCGTCGACGCACCACTCCCAGTTCTTGTCACCTTCGAACAGGTAGACGATAAGGGCGTTGCCGAAAGGCTGCTTGATCCAGGCCTCGTACGAGAGGTAGATCTGCGAGGCAGGTGTCTCGGAGTCGTAGTCGGGCAGCACGAACGGGTCGATGGTGCCTTCCGTTGTCTCGCTCCACTGATAGCCGTAGTAGGCCATAGTGCCCCACCAGGACGCGGGGGCCTCGTCCCAGACTGCGAACAGGCCGTTCGCGGTGATGCCCTGGTATTCTTCATACAGAGGCACGTCGGGGCTCCAGCCCATATTGACGCCTATGCCGTCGAAGTCGGCGAGCAGAGTGCTGTAGTCATAGAACGGCACGCTGGTGCTGCCGGAGCCTGTCTTGATCACCAGAGGGGTGGTCTCGGCGGGCGCGGCGGGCATCGTGAAGCTCATCTCGCCGGTGTTCTTGACGTTGATCTCGGACACGGGGATGACCTCGGAGCCGATGGTGATGGACTCGACGTTGACAAAGAAGCTTCCCTTCACGGTCACGGTCTCGCCCGGCACGGGCATCAGGCTGGAGATGAAGTCCACCTCTGCGGGAGGATTGACCTGATATACGCAGTGGATGAGTCCCTGGGGGGTGTCGATGACGAAGTATCCGTCCTCGGAGTCGAACTGGGGCATCGTGAAGGTCATCACGCAGTCGGTCACATAAGCCTTTTCCTTGGTGTCCAGATAGCGGTTCTCGGTGACCTTGTAGTCGCTGACCACGGCCTTGTGCTCCACGGTCACGGTGTCGCGGATCTTGGAGTCTGCCAGTCCGTAGAGGTTGATGTCGGTCAGGTAGACTTCCTGGATGTCGAGGAAATTGGTTCCGGTCACGGTCATCTTGGTGCCCTTGCCCACGGGGTAGGAGTCGGCGAGGAAGGTGCTGACCTTTCCGGTGGGGCAGAGGACCTTGAACTCGTAGCTCGCGGTGCCGTAGTCGGTGCTCAGGCGGATGGAGTTGGACAGTTCGGGGTTCCAGTAGGTGAGCTTGAACTCGGAGACGTTGCCGTTGCTGTCTTCGGAATATTCGCTGGGGATGCTGAACACCAGGCTCTTGTCGGTGTTGTAGGTGGCGTTGAAGCTCACCTCCTGGTCGTTGACCCAGAGTTCCTTGACTCCGGACAGATGGCGTCCGATGATGGCCACCATCGAGCCGGGAGTGGCCTGGGTGAACAGGCTGTCGGCATATTCGGGATCGCACACGCGCACGCCCTCGATGACGGGGGGCTCGCCGCTGACTGTGCTGCAGGATACTGCGGCCGCGACGAGTGCGGCGGCAGCCAGACAAATCTTGAAGAATGTATTTTTCATCGCTGTTGTCCTTTATTATTCACCAAAATCATAGGGGACGGGGTCCTGGCTCAGATAAGGGTTCTGGAGCACGTCGGCCTCGGGATACGGGAGGAAGATGTTGGCGGAGGTGACGTTCACGGGCACATAGATGCCGCGGTCCTCGTCGTCGCCGATCGGATTGCCGTCGATGTCGTAGTTGGGCCAGTAGCCGCTCATATACTGGTCGAGGGAATAGAAGGGATTCAGACCCAGGTTGTTGTAGTCGTCGTCCATGTCGTACTTCCAGATCTTGACGGACTCGCCCTGGCCTTCGTTCTCGCGCTGGTCCCAGTACAGGTAGTTGACCGGGGTGTAGTTCATCGTGCCGTCGCTGAGCATGTGCATGTCGTCCTCGTGGAGGATGATGCCGCGGTGCTGGCTCTTGTTGAAGTAACCAATCATGTATTCGGGCTTCCACTGATACCAGGAGACCATGTCGAACCAGTTGCAGTATTCCATGCAGAACTCGATCCTGCGCTCGCGGAGGATGTCCTCGAAGGTGAGTGAGCCCACCACGGGCTTGCCGGCGCGGGTCAGCACGGCGTTCCAGGAGTCGAGTCCGCGGCCGCCGGTCAGGGCAGAATTGTTGCCCAAGCTGGCCTCGGCGTGGATCATCAGGAGGTCGGCATAGCGCATGATGTAGGTGTTGAGGGGGGATTCCATCTGCTGCAGGTGGCCGCCCACGTCGGAGGCGTTGCCCACGCAGTACTTCTTGACCTGCATCCAGTTCTTCTCGTAGGTGAAGCCGCCGGAGTTCTTGTGCATCCAGTCGGTGGTCTGGCCGGGGAAGAAGAAGATGGCGTCCCAGCGCTTGTCGCTCTTGCACTCGTTATACATGTCGACCATGTCGATCGAGGCGGTGACGCCGCCCCAGCACATCACGTCCTCGCACATGTAGGTGCTGCAGAGGTCGGAGTACAGGACGTTGGTCTCGCCCCAGCCGCCGGTCAGAGGATCGGCCCAGAGCATCGCCATCATGCACTCGCTGTTGATGGTGGTCTGGTGGAAGTTCTCGTACTTGAAGAGGTCCTGGTAGTCGGGCAGGAGGCTGAACGGGCCGTTGTCGATGACGTCCTCGCAGAGGCGCACGCACTCGTTGAGGTCATCCTGGTCGCGGGAGCCGCCGTTCCAGCCGGAGCGGGCGAGCAGCACCTTGGCCAGCAGGCCTTCGGCTGCGTACTTGTTGACGTAGCCGTCGGAAGATGTCTCGGGCAGGCAGTCGATGGCGGCATACAGGTCCTTGACGATCTGCTTGAACACGTCCTCCTCGGGGTTCAGAGGCATCTGGGGGTTGGCCACCGCGGCGTCATTGTCGAGGATGATGATGCAGGGGCCCCAGGTGCGCACGAGGTAGAAATAGGCGGTCGCCCTCATCAGGTGGGCGGTGCCCTTCGCCTGTTCGCGTATGTCTTCCGACACGTCCTCGCCGCAGTTCTCGGTGACGTCCTTCAGGATCGAGTTGGACATCGAGATCACGGTGTAGAGGCTGGACCAGGTGCGCAGGACCTCGTCGGTCAGCGCGGTGGTCTGGAAGCGGGAGAATTCAGGGGAGTTGTAGGGGTTCCAGGCGTCGTTGGCGCGGTAGGAGCCTATGCCCAGCGTGCCGCGGTAGTTGAATCCCCACCAGGCGCGGCCGTACAGGGGCTGAAGGGCCTTGAGGACGGCGTCGTCGGAGGTGTAGTAGGTCTCGCCGGTGTAGTTGGCCTCGGGGAGCACCTCGAGGAAATCTTCTGAGCAGGAAGTCGCGCAGAGCGCGGCTGCAATCGCTATAGTTGCAAATATCTTTTTCATATCACGGTCCTCCTAGAAGTTGATTTTCGCTCCGATGGTGTAGATGCGCTGCGAAGGGTAGCGGCCGTTGTCGAAACCCTGCAGGAGCACGCTCTGGCCGTATGCGCCGACTTCGGGGTCGTAGCCGGTGTACTTGGTCAGGGTGAACGCGTTCTGGACGTTGACATAGACCTGGGCCCAGCTCATCCCGATCTTCTCGGTGAATCTGCGGGGCAGGTTGTAGGCGAGCGAGACGCTCTTGAGGCGCAGGTAACTGCCGTCCTCGACGAAGCGGCTGCTGATACGGTTGTTGTCGTTGTTGTTGGCTCCGGCGAGCGAGATCCTCTGGACCTGTGCGGTGCCGGGGTTGGTGACATAGTAGTTCTCGAAACTCTTGTCGCCGTATTCGTCGATCTTGGCCACGCGGGCGAAGTTCGCGACCTCCTGGAGCTTTCCGCCGTATCCGGAAGGATCGGTGTGGTTCATCCTCAGGACGTTGTAGACGCTGTTGCCGACGCTGCCGTTGAAGAACAGGGTCAGTTCGAAGT
>R15__coassemble_1302_pt1 | contig 12923 bp, 10 predicted proteins | sample R15__metabat2_high_PE_004 | metagenome-assembled genome bin R15
TCCCGCCGGGTGCGCCGGACCGCCTGAACGCACCATTCTAACGAAATTTATGCGAAATCGGTGCGTTCGCCCCCTCCGGCGCACCCGAATGACAAATTTTTCATAACTTTGGGATCTCTGATCACGGAACTTTTGACAAAATGAAGAAGATTGCAATAGTAACAGGCGCATCCAGCGGTATGGGGCGCATTTTCGCCCGCACGGCGGCCGCGAATGTCCCGTTTGATGAACTTTGGATTGTCGCCAGACGACTTGAAAGGCTGGAGGAGGTGGCCGCGTCGCTCTCTGCGCTCCGGGTGCAGTGCCTGCCGCTTGATCTTTCCGAAGCGGACGCTCCGGCCCGGATCGAGAAAAAGATTGTAGACGAGGGTGCGGAAGTCGTCCTGCTTGTGAACGCCGCCGGTTTCGGGAAGTTCCAGGCCGTACGGGACGTGCCGCAGGAGGTGGCTGACAACATGCTCGCCCTCAACTGCAGGGCGCTCATGGACATGTGCTATGTGTGCCTCAGGCATATGGGCGCGGGCGGCAAGATCCTCAACATTGCTTCGGTGGCCGCCTTCCAGCCGGTGCCGTACATTACGGAATATGCCGCCACCAAGGCCTTTGTGCTCGGGTTCAGCCGCGGCCTGTGGAAGGAGCAGAAACGACGGGGCGTCACCGTCACCGCTCTCTGCCCATACTGGACGAGGACCGAATTTTTCGACAGGGCCAACAACAAGGACAGCAAGGACATGGTCACTTACTTCAACGCGATGTATGACCCCGAAGACCTTGTCCGCAGGGCCTGGAGAGACCTCGGAAAGGGGCGTGACGTGAGCACCTTCGGCTTCGTGGCCCGCGCCCAGATCCTTCTGGTGAAACTGCTGCCCCACCGCCTCGTGATGTCCGTCTGGTGCTCTCAGCAGGGCATCAAGGGATGAATCTCCCTTTTATTTCCCCAGCAGGCTGCCGAGGGCGCCTAGAAGGCCCGTGCCGGTCTTCTTGGCCGAGCCGCCCTTGAGGGTGATGAGGATGTCCTGGAGGTCGACGTCACCGTCGCCGTCCTGGTCCTTCAACACTCCGGAGAGCTTGCCCATAACGGTGGGAATGACGCCGGACAGCGCCTCCGTCACTTTGGTCCCGAGGCCGAGCTTGCTTGCGACGTCGCTCTTGAAGATCTTGCCGGCGAGGGCGGTGATGGGGCTTTCGGAAGCGGACTCCTTGCCGGTGAGCAGGGACTTGATCTGGTCGATGCCGCCGGCCTTGGTCACCGTCTGGGTGAGGCTGCCGAGAATCGAATCTGAAAGGCCGCTCAGGGCTTTTTCCTTGAGGTTGGAAGGGATTTCCACTTTGCCGGCGGTAGCGCTGACCGCCTTGGCGATGATGTCCTGGATTGATGCCATAATTTGCAAATTTTTGTAAATGTAGTGAATTTTCGGCAGGATAGCCAATCGAATTTCATATCTTTGCGCTATGATCATTCAGGCAAAGGACATAAGGAAATCTTTCGGCAGCCTCGAGGTGCTCAAGGGCGTCGACCTGGAGGTCCGCCAGGCGGAAGTCGTGGCCATCATGGGCCCGTCGGGCGCGGGAAAGACCACCTTTCTGCAGATTCTGGGCACCCTCTCGACCCCTGATTCGGGCTCCCTCGAGATTGACGGGCAGGACGTGCTGCGGCTTCGCGACGACGCGCTCTCGTCATTCAGGGGCAGGCGCGTCGGATTCGTCTTCCAGGCGCATCATCTGCTTCCGGAGTTCACCGCTTTGGAGAATGTGATGATACCGGCGCTGATAGCCGGAGCCTCGCGCCGAGAGGCCCGCGACAAGGCGGTGCAATTGCTCGAAAAAGTGGGCCTGCAGGCCCGCGCGGACCACAAACCCGCGGAACTCTCGGGCGGCGAACAGCAGCGGGTCGCCATCGCCAGGGCTCTGGTGAACAGCCCCGCCGTCCTCTTCGCCGACGAGCCCACGGGCAATCTCGACTCCGTGACAAAGCAGGAAATCCACAAACTCTTCTTCGATCTGCGTGACTCCCTGGGCCAGACCATAGTCATCGTCACCCACGATCCCGAACTCGCCGCCCTCTGCGACCGCTCCCTTCATATGAAGGACGGCAGAATGACTCAGCAGCCTCAAACCGCCCCGAATTCCTTCAGCAGGGAGTAGACGAGGTGGACGGGGAAGCCCATCACGTTGAAATAGGAGCCCTCGATGCCGGTGATGCCGACGTAGCCTATCCATTCCTGGATGCCGTAGGCGCCGGCCTTGTCGTAGGGGCGGAAGGTGTCGACGTAATAATCTATCTCGTTGTCGATCAAAGGCTTGAAATGCACGACGGTGCAGTCCTGCCGGGTTTCCTCGCGACGGCAGTCGCGCACGGTGACGGCGGTGATGACCTCGTGTCCGCGGCCCGAAAGGGCGCGCAGCATCCCGACCGCCTCCTCGCGCGAACGGGGCTTGCCCATTATGATCTTGTCCACGAGCACCATCGTGTCGGAGGTGACGAGCACCTCGTCCTGCTCGAGCGGCCGGTGGAAGCCGTGGGACTTGCCCCGGGACATCAGCGCGGGCACTTCGGTGTGCGGGGTCGAGGGGTCGAAGACTTCCTCGAAAGAGTTGAGTGTGTCGACCGTGAATTCAACCCCCAGGCCCGCGAGAAGTTCGCGGCGCCTGGGGGAGTTGCTTGCCAGGATGATGCGTGCCATCAGAACTCGACGGTTGCGGTGCAGTTCACCGTCTGCGCGAGGGGAGCGCCGCCGCAGGGGCAGGTGCTGATGACGAATTCGCCCTGCTCGAGGTGCCACTTGCCGTCAGGTCCTGCGAACGCCAGTTCGCGGGCGGGAATCTCGAGCGTCACTTCAGCGCTCTGGCCGGGCTCGAGCGCGACCTTGGTGAAAGCGCGCACGCGCCTGGCGTCGGGGACGATCGAGGCCACGAGGTCGCTCGAATAGACCAGCACGGACTCCTTGCCTGCCACGTCGCCGGTGTTCCTGATCTTCAGGCTGACCTTGAGGACGTCGTCGGCAGTGAACTCGGAGGGGGTCACCTCCAGGTCGGAGTACTCGTAAGAAGTATAGCTCAGACCGGTGCCGAAGGCCCACTGGACGTCCATCACGGCGTCGTAGTTGTAGGCGCCTTCCATCGTGCCGGTGGACTCGCTGACCTTGTAGTCGTAGGTGTGCAGGGAATTGACGTGCTTGGGATAGGTCAGAGGCATCTTGCCGCTGAAATTCTCCTTGCCCGAGAGCAGCAGGGCGAGGGCGTCGCCGCCGAAGCTCGAGGGCAGGAAGGCGTCCACCACCGCGTCCGCGAGCGGCTCGATGGCCGAGATTACGCGCGGACGGCCCTCGACGAGCACGAGCACCACGGGCTTGCCGGTGGCGGCGAGGGCCTCGACGAGCCGGGACTGGTTGGCGGAAAGGGTCAGGTCGGCGAGGTTGCCGGGGGTCTCGCAGTAGGAGTTCTCGCCTATGCAGGCGACGACGACGTCGCACTTCGAAGCTGCCGCGACGGCCTTGTCGATGCCGCGGTCATAGTCGACGTCCCACTTGCCGTAGTTGTAGTCATATTCCACGCCCGGTTCGAGCACGGAGGCGGGGAATTCGGCCTTGAGGGCCTCCCAGACGGTGTTGAACTTGTCCACATATTGCGCTTCGTCGCTGCCCTGCCAGGTGTAGGACCAGCCTCCGTTCAGGGGCCTCATATGGTCGGCGGCGGGGCCGGTGACAAGTATCTTCGTGCCGGGCGCGAGGGGCAGGACCGTGCCCTCGTTCTTCAGGAGCACAATGCTCTCGACCGCGGCCGCAAGCGACTGCGCGCGGAATTCTTCGCCGCCCACGGCGGGGTATTCGTGTTCCCACGTGGGATTGTCGAACAGGCCCAGGCGGTATTTCAGGCGCAGGACCCTCGCGACGGCGTCGTCCAGGCGCGACATCGGGATCACGCCTTCCTCCACCAGTTCGCAGATGTCCGTGGCGGCGGTGGCGTCATAGGGGTCCATTATCATGTCGATACCGGCGTTGATGCCCAGCGCGATGGCCTCCTTGCGGTTCGCGGCCACCTTCTCGCGGGTGAACAGGTTGTTGATGTCGGCCCAGTCGGTCACGATCATTCCGTCCCAGTCCAGTTCCTCCTTCACCCATTCGGTGAGGAGCTTGCGGTTCATGTGGGTGGGCACTCCGTTGATGGAGGCGGAGTTGACCATTATGGTGAGGGCTCCGGCCTCGATGCAGGCCTTGAAGGGGCGGAAATAGCGCTCGCGCAGTTCGAAGTCGGGGATCCAGGCGGGGGTGCGGTCCTTGCCGGAGGCGGGCACGCCGTAGGCCATGAAGTGCTTGAGCGACACGGCGGCGTTCTCTTCGCCTATCCTGTCGGGGTCGGAGCCCTGAATCGCCTCGGTCTCGGCGACCGACATCACGGTCTGCAGATAGGCGTCTTCGCCCCAACTTTCCCACTGGCGGGGCCAGCGCGGGTCGCGGCCGAGGTCCATCACGGGCGAGAACACCCAGGGCACCTGCATCGAGCGGGTCTCGTAGGCGATCGCGCGGCCCATGTTGGCGGCGTGCTCGGGGTTGAAGGTGGCGCCGAGGTTGATCTCCTGGGGGAAGAGGGTGCCTTCGGCAAGGTAGGTGGTGCCGTGGATCATGTCGAGGCCGTAGACGGTCGGGATGCCCATCACTTCCATCGACTTGTCCTGCAGGCCTTTAACGATGCCTCTCATCCATTCTCCGGTGGGGCACCAGCCCATCGTGTTGAGGAAGGATCCCACTTTGTAGCGGCCGATCACTTCGTCAAGCTTTTCGGGGATGAGTTCGCCCGTGCGGCGGTCGCAGACGATGTCGATGTTGATCTGGACCAGCTGGCCGGCCTTCTCCTGAAGGGTCATCGAGGCGATGCGGTCCGCAATCTGGTCTTCGTAGGGTGAGTGCCCCTTGGGGGCCTCTGAGCAGCAGGCCGCCAGCAGAACGGCTGCGATGGCGATGAGGACTGTTTTCTTCATATGGGTGTCGGTTTATAATTTCTCGGAAAGATGTTTCATTGCGGTGCGGGCGCGGGCTCCGCCGTACAGTACGCTCCAGACCATTTCCATAATGGGCATTTCCAAGCCGGCCTGGTGTCCCGCGCCGTGCATTCCGGCGGCGGCGAAGTAGCCTTCGGCGACCATCGTCATCTCGTTGAGGGCGCTCTTGACCGAGCATCCCTTGCCGATGAGCTGGCCCAGGCGGCGGTTGCGGCTGTAGGGCGAATAGCAGGTCACCAGCAGGTCGGCGAGGTAGTTGCGGCGCTGCTCGGCGTGGTCGGCGGCGTGCGCGGCGGTGAGGTAGCGGGTCATCTCGTCGCAGCAACTGGCGACCAGTATGGACAGGAAATTGTCGCCGTAGCCAAGCCCGGTGGCCATGCCTGCGGCGATGGCGTAGATGTTCTTGAGGATGGCGGCGTATTCGATGCCGAAGATGTCGGGCGAGCGGTGGACCTTCAGCACAGGGCTCGAGAATAGGTCGGAAATCGCCTGCACCTTTCCGTTGTCCAGGCAGGCCACGGACAGGTAGGTGAGGCGTCCGAGCGACACTTCCTCGGCGTGCGAGGGGCCGCAGATGACTCCGATGTTGTCGAACGAGACGCCGTGACAGCCGCGGAGGTATTCGGTCACGCTGCAGTTCTCGCCGGGCACTATGCCCTTGACGGCGGAGAGGATGAATTTGTTTCTCAGCGACACCTTCAGCGGGGCCAGATAGTCTGCGATGTAGGCCGACGGCATCGCCATCACGATGAATTCGCCCGCCTTGACGACTGCGTTTATGTCGTCGGAAGCCGTGATGAGCGAAGTGTCCAGGTGGATGTCGGGGAGGTATTTGCAGTTGCGGCCCTCGTTCGTGATGCTCTCGAGGATGTCGCTGTTGCGGATGTGCCAGGTGACGCTGTGGCCGTTGGAGGTGAGCACACAGACAAGAGCCGTGGCCCAGCTGCCGTAGCCCAGAACGGATATTTTGGTGTCTGAATTTATTTCCATTTCGTTATATTGCACACAAATTTACTCTAAAAAACGTATCTTTGCAAAATATGAAAAGATTCCTCCTTCTGCTCGCGATGGCCGCGGCCGCGGCCTGCAGCCCCGCCGCCGACTTTTCGGCCCGACTGATGTCCTTCAACGTCCGCATGAGCGCGGGCGGCGACGGCGAGAACTGCTGGGAGAACCGGCGCGACGCGGCTCTGGCGATGATTACAGCCTGCAACCCCGACTGCTTCGGAGTCCAGGAAGCCCTGCCCGACCAGATGGAGGACCTTCGTGGCGGCCTGCCGGAGTATTCGTCCGTGGGCGTGCCCCGCGACGGCGACGGCAAGGGCGAATGCATGGCCGTGTTCTACCGCGCCGACCGCCTGGAACTGCTGGACAGCGCCTCATTCTGGCTCAGCGAAACTCCGCGCGAGGTCTCCTACGGCTGGGACGCCGCCTGCCGCAGGACCGCCACCTTCGTGCGTCTGAAGGACCGCGCGTCGCGCACTGAATTCGCTTATATCAACACCCATTTGGACCATATGGGCCCCGTCGCCCGCGAAGAGTCCGTGAAACTGCTGGTCCATCTGGCCGACAGCCTTGCCGCAGGCATCCCCGTCGTGATCGGCGGCGACCTCAATTCCGGCATCAGCCCCATTTTCCAACCCTTCCTGCAGGCGGGCTTCGTCTCCGCCCGCGTGAGCGCCCCCGTCACCGACGGCCGCGGCACCTACAACGGCTGGGGAACCGCCGACGAGCCTATCGACCATTTCTTCGTCCGCGGCTTCGAGACGGAATCCTTCCGCGTCGTCCGCGACGATTTCGGAGTTCCCTTCGTTTCCGACCACTATCCTATAGAAATAACGCTTGCGCCCGCGCGTGAACGCAAGACCGCCGTCGTCCTGGGCGATTCGTATTCCACTTTCTACGCCTTCATCCCCGAGGTCAACGACTGCTGGTATTTCACCGACCCGCACGAGCAGAACGATGTCTGTCTGCCCGAACAGACCTGGTGGAGGCTCCTGTGCTCGCGGCTGGACTTCAGACTGGTGCTGAACCAGAGCTGGAGCGGGGCCACCGTCTGCAATACCGGCTATAACGGCAAAGATTATTCGGACCGCTCGTTCGTGTGCCGGGCTGACGAGTGCGCCGCCCTGCGTCCCGACCTGCTCTTCATCTGCGGCGGCACCAACGACTCCTGGGCCGGCATCCCGGTGGGCGAACTCAAATACTCAGACTGGACCGACGAGGACCTCTATTGTTTCCTGCCCGCATTCTGCCGTATGCTGGACAAGATCCGCACGGCTTCGCCCTCCACGCGCATCGTGAACGTGCTGAATTCCGAACTTTCGGAGGAGGTGACGAGCGGTCAGATCGACGCCTGCGCCCATTACGGCGTGGAGTGCGTCCTGCTCGAGGACGTGGAGAAAGGCTGGGGCCATCCTTCGGTGGCCGGAATGCAGGCGATCTGCGACCAGGTGGCGGCCCTGTTCTAGATTTCTTCCCTGATGTATTCGGCCAGAAGGCCGAGCGCGGCATCGGCGAAGGCGCCGATGTTCTGCCGGCGCGTGCCGTGGTTCTCGAAACGGCGCGTGACGGTGCCGCGGGGGCCGCTCGCCGCCATCCAGACCGTCCCTGCGGGCTCGCGCTCGTCTCCGTACTTGTCGGCCCAGCCGGTGGTGGCTATCGAGTAGGTGCTGCCGGTGAGCGCCCGCACGCCTTCGGCCATCGCCGAAGCCACTTGCGCGCTCACAATCCCGAATGTGTCCACCGTGGCGGGGCTCACGCCCAGGACCTTGTCCTTGACCGATACCGCGTAGGAGCAGACACCGCCCAGATAGTATTCGCTGGAGCCGGGCACAAGCGTTATAAGATGCGAAATCCGCCCGCCCGTGCAGGATTCTGCGGCGCTCAGCGTGCTGCCGCTGCCCTTGAGGAGTTTCGAAATTGTTTTTTCCATACCGACGCGCAAGTTAATGAAAATTTGCCGAAGAATTCTTATATTTGTTAATTCGCGTAAAAAGGAGATGAGAGAATTTCCGCACATATTGCTCAAAGCCAGGTCCCGGGTCGTTCACGTCGTGACCCTGACCCTGTTCTACCTGCTCACGGCCCTGTGGGTGGAGCCCCGCCTGATGACGGAACTCCTGCACACGGGCGAAGGCTCGGTGGGGATCGGGGACGTGTACGCCTTCAACCTGTCCATCTCGGTGGCCATAGTCTTCGTCACCCTGGCTCTGGCCCGCCTGCTGCTCGGGCTCCTGCAGTCTTCGCTCAAGATGGGGTTCAAGAGCTACCTGGTCTGGTGCGCCGGCGAAATCGCCGCCGTCTGCGCCTTCTCCGCCCTCTATTTCGTGCTGATGTCCTCTTCGGGCGCCAGCTGGTTCGCCTATCTCGCTCGCTGCGCCGGGGCTTATGCACCCGTGCTGACCGTGTGCTACATAATCCTGACCCTGGCGTATTGCCTGGCCCAGAGCCCCGCGGCCGCCGACAACGACGTCAGGCTCAAGTTCTACGACAGCCGCCACGTGCTCAAGTTCGCCATCCCGGCGTCGTCGGTGCTCTATCTGCAGGCCGACGAGAACTACATAAACGTCCATTATTCCGAGAACGGCCGCACCGACCATATGGTGGTCCGTTCGTCGCTCAAGAGCGTTGAGCAGATGTGCCTGGACGCCGGCTTCCTGCGCACCCACAGGTCCTACATAGTCAATCCCGCGCACATAACGACCCTGCGCAAGGACGAGTCCGGCGCCTGGTTCGCCGACATCGACGCCGCCCTGGGCTACGGCATCCCCGTGTCGCGCAAATTCTACGATTCAATCTCAAAAACTTTATAATTATGGCACAAAACGGCAAATATGACTGGAAGTACGCTTCCATTGGAGGAGCGGTCAGGGTCAGGCTCGAGTCGGGCGAGGACATCGCCCATCTGGGCGAACTGGACCAGAAGAAATGGACCGTCCTGAGCTGCCCTGTCCAGGGGCTCGATTTCGACGCGAAGACCCTCGCGCTGCTCGACACCGACGGCGACGGCAAGATCCGTGTCCACGAAGTGGTCGCGGCCGCCGAGTGGCTGACCTCCGTCGTCAAGGACAAGGACCTGATCCTCAAGGGCGACAGCGTCCTCCCTCTGGACCAGATCAATACCGAAAACGAGACCGGAGCGGCTCTGTACAACTCTGCAAAGCAGATTCTCGCCAACCTCGGACTCGACAAGCAGGAGATCTCGATCGCCGACACGGCCGACAGCGTGGCCATCTTCAAGGGCACCGCTTTCAACGGAGACGGCATCGTCGTCCCCGCTTCCGCAGGAGAGGACGCCGAGCTTGCAAAGGTCATAACCGACGCCGTCGCCAGCGTGGGCGGATTCGCCGACCGCAGCGGAGAGCAGGGTGTGGACGCCGCCAAGATCGAGGCATTCTATGCCGCCTGCGCCGACTACGCCGCCTGGCAGAAGGCCGCCGTTGACGGCAAGGACACCATCTTTCCCTACGGCGACAACACCGCCGCCGCCCTCGCCGCCTGCGAGGCGCTGAAGGACAAGGTCGCCGACTATTTCATGCGCTGCAAGATCATCGCCTTCAACGAGGCCGCCGCAGGCGCCGTCGACGTGTCGGTCGACAAGATCGGCGCCATCGCCGACAAGAACCTCGCCGCCTGCGCGGACGAGATAGGGCAGTGCCCCCTTGCCCGCCCGAGTGCCGGATGCGTGCTGCCCTTCGAGGGTGTCAACCCCGCCTGGCAGGGCGCTTTCGCCACCCTGAAGGCCCTGGTGCTGGACGTCGACTTCCCCAAGGCCAAGGGCATCACCGAGGCCGAGTGGAACGCCACCCTCGCCAAATTCGGTCCCTATACCGCGTGGACAGCCGCCAAGAAGGGCGCCGAGGTCGAAGGCCTGGGGCTCGAGGCGGTCGAAGCCGTGCTCAAGGCTGACCGCAAGGCCGATCTGCTCGCGCTGGTCGAAAAGGACGTCGCCCTCAAGGCCGAGAGCGAATCGATCGACGCCGTGGACAAGCTGCTGCACCTGTACCGCGATTTCTATCACCTGCTCTGCAACTACGTGGTGTTCAGCGACTTCTATGGCCGTAACGACAAGGTGCACGCCATCTTCGAGTGTGGCAAGCTCTATATCGACGAGCGCTGCTGCAACCTCTGTATCAAGGTCTCCGGCTCCGGCAACCACGCCGAGGCCGCGCAGCTGGGAGGGATGTTCCTCATCTACTGCACCTGCACCTCCAAGAAACTGGGCAAGACCCAGGAGATAATGGCCGTGATGACCGACGGCGGCATCAAGAACCTCCGTCCCGGCAAGAACGCCGTCTTCTATGATATGGAAGGCAACGACTGGGACGCCGTCGTGACCAAGATAGTCGACAACCCCATCAGCATCAAGCAGGCCTTCTGGGGCCCTTACCGCAAGCTCGCGCAGTTCATCTCGGACAAGATCGACAAGTCAGCCGCCGAGAAGGACTCCGCCGCCACCGCCGACCTGCTCGCAAAGGCTGACAATGCGGATCCCACGGCTCCCGCCCAGCCTTTCGACATCGGCAAGTTCGCCGGCATCTTCGCCGCCATCGGCATGGCAGTCGGCGCATTGGGCGCAGGACTCGGTCTGATCATCAGCGGCCTGAAGGGCCTTGCCTGGTGGAAGTACTTCGTCATCATCGCCGCCATAATGCTCGTCATTTCCGGTCCCGCCTGCTTCATCGCCTGGCGCAAGCTCCGCAAGCGCAACCTGGGCCCCGTGCTCAACGCCAACGGCTGGGCCATCAACTCGATCGTGCTCATCAACATCCTCTTCGGCGGCACGCTGACCAGCGTCGCCAAGTACCCCCTTGTCAAGGGCACCGATCCCTTCGCGCCCAAGACCCCGAAGTGGAAGAAGTGGCTGCGCGGCATCCTCATCGTGCTCGTTCTCGCCTTCGCCGCCCTGTTCTTCACCGACAACCTGAAGTGCATCGGCCTGCCTTTCCATAAGGACGAGCCCGTCGCCGAGGAGGTCGCCGACGCCCCCGCCGCCGAGGAAGCCCCGGCCGAGGCCGAAGTCCCCGCAGAGTAAAAGTTGGACAGACGCGAGTCACTCGCGTCTGTCCAAAAAAAAGAGAGGTTGACCGACCGGTCAACCTCTCTTTTTGTTAAAACACTTCTTCGGTGGGCTCGCGGAAGTCGTCGGCTGTGGGAGCGGGGGCTTCGGTGCGGGGGCCGCTGTGGCGCTGGGGCTTGCGGTCGCCCCTGCGGTCATCGCGACGGTCATTTCCCCTGCGGTCGTCGCGCCTGTCACCGCCTCGGCGGTCGTCACGGCGGTCACCGCCCTTGCGGTCACCGCGGTCGCCGCGGGGCTTGCGCTCGGGCTCGACATAGCCTTCGGGCTTCTCCTGCAGGGCGCGCATCGAAAGGCGCATCTTTCCGGTCTTGGCGTCGATCTCGAGGAGCTTGACGTCGATCTCGTCGCCGACCTTCAGCACGTCCTCGACTTTGTCGGTCTTGGTCCAGGCGATCTCGCTGACGTGCAGCAGGCCTTCCTTGCCGGGCAGGATCTCGATGAACGCGCCGAACTCGAGGATGCTCACGACCTTGCCGTGGTAGACGGTGCCGGCCTCGGGGACTGCGCAGATGCCCTTGATCCACTCGAGAGCCTTCTGCATGGACTCGCCGTCGTTGGAAGCGACGTCCACGACACCTTCGGTCTCGCCGGGTGCGCCGCCGACCTTGGGACGCTCGTCGATGCTGATGACGGTGCCGGTCTCCTTCTGGATCTTCTGGATGGTCTCGCCGCCCTTGCCGATGACGGCGCCGATGAACTCGCTGGCGATGATGATCTCTTCGATGCGGGGCACGAAGGGCTTGTAGTCCTCGCGGGGCTTGTCGATGGTCTTCATCATCTCGCCCATGATGTGGATGCGTCCCTGGCGGGCCTGCTCGAGGGCCTCCTCAAGCACGGCGTAGCTCAGGCCGTTGACCTTGATGTCCATCTGGGTGGCGGTGATGCCGTCGGCGGTGCCGGTGACCTTGAAGTCCATGTCGCCGAGGTGATCCTCGTCGCCGAGGATGTCGGTCAGGATGGAGTAGCGGTCGTTGGGGTGCTCCTCGTCGGTGATCAGACCCATTGCGACACCCGCCACGGGCTTCTTGATCTGGACGCCTGCGTCCATAAGGGCGAGGCAGCCGCCGCACACGGACGCCATAGAGGACGAACCGTTGGATTCGAGGATATCGGAGACGATACGCACTGCGTAGGGATTCTCGGGAGAGGTGGGGATGACGGGCTTGAGGGCGCGCAGGGCGAGGTTGCCGTGGCCGATCTCACGACGGCCGACACCCCTCTGGGCCTTGGCGTCGCCGGTGGCGAAGGGAGGGAAGTTGTAGTGGAGGACCACCTGCTGGTCTTCCTGGATGAGGACTTCGTCCATCTCCTTCATATCCATCTTGGTGCCCAGGGTGACGGTGGCCAGGGACTGGGTCTCGCCGCGGGTGAAGATGGCGCTGCCGTGGGCGCAGGGCAGATAGTCGACCTCGCACCAGATGGGGCGCACCTCGTTGCAGGCGCGGCCGTCCAGGCGGACCTTCTCGTCCAACACCATGTTGCGCATGGCTTCCTTCTCCACGTCGTGGTAGTAGCGGGATGCGAGGGCGCACTTGGCTGCATATTCTTCTTTCTCTTCGGCGGTCTGGGGCTCGGGCAGGGTTGCGATGAACTCGTCCTTGATGGCGGCGAAGCCGTCCTCACGCTCGTGCTTGGGCTTTGCGCTCTTTGCGAGGGCGTAGCACTTGTCGTAGCAGAAGTCGCGCACGGCCTTCTTGAGATCCTCGTCCTGAGGGTCGTGAGGGTAGTCGCGCTTGACCTCGTTTCCGAGTTCGGCGATGAGCTCCTTCTGGAGGCGGCAGTGCTTCTTGATTTCCTCGTGGGCGAACTTGATGGCGTCGAGCATCACGCTCTCGGGGACTT
>R15__coassemble_1322_pt1 | contig 12765 bp, 10 predicted proteins | sample R15__metabat2_high_PE_004 | metagenome-assembled genome bin R15
CCATCATCGTGGTCTGCAACATCTGGGGCAAGGGGATGGTCAGGATCGTGCCCGTGCTGCTCGGCGTCGTCGGCTCCTACATCGTCGCCGCCTGCTTCGGCCTTGTGGACTTCACCCCCGTCAAGAACGCCGACTGGGTAGGTCTGCCCTTCCAGATGCAGAACACCGCCTTCGCGGTCTTCAAGAATCCCAACTGGGGCCTTGTGGTCACCGCTATCATCACCATAATCCCCATCTCGCTCGCCACCATGATCGAGCATATCGGCGACATGTGCGCCATCTCGAGCACCACCGGAATCAACTATCTCGAGGATCCCGGCCTGCACCGCACCCTGATGGGCGACGGACTGGCCACCGCTCTGGCGTCCCTGTTCGGCGCCCCCGCCAACACCACCTACGGCGAGAACACCGGCGTGCTGAACCTGACCAAGGTGTTCGACCCCAGGGTCATCCGCATCGCGGCCGTGCTCGCCATCATCTTCTCGTTCTGCCCGAAATTCGCCGCCTGCGTCGCGGTGATGCCCGCCGCCACCATCGGAGGCGTGTCGCTCGTGCTCTACGGCATGATTTCCGCCGTCGGCGTGCGCAACCTCGTCGAGAACAAGGTCGACCTCACCGTCAGCCGCAACCTCATCATCGCCGCCCTCATCCTCGCGCGCGCCATCGGCATCAACTCCGGGCCCGGCAGCATCTCCTTCACCGTTGGCGGCGCCAACATCGCCCTCTCCGGACTCGCCGTGGCCGCCCTCGTGGGCATCATCTTCAACGCCGCCCTGCCCGGCAAGGACTACGAGTTCGGCAGCAGCAAGCGTGGAGACCTCTCCGTCAACCTCGGCGGCTCCACCCGCAACCCCAACTGGAGGGAAGAACATCCTGAAGACACGAAACTCTAAACCCTTTTATATCTTTATGAAAAAATTGATCGTTGCCATGGCTGCCGGAGCCATGCTCTTCGGCGGCAGCGCCTATGCGCAGACCAACTTCCAGACCTTCTATGATTTCGGAAGGAACCATTTCACCACCACCCTCGAGGGCTACTACGGGGACAAGTGGGGCGACACCTTCTTCTTTGTCGACTACGACTACAACACCAAGGACAGCGACAAGAACTTCGCAGGCGTGTCCGGCAGTTACTTCGAGATCGCCCGCGGCATCAACTTCTGGCAGGACACCGCCCTGGGAGCCCTGAGCGCACACGTCGAGTACAACGGCGGCGTCGGCTTCGGCAACCAGAACTTCCTGTTCGGCGCCAACTATTTCGTGCACAACGCCGACTTCAGCAACACCTTCACCTTCGAGCTGATGTACAAGACCTTCAACAACGGCGCCACTTCCGACCTTCCCCTCCAGTTCACCTTCGTGTGGGGAATGCAGGACATCTTCGGCGTCAAGGGCCTGCGCTTCAGCGGCTTCGCGGATTTCTGGGGTGAGAACACCTCCTACTGGTACGGCGACTCCAACCCTCTGGCAGCCGAGGAAGGCCATTTCATCTTCCTGTCCGAGCCACAGCTCTGGTACAACATCGGCCAGCACTTCGGATGCGAGAACCTCCACGTCGGCACCGAGATCGAACTCAGCTACAATTTCGCCGGCTGCAGCGGCTTCTACTGCCGTCCCTGCATAGGCACCAAGTGGGTCTTCTGATCAAATGTGACCGGGTATCTGCGGGTGCCCCGTACGATTTGGTGATTTCGTAAAGAATCACTAACTTTGTACGATTACGCAAAAACTGTATTATGGCACTCGCAGATATCATAAAAGCAATCTTCGGCTCAAAGGCCGACAAGGACTTCAAGACGGTCAAACCGACCCTCTTGAAGTTTCTTGCAGTATATCCCGGCATAGACGCCCTGTCCGACGACGACCTGCGCGCCCGCAGCGCGGCCCTGAGGGCCCGTGTCCTGGAGGTCGAGGCCCCCTTCGAGGCGCGCCTGGCCGAAATCAAGGCCGAACTTGACAAGAATATTCCCGTTTCCGAGAAGGAAAAGCTCGCGACCGAATCCGACAAGATAGTCAAGGACGAGGACGATGCGATAGAAAAGGTGCTGGACGAGATCCTGCCCGAGGCTTTCGCGATAATGAAGTCCACCGGCCGCCGCTTCAAGCAGAACCCCGTCATCACCGTCACCGCCACGCAGTTCGACCGCGACCTGGCGGCCGACCCCCGCTTCGACTTCGTGTCGATCGAGGGCGACAATGCCGTCTGGCAGAACCACTGGGTGGCCGGCGGCAACGAGGTGACCTGGGACATGGAGCACTACGGCGACCCCGCCGACGAGAACGGCTCCCTGCAGGGCAACGCCTGCCAGGCCATCGGCGGCATCGTGCTGCACCAGGGCAAGATCGCAGAGATGGCGACCGGTGAAGGAAAGACCCTCGTCGCGACCTTCCCCGTGTTCCTGAACGCGCTCGCCGGCAAGGGCGTGCACGTGGTCACCGTCAATGACTACCTCGCCAAGCGTGACTCCGAGTGGATGGGCCCCCTGTACATGTTCCACGGACTGAGCGTCGACTGCATCGACAAGCACAAGCCCAATTCCGACGAACGCCGCCGCGCCTACAACTGCGACATCACCTTCGGCACCAACAACGAGTTCGGCTTCGACTACCTGCGCGACAACATGGCGGTGAACAGCGAGGACCTCGTGCAGCGCAAGCACCACTACGCCATCGTCGACGAGGTCGACTCCGTGCTCATCGACGACGCCCGCACCCCGCTCATCATCAGCGGTCCCGTGGCCAAGACCGAGGGCGACGCCCAGTTCATGGAGTTCCGCCCCTTCGTGGAGCGCCTCTACCAGGCCCAGAGGGCTCTGGTGAACCAGACCCTGAACGAGGCCAAGAGGCTCATCAAGGACGGCGACGAGCGCGAAGGCGGCAAACTGCTGCTCCGCGCCCACAAGGGCCTGCCCAAGTACCAGCCCCTGATCAAGTATCTCAGCGAACCCGGCATCAAGGTCCTCCTCCAGAAGGTCGAGAACTACTACATGCAGGACAACGAGAAGGAGATGCCCGTGGTCACCGACCCCCTGTACTTCGTCATCAACGAGCAGCTGCATTCCGTCGACATGACCGACAAGGGCCACGACATGCTGGCCCAGAGCGTCGGCAACGACGATTTCTTCGTCCTGCCCGACGTGGGCGTGCAGACCGCCGAGATAATGAACGCCCCCGAGCTCTCCGAGCTTGAGAAGCAGGAGCGCAAGGACGCCCTGATGATCGAGTTCAGCACCAAGAGCGAACGCGTCCACACCGTCAGCCAGCTGCTCAAGGCGTACGCGATGTTCACCATCGACATCGACTACGTCATCCAGGACGGCAAGATCAAGATCGTCGACGAGTCGACCGGCCGCATAATGGAAGGCCGCCGCTGGTCCGACGGACTCCACCAGGCCATCGAGGCCAAGGAGAACGTCACCGTCGAGGCCGCGACCCAGACCTTCGCCACCATCACCCTCCAGAACTACTTCAGGATGTACCACAAGCTCGCCGGAATGACCGGTACCGCCGAGACCGAGGCAGGCGAGTTCTGGAGCATCTACAAACTGGACGTCGTCGTCATCCCGACCCACCGTCCCGTCATCCGCGACGACCAGGACGACCTCATCTACAAGACCAAGAAGGCGAAATACGCCGCCGTCATCGCCCGCGCCATCGAAATCTCCGAGGCCGGCCGCCCGGTGCTGATAGGCACCACCGACGTCGAGACCTCCGAGCTGCTCGAGAAACTCTTCAAGCTGCGCGGCTACCATCCCCACGTGCTGAACGCCAAGGAGCACCACAGGGAGGCCGAAATCGTCGCCAAGGCAGGTCTGGGAAGCACCATCACCATCGCCACCAACATGGCGGGCCGCGGTACCGACATCAAGCTCTCGCCCGAGGTCAAGGCCGCCGGCGGACTCGCCATCCTGGGCACCGAGCGCCACGACTCCCGCCGCGTCGACCGCCAGCTGCGCGGCCGTGCCGGACGTCAGGGCGACCCCGGTTCCAGCACCTTCTATATCTCGCTCGAGGACAAGCTGATGCGCCTGTTCGGTTCCGAACGCATCGCCGGAGTGGTCGACAAGCTGGGAATGGAGGAGAACGAGGCCCTCGAGAGCTCGATGCTCAGCAGCGCCATCGAAAAGGCCCAGAAGAAGGTCGAGGAGAACAACTTCGGCATCCGAAAGAACCTGCTCGAGTACGACGACGTGATGAACTACCAGCGCGAAGCCGTCTACAGCCGCCGCCGCAACGCAATCAGCGGCGACAAGGTCGAGATCGACCTCCAGAACATGATGCTGGATTCCTCGGCCCTGTTTGTCGACAAGTACAAGGGCTCCGACTTCGAGGATTTCCAGTCCACCCTGATGATGATGTATTCGGTCGACTGCGGTTTCGACGCGGCCTTCTACAAGGACGCCAAACCCCAGCAGATCGTCGACGCCCTGAGCGCCCATATGCAGGAGGTCTACCGCCGCAGGATGAGCGCCATCATCGACAAGGTGAACCCCATAATCCGCAACGTCTACGAGAAGCAGGGTTCAGTCTATCAGAACATAGCGATCCCCGTCACGGACGGCCGCAAGGCGGTAAGGCTCTCGGTCAATCTGGAGAAGGCCTACAACTCCGACAGCGCCGAGGTCTCCAAGACCCTCACCAAGTCCGTGATCCTGCACGAGATAGACGAGCACTGGAAGGAGCACCTGCGCGAGATGGACGACCTCAAGCAGAGCGTCCGCACCGCCTCGTACGAGCAGAAGGACCCCGTGGTCGTGTACAAGCTCGAGAGCTACAACCTCTTCTCCGATATGCTCGAGAGCCTCAACAAGGACGTGCTGTCGTTCCTGCTGAGGGCCGTCCTGGCCATCAGCGAGAACCCCGAGCAGCCCCAGAGGGCGGTGACCCGCAGCACCGACATGAGCCAGATGCGCGCGTCGCACAGCGACCTGAGCACCAACGGCGAACAGAAAGTCAACACCCCTGTCAAGGTGGACAAGGGAGTAGGAAGAAATGACCCCTGCCCTTGCGGCAGCGGCAAAAAATACAAGAACTGCCATGGCAAAATCAATTAACAGAAACGAACAGAACACTATGGATGTAAATGAAATCAGCCGCATAGCCCAGGGCGTCGTCATCAAGGGCGACATCTATTCACAGGGAGACATAAGGGTGGACGGACAGGTCGACGGAACTCTTTTTTCCGAGGGCCGCATAGTAGTCGGCGAGACCGCCAGACTGACCGGAAGCCTGATGTGCGCCGACCTCGACCTTTGGGGCGGAATGGACGGTGACGTCTACGTGAGCGACCTGTTCTCGATAAAGGGGACCGCCGAGGTGGCCGGCAATATCCACGTGCGCAAGCTCCAGGTAGAGATGGGCGCCCAGGTCAACGGCACTTGCAGGATGATATCCGAGGAAGAGTTCGGCCGCCTGCGCGCCGAGATCATAAAGACCGCTCCCGTGGCGGAAGTTCCCACTCCTGACGCCTGATCAGAAAGATCTTGGAATCTGACTGGCAGTAGCATATATCGAAACAGAAGAATTGTTCGTGGTGGTCGGACCTGCGGTGTCCGGTCACCACGAACGTGTTGAATCCCATCTTCTTCAGTTCTTTCAGGCTCGCTTTGTTGGCGCCCGACAGGAGCAGCGATTCCAGAATCCTGTAGTTGGTCTCCATCGCGTTCATCAGGGCCAGATGGCTTGCGTAGGTGTATCCGTGGCGGCGGTTGTTGCTGCGGATGCGGCACTGCGCCGAGCAGAACTTCTTGTCGGGCCTGCCGTGCAATGCCTTTCCGCATTCCAGACAGGTCGCGCCGGGGGATATGTTCCTGATCAGCTGATATTCCATACTCAAGTTGTCTGAGTCAAAGATGGGGCATACTTCCGGTCTTTGCAAGGATTTAAAGAAAAGAGGGTGCAGATTTTTACGAATTATAAAAACTCGGATTTTTCATTAAGATTTAGAAAAAATTCCGAATATGCGGAATTCGTAAATTTTTGGCCGAATCTTTTTTTAAGGCGTCTTTTCGATTCGTAAAAAAACATATCCAAACGTAAAAATCTGAGCTCCTGCGGCCTCCTGAGGGTCGCGGGAGCTTTCAAGTTGACTTTATTTGCATCGGGACGAAGGACCGCGCGGCCGGGATGCCCGAAACTAAAAATATTGTCAACAATGGAATATCTGAACAGAATCGAACTCCGTGGTTTCGTCAACAACGTGACCACCTACTGCAACAACGACTCGAAATTCGTCAAATTCTCGCTGGGCACCAACCGGGCCTACGTCAACCGTGAGGGAGTGCCGGTGATCGAAGTCACCTGGCACGACGTGACGGCCTGGGAGGGCCGCTATGTCCAGGACCTCGCCAAACTGGTCAAGGGAGCCCGCGTGTATGTGCAGGGACGCATCGCAAAACAGCACTACACCGCCCAGGACGGCACAGAACGCTACGTGACCGACGTCGTGGCCAACCGCCTGATGGTGATCGACTCCGACGAACCGATGCAGGACGAAATGAACTGACGCCGTGATACAGGACGGACATATGGACTGCGGGGCGGGGGCTGGCATAAGGAAATGTCGCGCTCCTGGGCTTCCGTCCCGGGGTCCTTTGCCGTCTCTCGCAGCGCTGCTGCTCATCCTCGCGCTTGCCGTTTCGTGCGGAAGCGCCCGCAAACTCGAGTCGGTGCGCTCGGCGCAGGCCCGCGCCGGTCTGAGGCTCGCCCCGGAGGGCGGCCGGACCGCGCGGGGGCCTGCCGCGGCGCCCCGGCGCGACACGCTCAGGATAGTGGATTTCGAGGGCCGGCAGATGTTCATAATGAATGCCGTGCGGGACGACGAGAGCGGCGAGATGGTGGCGACGGAGCAGCTGGAGGCCGCCCGGGTGACGGCGCTCAGCACCAGGGCGGCGGAAAGGCACGGAAGGATAGACCTTCAGTTCCAGGTCGTGGTGCCGCGCTCGATGCAGGACCGCAGCTGGCAGCTGCGCTTCTATCCCGACATGTACGTGATGGAAGACACCGTGAGGCTCGAGACCGTGCTGATCACGGGCGACGGCTACAGGCGCGCTCAACTGCGCGGGTATCAGCAATATGAGAGGTTCCTCTCGTCGATAATCAGCGACACGACGCGCTTCATCAACATGTGGCAGCTGGAACTGTTTCTGGAACGCAACATCCCCGAGGTCTACCGCTTCAAGGAGGATTCGACCCTGGTGTCGGATTCGCTGTTCTATTCGCACTACGGCGCGACGCAGCGCGAGGCCGTGGACCATTACACCAGGACCTTGCCCAAACGCATCAACGAGCACCGCAAGTCCCTGAGGGGCAGGATGTACGGCAAGTACGTGAAGTCCCCGATCGTGACCGAAGGCATACGGCTCGACACCGTGCTGCTGAACCAGGACGGCGAGTTCGTCTACAATTACGTCCAGAGCATCACCACACGCAAGGGCCTCAGGAAGGTCCTGATAGTGCTTTCGGGCGACATTTACGAAGGCCCCGACCGGATCTATACGATGCCTCCTTCGGACACCCTTGTCTTTTACGTGAGTTCGGTCTCGTCGCTTGCCGACACGTCCACCCGCTACCGCACCCGGATAATCGAGCGCAGGGTCGACGCCAACACGTCCTGCCGGCTGCAGTTCGCCTGCGGCAGGAGCGAGGTGAACCCTTCGCTGGACGACAATGCGCGGACGCTTTCGCGCATACGCGGCATCGTGGGGAGGCTTCTGGACGACAAGGAGTTCGACCTGGATTCGATTTCGGTCGTCTCGTATGCAAGCCCGGAAGGCTCGTCGAAGTCCAACGACGCCCTGTCGCGCAGGCGCTCCGAGAGCATCTCCCGCTGCCTGGACGGCTTCGTGCGTGAACTCAGGGATTCGCTCGACGCCGAAGCGGGCTTCTTCGTGGCCGAAGACGGCACTGTGAGCGGACCGGAGCGCGTCGAACTGCCCTTCCGGAGCCGTTCCGGAGGCGAAAACTGGTCCATGGTCGACGCCCTGGTGCTCCTGGACACGGTCCTGACCGACGCCCAGAAGGCCGAGTACGAGTCGCTCCGGGAGATCCCGAACGCCGATGCGCGCGACCGCCAGATGGCCTCGCGGACCTGGTACCGCCGCCTCCGGGAGGGCATTTACCCGCAGACAAGGATCGTGAGTTTCGACTTCCACCTCCACCGCAAGGGGATGGTGAAGGACACCGTCCACACGACCGAGGTCGACACCGTCTATATGGCGGGATTGCGGGCGATCGACGACCGCGACTACGAGACCGCCGCCGCCTTGCTGATGCCCTATGCCGACTACAACACGGCCGTCGCCTATGTGGCGCTGGACCGCAACGTGTCGGCGATGTCGATACTCTCCGCCTTGCCGCCCTCGCCTTCGGTGAACTATATGCTCGCCATCCTTTATTCGCGCCTCGGGGATGACGAACAGGCCGTGCAGCGCTATCTGTGGGCCTGCGGGGCGGATCCTTCCCTCGAATGGCGCGGCAACCTCGATCCTGAAATAGCGGAATTGAAGAGAAGATATGAAATCAATGAAGAATAAAATCGTGAATCTGCTCGCCCTGCTGCCGTTGGCCGCTTGCGAGCCTGTGGACTGTCTGGTCGCGCCGCGGGCGGCCTGTGAAATGACTTTCAACATTGCGGGCGCCGTGCTTGCCACCCGCGCTTCCGCCGCCCCCACGACCTGGGAGCAGACGGTGTCCTCCGTGAGAATATTCGTCTTCGACGCTTCCGGCGCCCTGGAGGCAACGCCCACGGTGCACCTCTCGACGCGCGAAGCGACCGCCAGCGTGCTGGCGGGCGAGAAGACCGTCTGGGCCGTGGCCAACGCCCCCGACCTCGGTAGCCCGACCCTGTCGGGGCTGAGCGCGAAGCTCTCGGCCCTGAGTGACAACGCCTCCGGGCTTGTGATGGTCGCGAGAACGGGCGTCACCGTGACCGACAAGTGCGACGTGGACCTCACGCTCGAAAGGCTCGTGGACAAGGTGACCCTGAGGAGCGTCACGCGCAATTTCACGGGCGATGCGGCCGCCTACGCGGCGTCCCCCATGACCATCACAGCGGCGTATCTGTCCAATGTGGCGGCCAGTTCCTATTACTGGGATATCATCGGCCCCGCGGATGTCGCCACGTGGTACAACAAGCTGGGGGCGCATGCCTCCGCCGGATCCATCGAAGGGTTCCTGTATCAGAGTATCGGAGCGTCCTTGGCTCAGGGAGCGACATGGCCCGCCTCCGTGTCGGACGCCAATGAGAAAGTCTTTTACTGCTACCCTTACGCGGGGTCTTTCTCCTCCTCCGGGGGCGCGTGGGACTACAAGCATCCCACGAGGCTCGTGCTGGAGTGCGACATCGCGGGGACGACGACCTACTATCCCGTGACGCTTCCCAAGATGGAGCGCAACAAGGTGTACGAGGTCAGCGTCACCCTTTCCGGTACTGGATACACCTCCCCTGAGGGCGGGGAATCCTCCGACCCCAGCATCGACATAGACGTCGACATCACCGTGGACTCCTGGGATGACGTCATTGTCGTGAACGAAACCATTTAGCAATTACTGTCAATCAATACAAACATCATGAAAAAATCCTTTCTTATTCTCTGCGCCGCGGCGGTCATTCTCGCCGCCGGCTGCAACAAGGCGGAGGTCGGCCCCTCCTCCGCCGGGGGCTCCCGCGTGAGCCTCACCGTAGGGGTGGGTTCCGCAACCAAGGGAACGGTCGCCGACACCGACGACGAGGCGAAGGTGAACAACCTGCAGGTCTTCGTCTTCCGCGGCGATGTCGTGGACGCTTACGGAAGCATCGACGGCGAGTCCTCCATCACCCTTTCCGCCACCACCGGCGAGCGCACCGTCTACGCGCTGGTGAACTGCCCGCAAATGGCAACAGTCTCTTCCCTTGCCGCCCTGCAGGAGACCCTCTCCAGTCTCGGACGCAAGGCCGGAGGCGAGTATGTGAACAAAGGCGGCGACAACTTCGAGATGGCGGGGTCGCTGGTGCACACCATCGCGGCGGCGGACGCCACCGACGGGGTCAACGTGCCCGTGGACAGGCTTGCCGCGAGGGTGAAGATAGACAAGATAACCCGCGACTTCTCCCGCGTGAGCGGAGAGACCTCGGCTCTTGCCAAGCTCGACGCGTCCAAGTTCAAGATTACAAGGATGTATCTCGCGAACGCGGTGGACAACGCCGAGTACGGAGCGTACACTTCGGGCTCCCACAAGGTGGGTGCGCCCGATTCCTACACTTGGCTCAGCAGCATCCTGAACGGCGACGGCTCGGCCATCGCGACGGACTTCCCGCTGGTCTGCAGCAAGCTCGCCGAGGCGGCGACACTCGCCGAGGACGCTTCCTACAGCACATCCCACAGCTTCTACTGCTATCCCAACCCGACGACCGAGGACGGCGCGTCCGCCAAGGTCACACGCCTTGTCATCGAGTGCGAGATCGACGGGGAGTTCTACACCTATCCGATACTCCTCGGCATGGGGGTGCAGAACAACCGGAGCTATCAGATAAACGAGCTGGTCATCACGCGTCTTGGCAACCCCGGCAACGGCGACGACAACGTCGACGAGGGCGAGGACGACCCCATCGAGTCCGTGGAGATTCCTTTCGGCATCACCGTGCAGGACTGGGAGCAGGTCTTCGTCACCTCCGAGGGCCAGTCCAACGGAGTGGTCGTGATATAAATCAATCATCATATGAAAAAGTCAATCATCATCCCGGCCGCCGCAACGGCGGCCCTGTCTCTGGCCTCATGCCAGAAGAACATCCAGATTGCCGTTCCCGACGGCCCTCAGGAGATAGTCCTCGCCGTGGGCGGCGACGATCTGGAGATCGGCGTGGATACCAAGGCCACTTCCGCAATCACCTCCCTGCCCGGCACCCTCTATTGGTCCGGAACTACGGGCTCTCTGAAGAGTGAGACCACAGCCTGGGGCTCAACCTCCGGCACCGTTTCTTCCGGCAAAATCAAAACCGGAAAGTATCAGACGGCGGGGGGTACGGCGTACAACTACTATGTATCCAACAACGAGATTGCTTTCGCCTCCGGCGGCTCGACAATTTCAGCCTCTAACACGACCGACGTCATAGCCGGAGTTACAACGGAAGCGACCAAGTCGCTGATTCCTTCGGTCACTCTCGGTCATGTTTTCGCCCGCACCGGCGCGCTGACCGCGACTTCCTCCCAGAAGTACACAGTGTCCAATGTCACATGGAATATCGCGAGCAAAGGCAGCAATACGGGCACGGCCGGCACTTACAACATCGCCGCCGCGTCGTGGTCCGACGCCACTGCCCTGTCTTCAACCACAATCACCAGTTCGTCCGATCTGTATCTCATCCCCGGTTCTTATACGGTAACCTTGACTTATACGTTGTCATCAACTTCTTCCGGGTGGTCAATGACCGAGACGAAATCTGCTGACGTCACTCTAGTTGCGGGCAAGATCAATGCCCTGACTGCCAATATAACAACGCAGGCCGGGATCACCATCGGCGTCACCTTGTCCGCTTGGACCAACACCGAGGTTAAATTCAATCTGTAACCGCATCTATGCCTTTCCGCGCCCTTGTCCCGGCTGTGCTTGCGCTGGCGCTGGCTGCTTCCTGCGGGAAGGAGCCGGTGCCGGCTGCGGCGTCGGGACGGGGGCCGGAGATAGTGCTCTCGGTAGGCTGCGACAGCCTGGAGGTGGCGGTGGACACAAAGACCTCGGCGGTCACCGCCGTGCCTTCCAGCCTTTACTGGGAGATGACCACGGGGAGCATCGCCGCGGGCGACGAGGAGGGCCTCGCGCATACCTCGACCCTGTCGACGCTCTCGTCGGGAAGGATCGCCACCGGGATATACCAGACGGCGGACCCCACGTGGTACAACTACATTGTCGCCAGCGTCCCCATCGTCTTCTACAAGTGGGGTTCCTACATCACCGTCTCCAACGACTCCGACGTCGTCTGCGGCCGTAACAACGGGTACACCAGCGGGTACTCGACCACTCCGACGATCGCTCTCTATCACGTTTTCGCCCGCACGGGTGCGCTGACGGTGACCTCTTCCCAAGGCTATGCCGTTTCGGACGTCGTCTGGACGATAGAGAGCAAGGAGGGGGGTACCGGAGGCACCGGAGGGGACTTCGACATTCGTGCGGGAAGGATGCGCTCCGGGAGCCTCGCGAACATCACTCCGCTGGAGCGGACCGAGATAACGAGTTCATCCGACTTGTACCTCAATGCCGGAGAATACACCGTCACGGTAAGCTGCACGCTCACCTCCACAGACCCTGAACTCTCGTGGTCCAGGGCATATTCCCAGAGCGCGGACGTGACCTTCACGAGAGGCTATGTCCACAACCTCTCCGCCACCATCACGACCAAAGTGGAGATAGACATCGAAATCACGGCGACTATCTCTTCCGACTGGTCATCCACTTCCTACACCTACACCGAGACGATATGAGAAAGGCCGCCGTCATACTGCTTCCAGCGCTGCTGCTTCTCTCCTGCTCCCGTGAGCAGACGGAGAGGCGGCTGGAGGTGGTCTTCGAGGTCTCGGAGACACACACCAAGGCCGTGGACGAGGGGGCTACGGCGTGGCTTGACGCGCTGGTGTTCACTTCCGACGGGGCGCTCTACTCTGTCAGCCATTCCGACGGCGTCACCGTCTCGGCATCGGTTCCGAAGGGCCGCGAAGTATCGTGGTATCTGCTCTCCGGAGCGCCCGCCTCGCTGTTTGCCGACATCTCCGATGAGGACGACCTGCTCTCGCG
>R15__coassemble_1344_pt1 | contig 12639 bp, 10 predicted proteins | sample R15__metabat2_high_PE_004 | metagenome-assembled genome bin R15
ACACCGAGCGCCTCATAGCCGTGCTGCGCCGCCTGCGCGACCTGGGCAATACCGTGCTGGTGGTCGAGCACGACGAAGAGATAATCCGCGCCGCCGACCTGCTCATCGACATGGGACCCCGCGCGGGCGTGAACGGAGGGCAGGTGATATTCCAGGGCACGGTCCCCGAAGACCCCGCGGCCATTGAAGGCCCCGACTCCCTGACCCTGAAGTACCTCAGCGGCGAGCGGCACCGCTACGTGCGCACCAAGCGTCTCTGGCAGTACAGCATCGTCGCGCAGGGCGTGCACGAGCACAACCTCAAGGGGATGGACGTGCGCTTCCCGCTCGACACCCTGACGGTCGTGACCGGCGTGTCCGGCTCCGGCAAGTCCTCGCTGGTGGGCGACATCCTCTATCCCGCCCTCTACCGCCACATCCACGAATCCGGCGACCTCCCGGGCGTCTTCAAGGGCCTGGGCGGCAATCTGGACCGCATCGGAAGGGTCGAGTACGTGGACCAGAACCCCATCGGCCGCAGCACCCGCTCCAACGCCGTGACCTACCTCAAGGCCTTCGACGACATACGCGAGCTGCTCGCCGACCAGCAGTACGCCAAGATCAACGGCTTCGGCCCCGGCCATTTCAGCTTCAACGCCGACGGCGGCCGCTGCCCCGAATGCCAGGGCGAGGGCGTCGTGCGCATCGAGATGCAGTTCATGGCCGACGTCACGATGACCTGCGAGGAATGCGGCGGCAAACGCTTCAAGCCCGAGGTGCTCGAGGTCCGCTATCGCGGCCGCAACATTGACGACATACTCGCGATGAGCGTCGACGAGGCCATAGAGTTCTTTGCCGAAGGCCCCGAGCAGACCGCGCGAGACATCGCCTTCAAGCTCCAGCCCCTGCAGGACGTGGGCCTGGGCTACATAAAGCTCGGCCAAAGCAGCAGCACCCTGTCGGGCGGCGAGAGCCAGCGCATCAAACTCGCGTACTTCCTCAGCCTGAGCCGGGGCAAATCCGGCAAGGGCGAGCGCATAATGTTCATATTCGACGAACCGACGACCGGCCTGCATTTCTGGGACGTGGAGAAGCTCCTGAAGAGTTTCGACGCCCTGCTCGCGGCGGGCCACAGCCTCGTCGTCGTGGAGCACAACCCCGACGTCATCCGCAGCGCGGACTGGGTCATCGACCTGGGCCCCGACGCGGGCGAAGGCGGAGGCGAGGTCGTGTTCGAAGGCACCCCCGAAGACCTGGTGCGCGAAGGCCGCACCCACACAGCGAAATACTTATGAAGAATATCGGTAAATATCTGATAAAGGGCTTGATGGCCCTGTTCGGGGCCCTTCCCCTGGGCGTCCACCGCGTTCTCGGCCGCTTCCTGGGCTGGCAGGCGCGCTGCATCTTCCACTACCGCACCGACGTCACGCTGGAGAATCTGCGCGGCTCCTTCCCCGAAAAGTCGGAGGAGGAGATACAGCGCATCAGCCGCGACTTCTACCGCCATTTCGGCGAACTGGTGGGCGAGGCGGTCTGGTTCGGAGGCTGCCGCAACCCCCGGCGCCTGCGCCGCTCGCATCTGGTCGAGATCGCCAACGTGGACACTATGAACGACCTTATTGAAAAAGTCCCCAGCGTCGTGGTGATGTACTCCCACGCCGGCAACTGGGAACTCCTGGGCGGCATCGCGTCCTACAACTATACCGACGCCCCCACCCCCTTCCGCGAAGACAATTACTGCGTCGTCTACAAGGCGATGTCCAGCAAGATGTGGGACGAGATAATGCGCGACAACCGCTTCGCACCGCTGCTGGACCGCGACGCCTACCCCGGCTACCTCGAGAGCGAGGGCCTGATCCGCTACGTCATCGAGCACAAGGCCGACAAGAAATTCTACAACATCAACACCGACCAGCGTCCGTACGCCTCCGCCCGCGGCACCGTGCCCGTGCGCTTCATGGGCCGCGACTGCACCTCGATGGCCGCCGCCGCCAACATCGCCCGCAAATTCCATTTCGCGGTGGTTTACCAGAGGATGGATAAATCGCCCGAGGGCCGCTACACGATCGAGTACGTGCCCATCTGCGAGGATGCTTCAACGATGAGCGCCGAAGAGATAATGCAGCGCTTCTACGACCTCCTGGAGGCCGATATCAAGGTCCGGCCGGCAAATTACCTCTGGACCCACAAGCGCTGGCTTCAGATTTAGTTTCTCGCGACGAGTTCGTCGTCGATTATCCGCTCCATATACTGCTGCTCGACCGCCCGGATGTCGTCGGTCAGCATCTCTTCCAGGTCGGAGAGTTCCTCATCGTCGACCAGATTCCGCTGCATCATCGGATCGGAGGTGATGTCGTACAGGCCCACGGTGGCGATTCCGTCGTGCTGGAGCAGCCAGAGGCGGGAGTCCACCATCTTGGTGAGCTGGTAGCAGCCGCTGACATAACTCACGGCGAACTTCTGCTCGTCCGGGGTGGTCAGCAGGTTCTGGCCGAACGCGACGTAGTCCTTGTCGTAGCCCAGATAGTCCAGCAGCGTGGGCATTATGTCGGTGTGGCTGGCCACGGCCTCGCGAAGGCCCTTGAGCGACCCGTCGGGGGCGTAGAAGAGCAGGGGAACCTCGAAAAGACCGTTGTCGGTCAGGTATTCGGTGCGGTCGGTGACGTTGGTGTGGTCGCCCACGAAGACGAAGACGGTGTTCTTGAACCAGGGCTCCCCGGCGGACTGCTCGAAGAATTCGCGCAGGGCGTGGGCGGTGTAGCCTATGCACTTGTGCATCGGGATGGTGCCTTCGTCAAAGACGCCCTTGTATTTCGCAGGAATCTCGAAGGGGTGGTGCGTGGTCGCGGTGAAGATCGACGCGAGGAAAGGCTGCTTCAGGGTGTCCAGGCCTGATTTGAAGTATTCGATGAAGGGCTCGTCCCAGATCGCCCATACTCCGTCGAATTCGCTGTCGTCGGCGAAGTCGTCGCGGCTGTAGTGGTTCTGGTAGCCCAGTTTCCGGGTGATGGTCGAGAGCCTGAGCGAGGTGGGCCTGGCGCCGTGCCAGAAGGCGGTGCTGTAGCCGGCGGAGGCGAGTTCGCGGGCGATTCCGCCGATCTCGTCGTCATAGTATTTCGTGAGCAGGATAGGCTCGCCGAAGGCGGGGATGCCGCACATCACGGAGGCGATCGCCTCGATGCTCTTGCGTCCGGTGGAGTAGGAGTTGCGGCACATCAGACCCTCGTGCATCAGCGAGTCCAGGAAGGGCATATAGCCTTGGGAGGGGTGCCCCTGGAGTTCGGACAGATAGCCGCTGTAGGAGGCCGAGAAGCTCTCGAGCAGGAAGATCACCACGTTCTTGCCCTTGCCGGCCGCGGGCCCCTGATGACCCTTGTGGACGGGCGTGAAGACGGCTTCCATCTGCTCCCGGTCCTCGAAGCTGTCGGTCTTGGCGTACGGCTCGGCGAACAGCGAGTGGTAGAAGGTGAAGGCGGTGTTGAGCACTATGGGAGCCTCTATGGGGCGCTTGACGTAGCGGTTGGCGGTCTTGACGGTGATGGGGTGCGCCACGGGGTTGAACGTGCCCCTGATGAGGGCGACGCAGAGAATCGCCACGACGGCCAGGACCGCGGAGTGGGCGAGGAAATCGTAGTAGGTGAAGAGCTTGACTTCGGTCGGCTGCTTGCGGTAGAGCCTCAGCAGGAGCCAGATGATGAGGATCGTCACCAGCGCCACCCACCAGTGGATCGGGATCTCTTTGGCCACGATCTCGAGGAAGTTGCCCTCGCCGTCGAGTTCTGTGAACAGGGAGTCGGTGCTTCTGCGCGAGGTGTAGGGGAAGTAGAGCGAGTCGGCGATGTTGCAGATGAGCCAGAAGGCGTTCGGCAGGGCGAAAACCCATTTCAGGGCCTTCTGGTAGCCGGGCGAAAACCTGAAGGCGAACGGCACCAGGGCCATCGCCAGATAGGGTATGTTGTGGTAAAGCCCTGCCGAAATGTCGAACCTCAGTCCGGCAAAGCAGAGTTTCAACGCGTGGCCGAACCCGATTCCGGGGTAGGTCCCGGCGTTGATGATCAGGAACAGTATGCGGGTGAGGGTGTAGAGCAGCAGGGCCAGCAGCAGGTTTGACAGCACTGCGATAATGGGCCTGGCCGATGTCTTAAAGGATTTCTTCATAAATTACTTTCAGCGCTCCGGAGACTATTTGGATGTCGATGTCCTGCCCCATTTCGGTCGGGTCGCCGTCGAAGTGGGCGGGGCCTTTGGATTCGCGGTGGATCTGGACGTGGGAGCCGCGTATGCAATGTGCCTTGGGATTCTTGTCGATGGTGCCGTTGAGCAGGCGGAAGACCAGGTCGGGAAGGTCCCAGGGCTGGACCTTGTCGATGACGGTGACGTCGAAGCGGCCGTCGCGTATCGAGGCGTGGGGGGTGATGTAGCCCTTGTTGCCCCATTGGTTGGCGTTGCCGACGGTGATCAGGGTCGCCTCGCGGGTGAAGGTCTCGCCGTCGACGGTGACGGTGTAGGTCTCGGGCTTGAAACTCGTCAGGGTCTCGAGGAGTTTGGCGATGTAGGTCGGAAGCCCGCGGGTGGAGGCGGAGGCGAACTTGTCGCTCACGACGGCGTCCAGCCCGACTCCGGTGGTGCAGAAGAATTCGTGGCCGTTGACCTTGCCGTAGTCCATGCTGCTGACGGCAGTGCGGTTGATGGTCTCGATCGCTTTGCGTGGGATGCGGCTGATGCCGAGGTCCAGGGCCAGCCCGTCGCCGCTTCCGCAGGGGATGATGGCAAGGATCTTTCCGCTGCCGATCAGGCCGCGGGCGACCTCGTTGACGGTGCCGTCGCCGCCCACGGCGCAGACGATGTCTGCCGACGATTCCTTCGCCAGGGCCGTCGCGTGGCCGGCGTATTCGGTGAGGACGGTCTCGTACTCGAACTTCTCCTTGTCCAGATACTTGTCAATCTGGGCCAGGATCCTGTCCTTGGACTTGCCTCCCGAGATGGGATTCGCGATGAAGAGAATCTTTGTCATAAACCGGGCAAAGATACAAAAAATATGCCCTTAATCAAACAGTTACGGGCTGAATGAATATTTGAACTCCCCGGGGGAGTCGACCGTAAGCGAGGCGTTCAGCAGGCAGTTGCGCCCCAGCGGCGGCAGGTTGCCTTCCAGGATGAAGTCTTCTCCCCCTATCCCGCATTCGAGCGCGATCGAGGTGCGCGTCACTCCGAGCAGGTTTTCGGGCGTGTCGTTGGGGTAGCAATAGAGCATAGTTCCCGGGTATTGGGTGTACACGCCTACGTCGCAGGGCAGGGGCTTCGCGGTCCCTCTTTCTATGGTTTCCGAAGGTCTGAACTCCTCGGTCCGGAGAATTTTAGCCGAAGGGTTGAGGTCTTGGAGGAAAACCTGCGGGTCCACGAGCCGTACATAGCCGGAGATTGAGTTGGAGACTTCGGATAGACATACAGCCGACATCAGCGGCTCGAGGACCATTTCGCAGGCGCCTGGGGCCTTCGTGGAGGCTCGGGCTCCCATTATGGGGCATTCGGGGTCGTCATCCTCGAATTGGAATTCAAGCAGGTCGGCGGTCTCGCGCCGGTAGAGCGCCGTAAGGTTGAGGCTGCGGGGCGAATTGGCTATCGCGATAACTTCGTAGACTCCTTCGGGCAGTCTCATCCTCGCGCCGCCGCCGGATGTCCTTGCGTGCGCGGCGAGCGTGCCCGCGTCGTCATTGTTGTAGACCAGGCAGTCCAGGCTCCTTATCGGGGCGCAGTCCAGGAATGCGCAGCTGTCGCGCACACAGATCTCGAGCAGAACCGAGTCCGCCGCTCCGGCAGCCGCGCCGGTGGGGGAGTCCGTCCCGGAGTCCGTCCGGTCGCAGCTGGCGGCGGTCATCGCGGAGACAGAAGAGAGCAAGCAAAACAATAACACACTTGTGCGCCGATGGTGGGGCCAGTGTACCCGACGGCGACTGCCGTACACACCCGAGAATGGCTTGTTCCGCGATTCCTTTGTCATTTGAAGAAATTAGTTATCAGCGGCAAAACTAAGTTCGGGAACAGCCAATTCCAACGATTTTAGAAAAAGTGATGTAGGGTTTTTTTAAATCATAAAGAAATTTACGAATCTTAAAGGATTTCGCATAAAAATAAAGCCCTCCCGACTGGGGAGGGCTTTATTTTTATGCTCCAAAGTTGTCGTACAGGATATTTTCCGGTGCGACTCCCAGGGAGTCGAGAAGCTTGTTGACCGAAGCGACCATCATCGGAGGACCGCACATGAAGTACTTGATGTCCTCGGGCGCCTCGTGGTCCTTGAGGTAGGTCTCGTACATCACGTTGTGCACGAAGCCTGCGGTGTAGGCCACGCCTGCGGCGTCGGCCGCGGGATCGGGACGGTCCAGGGCAAGGTGGAACTTGAAGTTCGGGAACTCCTTCTCGATCTCGGCGAAGTCCTCGAGGTAGAAGGCCTCGACCAGGGCGCGCGCGCCGTAGAAGTAGTGGACCTTGCGGCCGGTCTTGAGGGTCTTGAAGAGCTGCATTATGTGGCTGCGCAGAGGTGCCATGCCGGCGCCGCCGCCCACAAAGATGTACTCGATGTCGTCGGGGTCGTTCTTCGGCAGCAGGAACTCGCCGTAGGGACCGCTGATCATCACCTTGTCGCCGGGTTTGCAGTTGAAGACGTAGGACGAGGCGATACCCGGATTGACGGGCAGGCACTTGAACACGCCCTTCGGCTGGCTGCGGTCGAACGGAGGGGTGGCGATGCGCACGTTGAGCTTGATGATGCCCTTCTCGCCGGGATAGGAGGCCATCGAGTAGGCGCGGATGGTGTCTTCGGGGTTGCTGGAGTGCAGGTCGAAGAAACCGTACTTCTCCCAGTCGGCCTTGTAGACGGGATCGACGTCGATGGTCTTGAAATCGATCTCGTACTTGGGGATGTCGATCTGGATGTACTGTCCGCTCTTGAATTCGATGTTCTCGCCCTCGGGGAGCTTGACGGTGAATTCCTTGATGAAGGTGGCGACGTTGTCGTTGCTGATGACTTCGCACTCGAGCTTCTTGATGCTCAGCGCGCTCTCGTCCATCTGGACCTTGATGTTGTCCTTGACCTTGACCTGGCAGCCCAGGCGCCAGCCTTCCTTGATCTGCTTGCGGTTGAAGAATCCGACCTCGGTGGGCAGGATCTCGCCGCCGCCTTCGACCACCTGGATCTTGCACTGGCCGCAGTTGGCCTTGCCGCCGCAGGCGGAGGGGAGGAAGATCTTTTCGCCGGCCAGGGTGCTCATCAGCGAGCCGCCGGGAGTGACGTCAAGCACTTTCTTGCCGTCGTTGATGTCTATCTTCACGGTGCCCTTGGGGGTGATCTTCGCCTTGACGAAGAGCAGCAGGGCTACGAGGAGCAGCGTCACTATGACGATCACCGCAATTGCTGAAATAATGGTATTTGTCATATTCCGGTCCTCCTAAAGTGAAATTCCCATAAAGATCATGAACGCCATGCCCATCAGGCCGACGGTGATGAAGGTGATGCCGATCCCCTTGAGCCCTGCGGGCACGTTGGAGTAGCTCATCTTCTCGCGGATGGCGGCGAGGGCGACGATGGCGAGGTACCAGCCGATGCCGGAACCGAGCGCATACACGGCCGATTCACCGACATTAGCGAAATCCCTCTGCTGCATGAAGAGCGAGCCGCCGAGGATCGCGCAGTTCACCGCGATCAGGGGCAGGTAGATGCCGAGCGAGGAGTACAGGCTCGGGAGGAACTTCTCCACGATCATCTCGACCAGCTGCGTGAACGCGGCGATGACGGCGATGAAGATGATGAAGCTCAGGAAGCTCAGGTCGACGTCCGCGAACCCTTCGCCGAGCCAGCTCAGGGCACCGGGCTTGAGCACGTAGGTGTCGAGCAGGTAGTTCAGGGGCAGGGTGCACAGGAGCACGAAGATGACGGCGAGGCCCAGGCCGTTGGCCGTCTTGACGTTTTTGGATACCGCCAGGTATGAACACATACCGAGGAAGTATGCAAAAATCATATTGTCAACGAAGATTGACTTTACGAATAAGCTGATATATTCCATAACCGATAATGTGTTTTATTTCTCCTGGAGGTCCTTGTCGATCGAGCGGTGCACCCAGATTATGCATCCCAGCAGGATGAGGGCGAACGGAGGCAGGATGACGAGTCCGTTGTTGACGTAGCCGGCGGCGTAGAAGGCGTCGGGGATGATCTGCAGTCCGAACAGGGTGCCGGAGCCGAGCAGTTCGCGGAAGAAGGCGACGATCACCAGGATGGCGCCGTAGCCCAGGCCGCTCGCGAGTCCGTCAACCAGTGAAGGGAAGGGCTTGTTGCCGAGGGCGTAGGCCTCGATGCGGCCCATCACGATGCAGTTGGTGATGATCAGGCCGATATACACGCTGAGCTGCTTGTCGATTGCGTAGGTGGCTTCGAACGCCTTGAGGAACTGGTCCACGAGGATGACCATCAGGGCCACGACCACGAGCTGCACGATGATGCGTACGCGGTTGGGGATGGTGTTGCGGATCAGGGAGCAGATAAGGCTCGAGATGCCGGTGACGATGGTCACTGAGAGAGCCATCACGAGGGCTCCCTTGAGCTCGACGGTGACTGCCAGGGACGAACAGATGCCGAGCACCAGGACGGTGATCGGGTTGCCCTTGAGCAGGGGAGTGAGCATTGTGTCTTTCATTTTACCCATATCTATTCCTCCTATTCGTTAGCGCCTGCGAGCACAGGCTTGTAAGCTTCGAGCCATTTGGCGACAGCCTCGCCCAGGCCCTTGGAAGTCATCGTGGCGCCGGTGATGGCGTCGACGGCGTTCTCCTTGCCCTCGGGGGCTCCGCCCTTGACGATGGCGAAGGGGGCCTCGGACTCGCTGTAGATGACTTTCTTGCCGGAGAACTGGGCGCGGAAGGAGGGGTCGTCCTTGATCTTGCCGCCCAGGCCGGGAGTTTCGCTTTCGTGGTCAAAATAGGCGCCTGCGATGGTCTGGAGGTCAGCCTCGAGGGCGATGTAGCCCCAGATGGCGCCCCACAGGCCGGCTCCGTAGACGGGGATGACCGAGATGCCGTTCTTGAACCTGTAGACGGGCAGGTCGCTCAGGACCTCGCCTGCCTTTACCTTGTAGTTGAGAGCCTTGAGTTCGGCTGTCGAGCACAGGGCCGTCTCGCCTTCGACGTTCTCCTCGAAGAACTTGATGGTCTCGGCGTTGCCGATCTCCTGCCAGTGATCTTTTTCGCCGAACTGGGCGGCGGTGAGGATCTGGCTGATGGTCTCGGCCTTTTCGTTGGCGGCCTGCATCGGTCCGAGTTTCTGGGACACGAATGCGAGCACGGCCGCGACAATCACGACCACTATCGTGGTGTAGATGACTGTATAGACGTTACTGTTTGTATTCATACTATGCAACGTTTTTCTTGGCCTTACGAGAGATGTGGACGCTGGTGACGCAGTGGTCGATCAGCGGTGCGAAGGTGTTGCCCAGCAGGATTGCGAGCATCATTCCCTCGGCGTAGCCGGGGTTGAACAGGCGGACGGTGATGCACAGGGCGCCGACCAGGAAGCCGTAGATCCACTTGCCGCACTCGGTCTGGGCCGAGGTGACGGGGTCGGTTGCCATGAAGACGGTGCCGAAGGCGAAGCCGCCGAGGATCAGCTGCTCGAGAGCGGGGACCGACTCGGGAACGGCGAGGTTGCCGAGGAAGCCCACGAACAGGGCGCCGGCGACGCTGCTGAGCATTATCTTCCAGCTGGCGACTCCGGTCCAGAGGAGCAGGATGGCGCCGAGCAGGATGCACAGGGTCGAGGTCTCGCCGACCGATCCGGGGATGGTGCCGAGGAACTCGCTCCAGATGCTCGTGCTGTACTGGGCCGCGCCGTCGAGGGCGAGGGGAGTGGCGCCGGTGAAGCCGTCGACGACGGTCTCGGAGGCTCCCACGTGGATCCAGGTGCTTGAGCCGGACATGCTGTTGGGGTAGCTGAAGAAGAGGAACGCGCGGGTCAGCAGGGCGGGGTTCCAGATGTTCATTCCGGTGCCTCCGAAGACTTCCTTGCCGAAGATGGTCGCGAACGCGACGGCGACGGCGAGCATCCACAGGGGAGTGTCGACGGGAACGATCAGGGGAATCAGGAAACCGGTCATCAGGAAGCCTTCGTTGACTTCCTCGCCGCGGATCTGGGCGGTGCCGAATTCAATTATGAGTCCTACCAGGTAGGAGACCACGTACAGGGGAAGCACGCGCAGGAATCCGTACCAGAAGTTTCCGAAGATCAGGCTCCAGAAGCCTTCTGCGGGGGTCCCGACTGCGAGAGAGTGCTGGTAGCCGACGTTCCACATTCCGAACAGGGCTGCGGGGATGGCGGCGATCAGGGCGATGATGACGATGCGCTTGAGGTCGACGGCGTCACGCACGTGGGAGCCCTTGCGGGTCACCGTGGCGGGGACGGCGAGGAAAGTGTCGAAGGCGTCGGCCGTGGAGTGGAGCCAGTGGAGCTTGCCACCTTTTTCGAATATCTTGTTCATACGTCAGGCCATTTCTTTAAGCATCAGGTCAATGCCCTTTGCGATTATATCCTGGATGTCGTTCTTGCTCGGGTCGACGAACTCGCAGGTGGCGAGGTCTTCGGGCAGGACTTCGTAGATGCCGAACTTCTCCATCTTCTCGATGTCGCCGGCAAGGCAGGCCTTGGTCAGATAGAGGGGATAGAGGTCCATAGGCAGCACCTTGGCGTAGTAGGCGTCGTTCATCAGGAACGCGCGGGGGCCGCCGTGCAGGTTGGTGTCGATGTCGTACTTGCGCCAGGGCATCAGCCAGCTGAAGTAGCAGCGGTCGGTGCTGAACTGCTTGTAGCGGATCGGGCGGATCCAGCCGAAGAGTTCGCGCTCGGTGCCTTCGCGCAGCAGGGTGATCTGGTTGTCGAAGAATCCGAGGTATCCGTCCTCGGTCTCGTTGCTGCCGGTCAGGGCGTTGCCGGAGATGAAGCGGACCTCTGAAGGGTCGGTGCCGTAGAAGGGCTTGACGGCCTTCATCGGCATTCCGGGCACGGTCTCGACGTAGGCGGTCTCGATGGCCATGGTGCCGGTGATCGCGACCTTGCGGCGCACGTTGTAGCGGCCGGTGGTCAGGAGCTTGCCGATGGCGGCGAGTCCTGCGGGCGAGACGGTCCAGACGGTCTCTTCCTTGCGGATGGGGCAGACGTGGCTGATCTGCACGCCGACGTTGCCGGCGGGGTGCTTGCCCTTGAAGCTGTGGAACTCCACGCCCTGCAGGCGGGTGAAGACGCTGCTCTTCAGGGAAGCGTCGAGCCCGACGTGCACGGGAGCGATCTTGGCGAGCGCGCTGACGCCTGCCTGGATGGCTCCGATCTCGGGGCCGAAGCAGAATTCGGCGTCGGCGGCCAGAGGGGCGGAGTCGAAGGTCGAGACGAACACAGCCTTAGGCTGGACTTCAGGATCGGCGATGATGCCGTAGGGGCGCTGGACGATGAAGGGCCAGAGACCGCTCTCAAGGAGGGCCGCCTTGACCTGCTCCGCATCCATAGAAGCGACAGCGCGCTTGCCGAAATCGACGCTCTGCTGTTCCACGTCGGACTCGACGAGGACTGCGAGGAGCTTGCGCTTGTCACCTCTTACAATCTCCTTCACCGTGCCCGAGACGGGCGAGGTGACGAGAATCGCGGTGTTTTTCTTGTCGGCGAGGACGGGGGATCCGCACAGCACGCGGTCGCCCTCCTTCACCAGAAGCCTCGGCAGAAGCCCCTTGAAGTCCGAAGGACGGATCGCGACGGTGTCCGGAATGATCGTCTTGCTGACTCGAAGGTCTGCCGCTCCCTTCAGGGGGACGTTCAGGCCTTTTTTCAAAACGATAGTCTGTGACATTTAATATAACGTTATATGATTTGCATTAAAAGCGCTGCGAAGTTAACCATTTTTTTGCTAATTTCGCGTCATTATGGAAAACAAAGTGAAGGCTATTCTGGAAGGATTGAACGAGGAGCAGTCAAAAGCCGTTCAATGTGTCGAGGGTCCCGTGCTGATTGTGGCTGGTGCAGGGTCGGGCAAGACGAGGGTGCTTACCAGCCGTGTTGCGTATATTCTTGCGGGGGGGACCGATCCGGCGCGGATCCTTGCCCTCACGTTCACCAAGAAGGCGGCGGGCGAAATGAAGGAGCGCATCGCGATGATGGTGGGCCCGGCAAGGGCGCGCAGGGTCGTGATGGGCACGTTCCACGCCGTGTTCGTGCGCTTCCTTCGCGAGTACGCCGGCTTCCTGGGCTATCCCGACCGGTTCACCATCTACGACCAGAGCGACTCAACCTCGGCCGTCAAGGCCTGCATCAAGGAACTCGGCCTGGACGACAAGGTCTACAAGCCGCGCGACGTGCTGGGCCGCATCTCGATGGCCAAGAACAACCTGGTTACGGTCGCATCCTACAAGACCAACCAGCAGCTGCTGACCGCCGACGCGCACGCCAAGAAGCCGCGCATCGTGGACATCTACGAACTGTACCAGCAGAAGCTGAGGCAGGCGGGCGTGATGGACTTCGACGACATCCTGCTCAACATGAACGTCCTGCTTCGCGACAACCGCGACGCCCTCGCCGCCATCTCGGACCGCTTCTCCTACATAATGGTGGACGAGTACCAGGACACCAAC
>R15__coassemble_1358_pt1 | contig 12517 bp, 10 predicted proteins | sample R15__metabat2_high_PE_004 | metagenome-assembled genome bin R15
ACGGCGAAGATGCCGAACTGGGCGGCCGCGCCGAAGATGGCGAGCTTGAGGTTGCGCAGCATCGGGCCGAAGTCGGTCAGCGCGCCCACTCCCATGAAGATGATGGGCGGCAGCAGGCCGCTCTTGATGAGCGCGTAATACAGGTAGGACATTATGCCGAACTCGTGGGCGATGTCGTGCAGCGGCATCTCCCAAATCGAGCGCAGGGTGCCGTCGGCGAGGGTCACCATTCCGGCGGCGTCCGCCTGCACGACGCCCATCTCGCCGCCCGGAAAGTTGGCGATCAGCACGCCGAAGGCGATGGGCACGAGTAGCAGGGGCTCGTATTTCTTGACAATGCCCAGGTACAGCAGCACGAAGGCCAGCAGGTACATTATCAAGTACGCGGGATTGGCCACGATGTCGCTTATGGCCGTCATCTCGTAGACTCCGCGCAGGATGTCAGAAATTCCTTCCATAGGCTATTTCGCTATTCTCATTATGACGTCATCCTCCTCGACGGCGCTGCCGTTGGAGGCGAGGATCTCGACGATGACTCCGTCGGCGTCGGCGCAGACGGCGTTCTGGACCTTCATCGCCTCGATGTAGCAGAGCAGGTCGCCGCGCTTCACGGCGTCGCCGGGCTTCTTGGCGACCTCCTGGGGATCCTTGGTGAGGAAGAATTTGCCCGAAAGGGGGGCGGTCAGGTCTTCCGCGTTGCCCTTGGGGGCCGCTGCAGGAGCCTCGGCGGAAGCCTTGGGGGCGGCGTCGCCGTAAGCGACGTCAAGCTTGTAGCTGACTCCGTTCAGGTTGACGGTTATCACCTCGGGCATCGCGGCGGGAGCGGATTTCGCGGCCTTGCGCTTTGCGAGGTCGGCCTCGAAATCGGCCTTCGCCTTGCCCGACTTGTAAGTCTCGTACTGAGCGGGGTGCATCGCATATTCGAAGAGTTCCTCGTCGTCCTCGCCCAGAGGCCAGCCGTTCTGCTGCATCTTGGCGCGGAAATCGTTCAGGCAGTCGGGATAGTTGGCCTGGGGGTCGCCGGTCTGGAATTCCAAGCCCTTGGAGGCGGCGAGCGCCTTGAGTTCGGGGTCGACCTCGCCGGGCAGACGGCCCGCCTTGCCCAGGATCATGTCCCAGATGGCGTCGCCCATATTGTTCCAGCGGCCGCGGCCCTTCTCCATCTCCATCACGTTCATCAGCGCTATGTTCTTGACATACTGGCTGAAAGGAGTCACCAGCGGAGGGTAGCCCACGCGCGGCCACACGTACGCGACCTCGTCGAAGAGCTTGACCAGGATCTCGTCGGTGGTCATCTCACTCTGCCCGTTCTTCGCCTTCCATTTGTTGAGCGAAGCGAGGTTGTCCTCGAGGTCGGTCATCAGCGAACCCATCATTCCGCCGGGCAGGCCGGGCTTTACGAGCAGCGAGTTGTCAAGACGGTTGAGTTCGGGACAGTAGTATCCGAGGAAGTCGTCCAGCATCTCCTGGATCAGGGTCCTGGCCTTCATATAGGCCTCCATATTGATGTCCTTGACCTTGAATCCGGCGTCCTTCAGCATTTCCTGAACTGCGATGACGTCGGCGTGGCCGGTGCCCCAGGAGAGGGGCGACATCGCGACGTCCACCCAGTCGCAGCCGTTCTGGCAGACCTCCAGGATCGAGGCCATGCTGAATCCGGGGCCGGAGTGGGAATGGTACTGGACGGGGATGTCGGGGGCTATCTCCTTGATTCCCTTGACGATGAGTCCGAGCGACACGGGACGGCCGACGCCGGCCATGTCCTTGAGGCAGATCTCGTCCGCGCCGGCCTCGATCAGCTGCTTGGCGAGGTCGATGTAGTACTCGACGGTGTGGACCGGGGAATAAGTGATGCACAGCGAGGCCTGGGCGATCATTCCGGCGGCCTTTGAGTAATGGATCGAGGGAATGATGTTGCGGGTGTCGTTCAGGCCGCAGAAGATGCGGGTGATGTCGGTGCCCTGGGCCTTCTTGACCTTGTAGAAGAGTTCCCGCAGGTCCTTGGCGCAGGGGCTCATCCTGAGGCCGTTCAGGCCGCGGTCCAGCATATGGGTCTGGATGCCCGCCTCGCGGAAGGGCTTCGTCCATTCGCGCACAGCCGCGTTGGGGTTCTCGCCGTACAGCAGGTTGACCTGCTCGAAGCCGCCGCCGTTGGTTTCAACGCGGTCGAAACAGCCCATCTGCACTATCACAGGGGCGATTTTTGTCAACTGGTCCACGCGGGGCTGGTACTTGCCCGCGCTCTGCCACATATCTCTGAAAACGAGACTGAGTTTCACCTCTTTCATATCAGTTCAATTTTGTAATCTTCACAATCTGTCCGCGGCCGCCTGTAAGCTGCGCGACCGCCTCCTGCAGGACCGCCTTGACGGTCGGGTCCTCCCCTTGCGCGGAAGCCTTCGCAACCGCCTCGGGGGCAATCTTGTTGATGATCCTGATCAGCAGTTCCCCGCCGAATATCACGATGAGCAGGATGACGAAAACCGACACCATGCCCACGCACATAAGCATCACGCCAAGTCCGAAATCACTCATATCGCAAGAAATTCATTTACACATCTGAGGTATGCCGCGACGGGGTCCGGGGCGGCGGTTATGGGACGGCCGACGACGATGAAGTCGGAGCCGATTTCCCGCGCACGGGCGGGAGTGGTGATGCGGCTCTGGTCGTCGGCGGCGGAGTCCGCGAAGCGGATGCCGGGGGTGACGGCGAGGAAGCCGGAGCCACAGCGGCGCTTCACGAGCGCGGCTTCGAGCGGCGAACACACGACGCCGTCCAGACCCGCCTCGCGGGCGTTAGCGGCGTAGTGGGCGATGACATCCTCGATAGGAGCGTCGATCAGAAGGTCACTGCGCATCCTCTCCTCGCTGGTCGAGGTGAGCTGGGTCACCGCGAGCAGCAGCGGGCGGGTGCCGTCGGGTCTGGTGAGGCCCTCGGCCGCGGCCTTCATCATCTCGATGGTGCCGGCGGCGTGCACGTTGGTCATGTCGACGTCCAGCGCGGAAAGCACCTTCATCGTCTTGCGCACGGTGTTGGGGATGTCGTGGAGCTTGAGGTCGAGGAAAATGCGGTGGCCGCGGCGCTTGATCTCGCGCACGATTTCAGGACCGGCGGAGTAGTAAAGTTCCATCCCTATCTTGACGAAGGGCTTGCGCGGACAGTCCTTGAAGCGGTCCAGGAAGGCGAGCGCCTCGGCGGCCGAGCCGAAGTCGCAGGCAATTATCACGTCTTTCATACGGTTGCTATGATTTCATTTATGTCTTCTATCCCGAGTTTCTGCATCAGAGGCGGGAGTTCTTGGGTTATCTGTTTACACACCAGAGGGTTGCGGAGATTCTCGGCACCCACCTGCACGGCCGTGGCGCCGGCCATCATCATCTCTAGCACGTCGGAGGCGCAGGTCACTCCCCCGCATCCCATTACGGGCACGGAGCAGGCGTGCGCGACCTGGTTGACCATCCTCAGGGCCAGCGGGAACACGGCCCCGCCGCTCAGGCCGCCGTAGCGGTTGGCGAGTATCGGGCGGCGCGTCTTTATGTCGATGCGCATCCCCAGCACGGTGTTGATGAGCGTCAGTCCGTCGGCTCCCGCATCCTCGCAGGCGCGGGCGATCGCCACGACGTCGGTGACGTTGGGGCTGAGCTTGACGAAGACGGGCTTGGAGAGGCAGACTGCCTTGACCTCGCGGGTCACTTCAGCCGCCGCCTCGGGGCTTGTGCCGAACGCCAGGCCGCCGCCGTGCACGTTGGGGCAGGATATGTTGACTTCGATGATGTCGGTTTCGGGCGCGGCGGCGGCCTTGGAGCAGCACTGCACGTATTCGTCGATGCTGAAGCCGCTTATGTTGGCGATTATGGCGCCGCCGTAGATTTTCCGCAGGGCGGGGAGTTTCTGATTCACCAGGGCGTCGATGCCGGGATTCTGGAGGCCCACCGAATTGAGCATTCCGCCGGGGGTCTCGGCTATCCGCGGGCAGGGGTTGCCGAAGCGGGGCTCGAGGGTCGTGCCCTTCAGCGAAATGCCTCCCAGCACGTTCAAATCGTACGTTTCGGCCATCTCAAGGCCGAAGCCGAAGGTGCCGCTGGCAGGGACTATCGGGTTCGCCAGGCGCACGCCGCAGAGATCGACTTGGGTCTTTACCATATTATTTCCTCCTTTTTGAATACGGGGCCGTCGGCGCACACGCGCCTGGGGCCTTTGCCGGTCTGGCAGGTGCAGCCGTAGCAGATGCCGCAACCGCAGCCCATCCGCTCCTCGAGCGAAGCCTCGCCGGGGCCTTCGAGCAGGTCGCAGACCGCCTTCATCATCACTTTCGGGCCGCAGGTGTAGAAATAGTCGTATTCGGGTTGGATGGCCTTTATGGCGTCGGTCACCAGGCCCTTGAGGCCCGCGCCGCCGTCCATCGTGACGATGACGGGGTCGACGCCCATCGCTTTGTACTCCCCGGCGAGCACCACGTCCGCGGCGGTATTGAAGCCGAGGATCAGGGTGACCTGCTTGCCGCCGGCCTTAAGCTCTTTCACCAGCGAAAAGGCGGGCGAGGCGCCCAGCCCTCCGCAGACCACGAGCGCTTTTTCCCGGCAGGCCGCGGCGTCGAATCCGTTGCCCAGGCCCGTCAGGACATCCAGGGTCGCCCCGGGCTCGAGCTCGGACATCGCGTCCGTGCCGTTCCCGACCACTTTATATAATACGGAAAAGCCGTTCTCGTCCCACTCGGTCGCCGCCAGCGGGCGCCGCAGGAAATATCCCGGAATCGCAAAATCCGCAAACTGCCCTCCGCGGACGAAGCCGCAGGGCTCGTTTACGGACGAGAGCCGCATCCGGAAAATCCCGGGTGCGACCCTCTCGTTTATCACTACCTTGTAACCGTTCTGTTTCATAAAGGCTCCGAATTCGCCAAATTCCTACAAATTTAACAAAATCCGGCTCCTTTGCAAAATAAAAATCACATCACGATTCACCGGCAAGCCGTGATGCGGAAACCGATAAAAATTTTCGACTACCGACCGCACTGGAGGGGTCGGTAGTCGAAAAAATCGAAATTTCGAGCGCTAAAGGCTGGCGGTCAGGCTATACGAACCTGCCTCGTACTCCTGAGGCTCGCCGCCGGGCAGGGTGACGGTGGCGGTGGAGCCCTCGGGGATGGTGAAGTTCCAGGTCCAAGAGTCGCCCTCGTACTTCCACGAGCTCTTGACCAGGCCCGCGGCGGACTGATAAGAAGCGTCGACGCTGCCGAGCCTGCGGTCGGGCACGGGGCTCATGATGATGTGCTTGAAGCCGGGGCAGGCGGGGTCGGCGGCGATGCCGGCGGCGGTCTTCCATATCCACGCGCAGACGCAACCGTATGCGTAGTGGTTGAAGCTGTTCATGCCCTTGGGACCCATGCCGGTCTCGATCTTGTAGCTGTCCCAACGCTCCCAGATGGTGGTGGCGCCGTTGTCGATGGAGTACAGCCAGCTGGGGTTCTTGCGCTGGAAAAGAAGGTCATACGCAATGTCGGACATATCGTTGGCAGTCAGCACGTCCATGAGGATCGAAGTGCCGAGGAATCCGGTCTGCAGGCAGCCGTCGTGGTCGGCGAAGTTCTGGCGCAGGCGGGCCTTCATCGCTTCCTTCGCCTCGCCCTCGACGAGTCCGCAGTGCAGCGCGAACAAGGCGGGGGTCTGCATGGTGTTGAGGATGTCGGTCTTGAAAAGGCCGTCAGGGGTCAGGAAATTGGCCTTGGCGTATTCGACCGCACGGGCGTGGATGGCCTCGTACTTGGCGGCGTCGCGGCCGGTGGCGGCGGCCATGTCGCGCATCATGCCGGCGTCGATGATCCAGTAGCAGGCGCACAGGTAGTTCCAGTAAGAGAGCGACTCAGGCATCAGAGCGCCGGCGTTCCAAGCCCTTCCGCTGCAGCTCTCGAGCGGCTCATAGCTCAGCCAGTCGGCCCACTGGTAATTGCCGTTCTCGGCCAGGTGGGAGTTGTGGTCGTAGCAGGTGGCGGTGATATGGTCCAGATAGAATTCCATCGACTCCCAGCTCTCGTCGACGATCGAATCGTCGCCGAACTGCTTCCAGACGGTCCATGGCACGATGACGCCGGCGTCAGACCAGCCCAGGCGGTTGATGTCGACCCTGCGGGAACCATATTGCGCGTGGGGTGCCACTCCGGGGAATCCGCCCTCGACGTCCTGGCAGTCGCGCAGGTCCTGCAGCCATTTGTGGAAGAAGCGGTCGGTGTTGGCGAAGAAGGTGCCGGTCTCGGAGAAGACCTGCGTGTCGGCGGTCCAGCCCAGGCGCTCGTCGCGCTGCGGGCAGTCGGTCGGCACCGACAGATAGTTGGATCTCTGGCCCCATATCGTGTTGGAAATGAGCTTGTTGATCAGCTCGTTGCCGGTCACGAGGGTACCGGTTTCGATATCAGCCGCGATGGAAGTGACGGGGATGGTAGAGATCTTTCGGATCCGGACGTCGGCATCGGCGGTGATGGAGGCGAAGCGGTAGCCGAAGAAGGTGAAGCGGGGGTGGTAGCACTCCCAGTCCTTGCCTGCGAAGGTATAGTTGAGCACCATGCAGGTTGTCCAGACGCGCAGGTTGGTGCGGTGCACGGAGCCCTCGGGGCCGTCCATTCCGCGCGACAGCGCGCCGTTTCCGTCGTTGAGCAGTTCACCCGGCAGGAAGGTCAGCACCGTTCCTTCGGCGGCCTTGAATTCGAATTCGGGCACGCCGGCGCAGTTCTGGCCGAAGTCAAGCACGAGAGTCTCGCCGGGATGCAGGTCGTAGACATCGCCCCCGGCATATGCGCGGACAACGTCGACCTTGCCGAAGCACTCCCCTTCCACCGCGCCGCTCGCGCCCTCGTAGACGTAAGCCTCGACGGGCTGGAGGGTGAGGTCGCGGCGCAGATACACCTCGGCGCCGTTGTCGGGCAGGATCACGCCCTGGAATTCCTCGTTGAGCTCGGCGGCGGCGAAGCTGTCTGCGACCTCGTAGCCGGGCAGGTTGCGGGCGTCATAGTTCTCGCCGTCAAAGATGGCTCCGTGGGTGACGGGCCCTGCGACTCCTGCCTTCCAGGACTCGGTGTCGGTGCCGACGAGTTCGACGGTGCCGTCGGCGTAGGTCAGTTCGAGCACCGCGCGGAACGCGGGCTTCTTGCCGTTCATCCCCTCGTGGCCTGCGGGAGTGATGATGCCGTCGGCCCACCAGCCGGGAGTGATTTCAGCGCTGAAGCGGTTGACGGCGCCAGGGGCGGTGTCGAGCAGCGAAGTGACGTCATAGGTGAAGGCCCTGCGGGTCTTTTCGTAGCTGGTGAATCCGGGCTTGAGGAACTCGATTCCGACGGGGGCCCCGTCCACATATATCTCGTAAATGCCGAGCGCGGTGGTCATCCACTTTGCGGAAGTGACCTTGCCGCCGTTCTCCTTGTCCAGCACGAACCAGCTGGCGCCGTCCGCGGCCCTGGTGAGCGAGTTGATGGGACCGGTCACGACGGGAGCGTCCACGGCCGAGATCCAGCAGGAGGACTCCCAATATTCGGAAGGAAGGGAGTCACAGAGCAGGTCGGCGCGCTCCTGCACGCCGCAGCAGCCGGCAAAAGCCGCCGCAAGAAGGAAGGTAAAGTACTTTTTCATTATGCGTGGTTATTGTTTTCAATGCACTTCGGCGGGACCCATCGTGAAGACAAGCGTACCTCCTGACACAATTTCTTCGAAAGTTACGAAATTTCTGTCAAGTTCCCGCCCGTTCAGCACGACTTTCTGCGGAACGCAGTTTTCCGTCGAGTTGTTTTCGGCGACCACGGTGAATTTCCTCCCTTCGGGGAGGTTGATGCTGATCTCGTCAAAGAGGGGGCCGCCGAGCCAGTACCTGTCGCAGCCGGGTTCCACCCGCGGTCGACGCGGCGCCACAGAAGGTACATCAGCACGCCCCAGGCGAGGAAGAGCAGCACGTACACCCAGTACGGCAGCGAGGCCTGGAAGGCGTCCCAGGCGGTGTATCTGTCGAATTCGGGGATATCGGCGTAGTAGTATGACCCCGCGCCGAAGTCCAGGCCTTCCTGGAGTCCGGCGCCGCGGGCCATTATCACTATTGCCGTGATTGCAACCCCCGCTCCGAATACGGCGGAGGCGATTTTCCACGCTTTCATCAGTCAAGCACGGGGACGGGGAAGATCACGCCGCTGAGCAGCAGCCATACGGCAAAGAGCGTCAGGGCGATGTTGAAGGTCTGGCCGACGACATACAGCCACAGGACCTTGCCGCCGTGCATCTGCTTTATGATTTCCTTGAAATTGGTGTCCAGGCCGATGCTCACGAACGCGAGCACGAACGCCCAGTTCTTGTACTGGTCCAACACCTTGTTGATTGCGCTCACGCTGTCGCTCCCGCACAGGGGCTGGATGACGAACGAGGCGAGGAGCGAAGCGGCGAAGAAGCCGATGATGAACTTGGGGAAGCGGGTCCAGATCTCGCCCGCGCCCACCTTGCGGCCCGCGCTCCTGTCGACCTTGGTGGCGAAGAAAAGGGCCACGAAGAAGGCTATGAATCCTATCAGGATGTTCTGGATGCTCTTGACCAGCACCGCCGCGGTCTGGGCCTCTTCGCCCAGGGCCGTGCCCGCCACCACGACCGCTCCGGTCGAGTCCACGGTGCCGCCGATGAGCGCGCCGCCCATCAGCTGGTTCATCCCGCAGGCCTTGATGATCATGGGCTCGAAGACCATCATCAGCACGGTGAAGATTATCGAGATCGAAACGGCCATCGTGAGGTCGGTCTTCTTGCAGCCCGAAGCGGCGCCGGTGGCGATCGCGGCGGAGGTACCGCAGACGGAAGTGGCGGCCGACAGGGTGATCACCAGCGGCTTGTTGTCGATCTTGAGCACCTTGGTGCCGAACCACCACATGAAGATTATCACTATCGGGGTCACCACCCAGGCGATGCCCAGGCCGTACAGGCCGAACTTGGCGATGTTGCTGAAAAGCACCGAGAAGCCCATGATCACAAGGCCGGTCTTGATGTAGAATTCAGTCTTGACGGCGGGCTTGAGCCAGTTCGGTACGCCCACGGTATTGGACACCAGAAGTCCCACTATAAGGGCCCAGAAGGCCCATTCCAGGTAGCGGTTGAGAGTGAATTCGGCGCTGATGAAGCGCACGAACACGGCCAGCACGAACAGGCCGACGAATGCGGGGAAATACTTCTTGAGCGATATGCCCAGAAGTTTGGCGCCTCCGCAGAAGATTACGGCCAGAACGGCGAAGGTCAGGGCCAGTTTGCCCCAGCCAATCGTTGGAGGAGTGTCGGTGAAGTTCCAGGTGCCGAATTTCAGCGCGCTGAAATCGAAGGCGCCGGTGAGGACCGAGATGCAGCCCGCGGCGATTATTATGAAGCCCAGCACGACTGCGAGCCAGTCTTCGGATTTGAATGTTTTCATTTTACGATAAAGGTTTTAGAACAGGGCCTTTACGGCCTCGATTATTTCACTTGCGGGGGTGTCGGGATCGAGGATGAGGTCGGGCTCCTTGAACACGTAGCCCTTGCTCATCGCGCCCAGCGTGCCGCCTCCGGTGCAGTTGAGCATTATGCATTCGTCTTTCGCGACCGTGCCGTCCTGGACTGCCTTGGCGAGAGCCGTGACCGCCACGCAGGAAGCCGGCAGCAGCTCGTAGCCCTCGAGGTTGCGGTACTGGATCATCCAGTACATTATGTCGTTGTTGTCGGCGGTGAACACGTCGCCTCCGCTCTGCTGCAGGACGTCGAACAGGCCCCCGGCGATGCCGTAGGGCGGTTTGCGGTTGCTCAGCACCTTGGCGAGGATGATCTCCGCCTGCCTTCTGCCCTGCTCGGGGGCGAGGGCGGCGAGTTCGCGCGAAGCGGCCTTCCAGGAGTCGCGGATCAGGGTGAAAGGCTCGTTCTGGGCCACGTACACGCGCATCCTGTTGGGGCCGAACCTGCCGTCGGCGGCGAGCCTTTCGGCATTCTCCCAAGCCGCGATGGCGCCTGTGCCGGAACCCACGGCCTGGAAATAGGCGTCGGGGATGCGGCCGGCCGCCTCGGCGAAACTCAGGACGGTGGTGCCCATCCCGTCGCGGCGGGCAATGTTCTTGGCGCCCCCTTCGAGGAAGAATCCGGGGTCGGAGGCTATCTTGTCGCCCAGCGCGATGGCGTCGTAGTAGTCGCATCCGTGCGGGACGGCGACCAGCTTGACGCATTTGTGGAGCCTGCGGCGGAACCACAGGTCGTGCAGGCTGTCCTGGGGCACGCAGATCACGACCGGGATGCGGTTGTCCGAGCAGACCTGGGCGAACGCGCGGGCGGTGTTGCCGGCGCTCTGGACCACCAGGGTGCGCTTTTCGCCCTTGGGCAGGCGCGCGAGCACGCTGTAGGCCTCGGTCTCCTTGAACGAGCAGGTCTTGAACTTGGCGCCGATGCGGGGGCACCAGCCGCTGAAGGTTATCCAGAGATTGTCGAGCCCCAGGAACTTTGCGAGCCCCTTGGACTTGTAGGTGACGGGGGCGCAGGAGCCCTTGAGGGTGCGCCGCACGGGCAGCCAGTTCGAATAGCGGTAGATCCCGTCGTGCTCCGGGACAGGGGTGAAGGTCGGGGTTTCGTACAGGGCGCGGACGAGCGAGGGGGCGGGGCTTTCGGGGTCCGAGAGCGTCCAGCCGGCGTCTTCGAAGACGCGTCCGGTCGCCACGTTCACGAGTTTGTAGTCGGTAGGTTTCATTTTATCAGGGCCATGTCGGGCATTTCGTGGTCATATTCGCCGCGCGCGAGCCTCTCCTTTATGTCTTTGAAGGCGGCCAGGGTGCGGTCCACGTCCTCGATGCTGTGGGCGGCGGTGGGGATAATGCGGAAAATCAGCATTCCCGGAGGGATCACGGGATAGGTGACGATCGAGCAGAATATGTGGTAGTTTTCGCGAAGGTCGACGGCGATGTTGGTGGCCTGGTTGATGCCGCAGGCCAGGTGGACGGGCGTCACGCAGGCCTGGGCGGGGCCGATCTCGTAGCCGAGCTCGCGGAATCCGTTCTGCAGGCGGCGGGTGACCGTCCAGAGCTGTTTGCGGAGGGCGTCGCCCTCTTCGCTCCGGATGATCTCCAGGCGCTTCAGGCACCCCTCGACGACGGGCATCGGCAGACTCTTGGCGTACATCTGCGAGCGCATGTTGTAGCGGAGGAAGTTGATGATGTCCTTCGGGCCGGCGATGAAGCCGCCGATGGTGGCCATCGACTTCGCGTACGCGCCAATATATAGGTCAATCTGGTCCATCACCCCGAAATGCTCGGATGTGCCGCGCCCGGTCGGGCCCATCGCGCCGAAGCCGTGGGCGTCGTCGATCAGGATCCTGAAGGAGTACTTTTCCTTCAGGGCCGCGATCTTGTCGAGGATTCCGAGCGCGCCGGTCATTCCGTAGACGCCCTCGGTGATGACGAGGATTCCGCCGCCGGACTCCTCGACGTCGCGGGTGGCGACCTTGAGTTTCTGTTCGCACGAGGCTATGTCGTTGTGTTTGAACTTGTAGACCTTGCCCAGGTGCAGGCGGACGCCGTCGATCAGGCACGCGTGCGCCTCGGCGTCGATGACGACCACGTCCTGCCTTGAGAGGAGCGCGTCGATTGCCGACACTATGCCCTGGTAGCCGAAGTTGAACTCGAAGGCGGCTTCCTTCCGCTCGAAGTCGGCGAGCTCCCGCTCGAGCCTTTCGTGCAGGGCGGTCTGGCCGGTCATCATGCGGCTGCCCATCGGGTAGGCCATGCCCCAGCGGGCGGCCGCCTCGGCGTCTATTTTCCTGACCTCGGGATGGTTGGCCAGGCCGAGGTAGTTGTTGAGGCTCCAGCACAGGACCTCCTGCCCGTTGAACCTCATGTGGGGGCCGAGTTCGCCCTCGAGTTTGGGGAAGGCGAAGTAGCCGTCAGCCTTCTCCCTGTACTGCCCTATCGGGCCTCCGCTGGATTTGCGGATCTTTTCGAAAATGTCTGTCATTTTATTCTTGATGTTAATCCCATTGCTCTGAAAAGGAACTTCGGCAGAGGCCTGGACGGATCGCGCTTTCGCAGGTCGATGTACCAGCCGAGCTTTGCGGCGATCGGGACCTTGAAGGTCTCGACGAACTCGATCAGCGTGCCGTCGGGGTCCTCGATGTAAGTGAAGCGGCCCGAGGCCTCGCCCATGTCGAAGATCTCGCCGTCCGGGCAGCTGTCGACGGTGAACGGGGAGCCCTTGGAGGCGCAGAAGCGCCCGAGCGCGTCCATCCCGGTGACGTCGTAGCAGATCTGGATGAATCCCGGGTCGCCCCAGTAGCGGCCTTCGTATATCTTGTCCGGCTTGCGGTCCAGCGCCTGGACTAGCTCGACGCAGTCGCCGCCGTACAGGCCGCTGAACGCGCTCGAGGCCCTGCCTGAGCACGTCAGGAGCACCCGGCGGTAGCTTTCACCGCCGCCTGGAAGGGCGGCGGCGTTTGCGGCGCCAGGCTGGGCGGCTGCGGCGCTTGCTTCGCCGCCGGGCTGGGCTGCTGCGGCGCTTTCTTCGC
>R15__coassemble_1366_pt1 | contig 12461 bp, 11 predicted proteins | sample R15__metabat2_high_PE_004 | metagenome-assembled genome bin R15
TCCTGGACCGAAGCAAGATGACCAACATCATCAACGTCATCAGCATGGACAGCGGCGAAGGCAAGACCACCCTCTGCACATCCCTGACCGAACACTTCAAGAGGATTGACACCAAGCCCGTCTACATCTCGGCAGGAAAGGACTTCGAGATGGACGACAAATATTATCTGATGGCCTCCTCTATCTACGACTTCGGCATCAACGAGAACAACGCCGAGGCGCTCGCGGAAGCCAATGTCGTCATCCTTGAATATCCTCCTATTTCCACTTCCTCCTTCCCTGTCAAGCTGCTGGATTCCGCCGCTCTGACGATTCTTGTGGTCGACAGCCGCAAGGCCTGGAAGGACATGAGCCGGCTTGTGATGCGCCAGATAAGGCTCAACGACAAGGACAACAAGATCAGGGTCGTCATCAACCGCACCGACAAGGACACCGTCGGCACGTTCACCGGAATGCTTCCTCCTTACACGCTAAGGCACAGGATCCACTACACCATGTGGAATCTCGGGAACAACACGGACGATGGACGGCGCAGCTAAAGTATTCTTCCCGCTGGCTATAGCCTCCAGCATTGCTGTCGCGATCTGCATCGTGACAGGCAATTTGCTGGCGGCGGTGTGCATTACATTCATTCCACTGCTCATCATAACGATGGGGCTGGCATTCATCAACAGGATATACGCATTTCTGTTGCTGTTTACCATTAGTTACTTCATCTCCGTCCTGTGGCATTACGTGTATATGGACTCCCTCGGCGTCATCCTGGACGCCGCAATCGGATTCAATTTACTTGTGATTGTCACAAGTTTTCTGACAGACAAGCCGCATATCCGGAACCTGTCGGTCGACCTTTTAATCATTATAGGAATCTGGACATTATATTGTACAGCCGAGATATTCAATCCAAGGATGCTGGAGCCGAAAGCGTGGATGTCTTCAATACGCAGCATGGCCCTCTACTTCCTGCTGATCACGATTCTTGTCCAGCTCACCGTAAAAGATTTCCATCAGGCAAGGACCATCCTCGCGCTATGGTCGGTCCTGGTGCTGATTTCTTTTGCAAAGGTCCTGTACCAGAAATATGTCGGTTGGACAGTGGGAGACAGATACTTTCTCTACGCGCTTGACGGCAAGAGAACCCACTTGATTTACTATGGCACGCGATATTTCTCCATCTTCACCGACGCCGCGAACTTCGGCGGCAGTATGGGAATGGCGCTCGTGGTTTTCCTGGCAGTGGGAATACATACAAAAAACAAACGGAAGAAGCTGTACTACTGGTTTGTGGCGGCGGCTGCATGCTACGGAATGTTTGTCTCGGGCACGAGGAGCGCCCTGGCCGTGCCCATTGCCGGCGTATTCGTATATCTTGCCCTCGTGCGGGACATGAAGAAAATGATACCCACCGCAATTCTTGCGGCAATAGGGCTCTTCCTACTGGGCTTCACGGACATAGGAAACAGCAACAGCACGATACGACGGGCAAGGACGGCATTCCACAGGGAAGAAGACCCGTCTTATATAGGAAGAAAGGAGAATCAGGCCAAACTTCGTGAAATAATGGAGGATATGCCGATGGGCAACAGCCTTGGCATGAGCGGAGGCAGGGCCCATAAATACGGGGATTTCTCACCTCTTACCGAAATCCCGACGGACTCCTGGTTCGTTCAGCTCTGGGTCGAGACGGGCATCATCGGGCAGTTGATATACTTCTTCATGATGGGGTTCATCTTCATCAAGGGCGCGATAATAATCTTCTTCAGACTGAAGAAACCTGAAATAAGGGGCATATGCGCCGGAATGCTGGCAGGAGTGGCCGGTTTGTTTGTAATGTCCTCAAACAACGAGGTGTTCACCCAACTGCCCAACAGCGTCATAGTATACACGCTCATCGCCATAGTTTTCATGTCCGAGAAACTGGAAAAGATAGAGGATGATCTCGATAATAACGGTAAATTACAACGGGTTTGAGGTAACCTGCGCGATGCTCGAGTCGCTCAAGGCCCACGTGCATTCCTGCGAGTGGGAGGTGATTGTCGTCGACAACGCGTCGGGACGCGACGAAGCCTCGATGATACGCGAGCGCTATCCCTGGGCGAAGGTCGTTCGCAGCGAAGAGAATCTGGGCTTTGCGGGAGGCAACAACCTGGCTCTCCCCCACGCCACGGGCGAATACCTGTACTTCATCAACAACGACACGGAGTTCCTCTCCGACTGCGTGGACGAACTCTGCAAGGCGCTGGACGCCAATCCGAAAGCGGGGATGGTCTGCCCGAAACTTCTCTTCTTCGACCACCCCGACACGATCCAGTACGCCGGCTACACCCCGATGAAGGGCATCAGGATGAAGAACGGGATGATCGGCTACGGCTGCAAGGACGACGGCAGTTTCGACGTCCCCGGCCCCACCGCATTCCCCCACGGAGCGGCGATGATGGTAAAGCGCGCGGCCCTCGAGGACGTGGGGCCCCTTCCCGAATGCTACTTCCTCTACTACGAGGAGCTCGATTGGGGCACGGCATTCCGTCGCAAGGGCTGGGAGATCCTCTACGAGCCCGCGTCGCGCATCTACCACAAAGACAGCATGACGACAGGACGCGAGAGCGCGCTGTCCACCTTCTACCTTATGCGGGGCCGGCAGATTTACGCTTACCGCAACCTATGCGGCCTCACCCGCGTCGGAGCCATCCTCTTCACCCGCTGGTTCGCGGTGCCCAAGCGCGCCGTGAAGGCGCTGACGGAAGGCCGCCGGGAAGTCGCCCGCGCCGCCCTTCACGCCAATCGTGATTTCGTCAGAATGATAAAGGACAAACGGATATGATACTCGAAATCATATTTTGGATTCTGCTGGTGGTGCTCGGATTGCCGGCCGCCTATATGCTGGTGTTCTCGGTCGCATCGAAGTTTTACCGCCCCCGCAAAGAGAAGCCCGCGACGGCGCAGAGGCGCTACGTGATCCTGGTGCCCGCCTACAAGAGCGACGCCTTCATCCGCGCCACCGCCCTCGCCGCCCGCGGCCAGGACTACCCTGCCGACAAGTACAGGGTGCTGGTGATCGCCGATTCGATGAAGGACGAGTCGCTCGAGCCGTTGCCCGGATTGGGAGTCGAGGTGCTCAAGGTGTCGCTGGAGCGCAGCAGCAAGGCCGCTTCTCTGCGCAAGGCGATGGAATGGCTGGGCCCCGACGACGCCGACGAAGTGGTAATCCGGGACTCCGACAACATTATAGCCCCAGATTACCTCAGCAAGGCGGACGCACTGGTGGAAGGCGGCGCCGTGGCCATCCAGGCCCACCGCACAGCCAAGAATCTCGACACCCCCGTCGCAGTGCTCGACGCCGCGACCGAAGAGATCAACAACGCGATATTCCGCGCCGGCCACTGCGCGCTCGGCATCAGTTCCGCCCTCATCGGCTCGGGCATAGTGCTTCCCTTCGACTGGTTCTCGCGCACCTCCCGGACCCTCGACACCTCGGCCGAAGACAAGGAACTCGAACTGGCGCTGCTGCACCAGGGAATATTCGTCGACTACGCCCCCGACATCCCCGTGCTGGACGAGAAGACCCGCACCGCCGCCAACTACCAGGGTCAGAGAAGGCGCTGGCAGGCGTCGAACTTCTTCATGATGTCGCAGGCCCTCGGGGAACTGGGCACGGCCAAAGACAAGGTCGGATACTTCGACAAGATTTTCCAATGGTGCCTGCCCTCGAGGATGATAGTGCTCGCGGGGCTCCCCGTCTTTGCAATCATCGCCACCATTCTGGGCCTCTCCTCACTGTGGGCCTGGTGGGGGGCGTTCGCCGCTCTGCTGCTTGCACTGCTGCTCGGACTCCCCCGCAGCCTTATGGGCGGCAGACTGCTCCGGGCTATGGTCAAGGTGCCGCAACTGGCCCTGATCAACGTCCTTAACCTCTTCCACCTCAAAGGGACCAAACACACATACATACACACCGAACACCAATGAAGATAGCGATCGAAGCCCAGCGGATTTTCCGCCCCAACAAGCACGGAATGGATTTCGTCGTGCTTGAGATACTGCGCGTTCTGCAGCGCACCGACACCGAAAACGAATTCTGGGTTTTCGTCGCCCCCGGCGAGGACGTCTGCCTGAAGGACAGCGCAAATTTCCATATAGTGACCCTCGGCTCCGGCTTCTACCCCCTCTGGGAGCAGGTACTGCTGCCGCGCGCCGTCCGTAAACTGAAACCCGACCTGCTGCACTGCACGAGCAACACCGCTCCCCTGTTCCCCGGCTGTCCGCTGGTGGTCACCCTGCACGACATAATCTTCCTGGAGAAGAAAACGGGAAGCAACAGCTCGACCTACCAGAACCTCGGGCGCATCTACAGCCGATTCGTGGTGCCCAAGGTGGCCCGCAGATGCACAAGGCTCATCACCGTCTCGAATTTCGAGAAGGGGCAGATCACGGCCGCGGGTGTCGCGCACGCCGAAAAGGTCAGCGTCATCCACAACGGCTTCGGAACCGAATTCAACACAGACGCGGCGTCGCAGGAACGCGACTACCTGTTCTTCCTCGGCGCCCCCAACCCCAAGAAGAACACTCGCGGAACTCTGGCCGCCTATGCCCGCTACCTGGACAAATCGGAAAAGAAACTTCCGCTTAAGATAGCCGACCTGAGCGAAGAGAACGTCAAGGGCTATCTCGAAGAAATCGGCCGCCCGGAGATACTGGACCACATCGAATGCGCCGGCTACATCCCCCCCAGCGAACTCCCGAAGGTCTACGGCGGTGCGGCAGCGTTCCTCTACACCTCGATCCGCGAGAGTTTCGGCATCCCCCAGCTCGAGGCGATGGCCTGCGCCACGCCCACGATAGTCTCCAACACCTCAGCCCTGCCGGAAGTCGCGGGCGAAGGGGCGATACTCGTGGACCCTCTGGACCCCGAGCAGATATCGGACGCCCTGGTGCGGCTGGAAACTGACGCGGACTTCAACGCCGCGGCGGTTGCCTACGGCCTCGAGCGCGTCGGGCAGTTCAGCTGGGAGAACTCGGCAAGTAAAACCATAGCACTTTATAGAAAATGTCTTTCAAAGAAAATCTGAAGCAGAACCATCCCGGGCTCAAGAAGGCCATAGTCTTCTGCCTGTCGTCGATGAAGCACCCGCGTCCGCGCATCTGGACGCGCATCCTCGTGAACCCCTTCTTCCACAAGCGCGGCCGAGGCAGCAAAGTATGCTGCAGATCGCGTCTGGACGTGTTCCCGTGGCATAAGTTTGAGATCGGCCGCAATACCATAGTGGAGGATTGGTCGGTCATCAACAACGGCGCGGGCGATGTCATAATAGGCAACAACGTGCAGGTGGGCATCGGGACGGTGGTGGTAGGCCCCGTGACAATAGGCAACGGCACCGGAACCGGACCATATGTCCACATCTCAGGTTTCAGCCACGGTTACGAAGACTTTGACACCAACTGGGACCTTCAAGGTCTCACTTTCCGCCCCGCCACCATAGGCGATGACTGCATGATCGGAGCAAATGTCACCATCTGCCCCGGCGTCCACATCGGCAACAAGGTGCAGGTCGGTGCCGGGAGCGTGGTGACCAAGGACGTTCCCGATGGATGCGTGGTGGTCGGCAATCCCGCGAAAGTCGTAAAACTATACAATCCCGAGAGCGGCAAATGGGAGAGGGTGGCGTAAAAATACTGTTCCTGGTCTACCACAACCTGGTCAGCCACAGCGGCATCAGCAAGAAGATCCTGAGCCAGGTGGACGGACTGCGCGCGTGCGGCGCCGACGTGCGCCTGTGCACTCTGCGCATCAATGCCGACGGCTCCAAGGACAGGACGGCGGGCGAGGAGGTAATCCGGCATTTCGGGTTCGGGGTCAAGGCAAAAATAGCAAGACGCGTATCTTATTCAGACATAATCGATTATGTCCGGGGCGAGGGAATCGGCACCGTCTATATCCGCTACGACATCAACTCCGACCCCTTCACCGTAGCGTTCGTGCGCAGGCTTAAGCGCCTCGGCGTGAAGGTCCTCTGCGAAATCCCCACCTACCCCTACGACGGCGAGGTCAAAGGCCAGAGCAAGGGCCTCAAACTCCAACTCGCGGTCGACAAATGCTTCCGCAAGGCATTCTTCTCCCACTGCCACAAAGCCGTGGTGTACGTGGACGAAGAGCGCGTCTTCGGATGCCCCACAATCAAGATAAGCAACGGGGTGGACTTCGGCCGCGTGCAGCTCGCCGCAGAGCCCGACTTCAGCGGAGGGCTCAGGATGCTGTCGGTGGCCAACGTGCACCTCTGGCACGGCCTGGACAGGCTGATCGCCGGAATGGGCGCGCATCCCGAAATTCCCGCCGAGCTGCATATAGTCGGCGACGGGCTCGAGAGCATATTCGAACAATATCGTTCGCAGATTGCGGCGCTCGGCCTGGAAGACCGCGTCAAGATTCTCGGCCCGATGTTCGGCGAAGCCCTTGACGCAGAATTTGCCTGGAGCAACCTCGCGGTCGGCAGCCTCGGACGCCACCGCAGCGGGATAAACAGCATCAAGACCCTCAAGAACCGCGAATACGCCGCACGCGGACGCGCGTTCTTCTACAGCGAGCAGGACAGCGACTTCGACGCCGCTCCCTACGTGTTCAGGTGCCCCGCCGACGAAAGTCCGGTTGACATGGCCGCCCTGCAGGAATTCGCTACCTCGGTCGCGCTCTCCCCTTCTGAAATCAGGCAGTCGGCCCTCCCTTTAAGCTGGGACGAACAGATGAAAAAGGTTCTGAAGGATGGATCTTAAGAAGCAGCTCACCAGCGGGGTCCTCTATACCGCCATCGCCAAATACGCCGGCATATTCGTCACGCTGGCGGTTTCGGCCGTGCTCGCGCGCATCTTCACGCCCGAGCAGTTCGGCATAGTCAACATCGCCACGGTCTTCATCGCCTTCTTCGCCGTGTTCGCCGACATGGGCCTCGGCCCTGCGGTGATCCAGCGTCGTGACCTTGACGAGTCGGACCTCCGGGGTGTGTTCTCGCTCACCATCTGGGCCGCCACGGTGCTCTCACTGCTTTTCGTCGGCCTGTCGTTTGTCATAATCAAGTTCTACGACAGCGGCCCGGAACTGCTTTACGTGCTGCTGATTCTGAGCGTGAACCTGTTCTTCAACACGCTCAACATGGTGCCCAACGCGCTGATAATGAAGGCCCAGCGTTTCCGTTTCGCCGCGTTGCGCTCGCTCGCCGTCCAGATTGTCTGCGGCGGCATCGCGGTCGTGGCGGCGCTGCTCGGAATGGGCATCTACGCGCTCACCATCAACCCCGTGCTTTCCAGCATAGCGATTTTCGCAATCAACTTCAGCCAGCATCCGCTGAAGCCACGCTTCGCTCCCGGCAGACAGACGGTTCAGAAAGTCATCGGCTTCTCGGCCTTCCAGCTCGGCTTCCAGGTGGTGAACTATTTCGCCCGCAACCTCGACAAACTGCTTATGGGAAGGTACCTGAGCATGAGCGAGCTCGGCTACTACGACAAGTCCTACCGGCTGATGATGATGCCCCTGCAGAACATCTCGTTCGTGATCTCCCCGGTGATGCACCCCGTGCTCGCCCAGATCCAGGATGACAAGGAGCACATCGCGCGCGCATATATAAAGGTGACCAAACTGCTCGCCTACATAGGCGCGGGCCTCACCTCTGCTATGATCTTTATGGCAAAGGACCTCACGCTCTTCCTTTTCGGCCCCCAGTGGGAAGCGTCCGTGCCCTGTCTGCAGATACTCAGCCTGTCGATATTCTTCCAGATAATATCCTCCTCGTCCGGAGCCGTTTTTCAGGCGGCCGGCGACACAAAGAGGCTGTTCGGTTGCGGTATATTCACAGCCATCACCTGCGTAAGCGCCATACTGGTCGGCATCTTCGCATACGGCACCGCGGAAGCAGTCGCCTGGTGCCTGTGCGCCGCATATGCGCTGAACTTCGTGCAGTGCTACTGGTCGCTGCTCAGGAAGTGCCTGCGCAGCGGCTGGGCCGAATTCTGGAAAGCCCTGCTGATGCCGCTGCTGATGTGCGCCGTGATGAGCGCCGCCCTCTGGGCTACGACGCATTTCATCTGTACCCCCAGGCACATCTTCAATCTGCTGATCTACGGCGTGGTTGCCGTCGCCGTGGCGGGCGGCTTCGTTCAGTTGACGGGAGAATACGACATTGTGGGGAAGGTGCGGAGCAAGCTCAGCGCTTGAGCATCAGGTCAGAGTAAAGGTCAACGTACATCCCTACAATCCTGTCGGTTGAGAAATTCTGAAGAGCATACTCTCTATTGCTCTCACCTTTTCCCTCCCCAGCCAATGCCAGACCAGAATGGACAGCGTCCAGAGTCCCTTGCAGATCTTCTGCGCTGAACACGGGATTGCCGGTTGAACGGAGGAACGGGCCGACATTGCCGACGTCCGGCCCCACGCACACTTTCCCCATAAGGAATGCCATAGGGACATTGCCGGAATTCAGCAGATGCAGATGTTGTACAAATGCCAGATCGCATGCCTTGTACAATGCGCTGAGAGATTCATCCGGCACAAATTTACCATCGCATATAACGCCTCTGTACCTGATTTTATTACGATAAAAACGCAAGTACTCCCTTAATCTCTTGACCGGGTTGGGATATGGCAAGGGCATGTCCATCTGGGGGGCAAGGATTCGGATTTTCTCTTTCCGCAGAGAGTCGCTCAAATTCTTGAGCAAGCGCCGCTCCTCGTCACTTCTGCAATATCCAAGGCAGAGGATATATCTGTATTTTGCGTCCAGCGAGAATGCGGAAACAGCCTCGTCACGGCTTTGTGGAGAAAGGGAATAACGCTTGTCATACACATGATGAGGGATTAGCGCATGCCGTACCTTTGGATATTGGGTTTTGCACAGATCGAGACTGTATTCTCCAAGATGAATCATACAGTCGGAGTTCCTGTAGGCTATGTCATATGCCCGGTCTGAAACCCGGCCTTTGGCGTAATGCGGGGCAAGATTATGACAAGTGGACACGACTTTCTTGCCTGCGGCCCTCTGCTGCATCAGAATATTCTCAAAATCCTCCGGAGTTGCACCTCGTTCTTCCTTGAGGAGCTGCTCCGGCCATTGGATATGAATGATGTCGTAATCACCCCAATTGTGCCAGAATTCGTCCGAAGAACACACGACTTGAAGGCCCCGCGCCCTGAGTCCTTCAGAAAGAGTTGAAACGAACGGATTGGTGAAAGTCTTTTCCCCAATGGCTATCAATATCCTGACCATCGATTATTTTATAATATTGTCTTCGCTGTCTTCGTAATAACTTTTGGACTTGAAAAATCCTTTCCAATTATGCAATATGCGCTTGCACTGCGAAACGAAAAACGAAATAAACCCACCGTGATCGTCGACGGCCCTGTATCCGGTAACGGCGCTGGCCTTCCCGGAGCGGTTGAATCCGATCTTGCCGTATTTCTTAAGAGCGAGGGCCAGTGTACCGTCTTCGCCTCTCTTCAAATCCGTACGATAGCCTTCCTTGCGGGCATCGGCTGTTCTGCACGCAAAAGTCGACCCTCGGGCAATTATCTCCGGACGCTTGAAATGCTGCGCCCAATAATAAAATCCTCGGGCAGTTTCATAAAGCCAGAGGCTTGCAGAGAATTTGCCGTCCAGCTTGAAATATCTGTAAGTGCCGTTGACAGCGACGATTCCTTTATGCGAGAATTTCCTCATCATCGAGTCAACATATATTGACGGATACATAAGGTCCGCATCCAAGGTAAAGTAGTATTCTCCTTTAGCATTGTCCAATGCACACTGTCTGGCAAAACCGCAGCCCTTACGGGTTTCCTTGAGATATTTGGCACCACAAGATTTAATGACATCTGCGGTATTGTCTGTAGAATCGTTGTCCACCACAATTATCTCCAGCGGGAACTTTGTTTTCAGTTCCGACAAGGACCACAGGCAGGAGAGAAGACGGTCTCCTTCATTATGGGCGATGACAGCCATGGTGATGAGCGGAGAATCGCTTTGCAAGGCTGACATCCGGTTACGGACACCGTCGACCACTGATTGATCTACAGAGGAAAAGGGCGTATCGAATACCTTGACATATTCTGAATACCATTTTTTCATAAATGAAGAAAATTTATGGTTAGCGTTTACTTGAACCTGAATGTAGCGGTAATCATCCTGTGGTCGCTGATTTCATCAGGCAGGACTTCTGCGTCCAGACACTCGAAATTGTCATCGTAGAGGATGTAGTCAATTCGCGCAAGGTCTCTCATCGGCTTATATGTCGATCCCTTGCCGTGCCCCTTCTTCAGGAAGCTGTCCTTCAAGTTGAATTTCTGAACCTTGCGCATGACCTGAGACCAAGGCAGAGAGTTGAAGTCACCGGCAACGATGACAGGGGTCTGCGAGTAGTTTATTGCATCTCGCAGGCTCTCGGCCTGAGCAGTCCTGATCTTCTTGTTATCCCGATACATTCCTCTTGCTCTGGCCGTATTGTTGAGATTGGTGACGTCCCGCCCGTAGCCGAAATAGTTCAGGCCAGTAGTCCTCAAGTGGGGAGCGAAAACTCTCACCTGCCGGCCATTCAGATTCAAGAGCACTGACGAATATTTGTCCGACCTGTCCGTGAACATCCTCCTTTCGTGAGATATTATCGGGAATTTGGACAGCACGGCGCACTCGTCTTCGACGGAAACATATGGGTAATGTTTCCTGGCCAAGGCGATGAAATCTTTCTCGGGAAATTTCCAGGCCGGGCGGTATTCCTGAATGAAGATGGCGTCAACATTTTTGGATTCGGCGGCGGCGAGCATCATCTTTACCGTCGACCGGCTGTCCGGCGAGACCGCGGCGAAGCCGCCTGCGTTGAGGTGGGCTATCTTGAAATCAGCGCCGGTTTCGGAAGCTGAGGTAAAGATGTATTTGTTGACGATGCCGAAGTAATATACGGCAATTATGCACAATATCAGAGACAGGATGCTCAGTAAAAATCTTCTCATGCTCTTTTGGCCTTTTCCCAGGCCGCGTTGCCATTGAAATTGAGATAGTATTTCAAGCCGGCAAAAGTGCTGAAATTGGCGAAAACGAAGAAATAGGGAATGCTGAACACGCTCTTGCGCCCCTTGTCATCGAGTATCTTGCCGAGCAGCGCGCAAAGGTAGAAGATTACCTGCAGCGCCAGCACGACGCCGTAAAAACAGGGGGCGCCGAAGATGACCAGCAGCAGGTTCGCGAGGGCGAGAAGCACCAGGCACGAGGGGGTCAGGACCCAGCGGATCACGCGGTGCGAGACGAACTGGAACGCGCGGATGCCGTACTTGAAGGGGTTCATGAGGTCGCGGAGCATCACGGTCTCCTGGAATCCGCAGGCGCCCAGGCGTACCTTGCGCTTGCGCTCCTCGGCGATGCTCGCCGACGGGGTTTCGCTGGCCCAGGCGGTCTTGCAGTAGCCGATCTTGTAGCCCTTGCGGAGCATTCCCATCGAGATTATCATGTCGTCGCCCAGGGTCCCTGCGGGGATCGGGGTCCAGAGTTCGCGGCGGATGGCGATCAGTTCGCCGGCGGCGCCCATGGCGGAACTGAGGCGGTCGTCAAGGCTCTTGAGGAACGATTCGTACTTCCAGTAGATGCCCTCCGAGGCGGCGGCGGAATTGCCGATGACCTTCACCTTCTTCTCGCCGGCGACGCAGCCCACCTCGGGGTCGTCGAAGCGGCGGACGATGTTGTAGATGCATTCGGGGTTGAGTTCGGTGTTGGCGTCTGTCATCACCACGAGGGGCGTGTGGACGAACTCCATCGCGCGGTTCAGCGCGGCGGTCTTGCCCTTGCGGGCGTCCTCGTGCAGGACGGTGTTTTCCGGGTAGGTCCTCAGGATCTCGGGGGTCCTGTCGGACGATCCGTCAGTCACCCAGACTATGTGCAGTTTGTCGGCGGGGTAATCGAGCGCCCTGCAGTTCTCCATCTTTTCGGCAATGTAGTCCTGCTCGTTGTAGGCCGCCATCAGCAGGGTCACGTCGGGATATTCCTCCTCCACGGGGAAGCGGCGGGGCTTGCGGAAGAGTTCCTTGACCTTCACCATTATCCACAGAAGGATACCATATCCGAAGAAGGTATAGAAGACCACGAAGGCCGCAAACCAGAATATGATCTTGAGCGCTGTCATAATTGTCAAATTTAGGGAATTTTATCGAATTATGCGCATATTTCCTCCCACTGATGCACCGTACGGGTCTCGCTGCTGATGCTGACGCCGATCTTGTGGAGTTTGCGGGGATCGCCCTCGTAGGGCAGGGCATACTGCTGGCGGTCTATCTGTTCGAGGGCCTCGGCGGCAGTGCCGTCTAATTTGAACTCAAGAATATAGACGTGATCGTCGTACTCGAGGATTATGTCCGCGCGGCCCTTGCTGTTGCATTTCTCAATGGCCGTGGTGCAGCAACACATCATCCTGAATATCAGGTAGAAAGTGTACTGGTAATGCGA
>R15__coassemble_1420_pt1 | contig 12032 bp, 13 predicted proteins | sample R15__metabat2_high_PE_004 | metagenome-assembled genome bin R15
TCGCTGACGTTGAGCCAGAACTGGTAGAACTGGTAGGGGCTGGTGCGCTCGGGGTCGAGCCAGATGTTGCCCTTCTCGGTCTTGCCGAACTTGCCGCCGTCGGCCTTGGTGATCAGCGGGCAGGTCAGGGCGTGGGCGGTCTTGCCCAGGGTCCTGCGTATCAGTTCCACGCCGGTGGTGATGTTGCCCCACTGGTCTGCGCCGCCGAGCTGCAGGGTCACTCCCTCGTGCTCGTACAGGTACATGAAATCGTAGCCCTGCAGGAGCTGGTAGGTGAATTCGGTGAAGGACATGCCCTCGGACGAGTCGCGGCTCAGGCGCTTCTTGACGGAGTCCTTGCTCATCATGTAGTTGACGGTGATCAGCTTGCCGATGTCGCGGGTGAAATTGATGAAGGTGTAGTCCTTCATCCAGTCATAGTTGTTGACGAGCTTGGCGGCATTGGGGGCGTCGGACTCGAAATCGAGGAACTTCGACAGCTGGGCCTTGATGCAGGAGACGTTGTGGGCGAGGGTCTGCTCGTCCAGCAGGTTGCGCTCGGCGCTCTTCATCGAAGGGTCGCCGATCATTCCGGTGGCTCCGCCGACCAGGGCGTAGGGCTTGTTGCCGCAGGCCTGGAAATGCTTGAGGATCATTATGGACACGAGGTGCCCGATATGGAGCGAGTCTCCGGTGGGGTCGATGCCCACATATGCGCTGGTCAGTCCCTTGCCCAGTTCCTCCTCGGCGCCGGGGGTGATGTCGTGGATCATTCCTCTCCACTTGAGTTCTTCTACAAAATTCTTCATCGAATGCTTAATATTGGTCTGCAAATTTACTAAATTTGCGTCGCAAAAGAAATTTTAACAATCAACCTTACAATATGAGAAAGAAAATCGTTGCCGGAAACTGGAAAATGAACACCACAGTTCCCGAGGGCGTCGAACTCGCAAAGGCAGTCGTCGCCAAATCCGCCGAGGTCCCCTCTGACGTCAAACTCGTCATCGCCACCCCCTTCACCCACCTTTATCCCGTCGCCGACGTCGTAAAGGGCAGCGTCGTCAGCCTCTCTGCCGAGAACTGCGCCGACAAGGAAAAGGGCGCCTACACCGGTGAGGTGTCCGCCGCGATGCTCGCTTCCGTGGGCTGCGAATACACCATCCTCGGCCACTCCGAGCGCCGTCAGTACTACGGCGAGACCGACGCCAAGCTGGTCGAGAAGACAAAGCTCGCCCTCGCAAACGGTCTGAAGGTCATCCTCTGCGTCGGCGAAAACCTCGACGAGCGCGAGGCCGGCAAGCACTTCGACGTGTGCGAGAGCCAGATCAAGAACGTCCTGTACAACTTCACCGCCGAGGATATGGCAAGCATCGTCATCGCCTACGAGCCCGTCTGGGCCATCGGCACCGGCAAGACCGCGACCGCCGAGCAGGCCGAGGAAATCCACGCCTTCATCCGCAAGACCGTTGCCGAAAAGTTCGGCGCACAGGTCGCCGACGACACCACCATCCTCTATGGCGGAAGCTGCAAGCCTTCGAATGCAAAGGAACTCTTCGCGATGGCCGACATCGACGGCGGTCTGATCGGCGGAGCGGCCCTCAAGGCCGACGATTTCATCGCAATCGCCCAGTCCTACTAGTCCAGTGTGCGGATGACGAGGGCGATGTCCTCGTCTTCGTCCCAGAGCCAGATTCTGTCGCCCTCGAGTCTCACGACTTCCAGGGCGACGTCTTTTTTGGTGCGGATGTCGCGCGAAGTGGTCCAGGTGAGGTCGCCGCTGACTTTCTCGCCGCCCTGGGTCGGAAGCGCCGAGAGCGTGACTTCGAAGAAGTCCGACATGCTGTCGGTGTGGGCCCTGAAGGTGCGGGTCTCGCGGTTGAAGCCCAGCTGGCAGGTGAGCGAGTCATAACTGAACATCGTCACTCCCTCGCTTACGAACCTGATGCCGTCCAGCCCGGTGAATGCGGGGAGTTCGCCATTTTCGCGGCAGGAAGCGAGCAGCAGGAGAGCCGCGAGTATGATGGGAATGCGCTTCATTTGACGATTATCTTCTTGATTATTATGTCCGTGCCGCCGTCTTCGCGGACCACCTCGGCCTTGAGTTCTCCGCTGCCCGTGATGGTGTAGAATCCGTCCGCTCCGGTGCTGACCGGCGTCCCGTCCATAGTCCAGCGCACCTGCACTGCGTCGGGGGCGTTGTAGACCCTGAGGGGGATCCTGGCGCCTTCGACGAACGAGCCGTCCGCGTTCCGCTCGGCCCCCGAGAGCCAGATGTAGGGTCTGGAGTCGGAGCGCCAGGTCTTTGTCGAGACTTCGGTGAGGGTGCTGAAGGTGTTGCCGTCGGAGTCGGTCACGCTTATGGTGACCTGGTAGGACGTGCCGGGCGAGAGCCTCTGGAGGGTGTGGGTGAATTCCGCCCCGGTGCCGGACGCCTGTTCGACGCGGGCTTCTTCTTCGCCGTCCTCCAGGCTCACGGTGCAGCGGCATCCCTCGAAGAGCAGGGAGTCGACCGTCCAGTTCAGGATTACCGCGTCCTGGAACGACATGCCGTCCCGGACCTTGACGGGTTCGATCACGTTGAAACTGACGGCCCCGCCCTCCTCGCGGCGGATGTCCGTGATCGCCAGGGGGGCGATTCCTTCCAGGAAGGTGTCGGCCCCGTCGGCGGGGAAGAAGGCTTCGTAGGCGCTGGCCGCCGTCGGGAGCGGTGCGATTATCTGCACGCAGGGCCTGTCGGGTCTGCAGTTCACTTCGTTGAGCTCCCACCGTTTGGCGGCGGTCAGGTTGCGCTTGTAGTAGTCGGACCAGCCGGCCGCGGACTCGGAGCGGTCGACGTGGGTGACCAGCATCCCGCTGCCGCCGATGCCGGCGTCCCAGAGGGAACCGTCGCGGCATTCGAAGAGATAGAATTCGCCGTCGGTTCCGGTCTCCGCCTTGACGTACTGCCGACTCTGCGCTATCGGCTGCAGGATGTACGCGCCCTTTTCGAGCGTCAGGCATTCGCCCAGGCCCAGATATTCCAGTTCGGCCGCGCCGAGGTTCGGGGGGAGGGTGCCGCCGCAGTTCTCGCATCCCAGGTCCATTGTCGAGATGCTGCCCCACATCGCGGTGCACAACCCGCCGCTGCCCTCGTCATCGGTGTCGTAGAAGTCCGGAAGCCCCAGCGAGTGCATATATTCGTGGCAGAAGGTGCCCAGGGCGGAGGTCTCGGTGCAGACGCAGAAATCGTCGATCTTGCGGCCGTCCAGCGTCAGCGACGCCCCGTAGTCCTTCAGGCGGCCGTGCCGGGGCCAGATGCAGTCTTCGCCGCCGCCTTCGGCCTCGCTCTGCCCGGCCATTATTATATATACGTTGTCCACGCGTCCGTTGGAACCGTAGTCGTAACTGCGGAAGTCCACCTCGGGGTCGCTCTCTTCGCAGGCCTCAATCACGGCTTTGTAGAGCATGGCGTCGCGGGAGGAGGTGCTGTTCGCCCCGTACCGGGCCAGGTCCTCCTTGAGCGTGACAATGGGCCCCAGGTCGATGGTGACGCTGTCTTTGGGGGCGAACTGGCAGTCAAGCCAGCGCTTGGCCTCCTGCATCAGGCTGTCGGTGTGCTCCTGCGTGACGCTGAATTTTACGTCAGCGAATTCGGCGCGCAGGACGATCAGGCGCCGCTCGGCGGCGTCCAGGCTCAGCATACAGAGAAGGGCGGACAATATGAGGACGGCTCTTTTCATCGCAATACGGACTGCATATATAGCGAATTTTTGCGACAAAAGCAAAGAGCCGGCAACCTCACGGCTCGCCGACTCTTAAAACGTGTACTAAAACCTAAACCTGCAACATAGATGCATAAAGAATTGAGTATGTTGCACGAAAAACAAAAAAAAGTTGGCATTTCGCCAACTTTTTTTTGTTTTTCATCGACCGATGATTATTACTTCGCGGCCTCGACGGAAACTTTGCGGAACTCCTTGAGGTCCTTCATCAGTTCGAGAGCGGCCTTGCGGGCGCGGGCGCCGGCAGCTTTGTTACCCTTGACAACCTGAGCCTCGGCGTTAACCTTGAAGAGGTCGATGTTGGCGTTGATCTTTTCGACAAGTTCTTTCATTGTGATAAAATATTAAAGTTTAATAATGTTGTGGTCTCAAATGACTTTGCAATATAAAAATTCTTTGAATCAATTGCAAAAAAATTGTCAGAATTTTTGCATAACCGGGTGATTTTATGCGTTTTGGGGCTTCGTATTCAGCGCCGACATCGCTTTTTCGATGCCTGCGAGAGCCCAGTCACGCACGCCTTGCGCGGCGCGTCCGCATATTTTTTCCAGCTCCGGTTTCTGCTCCGCGGTGAAGTCGCCGAGCACGAAATCGATCTGGCCTCCCTGGGCGAAATCGTGTCCGACTCCTATGCGCAGGCGGGCGTAGCCTGTGGTCTGGATCATCTCCTGGATGTTCTTCAGGCCGTTGTGGCCGCCGTCGCTGCCCTTCGGGCGCATCCTGAGGGTGCCGAAGGGGAGGTTGAGGTCGTCGCATACGACCATCAGGTTCTCGACGGGGATGTCCAGCTGCTGCATCCAGTACCTGACGGCGTTGCCGCTCAGGTTCATATAGGTCGAGGGCTTGAGCAGGACGAACTTCCGGCCCTTGATGCTGATCTCGGCGACGTCGCCGTAGCGTGCGGTCCTGAAAAGAGTATCGGATGCCTGAGCCCAGGCATCCAATACCATGAATCCGATGTTGTGTCTTGTGTGTGCGTACTCAGGGCCGATGTTGCCCAGTCCAGCCACAAGATACGTCTTGTCCGACACGGCCTTGCGGAATTATTCCTCGGTGGCCTCGACGGTCGCGTTGCGGGTGGTCTTGACACCGCAGATGATCGCGTCCTTGTCGGTCAGAACGGTGACGTTCTCGACCTTCACGTCGCCGGCCTTGACGTTCTTCTCGAGGCCGAGGCTGGTGATGTCGATGGTGATGTCGTCGGGGAGGTTCTTCATCTGGGCGCTGATGCGCAGGGAGCGCAGGAGCTGGAAGAACTTGCCGCCCTGCTGGACACCGATTGCGTGGCCGGTGATGGCGACGGGGACGTTGATGGCGATGGGCTTCTCTTCGTTCACTGCAAGGAAATCGACGTGCAGGCAGGCGTCGGTGACGGGGTGCCACTGCAGCTCGTGCAGGACGGCGGTGTACTTCTTGTCACCGTCGAGGACGAGGTCGATGATGTGGGAGTAGGGAGTGTCGGTGACGCCCTTCAGGTCCTTTGCGTTGACGGTGAAGATGACGTTCTCGATTCCGAGTCCATAGAGGTTGCAGGGGACGAGTCCCTGTGCGCGGAAGGCCTTGATGACGGCCTTGTTGCCGACCTGACGGGTCTGGCCTTTGAGTTCGTAATGCTGCATTTCTGTTGCTTTAAAATGTGTTACTCATCCCGGAAACGGGTCCGGGACCCATTGCACCAAAACCTCGCGGTTTTCAAATGCGGGCGCAAATATATGAATAATAATTCATTTGACCAAACCGGTCGCCTTGTTCCAGTCGAGTTTTCTATAGAAAATGTCGAGTTCCTCGCAGCCGTCGCAGGGCAGATACATGCTCAGCCCGCAGTCGTCGGTGATGTCGAAGCTGCCCATGAAGTTGTCGGTGTGGGCTTCATACAGCACGCAACCCTCAAGCGCGGTGTCCAGCCTCTGAATGTCCGCGTCGGCGACTCCGGACTTGACGAGTATGTCCCTGAGGTCGTAGAAAAAGTGCCTGCCGAAGCGGAAGTAGCCCTGCACCCTGTCCGGATCGACCGCGGCGATGGCGGCGCGGTAGCGCTCGAAGAGGTCTTTGCATACGGTCGCCAGCGGCTCCATCGCCGTGCAGTCGACGACTGAAATGGTCGCCGAATTGCTTACGCCGGTTTTGGCTTCATACTGGGCGAAGTAGTCCTGCGCCGCCCCTAAGGGATTGCGCTCGACCAGGAGCCTGCGCACGAGGTTGGAGTAGTCGAAGCCTTCGGCAAGGATTTCGGTCTGCGAGAACGCCAGCAGCCCGCATTTGTCGCGCAGTTGCCAGGCCGTCTCGACCCCGCCCATCAGGCACGCGTCGATCAGCATATATTCCACGTTGAACGGCAGCGCGTCGGCGAAGTCCTGGATCGTCATCTCGATGCAGTTGAAATCCTTGTCCCAGTGCATTCCGATCGAGCGGGTGCTGAAGACGTTCGAACTCTCGGAGTAGGTGGAGTAGAATTCTTCCGGCAGCCAGCCGGTGCCGTGGGACGAAAACACCATTCCGTAGCGCTCGGCGGGCACCTCGTCGCGCACGAACTCGAGCATCCGGCGCATCGTCGGGGCCGAGGTGAGCTGCGAGCCGTCGTTCAGGGTCAGCAGGGTGTCGCACGCCGCGCGTCCCAGGAAGTCGCGCTTCACGTCCACGACATATATGGGCGGCGTGCCGTTGTAGGCGTTCTGGGTCACCAGGATGAGTCTGCGGCCGTCGCCGGGCTTGGGGAGGGCGTCGTCCAGCCCTTCTCCCTTGAGGTCCTCGAGGTCCGAGGCCAGATACTGGAAGAGGTTGCTGTTGCCCGCGGAGTACATTATCATCACGTCGCTCGCCGTTCCGGTCCCGGACACCGGGTCGTTCTTGGTGCAGGAAGCGAAGAGGAGCGCCGCCGCGAGTATGATGGCCGCTTTGATTCTCATAGATGACAAAGTTAGTCACTTTTTGTTATATTTGTGCACTATGATGTCGCCTTTGGACAGAATTCTCAAGGATTACGAGTACTACCTCAGGATGGAGAGGAGGATGTCGCCGAACACGGTGGCGGCCTACGGGGGCGACGTCTCCGCTTTCCTGGAAGGTTCGGGGGCGGATCCCTTGACCGCGGCCGCTTCCGACATCGCCGCTTATCTGGCCGCGAATTCCGATTCGGTCTCCAAGCGCACGCAGGCGCGGTTTCTGAGTTCGCTCCGTTCCTTTTTCGACTGGACCGTGATCGAGGGCCTGCGGGCCGACAACCCCTGCGACGGCATCGATTCCCCCAAGCTGGGCCGCTACCTGCCCCAGGTGCTGAGCGTCGAGGAGGTCGCGGCGATAATCGACAGCGTGCCGGACGGCAGCTGGAACGGGGTGCGTGACCGCGCGATCCTGGAGGTCCTGTACGGTTGCGGGCTGCGCGTGTCGGAACTCTGCGGCCTGCTGATTTCGCACGTCTATGCCTCCGAGGGCTTCGTGCGCGTGGTCGGCAAGGGCGACAAGGAGCGCCTGGTGCCGATCGGGGGGATGGCGGCGGACGCCTTCTCCGCATGGCTCGCCCTGAGGCCCGAACCCGCCTCGCCCGAATTTGACGACGTCGCCTTCCTCAACCGTTACGGCAAGCCCCTGAGCCGGGTGTCGGTCTTCAATATGATAAAGAAGCAGGCTCTGCTCGCGGGCGTGAACAAGGAGATTTCTCCCCACACCTTCCGCCACAGTTTCGCCACCCACCTTGTCGAGAACGGCGCCGACCTGCGCATAGTGCAGGAGATGCTGGGCCACGAGAGCATCCTGACCACCGAGATCTATACGCACATAAATGCGGGGACGTGGCAGGCCGCTGTCCTGAACCATCATCCCCGCAGATAGAGAGATTCTTTTTTTTAGTCCTTAACGCCCTTGAGAGCCTCGCGGATCTTCGCTTCGATCTCGTCGCAGAACTCGGGGTTGTCCGTCAGCAGTTGCTTGACGGCGTCGCGCCCCTGGGCGAGTTTCTCGCCGTTGTAGCTGAACCAGCTGCCGCTCTTGTGGATGATGTCGAACTCGACCGCGAGGTCGGTGACTTCGCCCACGTGCGAGATGCCTTCGCCGTAGACGATGTCGAATTCGGCCTTCTTGAAAGGAGGGGCCATCTTGTTCTTGACCACCTTGACGCGGGTGCGGTTGCCGGTGGCCTCGTCGCCGTCCTTGAGCTGGGTGGTGCGGCGCACGTCGATGCGCACCGAGGCGTAGAACTTCAGGGCGTTGCCGCCGGTGGTGGTCTCGGGGTTGCCGAACATTATGCCGATCTTCTCGCGCAGCTGGTTGATGAAGATGCAGCAGGTGTTGGTCTTGGAGATGTTGGCGGTGAGCTTGCGCAGGGCCTGGCTCATCAGGCGGGCCTGCAGGCCGACCTTGTTGTCGCCCATTTCGCCTTCGATCTCGGCCTTCGGGGTCAGCGCGGCGACGGAGTCGATGACGACGATGTCCACCGCACCGCTGCGGATGAGGTTGTCGGCGATCTCGAGGGCCTGCTCGCCGTTGTCGGGCTGCGAGATCAGCAGGGTCTCGAGGTTGACGCCCAGGGCCTGGGCGTAAGTGCGGTCGAACGCGTGCTCGGCGTCGATCATCGCGGCTATGCCCCCCTGCTTCTGCGCTTCGGCGATCGCGTGGATCGCGAGGGTGGTCTTGCCGCTCGATTCGGGTCCGTAGATCTCGATGATGCGTCCGCGCGGGTATCCTCCAATACCGAGCGCGTGATCGAGCGCTACCGAACCGCTGGGTATGACCTGAACGTCCCATTGTGGCTGATCTCCCAACTTCATGATCGTCCCTTTTCCGAAATCTTTCTCAATCTTGTCGATAGTCGCCTGCAGGGCTTTGAGCTTCGCGGCGCCGACATCGACGGTCTTTTCTTCTGCTTCTTTAGCCATAATTTGAATAAGTTAACAGTTAGTCATATCGCCCCGTGCACTCGCACGAAGACAATTACAAATATAGATAAATTTCGTTAAATTTGCCCCCGATGAAAGAAAAGTTGTTGGGCAAGACCCTCGAGCAGATGAGGGCGGCCGCGGTGTCCTGCGGTCTCAAGGCTTTCGTGGGCACCCAGATCTGCGAATGGCTGTACTCCAAACGCGTGCGGACCTGGGACGCGATGACCAATGTGGGCAAGCAGGCCAAGGCGGCCCTGCAGGAAAAGTATGACCTTGGCGTCGAGGCCCCGCTGGGCGTGGCCGAATCTTCCGACGGCACCCGCAAATACCTCTTTCCCGCCTGCTCCGAAGGCAACGCCGTCGAGGCCGTGATGATCCCGGACGAGGACCGCAGGACGCTCTGCGTGTCGAGCCAGGCCGGCTGCCGCATGGGCTGCAAGTTCTGCATGACAGGGCGCCAGGGCTGGCACGGCAACCTCGACGCGGCCGAGATCCTGAGCCAGTTCCTGGGGGTCGACGAGGCCGCGGAGTTGACCAACACCGTTTTCATGGGCATGGGCGAGCCTTTGGACAACTATGACGCCGTGTCGCGCGTCATAGAGGTGCTGACCGCGCCCTGGGGCTTCGGCTGGAGTCCCAAGCGCATAACGCTCAGCACCATAGGCGTCCTGCCCGTGCTGGAGAGATACCTTGACTCCCAGCATTGCCATCTGGCCGTCAGCCTGCACAATCCCTTCGGCGACGAGCGCCTGCAGATGATGCCCGTCCAGAAGGCGTGGCCTGTGGAGGACGTGCTCGCGCTTGTGCGCCGCTACGATTTCAGCGGTCAGAGGAGGGTGAGCTTCGAGTACACTATGTTCGCCGGCTTCAACGACGACAAGCGCCACGCCGACGCCCTGATCCGCCTGCTTCGCGGCCTGGAGTGCCGCGTCAACCTCATCCGTTTCCACAAAATCCCCGATTTCCCCTACGAGTGCGCCTCCGACGCCGCGATGACCGCCTTCCGCGACCGTCTGAACAACAACGGCATCGTCTGCACCATCCGCGCCTCCCGCGGCGAAGACATCCTCGCCGCCTGCGGCATGCTCGCGGGAGAGCACAGCAAGTGATTATGGAAGAGTCAGTTAATACGCTCCGCCGGGATTGCCTCCGGCCATGTTCGCTTCGCTCATCCCACCGCTGCGCTTCGCTTGCGGTCCCCCCGTTCACATGGCCACGGGCGGCCATGCAGTCCGGAGGCAATCCCGGACTCCGCTAAAAAGAAGATCATTATGGAAGAGTCAGTTAAAAAAGTGCTGCAGTCGCTGCAGGGCAGGTGCGCGAGGAGGGAATATTGCGTGTCGGAGGTGCGGGCCAAGGCGCTGAAGGCGCTGGAGGGCGACGCGGGGGCCGCCGAGGAGGTGGTCGCGGCGCTGGTCAGGGACGGGTTCGTCGACGATTTGAGATATGCGTCCGCATTTGCGCGCGAGAAGGCCTCGCTGACAGGATGGGGCGCGGTCAAGATCAGTTTCGCCTTGAGTACCAAGGGGATAGCGCGTGATGTGATTGCGCAGGCGCTCGCCGAAATCGATTCCGACAAGGCGTCCGACAAACTGGACAGGCTGCTCGCGGCAAAGTTCAGGACGCTGCAGGGCGACCCGCAGTGCAAGCTCAAACTTCTGAAGTTCGCTCTCGGACGGGGATATTCCTATGATGAAGTCGCGCCCGCGGTGGAGCGGGTGATGAAAGGGGAGTAGCTACTTCTTCTTTCCGTTCTCGGCGGCGACGGCCTTGTTGAAGCAGTCGCGGCAGAGGGGCTCGTAGACGTCCTTCTCGCCCAGCACCACCAGGTCCTTGTTCTTGCTCAGACGGTGGGAGTGGTTGGCCAGGTTCCCGCATTTCACGCAGATGGCGTGCACTTTCTGGACGTCTTCGGCGATGGCCATCAGGCGGGGCATCGGGCCGAAGGGCTTGCCCATGAAGTCGGTGTCCAGGCCGGCGATGATGACCCTGACGCCGCGGTTGGCGAGCATCTGGACAACCTCGACTATCGCGTCGTCGAATAACTGGGCCTCGTCGATGCCCACGACCCTGACGCCTGCGTCGACCTGCAGCATCTCGGCAGCGGCCTGGATGGGTTTGGCCACGATGCTCTTGCCTTCGTGCGAAACCACTTCGACCTCCGAATAGCGGACGTCCACTGACGGCTTGAATATCTCTATCTTCTGGTTGGCGAACTGGGCGCGGCGCAGACGGCGGATAAGTTCCTCGGTCTTGCCCGAGAACATCGAGCCGCACACGACTTCGATGCAGCCGGATTTTTTGTGGTTTTCTGAAAACATTTGCGTAGATTTGTGGTTGCTGTTATGCAAAGATAATGTTTTTGCGGAAATGGGCAAAGGAATTTTGTACATAGTCCCGACTCCGGTCGGAAATCTGGACGACATGACCTTCCGGGCCGTGCAGGTGCTCCGTGACGCGGACCTGATCCTCTGCGAGGACACCCGCACCAGCGGAGTGCTGTTCCAGCATTTCGACATCAGGGGCCGGCTCCTCTCGCACCACAAGTTCAACGAGCACCAGACGGTCGGGATGGTCAAGGAGAAGATCCTGTCGGGGCTTTCGGTGGCGCTTGTCAGCGACGCCGGCACGCCGGGTATTTCGGACCCCGGGTTCCTTCTGGCGCGGGAGTGCGCGGCGCAGGGTGTCGAGGTAGTCACCCTTCCCGGAGCCACCGCCTGCATACCGGCGCTGGTGTCGTCGGGCCTGCCTTGCGACAGGTTCTGCTTCGAGGGGTTCCTTCCCCAGAAAAAGGGCCGCCAGACCATTCTGGAGGCTCTTTCGGCCGAGACCAGGACCATGATTTTCTACGAGTCGCCCCGCAGGCTGGTGCGTACTCTGGAGCAGATGGCCGAGGCTTTCGGGCCCGAGCGCGAATGCAGCGTCGCGCGGGAGATTTCAAAGATTCACGAAGAACATTTCAGGGGCACCCTTGCCGAAGTGGCGGAGCATTTCCGCCAGGTCGAGCCCAAGGGTGAGATAGTACTGGTGGTCGCCGGCTCCCCGGCCAGGCTCCACCGCGAACATCGCAACAAGTACAGGAGCGCGGAAATGGAAAGTGGCGATACAAACTCAGAAGAAGAAGGCACGCTCTAAGTCGGCCTTCCGCGCCGGCGCCATAGCGCTGGCCTTTCTTGTCATCGGTTATCAGGCAGCCCTGTTCGTCCACAGGGCCGCGGTTTTGCACATCCAGGCGGCGCGGGACAACCCCGACACGGTCTATGTCGTGGCCGCGGCCCTCGCCGCCCGGGTGCTCGGCGCCCGGGGCGGGGGCGGGGCCGCCCCCGCCGGCAGCGGGCTGGACCCCGGCTATGCCGGCAGCCCGCCGGCCGCGTCCCGGGCGGCCGGCGCGGCCTCCGCGGGCGGTGCCTCCGGCGAT
>R15__coassemble_1482_pt1 | contig 11649 bp, 6 predicted proteins | sample R15__metabat2_high_PE_004 | metagenome-assembled genome bin R15
TGCCATACGGCCATGGGATCGGCGTTTTGCGTGGCCGTTTGGCGGTTGCGCAGCGTTTCGGCCACGGGAATGGCGTTTTGCGTGGCCGTTTGGCGCCGTCGCGCGAGATCCCGACGCTGCTCGAGGGGGAACGCCCCCTCGGTGGAAACAGTTCCGAATGGCACATTCGGAGCGAAGCGACGCAGGGGAGCTCGAGGGGGAACGCCCCCTCGGTGGAAACAGCTCCGAATGGCACATTCGGAGCTGCACCACAAAAAAAGCCGAAGCGTCTGCTTCGGCTTTTTTGTGGTGCTGACGGGAGTTGAACCAGTGACACATGGATTTTCAGTCCATTGCTCTACCAGCTGAGCTACAGCACCGTTTCCCAAACGGGATTGCAAAGATAGACAATTTTTCGGAAGTCCAAAAATTTTTTGCTAAATTTACGAATCTGCTCCAGGCAGAAGGCAAAAATGAGAGAAAATATGAAAAAGACATTATTGCTCGCGGCCATATTCGCCGCGGCGTCGCCTGCGCTCCTCGCAGGCACTCTGGACATCACGTCCTTCCGTTACTGCGGCCCCGTCAAGGTGCTGCAGCCATTCCTCGTCGACTCGGTCAACGTCGCGGGAACCAAAATCGGCGACGTCGACATCCTCGACACACCGGTCTCGCTCGAGGCTGTACGCAAGGCTCCCGTCGTGTCCGCCCTCCCCGAATGCGACTCCACAGCCCTTCACATAGCATCCTTCTGCGTCGAGACGATGGACTTTGCAAAGGTGAAATTCAAGGCTGAAGGCGCCGCGCGCACCAAGGTCCTGCTGGACGGCAAGCCGCTCTCCCCCTCCGGCGAAGCCTCCCTGGAACCCGGCACCCACGAATTCGCGGTGAAATTCACCGGCCCCGCCGACTCGCTGAAATTCAGCCTCGACGCCCCCGAGAGCGTCTGCCTGCGCAATGACGGCACCCGCATCCTCTCGCTCGACATCGACACCCAGGGGGCGGGCCTCGGCGGCGTGAGCATATCTCCCTCCGGCAAATTCTACACGGTGACCCGCGCCTTCACCGACGCCTCCGGCAAGAGGACCCAGACGACGGAACTCTTCCGCGCCTCGGACGGGACCGTGCTTTCCCGCTCTTCCGAAAAGATCGAATGGATGCCAGCGCGCGACGCTTATTACTACACCCGCGAGCGCGAGAACGGGCGCGACCTCATCGTCTGCAATCCCGACGACGGGAGCGAGTCGGTGCTGGCCGCCGACATCCCCGAGGGCTGGTTCTCGATCGCACCGACCGAAGATTACCTGATCTATTCGCTCGAGCAGGAAGGTCCGAAGGAGGGCGAGGTGCACCAGATCCTGGTCCCCGACGACAGGCAGCCCGGATGGCGCGACCGCTCCTACCTGGCGCGCTACGACATCGCCTCCGGAGTGCTGCAGGACATCACCTTCGGTTTCCACAACGCCTGGCTTTCCGATATCTCTGACGACGGATCCCGCATCCTCTTCAGCACCCAGACCGCCCGTTTGGAAAAACGCCCGACAAGCCTTAGCTCGCTGTATCTGATGGACATCCGGACCCTGCAGACCAAGCGCCTGGTGGACTCAGACGGATTCGTCATGGACGCGCAGTTCTCGCCCGACGGCACCAAGGTGCTCGTGACCGGCGGGGCGGAGGCATTCGGACGCATCGGCTGCACCCTGCCCGAGGACCTCATCCCCAACGGAGTCGACAACCAGCTCTTCCTGCTGGACATCGCGGACGGGAGCGTCAAGCCCCTGACCAGGGACTTCGACCCCAACGTCGAAAAGACCTTCTGGTCGCGCTGGGACGGCAAGATCTATATGACCGTCGAAGACCGGGACCGCCGCAACATCTACCGCCTGGACCCCGCCTCCGGCAAGACCGAGAGACTCCCCTCCACCGAGGAATACATCAACGGGATCGACGTCGCCCGGACCGCCCCCGCGCTCATCTACAGCGGCGAGAGCCTCTGCAACGGCGACAGGGCTTATCTGATGGACCTCAAGAAGGGCAGGCAGCAGCTTGTGCGCGACCTTCATGCCGAGCGCCTCGGCGACGTCGTGCTGGGCGAAGGGCTCGCCTACGAATTCACCTCGAGCCGGGGCGACCTGATCAACGGATTCTACGTCCTGCCCCCGCACTTCGACCCTTCGAAGAAATATCCCCTGCTCGTGCACTACTACGGCGGCTGCTCCCCCACCCTGCGCTACTGCATCGGGTCCTACTCTCCCCAGATGTACGCCGCCCAGGGCTATGTCTTCTACGTCATCAACCCCAGCGGAGCGTCCGGATTCGGGCAGGAGTTCGCCTCGCGGCACGTCAACACCGCCGGTGACGTGGTCGCTGACGACATAATCGAGGGCACCCTGAAATTCTGCGAGGACCACCCCTTCGTCGACAGTTCCCGCATCGGCTGCTTCAGCGCCTCCTACGGCGGATTCATGACCCAGCTGCTGCTCTCCAAGACCGACATCTACACCACCGGCATCTCGCACGCCGGCATTTCCGACCACACCTCCTACTGGGGCGAGGGCTACTGGGGCTACAGCTACAGCGAGATCTCGATGTCCGACAGCTATCCCTGGACCCGCAAGGACCTCTACGTGGACCGCAGCCCCCTGTATTTCGCCGACAGGATCAAGTCTCCCCTGCTGTTCCTGCACGGCTCTGCCGACACCAACGTGCCGATCGGCGAGAGCATCCAGATGTTCACCGCCCTCAAGCTCATCGGGACGCCCACCGCTTTCGTCGTGGTGGACGGCGAGAACCACGGCATAGCCGACTACGCCAAGAAGCGCCAGTGGCTCAGGACCATCTTCGCCTGGTTCTCGAAATACCTCAAGGACGACCCGACCTGGTGGGAGGAGCTGTATCCGGAGAAGAATCTTTAAGTTTCGCATTTGCGAAACAACCTCTTTCGGAGGCCCTTCAGGGCCGACAGCTTCCTCGCCCCAAAGGGGAGAGGATTGGAGGAGAGGGGGTAATTATCTAATTACAACGTCTACCCAGACGGGCAGATGGTCAGACGCGGAGGCGGTTTCGTCATTGTTGACGACGCCGCCTCCGATGATTTTCACCCGGGCCGAGGACTTCAGGCGGAAGATGAAGTCGATGCATTTGCAGGGGGCTTCGACCGGGAAGGTGGGATCAGTCGGGCTGAGGAGTTCCCAATATTCTTTTAGGGCGTCTATTGATGCTGATTCGGGCTCGGCGTTCATGTCGCCGCAGAGGAAGACGGGCTTTGAGGATTGCGGGTAATTTTCGTTGAACCAGGAAGTGAGTTGTGCTATCTGGCTCAGGCGCGCGTCATCGGTCTTGTAGTCCAGGTGGCAGGAGGCGAAGACGAACGAGTCCGTCTCGATGACGGCGGCGGAGCGCGGTTCAGAACCTCCGGCTTTGCTCATGGGGACGGTGCATTTGCGGAGGATCCTGTGGTCCGGGCTAGCCATGACTCCGTTGCCGTATGAACCGCCGAGGAAGGTCATCGCCGCGCCGAAATGCCGCTGCCAGCCTCCAAGTTCCGCGGCAAGAAGCGCCAGCTGGTCCTCTTTGTGGCGGACGTTGACGCTGTCGACTTCGTTCAAGGCAACGGCATCCGGATGCTGCGCGGCGATGATCTGCGCCGTCCGGGCGATTCCGCTTCCTTCGTATTTGCTGAACGCGCCGACGTTGTAGGTCATAAGCCGCAGCGTTCTTGGCGACTTGGTCACTTGTGTGGTTTCAGCATCGCTAGTGATGCGTATATCCGCAAAACGCCCCGCTCCGCATGCCGTGAGAAACAAAAGCGTTATAGCGCAAAAAGCTAATCGTTTGATATTCATATTATATTTGTTTGGACAGACGCGAGTCAGTCGCGTCTGTCCAACTTTTCTAAAACAGGGTTGGTTCGAGGGCGGCGGGGTGGAAACTTTTGCGGTGTTCGGGGGTGTAGCCAAGGCGGCGGATGGCCTCGATGTGCTCGGCGGTGGGATAGCCCATGTTGCGCTCCCAGCCGTAGCCGGGATATTTCGCGGCCAGAGCGCGCATATGGTCGTCGCGATAAGTTTTCGCGAGGACGGAGGCGGCGGCGATGCTGGCGTAGGTGGCGTCTCCGTGGACGACAGTGAGGTATTGGAAGCCGTCGAAGGGGCGGAAGCGGTTGCCGTCGACCAGCAGAAAATCGGGCCTCGGGTCCAGCCTGGCGACAGCGCGCTGCATCCCGGTGACGCTGGCCCAAAGGATGTTGAGGCGGTCGATCTCTTCGGCGCTCACCTGCTCAACGGCCCAGGCGACGGCTTCCGCCTCGATGATCGGGCGGAGTTTCTCGCGGGCGGCTTCGCTCATCTGCTTGGAGTCGTTCAGGAGCGGATGATGAAAGTCCGGGGGAAGAATCACGGCGGCGGCGAAGACGGGCCCGGCAAGGGGGCCCCTGCCGGCCTCGTCGCAGCCGGCTTCGAGCCTGCCGGGTTCCAGGAAAGGTTTGAGTTGGGGTTTCATATCGTGACAAATTTAATACTTTTTGGCGGAGGTTCACAACGTCGCGGTTGGACTTTTGCAATTTGCCGCGATCCATGTCTCTGTCGAGATTGCTTCTTATTTGCCGGGAGATAGGGATTCGGTGAATCGACAATTGCCTGCTAATCAATGGGTTACATTTTGAGTCAATCCCTATCTCTGTCCGGAATGCCTCGAAATCGGCGCTTTTGCCGGGAGATAGGGATTCTGTAAATTACCAAGTAACTGATTGTCAATAGATTACGTTTTAGGCTTATCCCTATCTCCTTGCAAGATGGAGCATTATCGCGGGATTCTTTGGAGATAGGCAGGAGGTAGGGAGAGGTGGAATTGTTAATCAATTGATTTGTAGGTGGTTACAATTTATCGCAATCCCTATCTCTGTCCGGAATACCTCGAAATCGGCGCTTTTGCCGGGAGATAGGGATTTTACAAATTACCAAGTAGCTGATAGTCAATAGATTACGTTTTAGGCTTATCCCTATCTCTCATATTAGCGTTGGGCGGGTTGGCAAATACGGATTTTGAATGTTGTCACACTCTGATGAGTCGAAAATTGAGCAAGTTTGCGTATCTTTGTGATTATGAATGTTATGGAAGCATTGGGGACGGACGCACGCAGCAGGTGCTGCGGCTGCGGGGCATGCGAAGCAGTCTGCCCGCACCGCTGCATCGCGATGCGGCCGGACGAGGCCGGCTTCCTGCACCCCGCCGTCGACGAGGCGCAGTGCCCGCCCTGCGGCCTCTGCGCCGGCGTGTGCCAGGCGGCTGGCCGCGGCGAGGTAGCGCCTGGGGCTTGCACCGGTCGCCAGGCTGGCCGCGGCGAGGTAGCGCCTGGGGCTTGCGCCGAGGGCCAGGCGAGCGTGGAGCAGCCTTGCAGCGAAGCGGCAGTGCCCGCAGCAAGTGCCGACCGCGGCGTGTGCCAGGCGGGCGCGCCAAAGGCATGCGCTGGCCAGCCGCGGGCGTACGCGGCGGTGAGCCGCGACGAGGCGGCGCGCGCCGCGAGCTCGTCGGGTGGCGTTTTCGCCGCCCTCGCCGGCACCGTGCTCGCGCGCGGCGGCGCGGTCTTCGGCGCCGCCTTCGCTCCCGACTTCGCGTCGGTTCATCACATCTGCATCCGCAGCCTTGACGAACTGCATTCGATTATGGGCTCAAAGTACGTCCAGAGCAGCACCGGCGACTGCTATCGTCAGGCCGCCGCCCTGCTGGAAGAGGGTGTCGAAGTCCTGTACTCGGGCACTCCCTGCCAGATTGAGGGCCTTCGCAGATATCTTTCATCTCGGAATATCCCCGCTTTGCGTCCTTCCTCCTGCAAAGGCCCCGACTGGTCGCCAGCGCTCCACACTGTCGAGGTGGTCTGCCACGGAGTGCCGAGCCCGGCTGTATGGCAGGATTATGTGCGCAATGTGCTGGGGCCCGGGTTGAGCTCCGTCAATTTCCGCGACAAGTCCACCGGCTGGCGGAACTACAGCTTTGCCGCGGACTATGCGGCTCGTGCCGAGGCAACGGATTCCGCCGCCCACACCGTCGCTCCGGATTCTGCCGACCACACCGACGACCCGGACTCTTCGGCTTCTTGTCGCGTCGAACCACGTCGGCTTGGCGGCCCGAATCGGCTGCCCGGCCCGTGCCGGCTGGTCGTGGCGCATCAGATTAACGGGCAGCACCAGTTGTTCGGCCCAAGCCGGCTTGTCGAGCCGCACCGAGACAACCTCTATATGCAGGCCTTTCTGGGCGATGTCTGCCTCAGACCTTCCTGCCACGACTGCCCCGCAAAGGCCCGGTCCGCCGCCGACATCACCCTCGGCGACTGGTGGCACCTGCCCCCGAACCTGTCTGTAGTGGGCGGCACGACTGCGAGCCTGTCTGCCGAGGGCACCATAGCAGAGAGTTGCATTGCAGGGGGGGGCATAGCAGAAAGGCCTTTTGTGCGGGACGATGACAAGGGCGTGAGCCTGGTCATTGTCCGCAGCGATCAAGGTCAAAAGCTGCTTGAGGCCGTCTCAGAGAGCCTCATAATACAGGAAACACCATATGACGCGGCTCTCAAAGCCAATCCATGCATCACTGAAAGTTCGCAGCGGGACTCTCTCGCAGGACGTTTCTGGCATCTCTGGCGCAAGGGCGGCCTGCGCGCGGCGGCGCCGCTGATGCGGCGCCTCACGCCGCGCCGCCGCCGCCTCCGCGCCAAACTCATCTCCAAACTGAAATGAGACCCCATCGTGATTCGGACCTGAGCCGAATCACGAAGGGGTTTCCCACCGAAAAGTGGCGTGTGATTCGGACCTGAGCCGAATCACGAAGGGGTTTCCCACCGAAAAGTGCCGTGTGATTCGAACCTGAGCCGAATCACAGCGGGGTTTTCCGCAAAAAGTGGCGTGTGATTCGGACATGAGCCGAATCACAGCGGGGTTTTCCGCAAAAAGTGGCGTGTGATTCGGACCTGAGCCGAATCACGATGGGGTTTCCCACCGAAAAGTGCCGTGTGATTCGGACCTGAGCCGAATCATAGCGGGGGGGTACGCGAAATGCCGCATCTGCTTCGGGAACTGCCCGAAGCAGAGTTGAGTTTGCAGCAAAAACACTGATTTTGCTGCAAAATGGCCACCTGAACAATCAAATTGCAGCAAAATCGAGATTTTTGCTGCAATGTGTTGCTTCCCACAAAGAGATAGGGATTGCGATGTGCCTTGGAGTGACCTGGAGGGCCGATTGGCATCCCTATCTCTCGGTAATTTTGGTGTTTTGGGCTGATTTTGAGGAGAGGTAGGGATAGTAAGAAAATATAAGTTGCTGACTAGCAATGTATTAACAAAAGAAACAATCCCTATCTCCTCCCAGTATGGAAACCGTTCGGCGAGTGATTCACTTAAATCCTTTATAATCAGCAAGATAAACATATCCACTCGCTCAAAAACCAAGCGAGTGAAACGTATTAAAACATTGTGGCACAGCACTTTAAGCGTTTCACTCGCCGCGAAGTAGCCAATGGCAAAATCCCGGAGCGGGTCCGGGATGACGGGGGCGCCGACATCGCGGCCAACGGGCCCCACCGCCCGGAGCCGCGGCGGGGCCCACGGCCCTGCGGCGCAACGGGCTCAACAGCCCTGCGCAGCAACGGGCTCCACAGCCCTGCGGCGCAACGGGCTCCACAGCCCTGCGCAGCAACGGGCTCCACAGCCCAGCGGCGCAACGGGCTCAACGCCCCCGGCGCCAAAGGCCGCGCAACGGGCTCAACGCCCCCGACGCCAAAGGCCGCGCAACGGGCCCGACAGCCTGGAGCCAAAGGCCGCGCAATGGGCCCTACGCCCCCGGCGCCAAAGGCCGCGCAATGGGCCCTACGGCCCCGGCGCCAAAGGCCGCGCAACGGGCCCTACAGCCTGGAGCCACAGCCCCGGCGGCGGAAGGCGGCGCATAGGGCCCACGGCCCGGAGCCGCGCCGGGGCGTAGAGCCCGGCGGCGGCCAGGGCGCGGATGCAGGTCCGGCGGCCGGAGGGGGCGACGTCGCGGATGGGGGTCACGCGGGGGTCGGCGAGCGAAACGGAAGCGGGGTCGGCGAGCGAAACGGAAGCGGGGTCGACGAGCGAAACGGGAGCTGGGTCGATGAGCCAGATGGGAGTCTCGTAGGGCGCGTAGCGGTACAGCCCTGCGGCGGGATAGACCGCCAACGAGGTGCCGACGATGAGCAGCGCGTCGGCCTCGCTGACGAGGTCGATGGCGCGCTCGATCTTGGGCACCGCCTCGCCGAAAAACACGATGTGCGGCCTCAGCTGGTGCCCGTTGGGGGCAAGGTCGCCCAGCGAGACGCGCCCGTAGCCGACGTCGAAGACGCTGCTTTCGCTGTAGCCGTCTGCCTCGCAGCAGCAGTTCTCGGGACGCACTTTGGTCACTTCGCCGTGCAGGTGTATGACCCGGGTGCTGCCCGCGCGTTCGTGCAGGTTGTCGATGTTCTGGGTGATCACGGTGACGTCATAGCGCTCCTCGAGCGATGCGATCGCGCGATGCGCGTCATTGGGCTGACAATCGCGAAGTTTCTCCCTCTGGACGTTGTAGAAGTCGAGCACGAGCCCGGGATTGCCGGCCCACGCCTGGGCGGAAGCCACTTCCATCGGGTCATAATTGTCCCAGAGCCCGCCGTTGTCGCGGTAGGTGGAGAGTCCGGATTCGGCGCTGACCCCGGCGCCGGAGAGGATGACAAGTTTCTTTTTGGCCATAGCAGTGGCAATTTACCCATATTTTTTGGATTTATTGTTATTTTTGTGAAAACGACTGACTTATGAAGAGAATCATCTTCCTGCTGGCGGCACTCTCCGCCTTCTGCACGGCCGCCCTCGCCCAGGACCACCCCTGGAAGGGCGCCAGGGTCGCATTCCTCGGCGACTCGATAACAGACGAACGCCAGATCGACGGCCCCAACTGCACCTTCTGGCGCGACCTTCAGGACATCGTCGGCCTGGAGCCCTACGTGTACGGCATCAGCGGCCACAGGATGAACCAGATAATCGGCCAGGCCGACAAGCTCAGGGAAGACCACGGCGACGCCTTCGACGCCATTATAATCTTCGTCGGCACCAACGACTACAACGGCGGCGTCCCCCTGGGCGAATGGTACACCTATAAAGACAGCACCGCGACCTACTCCGGCCCGGTCCCCCTGCCCGCAAAATACCGCACCCCCTCGCTCGACCCGAAGACCTTCCGCGGACGCACCAACATCACCCTGAGCACCCTCAAGGCCCGCTGGCCCGACAAGCAGATCGTCCTGCTGACTCCCCTGCACCGCGGATTCGCCCAGTTCAGCGACGCCAACGTCCAGCCGAGCGAGGCGTTCTCGAACCGGATCGGACTCTTCATCGACGAATACGTCGAGGCCGTCAAGGAGGCCGGCGCCATCTGGTCCGTGCCCGTCATCGACCTCTATTCCCTCAGCGGCCTGCAGCCCGCAGTGCCGGGTCACGAACGCTACTTCCGCGACGCGGAAAAAGACCTTCTGCACCCCAACACGCCCGGTCACCAGAGGATGGCCCGAACCCTCGCCGCCCAACTCTCCGCCCTGCCAGCGAAATTCCCCAAATACGTCGCTCTGACCTTCGACGACGGCCCCAACACAGTCGTCACGCCGCAGGTGCTGGACCTTCTGGAGCAGTACGGCATCCCCGCCTCGTTCTTCGTCATCGGCAGCAACATCACCCCCGAGAGCGCCGCCGTGATGAAGCGGGCCCACGACATGGGCTGCGACATCGAGAACCACAGCTTCACCCATCCCGCGCTCCCCTCCCTGACCGCGAAGCAGATGCAGGACGAAATCGCCCGCACTTCCGCCCTGATCGAGCAGTACACGGGCGAGGCCCCGCGCTTCCTGCGACCTCCGTATCTGGCTATGAGCCAATCTCTTGCAGACGCCGTCGACCTCACCTTCATCGGCGGCTACTGCCCCAATGACTGGGACGCGTCGGTCACCGTGCAGCAACGGATAGACGGCGCGCTGGCGAACATCGTGGACGGCGACGTGCTGCTGCTGCACGACTTCGCCGAGAACTCCCCCACCGTCGAGGCGCTCCGCACGATCATTCCCGAACTGCTCGCGCGCGGTTTCGAATTCGTCACGATCTCGCGCCTCTTCGAACTCCGCTGGCCCGACGGCAGGCCCGCCCCCCACAACGTGATGTACCGAAACGTTTATTGATATGCGCCACAATTTTCTCGCGATCTTCGCGGCCCTGAGCATCTCCTGCGCCGGTCAGGAGGCGGCCGTAATCACCCCCGAACCCGATCCGACGCCGGATCCCGGACCTGAGGAGCCCGTGGTCGACCCTTACGATCTCGAAGCCAGCGTCTACGCCGACGGCACCCTTTATTACGAATTCGAAGCCGCCCCCGTCCTGGGCACTAGCGGCAAGATACGCATTTACCAGGCCTACGGGTCCATCGTCGACAGCATAGACCTCGCCGACGTGGCTGCCTGCACGCTGCGCGAGGACGGTCAGCTGGTGCCCCCGGAGCAGGTCACGGACGCGACCCTGATGAACACCTGCTTCGACGCCATCGGCCCGGGGTCGGTGAAGAAGCGCCGCATCGTGCACTACACTCCCCTGCGCATCGACGGCAACGTGCTGGAAATCAAGCCCCACAGCCGCGCGCTCGAGCCCGGATGCGACTACTACGTCACCATCGATGAGGGCGTGGTCGAGGGATTCGCGGGGATCGGGGAGCGGGAATGGCTCTTCCGCACCTACCCGAAGCCGGAGTCGAAGACTCAGGTCAGCGTCTCCCCCACCTCCAGGAGCGCCGATTTCAGGACCATCCAGGGGGCGATCGACTATTCGTTCGAGGTCGGAAGCACGGCGGAATTCACCATCAACGTGGGCAAGGGCGAATACCGCGAGATGCTGTACCTGCCCGAGCGCGGCAACCTGACGATCAAGGGCGAGGACAAGGCGCGCTGCATCCTTCGCTACGCCAACGCCGAGGAGTGGATGAACGGCACCGGAGGGTCGGTGAGCAAGGTGCCGGCGGCGGGGGCCAAGATCGGGAAGCACGGCGGCAGGGCGGTCATCCTGATGGAGAATTGCGGCAAGGTCCGCTTCGAGAATCTGACCCTGGTCAATTCGTACGGCACCAAGGGCCAGGCGGAGGTCATCTACAACAATGACAATTCGGCCGCGGGCCTGCTGGTGATGGAGAATTGCGACCTCGAGAGCCTGCAGGACACCTTCCTGACGAAGGGCTACGCGTGGTTGCACAAGTGCCTGGTGGCCGGCAACTGCGACTTCATCTGGGGATATCCGAAGCACTGCCTGTTCGAGGACTGCGAGATAAGGGCCCTGGGCAAGGGCTACATAATCCAGGCTCGCTGCCAGAGCGTGAGTGACATCGGGTTTGTGTTCCTCAATTGCTCGCTCACCGCGGCGGAGGGCGTCGCCGACGGGTCGATGACCCTGGGGCGCAGCGGAGGATCGACGGACTATTACGACAATGTGGCATACATAGACTGCACGATGGGGCCGGTGATCCCGGCGAAGGGTTGGGAGTCGTCGAAGACGCCGAACCCGTCCGCCGCCACCGCCACGGCGGGGTGGCGGGAGTACGGTTCGGTTGCGCCCAACGGCTCGCCCATCGACCTGGGCGGGCGCTACGGCGGGGCGCGGGAGC
>R15__coassemble_1499_pt1 | contig 11579 bp, 10 predicted proteins | sample R15__metabat2_high_PE_004 | metagenome-assembled genome bin R15
CCTTTTTGGAGCAAGATCCTGACGCAAGCTCGCGGTTATGTTCAAGGCACATTCACACAGAGTGTGGCTTGTACTTGTCTTTTCAATATATTTATAGGGGCGTAGCTCAGTTGGTTAGAGCGCCACACTGATAATGTGGAGGTCCGCGGTTCAACTCCGCGCGTCCCTACATTTTTTTGTTTAGGGGGGTATAGCTCAGCTGGTAGAGCACCTGCTTTGCAAGCAGGGGGTCAGGGGTTCGAGTCCCCTTATCTCCACTCTTCAGAGATATTTCTTTTTGAACCTATGGGTCCAGTCTTCAAGGGCTGGACCTTTTTCTTTGTGGATGATCCGGTAGAAGCGCTGGTTTGTCGTTTCCCAGTCCAGTGGCCCGAACTCGTCGATGTAGGGCCCGACCTTCACGTAATCAAGAATCTCCAGCAGAGGCTTTGCGTTTTCCAGGTCGCGGCCGGAGTACCAGCAGGCCTTGAGGCCGGGGTGGGCGGCCTTCATCTTCGAGGCGAGCTGCCCGACATATGCAGGATCCGCGTCACCGCCCATGAAGGATACGCAGGAAATTCCCTTGTTGACGGCGATAAGCCCTTCGAGCGCCTCGAAATCCAGCGGGGTGCCGATGTCACGCACCAGATAACTTGAGTGGCAGCCCGGGCATTTGACCGGACAGCCACTTATGTTGATTGCAAGGGTTATCTCGTCCGGGACTTCCCGGAACACGACCCTGGTGTCGACGTATTTCACTCTACTTGACCTCCTTGGCGTAGTAGCGGTTCAGGGCCTCGATGTGACGGTACTTGTCGAAGTCGTCGACGGGGCGCAGGAAGCCGATGACCCTGGTCCACTGGCGCATCGGGGCGCCGCACTTGGGGCATTTCTCCAGAGGGGCCTTGACGATGTGGCGGCAGCTGCTGTTGGTGCACTCGCTGTTGGGCACGTTGAAGGTGAAGTAGGAGGTGCCTTCCTGGATTGCGAAGTCGATGAGCTGCAGATACTGATACTGGCTCAGGTGCTCGTCGAGGTTGCAGTGCAGGCCCACTCCGCCGTCCAGCAGTTCGGTGAACTCGCGGCCGTGCAGGCGGAACTTGTCGAGCACTCCGGTCTCGGGATCGTCGGCAAGGTAGAAATAGGAGTTGTACAGCACGCGGTCTCCGGGTACCCAGTAGCCTTCCTCCTTGTCCCAGCGGTAGTTCTTGGAACTCAGGCCCTCGGCGGGGACGAACTCCTGGTTGAACTGGTAGTTCTTGCGGTTGTGGAGTTTGTTCTGCTCGCTGATGGTGCCTGTGACGAGGCGGCAGAATTCGGCGTAGGGCTTGTTGTAGTTGCACTTCAGGCCCACGAACTCGGCGGCTTCGTTGATGCCGTTCTCGCCTATGGTGCTGTAGAGCTTGTTCATCTTGATGTAGCCGGCCTTGGAGGCGTTGAGCATTCCGGCCTTCTCGGTCTCGTACAGGAGGGTCTTGTAGGCGGTGTGGTACTTGTAGACGCGCTCCAGGATATCGACCATATACTGCTTGAAGTCGGGGGCGACCTCGAAGAAATGGTCCTTGAGCCACTCGCGGTCGAATTCCTTGCTGCGGGCCCAGTCCTGGATGATGCGGTTGAGGTTCAGGGTTATGACGTTGGCGGAACCCGTCTGGACGCCGGTCAGACCGTTGGTGAAGGTGAACACGTTGTCCTGGATCTCGTTGCGCAGGCGGCAGCAGCTGGCAAGTCCGTTGGGGTTGTCGGAGATGTAGGTGAAGAAGGAGTGGCCCTCGGCGTACATCTCGGCGGTGAAGTTCTTGTAGTCCTTGTCGATGATGTCATGGCCGTTGCTCAGCAGGGCCATTGTCTCGACGGGGAAGGTGAGCATCGTGCGGGTGCGCTCTGCGTTGAACCACTTCATGAAGTTCTTCTGCAGGAAGCTGACCCTGTCCCAGGAGGGCTTGGTGCCGTCGGGGAAGCAGAAGTCGTCGAACAGGGCGTGCCAGTAGTTGGAGTCGTAGTAGCTGATGTTGGTGAACGGCGACTGGTAGCTGCGGTTGCCGGCGGGCTGGTTGATGCCGTAGACAATCTGCTGGAAGCTCTGGCGGATGACGTCCATCACGGTGCGGCGGGGCTTGATCGAGACCACTTCGTCGGGATTGAGATGGTACTCGGGGCCGAAGTCCTTGGTGCAGTAGTAGTCGAACACGTTGAAGAACTCGCCGAATGCGACCGCGCCCTTGCACTGGGCGGACAGCAGGAAGGCGAGGTTGCAGAACTGGCCGCAGAAGCTGCTCAGGTTCTTGGGGGCGGTGGCCTTCAGGCCGTCCAGGCCGCTGGTGCCCTCGAGCACGAGGGGATAGAGAGAAACGGCTTCGCAATAGTTCTTGACGGCGGGACTGGAGGCCTCGTCGTGGACGTAGATCGTATGGTGGGCCAGATCCTTCTCGTACTGCTCGGCCACCTCGGGGAACATTTCCTTGAGTTTCTTCTTCATCCTGTAGCGCTGGATCTGGCGGTTCAGGGTCTTGTAGACCTCGCCGTCCAGGTTGGATACGTTCTTGATGGCGACGTTGGCGTTGGCGTCGGTCTCGGACGAAGTGGCTGCGTTTTCGGTCGAGGCGGCGTAGTTGTCCATATAGTCCACCCTCTCCTTGATGAAGCGGAGGTCCTTGTGCTTCTCGCGGTACAGGATGTAGGCCTTGGCGACGTCGAAATGCTTTTCGTACATCAGCTGGCTCTCGACGATGTCCTGGAGTTTCTCGACCTTGAAGGTGTAGTCATCGTCGAACATTCCGAAAAGGTGGTGAAGGCTCTCGACGAACTCTTCGGGCACCTCGGCCCTGCCGCAGGCGACAAATGCGGAATTGACAGCGGTTGTGATCTTGCTGATGTCGAAATTCTGGATCTCTCCGTTTCTCTTGATGACTTTCATGTCAGGTATGGATTTTAGCGTTTCTTGCGATTGGGATTCGAAGATAGCACTTACTTCTCAAAAAAGGCTAATTTAGTTATCAACAACCCCGAGTGAATTATCCACAAACGCGTTTCCACGCGCGTGGGCGCCGTCTTTCGTGGAGAAAATAATTTTAGCTGCACTGCAAAGCGCTGAGTGTCAGATCTTTAATGTGATTTTATAAGAATCCGCCTTCCCTGCGGTTTTGATAAATGCTTAATATTCAGCCAAATCTGGAGGCCCTTTAATTTTTATTCATTACAAATTCGTAAAAATGTGACGAAGGTCCCGAAAGTTGTGACGGACGGCGCTTGCATTGAATGGCGGTGTGGCTTTATTTGCCTTCAAAAAACCGCGATGAACCACTTGCCGACGCTCATATTGCCCCTTCTGCTCCCGATTGCCGTTTCCTGCTCCCTGGTGGACGACGGGCTGGTCTGGGGCAGCGCCCGCAGGCCTCATTCCCGGGTGGACGAGACCGCCGTCCAGGATGCTTATGAAGAAGATACCCCCGACCCGAACGAGCCTGACACCTCGATCTATGTCTGCGCTGTGAGGGTGAATCCGGGTTGTGACTATCTCAGGCAGGACCCGGGCCCGGGCTCGGAAATAGTGCTTTTCAAGAATTTCAGGCAGGTCCTCTCCGTCCCGCTCGGCGAGGGTGCCGGACCCGACGCGGACACGCATCACCTCATCGACGGACACCTGTGGACAGAGCGCTCCACGCTCACACAGACCATTGTCTGCCGCGACAGCGTCGAGATGTGCCGCTTCGACGGCCGGGAATATCTGCTCGGTCTGTTGCCTATGGGCGACGATGTCTATACCCTCACCCGCAGCCGTGAGAGCGCCGCTTTCACTTACCGCAAGAACTCCCAGGTGCTTTTCCAGAAGGAAGCGGGGACTGTTTTCGGGGACATGCAGGACCCCTCGTACGGCAATACGGGGGCGCTTTACCTTTCCAATGCGGGCCGTCCCTGCTTCTGCTATGGCGGAGGCGGCGCGTATTATGCCGTCGAGGACGGGCTCGAGATCAAGCATTCGGATTTGAAGACCGGCAGTGTCTTCCAGGACGTGAAATACCGCAAAGGCTGTTTCTCAAAGTCTCTGGACGACAATCTCGGTTACCGCTGGCGGAACTCGAGAGTGTGGATTTTCCCAGGTCAGGAGATGATTTCCGGCGACGTCTGGTCGGAGCAATACGGCGCCTGGCGCACGATGGTCTACAGATATGCCTGGTTTACCGAATCGATGTTCGCGATGACGGGGGCTACCGTGTATCTGGACGAGAACGTGACGCACTGCGTTTCGGTGGACAGGGCGGGAGTGATAACGGTGGACGAGCGCGAACAGGAGGGGGCCTTCATGGGTTTCACTCCCAACTGCGCGACGCTGTACGGCTCTTCTGTCGCGCTGGCTCTGACTCCGCGCGACACGACGCTCAGGCCTTTTGTCCGGGCAGGCGGGGAAAAGACGGAACTTGACGTATTCGGATACCTGACGGGGATAGAGGTGGTGGTCAATCCTCCCAGCTCAGAAGGCGGGACTGATCCTCCTGTACCGTGATGCGGACTTTCAGGGTGTCGTCAGGCAGGATGTCCTCGATGTTCTCGGGCCATTCCATAAGGCAGAGGCAGCCGCTGTCGAGGTAGTCGTACAGGCCTATGTCGAGCGCTTCGGCGACGTTCTTGATGCGGTAGAAGTCGAAGTGGAACACGGGACTGCCGTCGGCGGCGCGGTACTCGTTGACGATGGCGAAAGTGGGGGAGCTGACGGCGTCGCCCCGCACTCCCAGAGCCCTGCAGACTGCGGTGGTGAAGGTGGTCTTGCCGGCGCCCATAGGGGCGTAAAACGCTATCAGGGAGTGGCCCTGCACCTCTTTTAGAAAAGCCGAGGCCGCCGCGTCGATGCTCTCCAGGTCCCGTATGATGATCTTGTGCTCCATTGCGGTGCAAATTTATATAAAGTAATTAAAAAAAGGAACATATGCTCGTACACATCAACGCAGCGAAATGCGTCGGAATCGACGCGGTCCCCGTGACCGTCGAACTGACCGTCGACCGGGGCATCGGCATCCATCTGGTGGGGATGGCGGACGTCGCGGTCAAGGAAAGCCTGCTGCGCACCACCACGGCCCTGCAGTCGCTCAACTATTCGATTCCGGGAAAGAAGATAGTGATAAACCTCGCCCCCGCCGACATGCGCAAGAACGGCAGCGGATACGACCTGCCCATCGCGGTCGGGATCATCGCCGCCTCCGACCAGATCCCCCTGCCCGGGATAGAGCGCTATATGATAATGGGCGAACTGGGCCTGAACGGCGAACTGCGGCCCGTGCCGGGGGCTCTTCCCTTCACCGAACTCGCCGTCTCGCAAGGTCTGGACGGCATCATCCTGCCCCTCGAATCCGCCCTCGAGGCGGTTGAGTTCACCGACACGAACGTGTACGGGGTGACTGCTCTCGGGGACGTGATACGGATCCTCGCCGGGCAGGACCCGGTCGAGGACCTGCTGGTCTGGAACACTCAGGAATACAGGCGTATACGGCGCGCGATGAACCACGGCGAAAAGGGCCCCGAGATAATGGATTTCGCCGACATAATCGGTCAGGAGGGCGCCAAGAGGGGCGTCGAGATCGCCGCCGCGGGAGGCCACAACATCGTAATGATAGGCTCCCCGGGATCGGGGAAGAGTTCGCTCGCCAAGGCCATGGCGGGCATAATGCCGCCGATGACCCGCGAAGAGGCCCTCGTCACGAGCAAGATATATTCGATTTCGGGCAAGTCTCCGGGGTGTCCCGGCCTCATGCGCCAGCGGCCTTTCCGCTCGCCCCACTACAGCGCCTCGCTCGCGGCCATAATCGGCGGTGGCGGAGGTGACAACATCAATCCGGGCGAGGTGTCGCTGGCTCACAACGGAGTCCTGTTCATGGACGAGATGGTGCAGATGCCCAAGAGCATCATAGAGGCCCTGCGCTCTCCGCTCGAGGACCGCAGCGTCACCGTTTCGAGGCTCAAGAGCAAGGTCGAATTCCCCGCGTCGTTCACCCTGGTGGCGGCGTCGAACCCCTGCCCCTGCGGCTATTGGGGCGAGGGCGACCGCTGCACCTGCTCCCCGACCCAGCGGCTCAACTACATCTCGAGGCTCTCGGGCCCTATCATGGATCGTATGGACCTGCAGATCTGGGTCAAGGCCGTCGACACCACCAAGATAATAGGCGCGCCTAAGGCGGAGCCATCCGAGGCGGTCGCGGCGCGCGTGCTGAAGGCGCGAATTGCCCAGAAGCACCGTTTCGCCGCCGACACCATCCACGTCAACGCCGAGATGAACAACCGCCGGATCGAGCAGTACTGCCCGCTCAACCAGGCCTGTCAGGAGACGATGTCGCGGATAATGGCCAAGATGGACTTCTCGATGAGGGCGTATTTCAGGATGATAAAGGTCGCGCGCACGATAGCGGACCTCGAGGGCGCGGACGAAATAAAACCCGCTCACCTCCTGGAGGCCGCGGGCTATCGTTTTCTGGACAAACTGCCTTCCGGCAGAGTCTAGAGGTTGAATCTCAGACCCGCCTGGACGTTGAAGTTCAGGGGCCTGTCGGTGCGGATGCTCTTGGGCTGGTCGCAGTTGAAATAGTAGCTCACGCCCGGGTCGACATACAGGCTCACGGTCCTGCCCAGCGCGAATTCTGCGCCCAGGCCGGCGCGCACCGACCACTGCAGGCCGTTGACCGGGCTGCTGAGCACCGCCTCGGGATTGCTGCGTACTGTGTACTTGTTGCTGATGCAGTACGCGGCCTCGCCGCCTGCGTAGGCGTAGAGCGAGAAAGAGTCGCGGCCCAGCAGGTCATAATAGACGTTGAGGGGGATGCCGATGTAGTGCATCGTGTGCAGCACGTCATTCTCTTCGCCCTGGTACTTGCCTGTGAAGGTGCGGGTCAGAAGGGACCAGTCGACCCCGATGCCGGCCGAGAACTTCGGGCTGAAACGCACCCGGACGCCGACCCCCGCGCTGAAGGGGATGCCGTATTCGGAGGTGCTGGTCTCGGTGAGGCCGGTGGGCGAGGATGATCCGGGGCTGAGGTGCGAGCGCGCCTGAAGGGAGTTGCCCAGTTCGCCGTCATTGCTGCCCGTCAGACCGTCGATCTGCAGGGAAACCTTCGGCTTGAAGCCGGACTTTTCCTCGTCGGGAAGAGTCCAGACCGCGTCAGCGGCTTCTGCACGGGCTTCCGTTTCAACGGCGGGAGCGGCGGGAGCGGCAGGAGCGGCGGGCGCGGCGGGAGCCTCGGGCCCGGCCGCCTGAACGGCGGCCTGCTCGGGCTCTGAATATGTATTATAGGTCAGATAGGTGCGGCTGCTCCTGACTGAGGCCATTGCTTTCTGCACTTCGGCAGGAGCGGCGGCGGGAGCCTCGGGGAGCGATTCGGGTTCCGCCACGGCCTCGGCGACCAGGGTGACGTGGCCTGCGGCGGGTACGGACTCCGGGACAGTGGATGAAGTCCCTCTGAAGAAGAGCGTGGCGGCCAGCGCGCAGGCTCCTGCGAACGCCAGGCCGGCTCCGGCCCATTTCCACCAGGCGGCGGCAGGGGCCGAGGAACCCTCCAGTGCTGCGGACACACCTTTCCAGACGCGCCGTGACGGGGTCACGCTCGCGTCCTGAAGCATCGACTTCAACTGAAGGTCGAAGTTGTTTTCGTTGTCCTGAAGCATCTTCATCTGTTCTTTATCTTTGACTGCAGCACTGTCCTCGCTCTCTGCAACTGCGACCGGGAAGTCGTTTCCGAGATCCCGAGCTGCTCCGCTATCTCTTTGTGGGAGTAGCCTTCCATGACGTACATGTTGAAAACGGTCCTGAAGCCGGGTGGCAGTTCGCCGATCATAGTCAGCAGTTCTTTGAGCCCGATCTTTTCGAGGGCGCCGGGGTCGTCGGAGCTGATGCTCCAGGCCGAGTCCACGTCTTCCGTCTGCCTCAGTACGTCCTTTTTGCGCAGGGACATGAGTGCCGTGTTGACAAAGATCTTGCGGGCCCAGCCTTCGAAGGAACCGTCCCCCGAATAACTGTCTAGTTTGGTGAAGAGGGTGACAAACCCGTCCTGCAGCGTGTCTTCGGCGGATTCCCTGTCCCCCATATAGCGGAGGCAGACGGCATACATTTTGCCGCTCAGGGCGTCGTAGACGGCTTTCTGGGCTCTGCGGTCGCCTTCGCGGCACCGCTGAACCAGTTCGAGCGTCGCTTCTTCTTCACTTTGCCCGGTCCGAGTGTTAAGATGCTTTCTGTTTCCAAAAAGTTGCATAACCGGATCGTTCTTTACTGCGAATTTAGTCAAAAAACTAGTAAATTTGTGATTGATATGAAGAAATTGCTTCTCGTCGTCGTTCTTGCCGTGTCCGGGTTCTGTGTCCGGGCACAGGAGACTCCTCTCCCCGACAAGTACCTGGACGCCGTGGCTCTTTATGCCGAAGAAGCATATGACGAGGCCGATTCCCTGTTTTCCGAGATCTGCGCCGCCGACACCACCGCCGACGCCGCCTTCTACTACAGGGCGATGTGCCGCTATGGCCGCGGCGACACTCCCGGCTTCGAGCAGGATATCGCGAGGGCGATCAGGCTGGACAGCTCCAACGTCTGGTACAGGCACGCCCTGACGACCGTCTATATGGCCACAGACCGCCTCGAGCAGGCGATTCCTATGATGGAGGACCTGCTCGTCGAGATGCCCGGAATCTACAACACCCCCTACAATCTCGCGATGCTGGGCGACGCCTCGCTCGGGCAGTACCGCGACTCCACGGCGCTCGAGTACTACCAGCGCGCGCTCGACCTCGACCCCGAGTACGCCCCCGCCGAGATGGGCAAGGCCGAGATAATGCGCTACCGCGGCAACTACCCTGCGTTCTTCGTTAGCCTGGGCAAGGTGATCGACAATCCCGACGTGGCCGGCGCCTACAAGAGCGGATACCTCAAGCGCCTTTTCGACCGCATCGACTCCAAGTTCTACTGGGTCTGGGGGCCGCAGCTGGAGGAGCTCATCTCCAAATGCGTCGAACTGCACCCCGAAGACATTCCCGCCCACGAACTGAGGGCGAACATCTATGCCATACACGACGACTGGGACGGAGTGACCGGCGAATACGAACAGATCGCCGCGCTCGCCCGCGAGGCGGGCGACAACGAGAAACTCTCTTCAACCCTGGGCTACATCGGAGACGTCATTTATCAGGAGAGGTCCGACGCCAAAACGGCCTACAAATATTACGAGCAGGCGCTGCAGTACAACCCTGACAATGCGATGGTCCTCAACAATTACGCCTATTATCTGAGCCTCGAGGGCAGGAAATTGCGCAAGGCCGAAAAGATGAGCGCCCGCACGCTGGAGCTCGAGCCCGACAGCGCCACCTACATCGACACTTACGCCTGGATCCTGCACCTGAGGGGCAAGGACGCCGAGGCGAAGCCCCTGTTCAAGCGGGCGATGATCTTCGGCGGCCGCGACAGCGCCACGGTCCTGGAGCACTATTCCATCGTGCTGCGCGCCCTGGGCGAAGATCAGCTTGCAGACTATTACAAACGACTTTCCGAACAGAAATGAAGCGCATTCTGACCCTCATATTCCTTGCATTGCTGCTTGCCTGCCCCGTCCGGGGCCAGGACACTTCCGCCCAGAAGGCCAGGAAAGCGAAACTCGAGCGGGAAATCGCCACCCTTGAGCGCCAGATCCGCGACAACGGGCGCGAGAGCGGCGACGCCCTGAACCAGCTCACGCTCCTGCGCAGGCAGGTGGCCGGACGCCAGGAACTGGTTGCTCAGATGGAGAGGGAACTCGGGGACATCTCGCGGAGAATAACGGCCTGCGAGGACACCGTGAACTACCTGCAGGGCAGGATCGACACGCTGACTCTCAGTTACGACGCCCTGGTGCGGAGTGCCTACCGCAACAGGAACTCCAGCACCTGGATGATGCTGCTTTTCTCGAGTTCCGACCTTGCGCAGGCGTCGCGCAGGTACGGCTATCTCAAGAGCCTCGCCGGCCAGATTAGGGACGCTTCGGAGCGGATGACCGAAGCGAAGGGGCGGATGGAGGTCAAACTCACGGAACTCACGGCCCTGAAGGATTCGGCCCTGGTGGTGAAGGCCGGCTATGCCGAGGAACTCGGGCGCCTGAAGCAGTCGCAGGCCCAAAGCGAGAGCCTGGTCGCCCGGCTGGGCAAGGAAAAGGCCCGCTACGAGCGCCAGCTCGCCGACAAGCGCAAGCAGGTCGAGGCGCTCGCCAGGGAGATCCAGAAGGCCATCGAGGCCGAACTTTCGGCCAAGTCAGGCAAACCTTCCAAGGGCGGCAAGAAGTCGTCGAAGCCAATCGACTACACTCTGGCCACCAAATTCGAGGCAAACAAGGGCAAACTCCCCTGGCCTGCCGACGGCCCCGTCGTGGATCACTACGGCAAGCATCACCACCCCGTCTACAAGAACGTCGAACTCCCCTTCAACAACGGAGTCAACATAGCGCTCGACAAGGATTCGCCCGTGTCCGTCGTGTTTGACGGCGAGGTCCGCAAGATAATAATGATGCCGGGCTACAACAAGTGCGTGCTGGTCCAGCACGGAAGTTTCTTCACCTTCTACTGCAAGCTTTCCGACGTGTCGGTAAAGTCCGGCGACAAGGTCAAGACCGGACAGCAGATAGGCACCGTCGACACCATCGACGGCCAGACCGTGCTGCATTTCGAACTGTGGAAGGGCACTGCGACCCAGAATCCCGAAGACTGGCTGCGCTAGCCGGTGACCCAGACCAGCACGTGGCGGTCGAAGGTCATGTACTGAAGTTCCAGATTCTCCTCGTAGCCGTCCTTGTGGGTGAAAGTGGCTTCGAGTTCGCCTTCGCCGCGGGGACGGAAGTCGTCGATCTCGATCTGTTCGGCGAAGTCCACGCGGTACTGCCCCATCATCTTGTACACCGCCTCCTTGGCGCACCAGTAGATGGCCAGCTGCTCGGAGCGGTCTTCGGCGTCGTCTTCCAGATCGTCGATCTCGTCCTCTGAGAGGGCCTTCTTCTCGACTGCCGAGAAATCGCGGTCGAGCGACTCGCAGTCGATGCCGACCTCTTCGGTGTCGTTGATCATCACGGCCACGTACCTGTCGGTGTGGGTGATGCTGATGTTGACGGCGGAATTTTCGATATAGGGCTTGCCGTTGTCGTGGTGGTTGAGGTACACCTTGTCCTCGAACATCGCGTCCAGAAGGGCGCGCACGGCAAGTTTCTGCTTGCGCAGGGATTCACTTTTTATGTAGGAGATTTCCTCCAGCTCGTCGGAGGGGATGCTTGAGAGCGCGCGAAGCTCGGCTTCGGACTCGGTGATTTGCCAGACGCCTATTCGCGAGTGATAGTCGTCATCGACTTCCTTGATGAGATATAGTGCCATAAATTTTTATAACGCCACAAATATAAGGATTTTTTCATTATCCAAAAAATTAAGGAAATTGCTATCTTTGCATCGCACTAAGGAACAAACCATAATTTATTATATAATGAACTACCTTTCCAACGAGAAACTGCTCATCGTCGGCGCCGGCGGAATGATCGGCTCCAACATGGTCCAGAGCGCCCTGATGCTAGGCCACACCCCCAACATCTGCCTGTACGACATCTACGAACCCGGCGTGCACG
>R15__coassemble_1510_pt1 | contig 11503 bp, 9 predicted proteins | sample R15__metabat2_high_PE_004 | metagenome-assembled genome bin R15
CGCCATTCCCGTGGCCGAATCGCCCCGATGCCGCCAAACGGCCACGCCAAACGCCGATCCCGTGGCCAAATCGCCCCGATGCCGCCAAACGGCCACGCCAAACGCCATTCCCGTGGCCTTTTAGCATACGGCGAGCCTGTCATCCCGGACCCGCTTCGGGATCTCGCGCGGCGCTGCCACATCTGCAATAAAATGCCTGATCTGTTGCAGATGTGGCCAAAAAACACGTGAAAATGCCAATTCTTGGACACATCTGCAGTGGAATGCCCGATTCGTTGCAGATGTGGCACGAGCCCCTTAGTGATTCGGCTCAAGTCCGAATCACACGGCACTTTTCGCGAGAAACACAACTGTGCTTCGGGAAAAGCCCGAAGCACAGCGTGCTTTTTGCCGAAAACCGGCCGCTGCTTCGGGAAGAGCCCGAAGCACACGAGGGGTAGGCAAAGGATGAGGGCTGAATTGACTTTGACGCATTCGCGGATGGTGCTTATTTAAAGTAGAATCATTATATTTGTAACGTTATGGATAACATTTTTGTCATTATAGCCTTCGCAGCGGGGCTGGTCGTCGCGGGAGTTGCGGCGGGGCTTGTCGCACACTCCAGGCAGCGCCTGCTGAAGGTCCGGCTCGCGGAGCAGAAAGAGGACGCCGAGAGGCATCTCGCAGAGCAGAAGGCCGAGGCGGAGGCACGCCTCGCGGCCGCCAGAGAGGAGGCTCAGAATCGAATGGAGCAGCAGAAGGCCGAGGCAGCCGCTCAGGCGGCGGCGGCGAGGGAGGATTACGAAAAGCGCCTGGAGCAGCAGAAGGCCGAGGTAGCCGCTCAAGCGGCGGCGGCGAGGGAGGATTACGAAAAGCGCCTGGAGCAGCGGAAGGTGGAGGCCGACGAGCGGCTGGCCAAGGAGCGCGAGGAGCAGCGGAGGGCATCCGACGCTGCGCTCAAGGCGCTCCAGGAGCGGTCAGACGCGGCGCTGAAGGCGCAGCAGGAGCGCTCCGACGCCGCGCTGAAGACTCTGCAGGAGCGTTTCGACGAGACGATTGCGAAGGTCAGCGCGCAGGTCAAGACCGATACCTCCGAGATGCTCAAGGCGCGCCAGAAGGAATTCTCCGAGACCAGCGGCCAGAGCATAGGCCAGATTCTGAACCCTCTGAAGGACAACATCGCCGAGCTCCGCAAGACCCTCGAGCAGGGCGGCAAGGAGCAGGCGGAGCGCCAGGGCGAGATGCGAGAGCAGATCAAGGGCCTGATGCAGCAGAGCGACGCCACGCGCAAGAGCGCCGACGAACTCGCCGCCGCCCTCAAGCACGGCACCAAGGTCCAGGGCGACTGGGGCGAGACAGTCCTCGACGAACTTCTTGCCTCTCAAGGACTTACAAAGGGCGTCCATTACGACACCCAGAGCGTCGTGGCAGGAGGCCTGCGCCCCGACGTGATCCTCCATCTGGACGAGCGGCGCGAGGTCATCATCGACTCGAAGGTTTCGCTCACCGCCTATATCGACTACGTCAACGCCGAGGACGAGGCCTCCCGCGCCCGCGCTCTCAAACAGCACCTCGAGAGCATCCGCAAGCACGTCAAGGAACTCGCCGAAAAGGACTACACCTCGCTCGTGCAGCCCCCGAAGGTTTCGGCCGGCTACGTGCTGATGTTCGTGCCGAACGTCGGAGCCCTGTGGACGGCGCTCAACGCCGAACCGGACCTCTGGCGCAAGGCCGCCGACTCGAACGTCTACATCACCGACGAGCAGAGCCTCTACGGCGCCCTCAAGATAGTCAGCCTGACCTGGACCCAGGTCGCCCGGGCCCGGAACCACGAGCGAGTGTACGAACTCGCCTCGGAGATAATCGACCGCGTGGGCCAGTTCCAGGAGCATTACGAGGCCATGGGCAAGGCCCTCGACAAGGCCCGGACCGAATTCGACGCCGGCCGCCGCAAGCTCGATCCCGGCGGGCAGAGCATACTCAATTCTTCCCGCAAACTTCTCAAACTGGGCGCGAAAGACAGCGACAAACATCCCGTCAAGCCTCTGCTGGACGTCTCTGAAGAGGAGGATTAAAAACTCATTTTTTTGCAGGGCATTTTCTGCAAAAACACTATATTTGCGACCTGAAAACCATTCGGGGTGCCGGGCAGTCCGGCTGAGATGACACCCGTGGAACTTGATACGGTCAATACCGTCGTAAGGAAATGAAAAGTCTTTTGGTCGCGGCGCTTTGTGCGCTAACATTGCCGGCATATCAGGCGCCGGCCACGGAAATGCCTGATTCCCTGTCATATACACTCGACAGCACGGTCGTGAGCGCGGGACGCTCGGCGGAACGTGCGCCGATTGCCGTGAGCAGAATGAACGCGGAGCAACTTGCGCAAAGAAACGTCGCGGCCTCGTCGCTGCCGCAGAACCTCGCGCTCCAGCCATCGGTTGTCGCCGTGTCGGAGTGCGGCACCGGGGTGGGCTACACTTCGATGTCGATACGCGGCGTGCAGGGCAACCACACCTGCGTGACCCTGAACGGCATCAGCCTGTCAGACGCCGAAAGCCAGCAGGTGTTCTGGGTGAACGTCCCGGCGCTGGGCGGCATACTCAGCGAGGTGCACGTCCAGCGGGGCCTGGGCACCGCGGCCTGCGGCCCCGGTGCCTTCGGCGCCGCTGTCAACATGGAGACGACAGGCGGCGCGGCGGCTGAGGCCGCATTCCAGGCCGGTTACGGCTCGTTCGGCACCTGGACCGCCTCGGCGAGCGTTAGCGCGCAGGCGGGCCCGAAGGGCGCAAGCCGGAGCCCGGCCGCCCCAAAGGCCGGCGCCTTCTCCGCCGGCGCCCCCCAAAAGCCCGCCACCGTCTCCGTCAACGCGGCCATTAACTGGCAGCACACCGCGGGCTACATCCGCAACGCGCCGGCGACGGCGTGGAACGCATATCTCGACGCGCAGTGGCGCCACAGAAGCGACCGGGTGCAGTTCGTCCTCCTGCAGGGATGGCAGCACAGCGCCATCACCTGGAACGGCGTCCCCTTCGACGTCTACCCGGCCGACCGCCGCTTCAACGTGAGCGAAGGCGACTCCGACAATTACCGCCAGACCCATCTCCAGGCCCATTGGACCCACGATTTCAGCAGAAATCTCAGTCTCAAGAACTCGGTCAACTACACCCACGGCTTCGGCTGGTACGACCTGAGCGGGCAAGGATACTTCCTCGACAACGACATGGCGGCGCTCAGGAGCGAACTGCAGTACCGCCGCAAGGACCTCACTCTCACCGCAGTTGCCTATCTCACGACCTACGTGGGCGACCACTACGACAGGGACCTCTCGGCCTCGGACTCCCCTCTCTGCAATTGGAGCGAGGCCCTCAAGAGCGAGGCGGACTTCTCGGCAAGGGCGGAGTGGGCGGCATCGAAAACGACCGCCCTGTTTGGCGAATTGCAGTATCGCGGCGTGCGCTACGCCTACGACCGGACCGGGGAGACTCTGGTCTGGAACTTCGCCAATCCCCGCATCGGCGTCAACTTCACCCCGACGAGCCGGGACAAGATATACGCATTCGCCGCCCTCGGCCACAGGGAGCCCGCCCGGGCCGACCTCGAAGCCGCCGCGGACGCGAAAAGGGAGCGCCTCCGGGACCTGGAAGCGGGATACACCCGCAGCGGGGCGTCATTCTCGGCCTCGGTCAACCTCTATCTGATGAAGTACGACGACATGCTCCTGGACACCGGCGAACTGGACTCGCAGGGCTATTCCATCAAGCGCAACATCGCCTCCGCACACCGCGTCGGCGCCGAATTCTCGGCCCGCTGGCAGCCTCTGGCCCGGCTCGGAGCGACCGCCAATCTGACCCTCAGCGACAACAGGACCGAGGGCGGCAACCCCATCCTGCTCAGCCCGTCCGTCATCGCCGCCGCGGCCGTCACCGCCACGCCCCTGGACGGCCTCCGCGTCGAGTGGAGCACCAAATGGGTGGGCAGGCAGTACTTCGACAACAGCGGTTCCGACGAGGCGCTGATCCCCTCGTACAGCGTGTCGGACCTGACGGCCTCGTACACAATGAAAACCCGCGGCGAACGACTGAAACTGACTTTCAGCGCCGTCGCGGGCAATATTTTCAATCTGCAGTACTACGCCTACGCCTGCGTCAGCGGCGTCTACCCGGCAGCCCCGGCGAACGCCTCGCTGAAGGTGAAGGCGGAATTCTGATTACTGGACCCTGGAGAAAGTGAAGTCGCCGGTGATCGTGACGTCCATCGTCAGCTCGGGAAGTTCCTCGTATGCAGTGGAGTAAGAATAATCGGCGGTCAGCACGAGGGTGCTGGAATTGAGTTTCTTGACGTTGAAGGGGACGTTGGAGGAAACATCGGTCTTGTCGGCATAATCGAGCTTCAGAGTGCCGTCCACATAGGTGTAGGTGCCCTGGCGGACGCCGTCGACGTATAATTCGCCGTCCTCGGTGAACTTGAAGAGCGTATCATTGTACGTCAGACCGGACTCGGGATCGTCGAGATCGAAGTCCATTGAAATCATACCGGCAACTTTGATTGAAATGAGCCCGGAGGCGTCGACACATTTCCAGGTTCCGACGATACTTCCGGTTTTTTCCTCCTTGTTGCAGGAAGAGAGGCTCACGAGAGCGGCGAGCGCGACGAGCGCGATGACAAAAAATTTCTTCATAAGACTACATTTGAGTTTGGTTGCGGCTGCAAAATTAGCCAAATAACTTGAATTAAGATGCCACCGGCTGTTTTTTCGTTGCACAGGGAGGGATTTTTGACTATCTTTGAAAGATTATGGCACGGAACAAAAAAATAGACATCATACTGGACGACGTTCTGGTCGAGAGCGTCGCCGCTGAAGGCAAGGCAATAGCGCACGCGCATCTGCCGGGAGACGACCCCGAAGGCCCCGCGAGGGTCGTGTTCATCGAATTCGCCGTCCCCGGCGACGTGGTCAAGATCCGGGTGGTGCGCAAGAAGAAGTCCTTCGCCGAAGGGCGGATACTCGAAGTGAAAAAGCCCTCCGAGCGGCGCCTGGAGCCATTCTGCGAACATTTCGGAGTCTGCGGCGGATGCAAATGGCAGCCCCTTCCCTACCAGCTTCAGCTGGAGGCAAAGCAGCGCCAGGTCTATGACCAGCTCAAGCGCATCGGCCACCTGGACATCCCCGAGATCAGCCCCATAATCGGCTCCGACAAGACCCGCGAATACCGCAACAAGCTCGAATTCACCGCCTCCGACCGCCGCTGGCTTTCGTCCGAAGAAATGGCGGCCGCCGAAGAGTCTGAAAGCGGGCAGGCCGCCAGCCATATGCCCGCCCCCGGCCTGGGCTTCCACGTGGGGAAATTCTTCGACAAGGTGCTGGACATCGAGCGCTGCCACCTGCAGCCCGAGCCCAGCAACGCCATCCGCCTCTGGGTGCGCAAATACCTGATCGACAACGGCTTGGAGTTCTACAACATACGCGACAACGCCGGATTCTTCCGCAACATGTTCGTGCGGACGACCGACGCCGGGGCCGTGATGGTGATAATGTGCTTCGCCGTCCAGTCCCCCGCCATCGCGCCGATGCTGGACGCGCTCGCGGCCGCATTCCCCGAGATCACCTCCCTCTATTATATCATCAACGACAAGAAGAACGACACCGTCGGCGACCTCGACCCCGTCCTGTACCGCGGCGACGAGGCGATCTACGAGCAGATGGAGGGCCTGCGCTTCAAGATCGGCCCGAAGTCGTTCTACCAGACCAACACCGGCCAGGCGTACAAACTTTACAAGGTCGCCCGGGAATTCGCCAGTCTCACCGGGGACGAAGTCGTCTACGACCTCTACACCGGCACCGGGACCATCGCCCAGTTCGTCAGCGCCCGCGCCCGCAAGGTGATCGGCATCGAGTACGTGCCCGAGGCCATCGCGGACGCCCGCATCAACGCCCTGGGCAACGGCATCACCAACTGCGAGTTCTTCGCCGGCGACATGAAGGACGTGCTGAACGCGGATTTCATTGCCGCGCACGGCCGCCCGGACGTGATGGTAGTCGACCCGCCCCGCGCCGGGATGCACCCGGACGTGGTGAAAGTGATCCTGGAGGCCGCTCCCCGGCGGATCGTGTACGTCAGCTGCAACCCCGCCTCGCAGGCGCGCGACCTCGCGATGCTCAGCGACCGCTACGCGATCACCGCCGTGCAGCCGGTGGACATGTTCCCGCACACGCAGCACGTGGAAAACGTCTGCGCGCTCGAACTTCTGGACGAGTAGGGGTTACCAGCCCTTTTCGATGTTTTCGGCAATGCGCACGACCAGACGGTCGAGCGATTCGCGCGCGGCCCAGGCTATGTGCGGGGTCAGGCGCAGGCGTTCGGGCCGGGAGGTGTGCAGGTAGGGATGGTCGAGGGGGATCGGTTCGGAGGTGAACACGTCCACCGCCGCTCCGGAGATGACTCCCTCTGAAACGGCGTCCGCCAGCGCCTGCTCGTCTACCACTCCCCCGCGCGCCATGTTCACCAGGATGGCGTCGGGCTTCATCAGGCTCAGCTCCACGCGCCCCACAAGGCCGTTGGTGCGGCAGTTCAAAGGGCAGTGGAAGCTCACGACGTCGGAGCTGCGCAGCAACTGCTCGAGGCTCACGGAAGGATATTCGGCGCAGTGGGAGGTGCCGGTGGTCGAATAATAGATCACGCTCATCCCGAAGGCTTCGGCGATTGAGGCGACCTTGCGGCCGATGGCGCCCATCCCGACGATTCCCATAGTCTTGCCGGCGAGTTCGCGGTAAGGGTCCGAGACCATCGTGGGATTGCCGGAGCGGGTGTAGGCGCCGGACTTGATGGCGGCGTCGTAGCGCGCGGGCTCGCAGGTGAGCGAGAGTATCTGGGCCCAGACCAGCTGGGCGACGGAGTCGGTGGAATAGCCGGCGACGTTGCGCACGGGAATGCCCCGCTCGGCGGCCTCGTTCACGTCGATGTTGTTGATGCCGGTGGCGGCGACGCAGATGAGTTTGAGGCGGGGTGCGGCGTCCATCAGGGTGCGCCCGACCTTCACCTTGTTGACAATCAGCACTTCGGCGTCGGCGACCCTTTCGAGGGCCTGCTCGCGGGTGGAAAGGTCGTAGGTGACGAGTTCGCCGAGTGCGGCAATCGGGGCCAGGGAGGTTCCTCCCATCGTGCCCGCGTCCAGAAAAACGATTTTCATAAGCTTAACTTGCGTGCCCTTTGCCCTTGGGGCTGAGGAATTTCATCGCTTCCTCGAGCGTCAGTTCGCGACCCGGGTTGGTGCCCGCGTCGGAGGTGAAGAACTGGTCCGAGGCAAGGTTGTCATCAGGCGGGCCGAGGAGTTCGTCGATGAGCCTGAAGGCCTCGTCATTGAGGTCGATCAGATGCAGGATCTGCTCCTTGGCGGCGCCGTCAGGCATCGCCGCTATCTGCTGGTCGCTCGGCAGGGAATTGTCGATCTGGACGATTTCGTTCTCGATTTCCGAGATCGTGTTCTCCATCGAAAACATTATTTCCTTTATCTTGCGCAGATTGTCTATCCGCGCCTGCACGGCAGCTATCTTTTTCTTGTAATCCATATCCACCGCAAATGTAGCATATTTTAAGGAAAAATTCATCATTTGGACAGTACGCGAGTCACTCGCGTAGTGTCCAACTTCCCTACTTTTCATATCAACTTTCTCGATTTCAATTCAGCCTCGTAGCGGGCAGCATCTTTGAAGAGGACGGCGTCCATTCCGGCGGCGAGGGCGCCGTCGACGTTGATTTGCTTGTCATCGGTGAACAGGCACTCGTCCATCCTGAGGCCGAACTTCTCGCACACCCTTGCGTAAATCGCCTTGTCCGGCTTGATGAGGCGCTCTTCGGAAGAAATCACCATGCCGTCCATCAGGCTGAGGATGTCGAACTTCTCGATCACCTTGTAGACGACCGCGCTCCAGTTGGTGAGGCCGTACAGCCGGTAGCCCGCGGCGCGGAGCCGGCCGAGGAGGTCGCGCATTCCGGGCATCTCGCAGATCATCGCGTCCAGCTGCCTGTCGTGGAACTGCTGGAATTCGTCCTTCCATTGCGGGTAAAGGGCCTGGTGCTCACGGATTATCTCTTCGAGAGAATCGTCGCCCTTGTCGCACCTGTCGACGAATTCCCGGCTGCACACCACCGCTTTGAACGCGGCCCTTTCAGCCGGGTCCGCGACGACGCTCCTGATCAAGACATCGAAGTCATATTCGATCAGGACCTTACCGAAGTCAAATATCAAGTTCTTTATCATAAGTGCAAATTTAATGTTTTTTGCCGACGAAAGGGGGATTTTTTTGCGAATTCAGGAATTAATCGTATATTTGCATTCCCGACGGTGCGTTGGCCGAGTGGTTAGGCGCAGGTCTGCAAAACCTGTCACAGTGGTTCGATTCCGCTACGCACCTCTTAAAACCCCTTCTGAAGTACTCAGGAGGGGTTTTTTGTGCCCGGTATTGTACCTGCATTTTGTTTTGCCGGTGAGTCGATAATTTCTTAAATTTGCCATTATGAAAGCCAAAATCTTGACGCTCGCACTGAGCATTTGTTTTGCCTCCGGCATAAGCGCCCTGGCCGGAGACTATGTCGTCGAAAAGGACATCCCATATCACGAGGACGCCGGCGACTACGCCCGGCAGCGCTGCTTCCTTGACTTCTATTACCCCTCGGACACGCCGGGATTCGCCACGCTCGTGTGGTTCCACGGCGGCGGCCTGGTGGGCGGGAGCAAGGAGATCCCCGAAGGGCTCAGGGATTCCGGATTCGGGATCATCGGCGTGAACTACCGGCTGATGCCGCAGGCGGGCGTGCAGGAGTGCATCGACGACGCTGCCGCGGCGGTGGCCTGGGCTTTCAGGGAGGTTGCCTCTCGCGGAGGCGACCCCGACAAGATCTTCGTCGGAGGTCATTCCGCCGGAGGATATCTGACCGACATGCTCGTGCTGGACAAGAGCTGGCTGGCGGCCTACGGGATCGACTCCGACCGCATCGCGGGCGCATTCCCCTACAGCGCCCAGGTGATGACCCACTTCAACGTGCGCGCGCAGCAGGGCGTCGGCCCCCTGGACCCCCGCATCGACGAGACGGCGCCCATCCGGCACATGCGCAAACTTCCGGTCCCGATGCTGGTGCTCTCCGGCGACCGCGAGCTCGAGCTCTACGGGCGTTACGAGGAGCAGGCGTACTTCTGGAGAATGATGAAACTGCTTGGAAATGAGGACCTTCTGCATTATGAATTCCCTGGCTGCGACCACTCGGGGATGGCCCGACCGGCGCATTTCGTCACCCGCCGCTACATCCGCGCGCTTGCAAATATCCCCGCGCAGCACAAGGACACCCTGCGCGTGCTCGCGATCGGCAATTCCTTCAGCGAGGACGCCGTGGAGCAGAACCTTTACGAGATCGCCTCGACCGACGGGACCTTCCTCATCATCGGCAACCTGTATATCGGCGGATGCTCGCTCGAAAGGCACGCGTGCAACGTGCGCGAAGACAAGGCGGACTACCGCTACCGCAAGATTTCTGCGGACGGGGTCATGACGACCGAGCAGGGGGTCAGCATCTCGACCGCGCTTGCCGACGAGTCCTGGGACTGCGTCAGTTTCCAGCAGGCGAGCCACTTCTCGGGGATGTGGGAGACCTACGAGCCCTATATGGGCGAACTATATGAATACGTACGTTCGCGCACGCGGGAGGACGTCAGGCTGCTGTGGCAGCAGACCTGGGCCTACGACAGCGATTCGGACCACGGCGGATTCGCCAATTACGGGCGGGACCAGAAGCAGATGTACGCCCGTATCGGGGAGTGCTCGAGCCGCATCGCGGCAAAATACGGGCTGGAGATAATCCCCAGCGGCCCTGCGGTGCAGATAATGAGGGACGAATACGGATACAGGAAGATGACCCGCGACGGCTTCCATATGAGCTACGACCTGGGCAGATATCTGCTCGCGTGCGTATGGTATGAGGTCTTGAGCGGCCGCAGCCCTGTCGGAAACACCTGGATGAAGGATGGTCTGCGCCACGCCGACCGCTACAACGCCCAGTGCGCGGCCCACAAGGCCGTGAGCGAAAGATAGTCTTGGATTACGACGTAATCATAACCAATCCCTGCGGACGCACCGGCGAGCTCGTCTGCGACTCGCTCGCCTCCCACGGCGTCCGCCCCTACCTCGTCACCGGCCCCAACGCCCACAAGGTTCCCCACGCATTTCTGAAGGCCGTGCGCGACGCGGTCGAACTGACGGATGCGCCGGTGATTCTGCCGATATTCTTTCCTGAGGTGCTTGCGGCGCACCGCGACGAATTCCCGGGACGGCTGATCCCCCTGTCGTCCTGCGAGACAATCCTGCGGCTGGACGACAAGCGCAGCTGCTGCGAACTGGCCGCTTCGCTGGGCATTCCGCTGCCGCGGATATGGCCTGATGCGGACAGCGTGGAGGAGTTCCCCTGCGTGTTCAAACGCACGCGCGGTCAGGGCGGCGACAGCGTCTATTTCCCGAAGACGCGGCGGGCCCTGGACAATCTGCTCGCCGCGCCGGTGCGCCGTCGGGACGGCTCGCCGAGGGTCGACGAGGCGCTCAAAGGGCGCGGCGACGCGCTCATAATGGAGTATATAGACGGCTATGACATATGCGTTGACGCGCTGCGTTGGGACGGATTTTTCCACGCCGCCGCGTACCGCGTGCTCGAGCCGCGGACGAAAGGCGTCTCGACGCGGCGCGTGAGCGTCGAGGCGCCGCGGCTCGTGGCGCTGACGCGCCGCCTGCTCGACGCCGTCGACTACCGCGGCGTCGCCGGCGTCGACTGGCGCGTCCGCGGCGAGGTGCACGTCCGCGCGGGCAAGGTGCTCGGCAGCTGCAACGACGACTGGCGCGGCGCCTGCTCGTCCGACGCGTCCGCTGGCTGCGCTCTTCCGGGCGCCGACGCCGGCTGCACGCTTTCCGCCGCGCCGGTTGCGCCCGACGGCTGCACGCTTTCCGCCGTGCCGGTTGCGCCCGACGGCGAGGCATTCTTTCTAGAATGCAACCCCCGCTTCAGCGGCGGCCTCGAATCGGCCGTCGCCTCGGGCTTCGACATACCGTGGCTCTACTGGCAGCTTGCCCACGGCATCCCCGCCGACCCCCTCTCAATTCCCTTCACCCCCGGCCTCGTCACCGGAGTCTGACAAAACTTCACCTCTGCTTCGGGATCTGCCCGAAGCACAGCGGTGTTTTCCGCAAAAAGTGCCGTGTGATTCGGACCTAAGCCGAATCGCGGAGGGGTTTCTCACGAAAAGTGGCTTGTGATTCGGACCTGAGCCGAATCGCGGAGGGGTTTCTCGCAAAAATTGCCGTGTGATTCGGACCCAAGCCGAATCACGGAGGGATTTCTCACGAAAAGTGGCTTGTGATTCGGACCCAAGCCGAATCACAGAGGGGTTTCTCGCAAAAATTGCCGTGTGATTCGGACCTGAGCCGAATCGCGGAGGGATGCTTGTCACGACGCCGACGGGGAGGGCAATTCTTCTGCGTCGTGAC
>R15__coassemble_1562_pt1 | contig 11261 bp, 10 predicted proteins | sample R15__metabat2_high_PE_004 | metagenome-assembled genome bin R15
GTCCGGGCTGCACACTCCGATGGCGGCAATCTTCGCATCCTTGTCGTACTTGCGGATTATCCGGGAGGTGTGGGCGAAGAGCGCGCCGTAGGTATTGTACGAATCGGTGTGGCCGCCGCCGTCCGGCTCGTTCCACACTTCGTACATCGTCACCTTTCCTTTGTAGCGCTTTACCACCTGCTCCACGTATTTTTCCCAGGCGTCCATCACCTTTCCCTCGCCGAAGAGCTTTGCGTTCAGGTCGTAGCCGTCGTCGGAATAGGCGGGATTGCCGTAGCAGAGGCAGATCCAGGGGTGGACGCCCTGCTCCAGCAGGCCGTCCACGTGGCGGTCCAGCCACTCGAAGTTGTACTGGCCCTTCACGGGTTCGCATTTGGCCCAGCCGCTCTGCAGGCGGCCGTAGCCCACGCCCGTCTGTCCGACGAAGGCCTTGTATTTCTCAAAGTCGGAGAAATTGCGGTCCAGGGTCTCGCAGCCCACTGACCAGTATGAGGGTTTCGAGAGGTCGGAGGCCACGGGCTCGAGTTTCCCGATTACGGGAAGCTGCGCCGTGTGGGCGCAGATGTTGTTCCAGGTGACGGAGGGCTTGAGATTGTCCGCGGCGTTCATGCAGACGGATGCCAGAAGAAGCGCCGGAACGAAAAGGGTCAAACTTTTGTGTATCATACCTAAACTGTGGTGTACTTTGGTGTTTTTCCGTGCAAATATAGGAATTTTTTTATGCTTTGGTATGCTTTGTTGTTGAAATTTTGTTTCTTTGCCCGATGAATTCTTGATTTCTGTATTATGGATAGAAGACATTTCTTGCGTACGGGCGCCGTGGCGACGGCGGCATTGGCTATGCTTTCGTCCGCTCCCGAGGCCGGTGCGGCGCGGAAAAAGGGATTGAAAGTGACTCCCAGAGGGGGTGCACGTCTGAAGGTGGGAATGGTCAGCGACGTGCACGTCGTGGACGCGGACAGCCTCGTGTGGCTCGAGAAGGCGCTGCGGTATTACCGCGACAAGGACGTGGACGGCGTCATCATAGCCGGCGACATGTCCGACTGGGGCACGGAGAGCCAGCTCAGGCTCGTGCGCGACGCGTGGGACAAGGTGTTTCCTTCCGATCTCGGAACAGGCGGACGCAAGGTGGAGCGCCTGTTCGTGACGGGAAACCACGACGTCCTGGCTCCGGATGTCAAATACCTGAAGGGCAAGGACATCCCTCTGAGCGAATTCTTCTGCCTGCACAAGGAGGAGATGTGGCACAGGGTCTTCGACGAGCCGTATGAGCCTATCTGGAAAAAGGAGATCTGCGGATACACCTTCATCGGAGCGCAGTATGCGGACGGCAAGACCATCCCCGGGCTGGAGGAGTTTCTCGCCGGCGCGGGAGTGAAAGGGGACAAGCCCTTCTTCTACATCCAGCATATGCACCCGGCCGACACCTGCTCCGGTCCGTGGGTTTTCGGTCAGGACAACGGAGATGTGACGCGCATCCTGTCCAAGTATCCCAACGCCGTGGCCGTCTCCGGCCATTCGCACACTTCGCTCACGGACGACCGCACTTTGTGGCAGGGTGCCTTCACCAGCATCGGCACGGCTTCCCTGAGCTATATCATTCCCTTCGGCGGACGCGAGAACTCGAAGCTGTGCATGTCCAAGGAGAAGGTCCCTTCCCAGATGAAGGTGCAGCGCTTTCTCGACGGCCAGCACGGCAGCCTTATGACGGTTTACGACAACTGCCTCGTGGTGGACAAGATCGAGTTTCACAATGACGACGACCTCGGCAGGTGGGTGGTGCCGGTGCCTTTTGCCAAGCCTCTGTCGTTCGAGTGCCGCGCCGGATTCTATGCCGTGCCGCAGTTCTCCGGGGACGCCGCATCTCGCATCCGCCTCAGCAGGGCGCCGGGTGAGGACCGCTACAAGAACCCCGAAGACCAGGTGAGCGTGTTTTTCCCCACGGTCACGGGTGCTCCCGCGGAAAGCGCGGACGCACCCGTCAGGGCTTTCGACTACGAGGTGTGCGTGGAGATGGAGGATTTCGACACGGTCAAGACCATCTGCACGAAGAGGGTTCTGTCTGTGGGCTATCACCTCGCCTCCGCGCGCGATACCGAAGAGGTGTGCTGCGTGTTCGCCGTGCGTGAGCTTTCCGACTACCGCCGCTGGCGCTTCGCCATCCGTCCCTGCAACTGCTACGGCGTGAAGGGCGATCCGATCTACTCCCCCTGGCAGGCCGAAATCTGACAAAAAAGAGGCTCGAGGCCTCTCTGCTATATTTTTTAAAAGAAATGTGTCAAACTCCCGGAGCTTGAGCCAAGCTCTTTTATACATATAATATATATTGGGAAAAGAAAGTATTTTAAAATTATGAAACTTGCAAGATTCGGCTTATATTTGCATTCCCAAACGAATAAATTCTAGACCAAATGTTCATATTCAATTCATCCATCGGCAAGAAGTTCATCCAGGCAGTGTCCGGCGCGTTCCTCATCGTTTTCCTGCTCCTGCACGCCACCATCAACTTCTTCTCCGTCATCGACTCCTTCACCGGTAAATTCGGCGCCGTCGCCATCGACGAAAAGCTCTTCAGCGCCGGTGACGGCCTGTTCAAGCTCGGCTGCGACTTCATGAGCACTCCCGTCATCAGCATCATGGTCCCCGTGCTGGCGCTCGGCTTCCTGGTGCACATCCTTTACGGCATCTGGCTGACGATCAACAACGTCATCGCCCGCGGAGGCATCAAGCGCTACGAGGTCTCCAGCAAGGCGGCCGCCGACTCCTGGTCCGCCCGCAACATGTTCGTCCTCGGTCTTGTGATCATCGGCTTCATCTGCTTCCACCTGACCCACTTCTGGGCCCATATGCAGATGCCCGAACTCCTTAAGATCGCCCCCCAGCTCTATGAGGACAACCCTTACTTCCTGCTGACCAATTTCTTCGGCCACTGGTGGATACTCGTCCTGTACATCGCCTGGTTCGTGGTACTGTGGTTCCACCTCACCCACGGCTTCTGGAGCATGTTCCAGACCGTCGGCTGGGACGGCACGACCTGGTTCAAGCGCATCAAGGTCATCGGTGTCATAGTCGTCACGATCATCTGCCTTGCTTTCGTGCTCACCGCCGTCAACGCGTTCTGGCAGGCCAATTTCGCGATCTGAAGATAGTTTTTGATTTTTCTTAAAAAATCCTTACCTTTGCGACCCCTATATTGTGTAGGGATCGCAATTTTTTTATTAACTATTTAAAGATCAAGACAGTGGACACACTTAGCTACAAGACAGTATCGCTCAACGCAGCTACTGTAGAAAAGAATTGGGTGGTCATTGATGCGACTGGTCTCGCTCTTGGTCGTCTGGCATCCCGCGTCGCTCTTGTCCTCCGTGGCAAGACCAAGGCCGGATTCACCCCCCACGTCGACTGTGGTGACAACGTCATCGTAGTCAACGCCGAGAAGGTGATCCTCAAGGGACACAAGATGACCGACCGCGTCTATACCCGCTACACCGGATATCCCGGCGGACAGCGCTTCACGACGCCGAAGGAGATCCTCGCAAAACAGCCCACCGAACTCGTCAGGCGAGCAGTGAAGGGTATGCTCCCCAAGACCCGTCTTGGTGACGACATCCTCGGCAACCTGTACGTTTATGCAGGTCCCGAGCATCCTCACCAGGCTCAGAACCCTAAAGAAATCAAGTTGGACGAAATTTAAAAGAGTAAATGGAACAGACAAACGCCCTTGGAAGACGTAAAGCAGCTGTTGCACGCGTTTACATCTCTGCCGGCAAAGGCAACGTTACCGTTAACGACCGCGCCCTCGAGGACTACTTCGCTCTCGAGTCCCTTCGTTACATCGTTAACCAGCCTTTCGAGGTCACCGGAACAGAAGGCCAGTTTGACGTCAAGGTCACCATCGTCGGTGGTGGCGTGAAAGGTCAGGCCGAAGCCATCCGTCTGGGTATCTCCCGCGCCCTTTGCGAGATTGACAAGGAAGCATACCGTTCCGCGCTCAAGGCAGCCGGTTTCCTCACCCGCGATCCCCGCGAGGTCGAGCGCAAGAAACCCGGTCAGCCCGGTGCACGCAGGCGCTTCCAGTTCAGCAAACGTTAATCACTGCTGTATTTACGGCACAATCCGGTTGTTGAAACTTTTTGGGCGTGAGCCCGGAGAAAAGTTGCCGGATTGCGGAAAAGAGGGGAGACTGACAAGGTCACTACTCCCGTCTTGAAGAAAAGAGCCTGACGGCTCAAATCAGCCGACAGGAAAAGATCAACAATTAGATTAAAAACAAACAATGTCACGTACAAATTTCCAAGAACTGCTTGATGCAGGCGTACACTTCGGACACCTCGCCCGTAAGTGGAACCCCAAGATGGCTCCGTACATCTTCGACCAGAAGAACGGAATCCACATCATCGACCTGCACAAGAGCATCGTCAAGATAGACGAGGCCGCCGAGGAGATGAAGCAGCTCGCCAAGAGCGGCCGCAAGATCCTCTTCGTCGCCACCAAGAAGCAGGCTAAGGATATTGTCTCGCAGAAAGCCACCGAGGTCAATATGCCTTCAGTCACCGAGCGTTGGGCAGGCGGTATGCTTACCAACTTCCCCACGATCCGCAAAGCCATCAAGAAGATGAGCACCATCGACAAGATGAAGGAAGACGGCACTTTCGAGAAGCTCGCAAAGCGTGAGCGCCTCCAGATCGATCGCCAGAGGGCCAAGCTCGAGAAGAACCTCGGCTCCATCCGCGACATGAGCCGTCTGCCGTCCGCCCTGTTCGTCATTGACATCCAGAAGGAGGCCAATGCCGTCAAGGAGGCCAACCGTCTTGGCATCCCGGTATTCGCAATGGTTGATACTTGTTGCGATCCCACCCCCATTGATTATGTGATACCGGCAAACGATGACGCCACCAAGAGCATTGAGTGCATACTCAACGTGCTTTGCGCGGCTATCCAGGAAGGACTTGAGGAGCGCAAGCTCGAGAAGGACAAGGAAGCCCCCGAGGCCGAGGCCGAAGAGACCGCCGCTCCTGCAAAGAAGCTCCGCGCCCGCAAGGGAGCCCGCCCCGTCGAGGCAGCCGAATAAGTTCCATTTCAACAAAGAAATACAATTATGGCAATTACAGCACAAGACGTAATGAAGCTTCGCAAGATGACTTCTGCCGGAATGATGGATTGCAAGAAGGCCCTCGAGGAAGCCGGCGGCGACTTCGACAAGGCTGTCGGAATCATCCGTGAGAAAGGCAAGATGGTCGCTGCAAAGCGCGCTGACCGCGAGACCAGCGAAGGTGCGGTCAAGGCCCGTATCGAAGGCGGCAAGGGTATCCTGATCTGCCTGGGCTGCGAGACCGACTTCGTCTCCCGCAACGCTGACTTCCAGAACCTCGCAGACGCCATCGCCGACGTCGCCATCGCAAACTGCCCCGCCGACCTCGAAGGTCTGAAGGCTTGCAAGATGGCCGACGGCTACACCGTCGCCGAGGCCGTCGAGGCCCAGACCGGCAAGACCGGCGAGAAGCACGTCCTCGTAGGCTACGCCATCATCGAGGCCCCCTATGTCAAGGAGTACATCCACAAGATCACCGGCAAGCTCGGCGCTCTGGTCGGATTCAACAAGCCCCTTGCAGAGGATATGGCCAAGGGTGTCGTGATGCAGGTCGCTTCCATGAACCCCGTCTCCATCGGAGCCGCCGACTGCCCTGCCGACGTCCTCGAGAACGAGAAGAAGGTCGCCATCGAGAAGACCAAGGAAGAGCTCGTGCAGAAGGCTGTCGACGCCGCCCTCAAGAAGGCCGGCATCAACCCCGCCCACGTCGACTCCGAGGCCCACATCGAGTCCAACACCTCCAAGGGCTGGCTCACTCCCGAGCAGGCCGACAAGGCCCGCGAGATCATCAAGACCGTCGGCGCCGAGAAGGCAGCTTCCCTGAACCTCACGATGGTCGAGAACATCGCCAACGGCCGTGTCCAGAAGTTCCTCAAGGAGCAGACCCTCGAAGAGCAGGAGTACCAGATGGCAGACGAGAAGATCTCTGTCAAGGACGCCATGGCCAAGGTCGATCCCGAAGCCAAGGTCGTCGCTTTCAAGCGCTTCTCCCTCTCCGACTAGTCACTCTGTACTATAAAAGTTGCACACTACGCGAGTCACTCGCGTAGTGTGCAACTTTTTTGGTATATTTGTGCTGTTATGGAGACGATTTACGACCCGCTGAGACGCAAGGAGGTGGCCGCCACGCCCGAAGAGAGGGTGCGGCAGTGGTTCATCACCGTGCTGCAGCGGCGGCTCGGGGTGCCGCCGCACATGATGATGAGCGAAGTCGGATTCAAGTGGGGCGAAAAGTCCTACCGCGCCGACATCCTCGTGTACGGCAAGGGCCTGAAGCCCCTTGCGGTCGTGGAATGCAAGCGTCCCGACGTCGCCCTGACCGCGGCGGTGGCCGAACAGGCGATGCGCTACAACGCCGTGCTGGACGTTAAATGGATATTCCTCACCAACGGCATCTCGACCATCCCCTTCGAGCGCGACGGGGCCGTCTTCAGAATGAGCACCGACCTACCGCAAACTTTGTATGAACCTTAAGTCACTGGCAAAAGACACGGCCCTGTACGGCCTCAGCAGCATAGTGGGCAGATTCCTGAACTACCTTCTCGTGCCGCTCTATACCTGGAAGATAACCGCCGAAAGCGGCGGCTACGGCATCGTCACCAACCTGTACGCCTACACCGCCCTCTTCCTCGCCCTGCTCACCTTCGGGATGGAGACCACCTTCTTCCGCTTCGCCTCCAAGGAGGACGAGGACCCCCGTATGGTCTACAGCAGCGCCCTGCGGATGGTCGGGGGAGTCGCGCTCGTCTTCCTTGCCGCCGTGTTCGTACTGCTGGGCCCGATTTCGGGCGCGATGGGCTACGCCGAGCACCCCGAATACATAGGTTGCTTTGCCGTCATCACCGCCCTGGACGCCTTCCAGGCCATCATGTACAGCCGCCTGAGGCAGCAGCACCGGCCGCTGAAGTTCGTCGCCCTCAAGATGACCTTCATCTTCCTGAGCATCCTGCTGAATCTCTTCATCTTCCTAGTGATGCCCGAGATTCCCGCCCTGAATGCCGTCTACGAGCGCTTCAACGGGGGAGTCGGACTGATATTCTTCGCCAACCTCGCCTGCACGGCGGTGGTGACGCTGGCCTTCATACCCGAGATCAAGGGCATCGCATACGGATTCGACCGGGCCCTAGCCCGCAGGATGCTGAGGTACTCCTGGCCGCTGCTTCTGCTCAGCCTCGTGGGCATCCTGAACCAGGTCGCCGACAAGATCCTCTTCCCCCGCCTGATGCCGGGCGAGGAGGGGATGGTGCAACTGGGCATCTACGGCGCCTGCGTCAAGATAGCGATGATAATGAGCCTGCTCACCCAGGCCTTCAGATACGCCTACGAGCCCATCGTTTTCAGCGCCAGCCGCGACAAGAACAGCCCCGAGACCCTGGCCACGGGCGGCAAGTATTTCATAATATTCGCCTTCTTGGCCTTCCTTGCGGTCGTTTTCTATATGCCCGTGCTCAAGTATTTCGTGGGCTCCGGCTATTGGGAGGGGCTCGGGGTTATCCCCGTGGTGATGCTGGCCGAGATCTTCATGGGAGTGTATTTCAACCTCTCGTTCTGGTACAAGCTCAGCGACCAGACCTGGTGGGGCGCGATAATGAGCGCCGTCGGCGCGGTCGTGATGATCGCGGTCAACGTGCTCCTCGTGCCGAAATACGGCTACTGGGCTTGCGCCTGGGGCGGCTTTGCGGGCTACGGCACCGCGATGCTGCTGAGCTGGCTGATCGGCCAGCGCAAATACCCCATCCCCTACGACACCCGCACCATCGGGATGTTCGCCGTGATCACGGCGGCATACTGGTTCATCTACAAGGAACTTACGGCCATCGTCCCCGCCACCTGGTTCGCCATCGCGCTGGGCACGGCCCTGCTCCTGAGTTACGGATGGTTCACTTTAAAGGAAATCAAATCTTCAAAAAAATGAAAAAGACATTGTTGGCAACAGCCGCAGCCGCGGCAGTAGTCTGCTCCTGCGGACAGAAAAAGACCGAGGCCCCCGCGGTCGAGGAAGAAACACAGAAGGATACGGTCGCAGTCACCGTTGTCGAGGAACCCGTCTACGAGATGGTCACCACCTACGGCACGATGCGCCTCAAACTCTTCAAGGACACCCCTAAGCATCGCGACAATTTCGTGAAACTTGCAGGCGAGGGCTTCTATGACGGCCTGCTCTTCCATCGCGTGATAGCGGGATTCATGATCCAGGGCGGAGACCCCCTGACCAAGGACGAGGCCAATAAGGACCGCTTCGGAACCGGCGACGTGGGCTACACCATTCCCGCCGAGTTCGTCCCCGAGCACAAACACGTCAAGGGAGCCCTGGCCGCCGCCCGTATGGGCGATGCCGCCAATCCCTACAAGGAGTCCAGCGGATGCCAGTTCTACATCGTCCAGGACGAGCAGGGCTGCAGGCATCTGGACGGGCAGTACACCGTGTACGGCCAGGTCATAAGCGGACTGGACGTGATCGACAAGATCGCCGAAACCCGGACCGACTGGTATGACCGCCCCGAGCGTCCCGTGCGAATTTTATCCGTAAAACCTGTTGAAGAACAAAATTCTGGCACGCCTGTTGCAAATGAAACGACCGAATAGTTTTTTCATAGGTTAAATTTTAGGTTAGAATTGCGAAACGGCCCACGATGTGATATCGAGGGCCTTTTCTTTTGCGCAAAGATTTTTAACTTTGTGAGATTTACAAAGACTTGACATATGGAGAAAGTTACAGTAATGCCCTCCGAGAAGCTGATAAACGGCTGGATAGACCCTGAGTTCATCCCCGCGGGCAAGGACAAGTATTATATCCGCAACCGCCAGGCGCGCGCCCCGAAGGGCGGCTGGCGGCATCTGAAGAGCGACGAGATCGAGCGTCTGGTCAACAATGCCAACACCGCGACCAGCTGGGACACCATCTGGGTGACCGACGAATTCGACCCTTCGGTGATCCGCGGCAACCAGTTCCGCGGCACCGTCCGTATAGGCAGGGTCTGCGAGGCCGGACTCCAGTTCCATGACCTCCGTCTGCCCGTCGGCATCACCAATTCCGCCATCCACAGCTGCGACATCGGCAACGACTGCGCCATCCACGACGTACATTATCTGAGCCATTATATCATAGGCGACCGCTGCATGCTCTTCAACATCCACGAGATGAGTTGCACCGACCACGCCAAGTTCGGAGTCGGACTCGTGAAAGACGGCGAGGACGAGAATGTCCGCGTGCGCCTGCAGATAATGAACGAGACCGGCAGCCGCAGCGTCTGCCCCTTCGACGGGATGATCACCGCCGACGCCTTCATGTGGGCGAAATACATCGACGACGAGCCCCTGCAACAGCGTCTGCTCGAGATGACGCAGGCCACCGGCGACCACCACCGCGGCTACTACGGCACCGTGGGAGAAGGTTGCGTCATCAAGACATCGTCCATCATCAAGGACGTCAAGATCGGCCCCGCCTGCTATATCAAAGGCGCCAGCAAGCTCAAGAACGTCACCATCAATTCCAGCGAGAAGGAGCCCAGCCAGATAGGCGAGAACGTGATCCTGGTCAACGGAATCGTCGGCTTCGGCTGCCGCATATTCTACAGTTGCACCGCCGTCAAGTTCGTGCTGGGCAACAACAGCGCCCTCAAGTACGGCGCCCGCCTGATAGACTCGATCCTCGGCGACAACAGCACGATCTCCTGCTGCGAGGTGCTCAACAACCTCATTTTCCCTGCCCACGAGCAGCACCACAACAATTCGTTCCTGATCTCGGCCTGCGTGATGGGCCAGAGCAATATGGCGGCAGGCGCCACCCTGGGCTCGAACCACAACAGCCGCACTACCGACGGCGAACTGGTGGCCGGGCGCGGATTCTGGCCCGGGCTCTGCACCTCGATCAAGCATTCGAGCGTCTTCCCCACCTACACCCTGCTGGCGAAATCCGCCTTCCCCGCCGAACTCAACGTCAAACTCCCGTTCAGCCTGGTGAGCAACGACGAGCACAAGGGATGCCTGAACATCCGCCCCGCATTCTGGTGGCAATACAATATGTACGCGCTCGCGCGCAACACCTGGAAATACCAGAGCCGCGACTCCCGCAAGACAAAGGTCCAGAACATCGAATTCGACACCTACGCCCCCGACAGCATGGAGGAGGTGATAACGGGACGCAAACTGCTGGAAATCTGGACGGCAAAGGCCTGGCTGCGCGCTGAAGGCAAGCCGGTCGACGGCTTGAGCGACAAGCAGTTGCGCGAAAAGGGCCGTGCCCTGCTCACCGGCGATCCCGCGGTGGTCGACTCCCTCGAGGTTCTTGGCGAAGGCATCGAGAAATCGCGCCGCAAGGTCATAATCGTCAAGCCCCGCCAATCCTACGAGGCTTATGGCGACATGCTGATGCACTATGCCGTCACCAACGCCCTGAAGTACATCGAGGCCAATCCTGACCAGACCCTTTCGTCGATGTCCTCGATGCTGCGCAGCCGCCGGCAGAGGGAGTGGATCAATTTCGGCGGGCAGCTGATGACCACGGCCGATGCCGACCGCATCCGCGCCGACATCCGCGACGGCAAGCTCAAGACCTGGAAAGAGGTCCACAAGCGCTACAACGACATCTGGAAGCGCTATCCTATGGACAAGCTCAGGCACGCCTACCTGTCGCTCTGCTACCTTCTGGAAGTGTCCGCCGTCGGCCCCGAGGACTGGCAGAATGCCATCGACGCCGAGATCCGCATCCAGAAATACATCTGCTCCGAGGTCAGGCGCTCACGCCAGAAGGACTACGAGAATCCCTGGCGTCAGGCCACCTACCGCAACGAGGCCGAGATGATCGCCTCGATGGGAACCCTCGATGAAAACGGGTTCGTCCGCCAGATAGCCGCCGAGACCGAGGCGAATATCGCCAGACTGGAGCAACTCAGGACCAGAATATAGTGCCGGAAATGCAAACTTTCTACAATTTTTTAAAAAATAATTTGCAGGTTAAATAATTCTTGCTACCTTTGCATCCCGCTTCGAGAGAAGCACTAGTTCATTGATAATATTGAAAGATAAGTACAAGCAAGTACCGAGAAAATTTAATAATCGAGAGCGTTGATTTCTTTTAGAAATTAAAGTCGTCAGGCATCAAGCTAGAAGTATAAAAAATATACAAAGAAGAGTTTGATCCTGGCTCAGGATGAACGCTAGCGGCAGG
>R15__coassemble_1571_pt1 | contig 11179 bp, 5 predicted proteins | sample R15__metabat2_high_PE_004 | metagenome-assembled genome bin R15
CAGTCGAACATGGCGCGCTCGACGCCACGCTGGAAGTCCATCAGGCGGAAGGGGTCGTCGCCGGGCACGTCTTCGGGCTCGATCTGGACCACCACCCCGGCGTTGGCGAATTTGCCGCTGCGCCCGGAGTTGGACATTCCGTTCAGCACGACGGTGCCGGGCTCGGTCGAAGAAGGCACCAGGATGCCTCCGGGGCACATGCAGAAGGAGAACACTCCCCTGCCGTCCACCTGCTCGACGAACGAATATTCGGCGGCCGGCACCCCTGGCTTCCACTGCCCGTGGTACTGGCACCAGTTGATCTTCTCCTGCGGATGCTCGACCCTCACGCCGAGCGCGAAACCCTTTGCCTCGAGCGGGCCGCCTGCGTCGCGCAGCATCTCGTACACGTCGCGGGCGGAATGGCCGGTGGCAAGGATAACGGCGGGAGCCGCGAAGGTACGCCCGTCCGCGCAGGTGACCTCCAAAGACCCGTCCGAAAGGCGTGAAATCCCGGTCACGCGGGCGCCGAAGTGGTACGAGCCTCCGTGCGAGGTGATCATCTTGCGTATGTTCTCGACCACGACGGGAAGGCGGTCGGAGCCGATGTGGGGATGGGCGTCGACGAGGATGTCGCGGGAGGCGCCGCACTCGACCAGGCGGTGGAGCACCTCGCGGATGTCGCCCCTCTTGGAGGAGCGGGTGTAGAGTTTTCCGTCGGAGAAAGCGCCCGCGCCGCCTTCGCCGAAGCAGTAGTTGGATTCGGGGTTGACGAGCCCGTCGCGCGAGAGGGCGGCCATGTCGAACTTGCGGGAATGCACGTCCTTGCCGCGCTCGAGCACTATCGGGCGGCGCCCCAGGCAGAGGCATTTCAGGGCGGCGAACATACCGGCGGGGCCGGCTCCGACGACAATGACAGGGGCCGCACCGCGCACGTCCAGGCACTCGGGCAGCTCGTAGGGTTCATACCCCTCGTCCGGGCCCCAGGCCTCGTACTGATAGCGCCAGACGGGCTCTTTGCGGGAGTCGATCGAACGCTTGCGCAGCACCCATTTCAGGCCTCCCGCCTTGGCTTCGATCTCTTTCAGACGGGGTTCGCGCCCCAGAGGGCACACTATCTCGAACTCTTTCATAAGGGTCTAAAATTCGGCCGCGCGAGACACGGGAGCGACGTCCAGCGGCGTGCGCTCGCCGGCAAGGTAGTGATAATATCCGGCGATGGCGATCATCGCGGCGTTGTCGGTCGTGAACTTGAATTCGGGCAGGTAGGTGTTCCAGCCGCGCTTCGCCCCTTCGGACTCGATGCGGGAGCGCAGGCCGCTGTTGGCGGACACGCCGCCGCCGATGGTGATCTCGCGTATGCCGGTCTGCTTTGCGGCCTTGACGAGCTTGTCCATCAGAATGTCGATCAGCGTCTTCTGGAACGAGGCGCAGATGTCCTCCTTGTTCTTTTCCATGAAGTCGGGGTCCTTGGCCATCTCGTCGCGCACGAAGTACAGCAGCGAGGTCTTGATGCCGCTGAAACTGTAGTCCAGCCCTGGGATGCGTGGCTTGGCGAACTTGAAGCGGGAAGGGTCTCCCTGCTTTGCCAGTTTGTCGATTATCGGGCCTCCGGGATAGCCCAGGCCCATCATCTTGGAGCATTTGTCGAAGGCCTCGCCCACGGCGTCGTCGATGGTCTGGCCCAGGATTTCGAAGTGCAGGGGGTCGTCGACGCGGACGATCTGGGAATTGCCTCCGCTCACCAGCAGGCACAGGTACGGGAACGCGGGCTCGCGGACGGGCTTGTCCGGCTGCCGGACGAAATTGGCGAGGATATGGCCCTGCAGGTGGTTCACCTCGACGATGGGGATGCCAAGGGACACTCCGAGGGCCTTGGCGAAAGAAGTGCCCACCAGCAGCGAGCCCAGAAGGCCGGGGCCGCGGGTGAATGCGATCGCGGTGAGGTCCTCAGGTTTCACCCCGGCGCGCGAGAGGGCCTCGCTGACGACGGGGACTATGTTGAGTTCGTGCGCACGGGACGCCAGTTCGGGCACCACTCCCCCGAAGGCCCTGTGGACCTCCTGGGAGGCTATGACGTTCGACAGCAGCACGCCGTCGCGCAGGACGGCCGCCGAAGTGTCGTCGCACGAGGATTCGATTCCCAGAACAATATCTGCCATACCGATGATTATATGGCCGCAAATTTACTAAATATTTCTTATTTTTGTTGTTTGGATTATTATGACCGGAAGAGGACGCAACATAATCGCACGCGTGGTCGGCGCGGCGCTCCTGCTCCTGGCGGCGGCTCTGCTCGCCGTCCAGGTCCCCGCCGTCCAGACCCGGCTCGCAGGCAAGGCGCTCGACTCTCTGAACGAGTCGCTCGGCGGACGGCTGGAGGTCGGCTCCATAGCCGTCGCCCCGCCCAACTCCGTGGTTCTCAAGGACGTCGTCTGCCTGGACCCGGATCCCTGCCGGGACCTCTGCGGCAGGGGACGCAGCGTCTCCGACACCCTCTTCCACGCCGGCACGGTGAGCGCCACCGTCTCGCTCCGCAGCCTCCTCTCGGGTTCCCCGATACGCCTCGGGCGCGTCTGCGTCAGCGACGGCAGTTTCACCCTCGCGATGGAACCGGACAGCCTTTACGGCACGAACATCGAGCGCATTTTCGCCCTTTCCGGCAGCGACGAGGAGGAAGGACCGTGGGGCGACGTGCTGCGCGTGGGCGGCGTGAGCATACGCAACTTCCGCTACAAGATGGTCAATTTCTGCCCGGACGGAACGGACTACGACGAGGGCTGCATCAACTACGAAGACATGGACCTGGTGGCGAATATCGAGGCGCACGACATAAAGGTCAAGGACGGGCTGGTGTGCGGAGTGGTGGATTCGCTGAGCTGCACCGAGAAAAGCGGCTACTCGATACGCTTCCTGTCCGGCGCCTGCACGACCGGCCTCGGACGCACGGAAGTGACCGACATACACCTCATAGACGACTGGACAGACGTCCGGCTGGACTGCTACATAATGGATTTCGGTGACATTTCGGCGTTCTCGGACTTCCTGAACAAAGTATGGATCACCGGCCGCATCAAGGGCGGCAAGGTGGCGATGCGAAGCATCTCCTATTTCGGCGGCAAGAGCATCGACAACGACATAGTGTGGCAGAACACGGGCGGCGGCATGGACGGCACCGTGAGCGACTTCACGGCCTGGGTGGACGGGGCTAAAGACCTCTACAGCGGCCTGGGCGCCGACGTGAAGGCGGAGCTGCACGGGCTCCCGGAAGTGGAGGACCTGCACATCGACGCATCCGTCGAAAACGCTTCGCTCACGACCACCGTGATCTCGAAATTCGTCAACTGCTGGTCCGAGGGCACCGACCTGGACCTGAGCAATCTGGCCACCGACATCCCCCTGGGCTTCGACGGATTCTTCCACGGCTTGATAAACGACTTCAAGGCAGGCGGCAACATCCGCATGCCCGACTCGGGCGAGGCGGACGTCGACCTCGACCTGAAGGGCATGCTGCACCCCGGCGACGTCAAGAGCATCGAGGGTACCATAAACACCCGGGGGATCGACGCGGGCGCCATTGCCGGCATTCCGGCGATAAAGGCAGTCTCGGCCGAAGTGGACGCCGCGATGAGGTTCAGGGGCGACAGCCTGCGCTTCGACATAAAGTCCCTTCAGGCCTCCTCCGCCAGGGTCCTGGGCTACGACCTGCACGGCATCACCGCGTCCGGAATCTGGGACACCGACAGGCTCGAGGCGTCCCTGAGCACCGACGACAGGAACCTCGTGATGAATCTGGAATGCGGCGGAAACGGCAAGCCCGGCGGCGGCCGCATGGACTACCGCCTGCAGGGCGGCATCTCGCACGCGGACCTGCACGGGATGGGCTTCGACAAGCGCAGCGACGTGTCCAGGATCAGCGCCGCACTGGACGGCAGGCTCGCAGGGATCGCGGGAAGCAACCTCCAGGGCAACCTGAAGGTCGGAGACGTGCGGTTGGAAGGTCCCGAGGGAGAATACGACCTGGGCGACATCCTCGTCGGCATCCGCCAGACCGCCCGCGAGAACGAACTGCGCCTGACTTCCTCGTTCGCCGACGCCCACGGAACCCTGTCGGGTGGCATCTCCGACTTCGTGCGCGACGTCCAGACGGTGACCGCAAGGCGCGATCTGAGCGCCCTGTACACCGACAAGGCCCCTTCCGAGAAACCCGGACAATATGAATTCAACGTCAGCCTGCACGACACCGAGGACCTGCTCGAATTCGCGATGCCGGGGCTGTTCGTGGCCGACGGCACGGGCGTGGAGCTGACACTTGACGGCAAGGCGGACGGCCTTCTGCAATGCTCGGTCGCATCCGCCGCGCTGGGCTGGAACGGCAATTTCGCCACCGACATCGACCTCTCGCTCGACAATGCCGGAGGCAGCCTCGGGGCCTTCCTGACAAGTTCCAGGATCCAGGCGGGGACGGTGAACCTCACTAACGCGGCCCTCAACCTGTACGCCCAGCAGAACGAGTACTCGGCGGGCCTGCACTACGACGGCCTGTCGGGCACCGACAACGTGGGCGAACTGTACCTTGCCGGACAGATCCGCCGCGACTCCCGCGGGAGGCTGGTCGTCAAGGCCCGTCCCCTGGACTCCTACTTCAGGCTTGAGGACAATCTGTGGGAGATAGGCGAATCCGACATAACCGTCTGCGGGAGCGACGTCACGGTGGAGGATTTCGCCATCAGGAGCGGCGACCAGTCGCTCTCGGTGGGCGGCGGCATCGCCTCAGGCCGTCCCGACACCCTGAAGGTCAGCATCGACAATTTCGACGTCGGTGTGGTCGAGACCTTCCTCAAAAAGAAATACGGCATACGCGGCAAGGTGACCGGAGAAGCGTTCGTATTCTCCCCCACCTCCCCGGCAGTCGGAATGCAGGCCGACCTGCAATGCGACTCGCTTAACATCGGCGGGCGCGACGCGGGGGTGGTGCACATAGCCGGCGACTGGGACAGCGAGACCAACATAATCAAGGCGTTCGTCAGCAACGACGCCGGCGGCAACAGGGCGCTTCTGGCCCAGGGAACCTACAATCCCGGGACCCGCGAAATCGACGCCACCGTGGCCCTCGACGACTTCAGCCTGGCCACCGCGGCCCCCGTTCTGGACGAGGTTTTCAGCGACATGGGCGGATACCTGAACGGCCGGATAAACCTGGACGGCACCGCCGACGACATCCTCCTGGGCAGCAGCGGCCTCAGGCTGGACGGGGCGACGGTCAAGGTGGCCATGACAGGAGCGGAATACACCATCAGCGGCCCCCTGAGCCTCAGCAACGCGGGCATCCGGGTCGACGGCGCCTCGATCACCGACTCCGCCTCGGGCACCGGCAGCATCACGGGCGGCCTGGCGTTCACGGACGGGTCCCCGCAAGTGGACGGGAACCTCTCCTTCTCCAACATGCTCGTCATCGACAGCCCCGCCGCGGGCGAAAGTCCGGTGTACGGGCAGCTGCTGGCTTCCGGCAACGCGAGCGTCTCCGGTCCTATGGACGACCTCGTGCTGGACGCGGACGTCACCACCCAGGGAGAAGGGCAGGTGCACGTGGTGGTGAGCGGCGCCGCCTCGGGCAAGTCCTCCGACCTCCTCACCTTCTCGGAGCCCCCCAGGGACCGGGCGGAAGAGAGGCGCGAGCAACTCCTGGCCCGCCTGTCGGCCCCCAAGCGGAGCGCTTCGGCGTCCAATTTCACCGCCAAGGCGAGGCTCACCGCCACCCCGGGAGTCCAGGCGAGCGTGGAAATCGGCTCCGGCACCAGGATCAACGCCTGGGGTTCGGGCACCGTCCAGATGGACCTGCGCCCCTCGAAAGACATCCTCGACCTGGTCGGAGACTACAACATCGGCGGCGGCAGCTGCCACCTGGACGTCGGAGGTGTGGTGACAAAGGATTTCACCATCCAGGACGGCGGCTCCATCAAGTTCGGAGGTGACCTAATGGACAGCGAACTGGACGTGAGCGCGCTCTACACCACGAAGGTGTCGCTCACCAACCTGATCGCCGACACCACCTCGATCGCCACCAGGCGCACCGTGGAATGCGGCATCAACATCAGCGACCGCCTGCGCAATCCCCAGCTGAGTTTCAGCCTCAACATCCCCGACCTGGAGCCCGCGACCAAGGCGCTCGTGGACGGCGCCCTGAACACCGAAGACAAGGTCCAGAAGCAGGTCGTGTCCGTTCTTCTGCTCGGAATGTTCATGCCCGGCGAGACGACCGGCACCGGCGCCTCGACCACCACCAACTCGACGATATATTCCGGAGTCGGCGGCCTGATGGCCGGCCAGATCAGTTCGATACTCCAGAAATTCGACATCCCGCTGGACCTCGGATTCAACTACCAGCAGAACAACACCGGCACCAACGTCTTCGACGTCGGTATCTCGACCCAGCTCTTCGACAACCGCGTGATAGTCAACGGCTCGGTGCGCAACCGCCAGTACACCACCGCCGCAAATGCCGAAATGGCAGGCGACCTCGACATAGACTTCAAACTGGACAACGCGGGGCAGTTCAGGGCCTCGCTGTTCTCGCATTCCGCCGACAAATATTCCAGTTTCCTGGACAACACACAGCGCAACGGCGGAGGCTTGAGCTACCAGAAGGAATACAACACGCTGGGGGAATTTTTCCGCGACCTGTTCTCGGGCAGGCGGAAGCGCGAGCAGCGACAGGTCGAGGAGGCCCTCAGACAAAAGGAACAGACAATAATAAAGATAGATGGGAAAGCTGTATCTGATACCGACTCCGCTGGGCGATAACGACCCCGCGGAAGTCCTGCCGGAACCCGTGATAAGGACCGCCTGCGGCCTCAGACGCTTCGTAGTCGAAGAGTCCAGGACCGCGCGCCGCTTCCTGTCGCGCTACGGGCTGCGCGGCCACATAGACGAACTCGAACTGCACGAGCTCAACGAGCACACCACGGCCGCCGAGATCGAGGCGATGGCATCGCTTTTCGACGACTCCGACGTAGGGCTGATGACCGAAGCCGGGCTGCCGGCGGTCGCCGATCCGGGCGCCGCCCTGGTCGCGCTCTGCCACCGCCGCGGCATCGAAGTGGTGCCCTTCGTGGGGCCCTCGTCCCTTATGCTCGCGCTGATGGCCTCGGGCCTGAACGGCCAGAACTTCGCCTTCCGCGGCTATCTGCCCGCCAAGACGGACGAGCGCCGGAGCGCCCTCAGGACGGTCGAGAAGCAGTCCGCCTCGCTTAACCAGACCCAGATTTTCATCGAGACCCCCTACCGCGGCGACGCGCTGCTCTCCGACATGATTGCCGGCCTTGCGCCCTCCACCCGCGTGTGCATCGCCGCCGACCTGACCCTTCCCACCCAGACCATACGCACGATGAGCGTGGCCCTCTGGAGGAAGCAGTCCGGATTCACCATCGGCAAAAGGCCCTGTGTATTCCTTCTGCTTGCCTAGGATATGACCGCGCTCGAGACTCTGAAGACCTGGTGGGGCTACGACGGCTTCCGACCGATGCAGGCTGAAATCGTGGACGAGGCCCTGCAGGGGCGCGACGTACTCGCCATCCTGCCCACCGGCGGCGGCAAGAGCATCTGCTTCCAGGTGCCTGCGATGATGCGCGAAGGGCTCGCCCTCGTGGTCACCCCGCTCATCGCCCTGATGAAGGACCAGGTCCAGAATCTGGAGGCGCGCGGCATCCGGGCTCTCGCGATCCACGCCGGAATGTCGCGGCGCGAGGTAGACCTGGCGCTCAACAACGCCGCCTACGGCGACTTCAAGTTCCTGTACGTGTCGCCCGAAAGGCTCGGGACGGCCCTCTTCCAGAGCTATCTGGACATCCTGAACATCAGTTTCCTGGTCATCGACGAGGCGCACTGCATATCCCAGTGGGGCTACGACTTCAGGCCCGACTACCTCAGGATAGGCGACCTGCGCAAGGTAGTGGACGCCCCCGTGATCGCGCTCACCGCGACCGCCACCCCGGAGGTGGCGAAGGACATAATGGCGAAACTTTCGCGAGACCCCGAAAAACCCTCGTTCACGCTTCTGAAGAGCGGATTCGAGCGGCCCAACCTGTCGTACATCGTGCGCCATTGCCAGGACAAGACAGGGCAGCTGCTGGACATCTGCCGCTCGGTTGCAGGATCGGGGATAGTGTACCTGAGGCACCGCCGCAAATGCGAGGAGGTGGCCGCGATGCTCTCGGCGAGCGGGATCAGCGCGTCCTATTACCACGCCGGGCTCGGAGCCGACGCGCGCGCCGAAAGGCAGCGGGACTGGAAATCGGGGCAGATACGCGTGATGGTGTGCACCAACGCCTTCGGAATGGGAATCGACAAGCCCGACGTGCGTTTTGTGGTGCATATGGAGCCCACGGACAGCCCGGAGGCCTATTTCCAGGAGGCCGGGCGCGCGGGACGCGACGGCCTGCGCTCGTACGCGGTGATGCTCTGGAACGCCGCCGACCTCAGGCACCTGCGCCAGATGCTCGAGACATCCTTCCCTTCGCTCGAATACATCGAAGACATCTACCAGAAACTCCACATATTCTACGAGATCCAGTACGAATCCGGAGTGGCGCGCACGCTCAAGTTCGACCTTGAGGCGTTCTGCAAGCACTACGGCCTGTCCAGGTCGCTGACCCACTACGCCGTCAAATACCTGGAGCGCTCGGACCACCTGACCTACAGCGAAGACATCGACATCGCCACCCAGATCAAGATAACGGTCGACCGCGGCGCCCTGTACGACACCGACCTGCCGGACCCCGCGATGGTCACCCTGCTGGAGGCCCTGATGCGCAATTATGTCGGCATCTTCTCGTACCCGGTGCCCATCAACGAGGAGAAGATGGCGGCCGTGCTCGGGGTCGGGGTCCCGCGCCTGCGGCAGCTGCTCTACTCGCTGTCGCTCGAGCACGTCATCCGCTACATCCCCTGCGACCACAGCACGGTCATCTTCCTGCACCACAACCGCCTGATGCCGGGCAACGTGGACCTTCAGAAAGACAAGTACGACTTCCTTCGCGGCAGCGCCGAGCGCAGGCTCGAGGCGATGGAGGAATACGTGTCGGAGGGCGACGAATGCCGCTCCGCCTACCTGCTGCGCTATTTCGGGCAGACGGACTCGGAGCCCTGCGGGACCTGCGACGTGTGCCGGGCGAAGGGGGTCAGGAGGACGGGGCCGTCGCCGGAGGAGAAACTGCGCGCGTTTGCGGCCGCCCGCCCGGACGCTTCGCCCGCCGAGGTGCGGGCATTCTGCGCCGACCCGGCGAACGGACTCGAGGGAAGCGCGATCGAGATATGGAGAGAACTCAAAGACAACGGAGAAATATGAACGATAAGGCAAAACTCACATTTTTAGGCTCGGGCACTTCCCAGGGATTGCCGATGATAGGCTGCGACTGCCCCAAGTGCACTTCCGCCGACCCGCGCGACCACAGGCTGCGCGCTTCGGCCCTGGTCGAATACGGCGGACTGACGATACTCGTGGACGCGGGCCCCGACTTCCGCTACCAGATGCTGCGGGCGGGCATCCGCCACATAGACGCCATCCTTCTGACCCACAACCACAAGGACCACACGGGCGGGCTGGACGACGTGCGCGCCTTCAACCTGGTCGAGCACCATCCCATCAACATCTACTGTGAAAAATACGTCGAGGACACTCTCAAGGGCGATTATCCCTACGCCTTCGCGGACGTCAAGTACCAGGGGGCGCCCGAATTCCACGTCCACAACATCGACGGCGCGCATCCCTTCACGGTGCACTCCAACGCCATCGAGGACTGGCTCGAATGGGAGATGGGCTACGGGTTCCGGCACCTGCCGCCGAAATCGGACGTCGACACCCCCGTCGAGATCGTGCCCATCCAGGGCTGGCACCACAAGGTCAAGAAACTCTCGGTGCTGGGCTACCGCTTCGGCAACATCGCCTACCTGACCGACATCAACCTGCTGGAAGACTGCGAGCTGGAAAAGCTCCGCGGGCTCGACGCCGTGACGCTGGGCTGCGTCAAGATCGGCACCCACCACGCGCACCCTTCGCTGCAGGAGTGCCTGGATTTCTTCGAGAAGGTGGGCGCGAAGCAGTCCTACATCACGCACATCTCGCATCTGCTGCCCTGTTATGAAGAGTTCGACGCGATGCTCCCCGAAAACGTACATCCCGCCTATGACGGCCTCGTGATAGAATGAAAGCCGCTTTCCTGACCCTGGGCTGCAAGCTCAATTACGCCGAGACCTCGACATACGAACGCGCCTTGAAGACCGCCGGATGGGAGGTCGTGACGCCGCGCGAGGTCGCCGACCTCTATATAGTCAACACCTGCAGCGTCACCGCCACCGCCGATGCCAAGTCGCGCAACCTGGTGCGCAAGGTGCACCGCCTGGCGCCCCGCGCCGCGATCCTCGTCACGGGTTGCAGCGCCGAACTGCGCCGCGCCGATTTGGAGGCGCTGGAGGGCGTGAGGCGCGTCTTCGGCTGCGACGAGAAACAGATGGTCGCGCCGTTCGCCGCCGCGCTTGCGGGCGGGACGACCGTTGTCGAGGAAGCCCCGGAGCCCGTTTTTGCGGCCTACAGCACCGGCGAGCGGACGCGGTCCTTCCTCAAGGTGCAGGACGGGTGCGACAATTTCTGCGCATACTGCACGGTGCCTTACGCCAGAGGGCGCAGCCGAAACGTGCCGATTTGCGAGTGCGTCCGGAACGCCCGCCTGATCGCAGCCGAAGGGGTAAAAGAGATTGTGCTGACCGGCGTCAACACCGGCGATTTCGGCCGCACCACGGGCGAGTCTTTCCTCGACCTGCTGAAGGCGCTGGACGAAGTCGAAGGCATCGAGCGCTACCGCATCTCCAGCATCGAGCCCAACCTGCTGACGGACGAAATCATCGACTGGATAGCCTCCGGGACCAAGTTCCAGCCCCATTTCCATATTCCATTGCAGACCGGCTGCGACCGGCTTCTCGCCGCAATGGGCCGGCACTACGACACCGCATTCTTCGCCTCCAGGATCGGGCGGATACGCTCAGCCCTCGAGCGGCCCGGCGGGCCCAAGGTGTTCTTCGGCATCGACGTGATGGTCGGGCTGCCGGGCGAGACGCCGGAACTCTTCGAACAGACCGTGCGCTTCATCGAGTCGGTGCGGCCCGCCTTCATCCACGTGTTTCCCTACTCCCGCAGGCCCGGCAC
>R15__coassemble_1625_pt1 | contig 10838 bp, 8 predicted proteins | sample R15__metabat2_high_PE_004 | metagenome-assembled genome bin R15
CAAAACTGCCTCCCAGCCCCTCGAATTGCAGCAAAATCAAGCTTTTTGCTGCAAAAACGCCACCGGACCCCTCGAATTGTAGCAAAATCAAGCTTTTTGCTGCAATTGTCGTTTCTGCGCGGGGCATAGTGCCTCGTGATTCGGACGCGGGCCGAATCACGGCGGGGTTTCTTGCGAAAAGAAGCGTGTGATTCGGACGCGGGCCGAATCACACGCTATGATGATATTCCGCAGGCGCGGATTACACCTCTGCCTTCGAGCTGTCCTTCGGATTCTTGAACAGGATGGCGAACAAGATGCCGACGACGAGGGCGTAGGCGGCGAAAATGTACCAGGCGGTGCTCCAGGAAGGATTTTCGGCGTTGTTGACGAAATGGTCGACAATCGCCTGGGCGCTGAGGGTGCCGACGGTGGCGCCGATGCCGTTGGTCATCAGCATGAACAGGCCCTGGGCGCTGGAGCGGATGTCTTCGGTGGTCTTGTTGTTGACGTACAGCGAGCCCGAGATGTTGAAGAAGTCGAAGGCGACGCCGTACACGATGCAGCTGAGGATCAGCAGCCAGACTCCGCCGCCGGGGTTGCCGAGGCCGAAGAAGCCGAAGCGGAGCACCCAAGCGAACATTGCGATGAGCATCACTCCCTTGATGCGGAATTTCTTCATGGCCCAGGGAATGAGCAGGATGCAGATGGTCTCGGACACCTGCGAGAGTGAGATCAGGGCATTGGGGTTCTGGGCGAACCAGGATCCGGAATATGCGTCAAGGTCCTTGAAATGCGAGATGAAGGGGTTGGCGAATCCGTTGGTTATCTGCAGAGACACGCCCAGCAGCATCGAGAATATGAAGAATATCGCCATGTCCTTGGTCTTGAAGAGGGTGAAAGCCTTGAGACCGGAGGCCTCGAGGAAGCCCTGGGAATTGCCGCGGGCCTTGCAGGGGCACTTGGGCAGGAAGAGGGCATAAACGGCGAGTATGATGCTGAAAACGGACGAGGTGACCAGGGACCAGTGCGTGAACTGGAACTGCATCCCGGAGGAGTCCTTCATGAAGTTGACGAACAGCATCGCGCAGATGAATCCGACGGTACCCCAGATGCGGAGGCCGGGATAGACTTCTTCGGGCTTCTCGCCGCCTTTCTCGAGGATGCTGTACGAGACCGAATTGGTCAGGGCGATCGTGGGCATGAAGAATCCGACGCTGATTCCGTACAGGGTGAAAAGGGGGCCGAATGCCACCGTGGACGCCGTGGCGGCGTAAAGTGCGGCGCCGAGCATCGACAGACCTCCGACGCCCTGGCAGATGGCGAGGGTCTTCTGGGCCGGGATGAACTTGTCGGCCACTATGCCGATGAGGGCGGGCATGAATATGGACACGATGCCCTGCATCGCATAGAAAATACCGATTTTGCCTGCAAGGCCGAGGCCTACCAGGAAACTGCCCATACTTGTAAGATACGAGCCCCAGATCGCATACTCGAGCACGAGCATTGCAACAATCTGCAGATGTGATTTCTTGATCTTCATTTAGTGTATTGCTTTTGTCGGATTACAAAAATAGGACTTTTTCACGGAAAAACGCTATCTTTGAGGGATGAAATTCACTCTGACCTGCAAGGATCCGGGCTCGAGCGCCCGCTGCGGTGTGCTCGAGACTGACCACGGTGCTGTGCACACCCCCATCTTCATGCCTGTCGGCACCGTCGGCAGCGTGAAAGGCGTGGCCCACCGCGACCTCGCGCAGGACATCGGCGCCGAGATAATCCTGGGCAACACCTACCACCTGTATCTCCGCCCCGGGCTGGACATCCTCCGGCAGGCGGGCGGACTCCACCGCTTCGAGAGCTGGGACCGTCCGATCCTGACGGACAGCGGCGGCTTCCAGGTCTTCAGCCTCTCCGGCATCCGCAAGCTCACCCCCGAGGGCTGCACCTTCAGCAGCCACATCGACGGCTCGCGCCACACATTCACCCCCGAAAACAACGTCGTGACCCAGCGCACGATCGGCGCCGACATAATGATGGCGCTCGACGAATGCTGCCCGGGCGACGCCGACCACGCATACGCCCGCAAGTCGCTGGACCTCACCAAGGGCTGGCTCGAGCGCTACGACAAGGCTTTCCGGTCCACCGGGCCGCTCTACGATTACGAACAGACCTATTTCCCCATCATCCAGGGTTGCGTGTACCCCGACCTCCGTGTCGAGGCGGCCGAGCACGCGCTGCGCTTCAGCGACGTCGGCATCGCCATAGGCGGACTGGCCGTCGGGGAGCCCACCGAACTGATGTACGAGACTCTCGAACTGCTCGACCCCGTGATCCCGCAGGAGAAGGCCCGCTACCTGATGGGCGTCGGCACCCCCGCCAACATCCTCGAGGGTATAGCCCGCGGCGTCGACATGTTCGACTGCGTGATGCCCACCCGCAACGGGCGCAACGGGATGCTCTTCACCTGGGGCGGCGTGATGAACATGCGCAACGCCAAGTGGGCCGACGACTTCTCGCCCATAGACCCCCTGGGCGCGTCCTATGTCGACCATAAATATTCACGCGCCTATCTGCACCACCTGTTCATCGCCGGCGAGATGTTCGCCGCGATGATCGCGAGCCAGCACAACCTCGCCTTCTACCTCGACCTGGTGCGGCAGGCCCGCGTCCACATCGGGGCCGGGGATTTCTCCTCCTGGAAGGACACCACCGTCAAACAGATAACGCAGCGCCTGTAATGTTCCTGATTCCCAAGAGAATAGACCGATACATAATGAAGAAGTTCATACTGACCTTCTTCGTCGCTCTGCTGCTCATAATCGGCATCGTCATAATCTTCGACATATCGGAGAAGATCGACCATTTCGTCAAGAACGAGGCGCCCCTGCACGCGATAATCTTCGACTATTATCTGAACTTCATCCCGTACTTCATCAATATGTTCTCGCCGCTGTTCGTGTTCATCACGGTGATATTCTTCACCTCCAGGATGGCCGCGGGAAGCGAAATCATAGCCATCCTGTCGGGAGGCATCAGCTACCGGCGTATGATGGTGCCGTACCTGGCTTCGGCGGTGCTCATCGCGCTGCTCTCGCTAGGTCTGAACCTTTATGTGATACCGCATTCGAATGCGACGAGGCTCGAATTCGAAGCCCAATACGTCAAGCGGCACAACAACTACAACCACCGGAATATCCATTATCAGATAGCACCCGGCGAGTTCGTCTTCGTCGAATCCTTCAGTTCCTGGAACAACACCGCCTACAAGATGACGCTCGAGTCCGTGCGCGACCATCGCATCGTGTCGAAACTCTCGGCCGAGTCCGCGGTGTGGGACAGCGATCTGGACGGCTGGCACATGAAGCGCTGGTTCCGGCGCGACTACACTCCCGGACTGACCGACCAGGTCGTGTGCGGAGAAGCTCTGGATACCGTCATCGCCTTGAAACTCAGCGACTTTTTCTTCAATGAAAAGACCGTCCAGACCCTTGATAAGGGTGAACTTGACCAGCTGATCGAGGTCCAGAAGATGCGCGGAGACGCCTCGGTGATGTATGCCGAAATCGAGAAGCACACCCGCTATGCGCTTCCTTTCTCGGCCATTATCCTGACCATAATGGCCGTGTCGCTGACCTCGCGCAAGAAGCGCGGCGGCACCGGCTTCAACATAGCGCTGGGCATAGGACTGGCCTTCCTGTACATCCTCTTCCTGCGCTTCAGCCAGATGTTCGTCTTCACCGGCACGCTGCCCGCCGCCGTTGCGCTGTGGCTGCCGAACGTCGTGTATACTGTAATCGCCGCCGTCCTTTACCGGATGGCTCCCAAATGATCCCGTTATGACTGTCAAGGTAATCAACCGCAGCTCCAATCCGCTGCCCGCCTATGCCACCGAGTTCGCCGCCGGACTTGACGTGCGAGCCAACAATGACCAGCCCATAGTCCTGAAGCCGCTCGGCCGTGCGATGGTCCCCACGGGGCTCTTTCTCGAGATTCCCGCCGGCTTCGAGGTGCAGGTGCGCCCCCGCAGCGGGCTGGCAGCCAAGAAGGGCGTCACCGTGCTGAACGCCCCCGGCACCATCGACGCCGATTACCGCGGCGAAGTCTGCGTGATACTTGTCAATCTGTCCGACGCCGAATTCGTCGTCGAGCGCGGCGAGAGGATCGCGCAGCTCGTCCTCGCCCGCCACGAGACCATCGAGTGGGAGTCCGTAGACGCCCTGGCCGAGTCCGGCCGCGGCTCCGGCGGCTTCGGCAGCACGGGAGTGAAGTAGGGCCGCCACGACGGCTGCGAGCGCCGCCAGAAGCAGAATTCCGAGATTTCTTTTCATATCCTGGCAAAGATATGTAATTTTGGGGCAAAACGTTTGAATTGTCCTTAAGTTACCACAAGTTTAGGGGCAACAGTATATTGTTCCAAATATTTTTATTTATAGGTATCCAGCGAGAAGGCCTTAGGACGGGTCATAGTTTCCGTGTAGACGCGGCCTTCGTCGTCCGTGACGGTTATTGTCAGGGTCGAATTGGCGCTGGAAGCGGTTACCATGAAGATATGGTTCGTTTTGAAGGGAGCGAAGGAAGCCGAGCCCGATCTCTTGTAAGCCTGGGCCGAGTAGGCAAGCAGGAACAGGGGGTCTCCGGTTGTCAATTGCGTAACGGCAAGGGATGTGCTACCCTCCTTGACCGATATGTTCCAGTTTGAGTTATAGTCCCAGACATTTATGTAGACATAGTTGGCGCTGCTTTCGGAGTTGTAACTGCCGTACTTGTCGACTAAGGTTTCAAAAGCGCTTGCGTAGGCCGTATTGGTGATCCCGCTTGCACTTCCGGTCATCTTTATTTCGTTCCGGTCATAAGTCCTGAACTGGTAACTGTCCGGACGCCCGATCGTCTTGTAAAACGAAGTGTGCGTCTTGCCTTTTATGTCCATGATTCTATAGCCTCCGAGCGCTCCGTCCTGCGCGACGTTCAGAGACGGTTCATCATTGTAGTATCCACCCCACCACCAGCAGGCGCAAACGGCTCCGCTGTTGTGCTCGGTTATGTTCGAGTTTGTTGCTGTCCACATCTTGTGTGTGTGTCCGGTCAGGATCCTGACATCGCTGTATCCGGAAAAGAGAGCTTCCAGCGCCGAGCAGTTGTCCAGATAGTCGGCCCCGGTCTGCGTGTAGAGGGGGCAATGCATCGCGGCTACTATCGGGGTGTCCTTGCTTACATAGCTGAGGTCCTTCTTTATCCACGCCAGACACTCGCTCGATACGGCATCCTCATAAATGCGGTCGTCAGGGGCATGCCCGGTTGTGTTTTTGCAATAGACGTTGTCTATCATCATGTAATGGATCTGCCCTATGTTGAAGGAATAGTAATTGGGACCTATGTCCTGACGATAGCGGGCGGCGCAGTCCCAATCCACTGCATCCCAGCCGGAAACTGTCCCGTCCACGTCTGTATTCATGTCATGGTCGTGGTTGCCTATGCAGTGATAGACCGTAAGATTCGTCACCACGTTCATGTCGGCAAGATATTCCGAAAAACAATAGCTCCTTTCATACCAGTAGCGGTCCCATGCCATATCCCCGAGGGTCATGGCGTAAATCTTGTCCGAAGGATGGTCGCTCATGTAATCGTTGATTTCCGCCGTGAAGATAGCGAACTGATTGCGGTCATTGGTCTGGTTTGAAAGGTGTTCGTCTCCAAAGACAAGCATCGTGTGGTTTGTCTGGTCGCCGTCATCCTCCAGGACGAAGTCGTGACGTTCGTTTTGCGTTGCATCCGCAGTCGTGTACTGGTAGAACTGCGCCTGGATGCCTGTGCAGGGGGCCGTGTAGCCGGACGGGGTGCTTATGTAAACCATCCCGTTCTTCTTGGCGGAGTTCATATAATACATGCCATAAGCGTCAGTCTTGGTTACGAGATATCCGTCGCTGACTACGACGCCCTCAAGGGGCTCTCCGTCGCAGCTCACGCATCCGTATATCGTAGCGGTTTCCTGCAGTTGTCTTATATCCTGCTGCCACGGCCTCAGAGGGCGGACAGGGCATCCGTAATACTTGTTCTTTACTACGACGGAGGCCGAACCTGTTCCTCCCGAGCAGTCGGCATTCAGCCTCAAGGCTGTACCCGACGCCTTCTGCGTGGAACTCCAGTAGCGGCAGCTCGAGCCGCTGTCCGACAGGCTGGAGCCGTATCCCTCTCCGGCGGCCGGAAGGAAGATTGACCTTGAGGAGTAGCCGCCTTTACCCTTGACAAGTATTCCGGGAACGGAATAATCGGAGGGATTGTATTCTATGTCACAATTCTGGAGAAGGTCTTGGAAATCGGTCTGCGCAGGAAGAGTCCAGGTCCCGCCGAGAATAGCCGACGCGGCATCTTCGTAAGTATGTTTGCTGTAGTCGGAAAATCCGGATGAATTGAATTTCTTCGCAGTGGTCCCATCCGAGGCGAGCACCCATGAATCGGCGCTGCGCACGCATCCTTCCGTGTAACCCCAGGCAAAGTACTGCCCGGATTCTTCCGCTGTCTGAGCTCCGAGGTTCATCTTGGCCCAATAGGGACCGTCCTCCCAGAGCTGGACGGCAAAGTTCAGGCTGGCGCTGAATCCGATGGGTTGGATATGGTTGGCGAGGATGCTGATGCTGCCTGACGTCTTTTCCCTTAGACATTCGGCTTCCTCGTCATCCACAATCACTATCTTCGTATATTTTCCCGGCGGCAACGCTATATGGAAATCGCAGGCGGAATCAATGCTCCTGGCCGTCGGACAGGTGAGTGTGTAGTCGTCCAGGGTGCCGTTCTCCGACATGCCGGTCACGGTTATCCTCTTGACGTTCTCGCCTGATTTCGCGAGAGTAAGTTTCAGAACTCCGCAGTTTACGCGGAACCTCAGCGACAGGTCCGCCGACTTTGCATCCATGGGAAGGTTCGCCAGCGTCTCGCTGAAGGTCTGAGCATTGAACGAGCTCACCCCGTAATATGCCTCGTACACTCCCGCGGAGTTCTTGATCGGATTCGGGTCCGAAGCGTTCTTTTTCGTAAACACGGCTACGGAAGGGTTTACGGCATCCGGTTCGGCGACATAGACGATACCGTTCGTTCCGATCGTGATCTCGTCTCCGGCGGTCCAGAAAACTTTTCCCCGGGTATCTCCGGATTCCGACACGACTGTCTTCGTGTCGGAATCAGTATCGATGCAGGCCGTAAAGACAAGAGCCTCTTCGGATTCGAAATGAGTCGGAGCAATCTCCTTCTGGCAAGAAAGCATCGCGCAAAGCGCTACGACAAAAATCAGCTTTTTAGACATGTTACTCTCTAATAATTGTTGTCCCCGTCAATGTAGTCTTGAAATTCTATATTCTCGATACTCTCGCAGAGAATCGCCGAAAGAGAGAACTTGATTACCTCCGAAGCAGGTGCGAAATAGTTCAATTTCATAAAATAGGTGTGCTTTGGTATAGTATACTCCGCAAATATATATAAAATTCCGGAAATCTGAGGAAATACATCGCCCTGGTGCTCCCAACAAAAAAAGAGACCGACCCTTTTGGTCGGCCTCTTTTCGTATTTCGGGGAGCAGCCCGCTAGATGTACATGTTGACGATGGTCTCGTAGAGCTCCTGCTTGCCGGAGGTCTGCTTGGGTTCGCCGTTCTGTTTGGCGTACTCGTAGACCTGCTCGAAGCTGAGCTTGCCGTCCTCGAAGTCCTTGCCGATGCCGGCGTCGAACGAGGCGTAGCGCTCCTTGAGCATTGCGGGGAGTTCGCTCTTCTCGAGCACGTCGGCCGCGACGAGCAGGGCTCGGGCCATGATGTCCATGCCGCTGACGTGGGCGATGATGATGTCGTCGAGGTCGGTGGAGTTGCGGCGGGTCTTGGCGTCGAAGTTGGTGCCTCCCACGAGGCCGCCGCCCTTGACGATGACCATCATTGCCTGGGTGAGCTCATAGATGTCGATGGGGAACTGGTCGGTGTCCCAGCCGTTCTGGTAGTCACCGCGGTTGGCGTCGATGCTGCCGAGCATCCCGGCGTCGACGGCGCACTGCAGTTCGTGTTCGAAGGTGTGGCCCGCCAGGGTGGCGTGGTTGACCTCGATGTTGACCTTGAAGTCCTTCTCAAGGCCGTGGGCGCGCAGGAAGCCGACTACGGTCTCGGTGTCGACGTCATACTGGTGCTTGGTGGGCTCCATGGGCTTGGGCTCGATGAGGAAGGTGCCCTTGAATCCCTTGGCGCGGGCGTAGTCGCGGGCCATGGTGAGCATCATCGCCATATGCTCCTTCTCGCGCTTCATGTCGGTGTTGAGCAGGGACATGTAGCCCTCGCGGCCGCCCCAGAACACGTAGCACTGGCCGCCGAGCTCGATGGTGGCGTCGATCGCGTTCTTGATCTGGACCATTGCGCGGGCGACGACGTCGAAGTCGGGGTTGGTGCTGGCGCCGTTCATGTAGCGCTTGTGGCCGAACACGTTGGCGGTGCCCCACAGGAGCTTGATGCCGGTCTCGGCCTGTTTCTGCTTCAGGTATGCAACGACCTCCTTGAGGTTGGCCTCGTACTCCTCGATGGTGGCGGCCTCGTCGACGAGGTCCACGTCGTGGAAGCAGTAGTACTCGATGCCGAGCTTCTGCATTATCTCGAATCCGGCGTCGGCCTTGGCTTTCGCGCGCTCGACGGGGCAAGCGGCCTCGTTCCAGGGGAATTTCTTGGTGCCGCCTCCGAACTGGTCGCCGCCCTCTGCGCACAGAGTGTGCCACCAGGCCATCGCGAACTTGAACCAGTCCTTCATTTTCTTGCCGGCCACGACCCTTTCAGGCTCGTAGTAGTGGAAGGCCATGGGGTTCTTGGACTCCTTGCCTTCGAATTTGATCTTGTCGATTTCAGGGAAATACATGATGTAAGGTATTAAGATATTGATTTTTCAACTTCTGCCTTCCAGCGGGCGTACGCTTCTTCGAGGGGTGCCTTCCACTCGGGATTCGGCTCGATCACGTCGACCTTTTCGAGATTGGCGAAAGCCTCTTCGGCGGTCTTGTAGATGCCTGCGCCCAGGGCAGCGCCGCGGGCTGCTCCCAGCGAACCGTCGGTGTCGAAGAGTTCGATGCGGGCGTCGCACAGGGTGGCGAGCGTGGTGCGGAAAATGGGGTTCAGGAAGGTGTTGGCCTTGCCGGCGCGGATGACGTCGGGCTTCAGGCCGAGGTTCTTCATAAGGTCGATGCCGTAGCGGAAACTGAAGGCGATGCCTTCCTGCTCGGCGCGGATGATGTGGGCCTTGGTGTGGCGCACGAGGTCGAGCCCGATGAAGCGGGCGCCGACGTTGCGGTTTTCGAGCACGCGTTCGGCTCCGTTGCCGAAGGGGAGCACGACCAGGCCGTCGGAACCGACGGGGACGGTTTCGCTGAGGGCGTTCATTTCCTGATAGCTCAGGTCGGGGGTTATGTTGCGGCGGCACCACGCGTTGAGGATGCCCGTGCCGTTGATGCAAAGCAGCACGCCCATCCTGGGCTCGGGATCGGGGGTGACGTGCAGGAAGGTGTTCACGCGCGACTTCGGGTCGGCCTTGGGCAGGTCGGTGACGCCGTACACGACGCCGCTGGTGCCTCCGGTGGCGGCGATTTCGCCGGGCCTGAGCACATTCAGCGAGAATGCGTTGTTGGGCTGATCGCCCGCGCGGTAGCTGACCGGGGTCCCTTCGGGGATGCCGAGGGCCTTCTGCGTTGCGGCGTCGGTGAATATGTCGCGCCCGAGGGCGGGGACGATCGGGGCGAATTTATCAGTGCCGAAGCCGTAGTTTTCGGCGACGAAATCGGCCCTGCGGTTCTCTTTGAAATCCCACATTATGCCTTCGGAGAGGCCTGTGGCGGTGGTGGTCACCTTGCCGGTGAGCTTGTAGGCGATGTAGTCGCCGGGGAGCATGAACTTGTCGATGCGGGAGTAGGCCTCGGGCTCGTTCTCCTTGACCCAGGCCAGTTTGCTGGCGGTGAAGTTGCCGGGAGAATTCAGCAGATGCTCCATGCAGTGGTCATAGCCGAGTTCCTTCAGGGCGCGCTCGCCCGTCGCCACTGCGCGGGAGTCGCACCAGATGATGGCGTCGCGCACAGGCTTGCAGTCCCCGTCGACGGCGACGAGGCCGTGCATCTGGTAGGAGATGCCGACGGACGCCACCTTGCCAAGGTCAAAGCCCTGGGCGGCCATCTCGCTGATACCGTCGCGCATATAGCCCCACCAGGACTCGGGATCCTGCTCCGCCCAGCCCTTTTGGGCCGACTTGATGGGGGCTTCGGATTTGGGGTTGGTCGCGCTGCAGGCGCATTTGCCTGTCTCGATGTCCAGAAGGGCCACTTTGACCGATGAGGACCCTACGTCAATGCCTAGTGAATACATATTGTGGTTATTTTTGACATTCAATTCTTCAAATATAAGAATTTTTCTTATCTTTGCCAAGCGAAAGCACTACAAAAGCAGGATTAGCACATCGGTAGTGCATCGGCTTCCCAAGCCGAGGAGGAGGGTTCGACTCCCTTATCCTGCTCAAAAAGCACCGACCCTCGGTCGGTGCTTTTTGAGCATTTACCATTGGAGGGGCGTTCCCCTCCAAACCTCCCTGCGTCGCTGCGCTCCGAAGTTCACCAGCCCCGGCTGAACTTCTTTTTGCGCATTTTGCCTCGATTTGGGAGGCAGGCAAAATGCGTAACCATCGATGAATTAATAACTTAAGTGATGCGCCTGGCGCGACATGGGACAGTTTTATGCTGCCGGAGCACCCTGCCCCCCCCAAAAAAAACGACCACGCTATTGCGCGAAATCGGTCATCTGCGACGCGACGGCGTCGCGCTCGTCGAGGCGGAAGGAGATCTGGCGCGGGGATGTGGCG
>R15__coassemble_1631_pt1 | contig 10816 bp, 10 predicted proteins | sample R15__metabat2_high_PE_004 | metagenome-assembled genome bin R15
CTGCTATGTCAAGATGTATTCCCCCGACGGCTTCATGCAGGGCTACGGAATGCGTTCCGACGACCACGCGCGCAACTCGATTCTGCACCGGCCGTTCAACAGTTACGGCGTCGCGCAGCAGGATTCCACGGCCGTTTTGATTGATTCCGTGAATTTTATTGGTCCTTTTCCGAAAAAATGACTAAATTCGCACCCTTAATTATTCGTATAATTTAAAAATTACATAAAACAATGGCGGTACTTGAAAAAATACGCGTTAAGTTCGGCCTGGCGATTTCGATAATCATCGCCCTGGCCCTCCTGTCTTTCATCATCGACCCGAGCACTCTGCAGACGGCCTTCAACTCCCTGTCTTCCAAGAACAACGTGGGAGTGATCGCCGGCAACAAGATTTCCTACAACGACTATGCTTCCAGCGTCGAGAACGAGAAGACCATCTTCGAAGGCCAGTACGGCCCCGTCGCCGGCGAGCAGGCCCAGCAGTATGTGCAGGACCTTGCCTGGAACGAATATCTCGGCAAATATGTCTACAACGAGAATGCTGACAACGCAGGTTTCGTCGTGGGCGATGACGAACTCATCGACATCCTCCGCAACAACGTGTTCGGCGAGTCTTTCGACGCCATCGTGGCCCAGAGCGGCCAGGTTGCATACTACAACCTCCTCTGGAACAATTTCCGCGAGCAGGTCTACACCTCCTCGATGAGGGGCAAGTATTTCACCCTTCTGTCGGGCGCTACCCTGAGCACTCCCCTTTCCGTCGCCCAGGGTGTCGAGGCCAACACGATGATGAACATCGACTATGTCCAGGTGCCCGTCACCCCCGACTCCACCGTGACCGTCTCCGCCTCCGAGATCAACGCCTACTACAAGGCCCACAAGGATTTCTTCCGTCAGGTTCCCAACCGCGACGTCGAATATGTCTATTTCGAGAACCGTCCCTCCGACGCTGACGTCGAGGCCGCCCAGGCCAAGATGGCCGAATACCGCGAGTCCTTCGTCGCCGACGAGGCTCCCGAGCAGTTCCTGCGCGCCAACGCCAGCAACGCCTCCCTCGACACCAAGACCTGGTACAAGGCCGCCGATTTCGAGAGCGTCTCGCACGACGTGAGCGAGTTCGTCGAGGGCGCCAAGGCAGGCGATGTCTCCGACATCATCAGGGTCGGCAACGACTTCTGCATCGTCAAGGTGCTCGAGCAGGCCGTCGATTCCGCCCGCGTGGCAATGTTCCAGAAGAACATCAAGATCAGCGACGAGACCAAGACCACCGTCTACGGCAAGGCCCAGCAGTTCCTCGCGGCCGCCAACGGCTCATACGCCGATTTCCAGGCCGCCTGCTCCGACCAGGCAGTCATAGCCAGCCCCGCCAACATCAACGTCAACACCGAATCCCTCGGCTTCATCAAGGCCAAGGAGGCCATACGCTGGGCGAATGACAACAAGGCCGGCAAGGTGTCCGACCTGATCAAGGTCAACAGCAACGCCGACGGCATCGAGAGGTATCTGGTCGTCGCCGTCAAGGCTGTCTCCGACACCAAGTTCATCCCCGTCGAGAAGGTCGCCTCCCAGATCGAGGCAATGCTCCTCGCCTCCAAGCTTTCCGCCAAGGCCAAGGCCGATGTCGCCGCCAAGATCGAGGGCAAGGCCACTCTTGAAGAGATCGCGGCCGAACTCGGAGTCGAGGTCAAGAGCGCCGCAAGCGCCACCTTCGCCCAGGCCAATCTGCCCGCAGCCATCGTCGGAGCCGCTTCCGTGGCCCAGGAAGGCGTGGTCAGCGCCCCCGTCGCGGACGACGCGAGCGTCTATGTCTTCAAGGTCGCCGGCACCGAGAAGGGCGGCTACACCGCCGAGGACGTTGTCAAGAACGAGGCCCAGAGGGCTCAGATTTCTGCAAGCTACGTCGGTTCCTACATCGCCGTCCAGAACGCCGAGATCGAGGACAACCGCGGAAACTTCTTTTAGTCTCTAGAAAAATACGGTCACAACCACCGGAAGGTGGTCGCTGATCCCTCCTAGATATCGGGGGCCTGAATATGTCCGCAAGGGCTTCAGGCCCCCGAATCCTTTGTCAGGGGTCATCAGGACGGGGTCGCTGAACACTTTCTCGCTGACATCTGAAAACCCGCGCGCGAAGCAGCCGTCAATCTTTTCCCAGGCTCCGTTGTATTTGATGGTGCCCTCGGACGGCACGCCCCAGACGTCGTCGTTGAAGTCGCCGATGCACAGGGTGCGGCCGCCGAGCGAATCCCGCACCTGCATCATACGGGCCATCGCGGCCTCGCGCCTGTCCGATTTGCCGCCCACTTTGGACGGATGGTGGTTCACCAGGATCGACAGTGAGTCGAATTCCGCCACCAGAATGTCCCTGGTGGCCATGACGGCTCCCGTGGAGTCATATAGGTGCTTGGCCGCGGACCTGCATTTGCCGAGCGTGCTTTCCCGGTAGAGGAGCGCGCAGTCGATGCCCCGGTGGTCGGGGGATTCGAAATGGGCGAACTTGTAGTCGAGCTTGCGGAGGACGGTGCTGCGCAGGATCTGCTTCAGGACGAACGAATTTTCCACCTCGGCCAGGCCTATGGCGTCGGGCAGGCGGCCGTAGGAATCGGCAACGCGCAGGATTTCCTTGGCCACGCCGCCGCATTTGGCGTAGAATCGGCTCCTGGTCCAATGCCTGGATCCTTCGGAAGAGAATTCCCTGTCGGAATCCCCTGCGCCTCCGTCCTTGTAGTCGAAGAAATTCTCGACGTTCCAGAACATTACAACCAGGGAATCGGTCTGCGCGCCGAGATTCAGCGCGAGCAGGAGGGCAAGAAGTGCAGTCATAGTCCGTTTCATATCGCAAATATGTTAAAAATTGAGTAAATTAGCACGATAAATTTGATTTTACTGATGTCACTCAAGTGCGGTATAGTCGGACTGCCGAATGTCGGCAAATCCACTCTTTTCAATTGCGTGAGCTCCGGCAAGGCCCAGAGCGCCAATTTCCCTTTCTGTACGATAGAACCCAACCTGGGCTCGACCAACGTCCCCGACAAGCGCCTGGAGGTGCTCTCGTACATATGCAAGCCCCAGAGGACGATCCCCGCAACGGTCGACATAGTCGACATAGCGGGCCTCGTGAAGGGCGCCAGCCGCGGTGAGGGCCTGGGCAACCAGTTCCTCGCCAACATCCGCGAATGCGACGCCATCCTGCATGTGCTGCGCTGCTTCGACGACGGCAACGTCGTCCACGTGGACGGCAGCGTGGACCCCGTGCGCGACAAGGAAGTGGTCGACCTGGAACTCCAGATAAAGGACCTCGAGACCGTCGTGGCCCGCATAGGAAAGGCCGACAAGGCAGGCAAGGCAGGTGACAAGGACGCCCGCAAGCTCGCCGACCTGCTCGGCCGCTACAAGGCCGCCCTCGAGCAGGGGAAACCCTGCCGCAGCGTCCCCCTTCTGAACGACGAGGAGCAGGCGATCGCCCGCGACCTCTTCCTGCTCACCAACAAGCCCGTGATGTATGTCTGCAACGTCGACGACGCTTCCGCCGTGGACGGCAACGCCTATGTGGACGCCGTGCGCGAGGCCGTCAAGGACGAGAACGCCGAAATCCTCGTGATCTCCGCCCGCACCGAGTCCGAAATCGCCGAGATGGAGGATTACGACGACCGTCAGATGTTCCTCGAAGAGATGGGCCTGCAGGAGTCGGGCGTCGTGCGCCTTATCCAGGGCGCCTACCATCTGCTGGGGCTCCAGACCTTCTTCACCGCCGGCGCCGACGAATGCCGCGCCTGGACCATCCACAAGGGCGACAAGGCCCCCAAGGCCGCCGGAGTCATCCACTCCGACTTCGAGAAGGGCTTCATCAGGGCTGAGGTGATAAAGTATGACGATTTCGTGTCGCTCAAGACTGAAAGCGCCGTGCGCGCCGCCGGCAAGATGGGCGTCGAGGGCAAGGACTATGTCGTCCAGGACGGCGACATAATGCACTTCCTCTTCAACGTTTAACAATTCAAACCATATGATTATGCAAGAGAAAATCCACTCCAAGTTCGTGAGCCTGTACGGCGAAGGCGGCGTCGCCTACGCATCTGCGGGCCGCATCAACCTCATCGGCGAGCACACCGACTACAACGGCAGTTTCGTGTTCCCCGGCGCCATCGACAAGGGCATCGTCGCTGAAATCAAGCTCAACGGCACCGACAAGGTCCGCGCTTATTCGCTGGACTATGACGACGTGTGTGAATTCGGTCTTCGCGAAGAGGACAAGCCCGAAAAGCAGTGGGCGCGCTACATCTTCGGCGTGTGTCGCGAGACCGCCAAGCGCGGCGGCAAGGTCGAGGGTTTCGACACCGTATTCGCCGGTGACGTCCCCCTGGGAGCCGGACTTTCCTCATCGGCCGCCCTCGAGAGCACTTTCGCTTTCGCGCTGAACGACATTTTCGGCAACGGCATCGACAAGTTCGAACTCGCCAAGATCGGCCAGAGCACCGAGCACAACTACTGCGGAGTCAACTGCGGCATCATGGACCAGTTCGCCTCCTGCTTCGGCAAGAAGGGCTGCCTGATCCGCCTGGACTGCCGCAGCCTCGAATACGAGTATTTCCCCTTCGACCCCAAGGGCTACAAGCTTCTGCTCGTCGACAGCTGCGTCAAGCACGAACTCGCAGGCTCGCCCTACAACGACCGCCGCAATTCCTGCGAAAGGGCCGCGAAGGCCATCGGCGTGGAGTTCCTGCGCGACGCCACTATGGCCCAGCTCGAGGCCGTGAAGGGGCAGATCAGCTCGGAGGACTATATGCGCGCCCGTTACGTCATCGGCGAGACCCAGCGCGTGCTGGACGTCTGCGACGCCCTCCAGAAGGGTGATTACGAGACCGTCGGCGCCAGGATGTACGAGACCCACTGGGGGATGAGCAAGGACTATGAGGTCAGCTGCGTCGAACTCGACTTCCTCGCCACTCTCGCGAAGGAGTGCGGCGTGACCGGCTGCCGCATCATGGGCGGCGGCTTCGGCGGCTGCACCATCAACCTCGTCAAGGACGAGCTCTACGACGCCTTCGTCGCCGCCGCCAAATCAAAGTTCGCCGCCGAGTACGGCCACGAACCCAAGATCTACGACGTCGTCATCAGCGACGGCGCCCGCCGGCTGTAAGTTTGGACACTACGCGAGTCAGTCGCGTCTGTCCAACTTTTTCGTAAGGTCCACGAAGTCTTCGACACTCAGGCGCTCTGCGCGGAGGTCGAAGACTTCTTCGTCCAGAAGGCCTGAGGAAATGATCTGCTCGCTGCCGGGCAGGGTGCCGATCAGGGGCTTGAGGGCGTTGCGAAGGGTTTTGCGGCGCTGGTTGAAGGCGGCCTTGACCACCTGCTTGAAGAGTTTTTCGTCGCAGCCCAGGTCCGTGCGCGAATTGCGGCGCAGACGGATCACGGCGCTCTGGACCTTCGGGGGAGGTGCGAACGCGCCGGAGCCCACGGTCATTATGTAGTCGATGTCGTACCACGCCTGAAGCAGCACCGAGAGGATGCCGTAGGTCTTGCTGCCGGGCTTTTCGGCGATGCGCTCCGCCACTTCCTTCTGGATCATGCAGACGACCTCGGGGACCCTCTCCCTGTCGTCCAGGATCTTGAAAAAGATCTGGGAGGATATGTTGTAGGGGAAGTTTCCTATGACGCGGTAGGGGCCCTGGAACACCCTGTGGATGTCAAGTTTGAGGTAGTCGGCCTCGTACAGGCGGCCCTGCATTCCGGCGAAGTGGGTGAGCAGGTATTCGACCGATTCGCCGTCGAGTTCGACCATCTTGAGGTCGATGTCGGAGCGCTCGAGCAGATACTGCGTCAGGACCCCCATTCCGGGGCCGATCTCAAGCACCTGGGGCACCGGCGAATCCGCCGTCAGCGCCCCCACAATCCCTTTCGCTATGCTCTGGTCGGTCAGGAAATGCTGCCCCAGCGCTTTCTTTGCACGTACTTCCATATTCTATCCAATGTGTTGAGAGAGCCACGCAGCGTCGATGCGGGCGATGCCGGTAATCCCTGAGCGGACGGCGGGGTTGCGCTGCAGGATGCCGGCGCAGTCCTGGTAGGTGCGCAGGGGAACCGCCAGCAGCTGCATCTGCCCGTTCTCGGGGAAAGTGAAGGTGAGGTCCGAGTCCGGCCCGTCCATCTTGAAGAATTTCAGTTCGACGTCCCTGCCCAGATCCTGAAGAGTGACGAACTTGCACATTTCGATGACGATGTCGTCCAGGCCCGCGTCGAAGATCTTGATCTTTTCAATCAGTTCGCCCACCGTCCCTACAAGACGTCCCGTATAGCCTTCCGGGCAGGAATCCGCGTTGATGGGCACTTCGCTGAGCACCAGCAGCAGTTTTGCCTCGGGGTCGTGGTACAGAAGAGGATATTTCGCCAGGTTCACCGTGCCGCACTGCGGGCACTGCCAGGTGAACAGTTCGCCGCTGATCGCGGCCGCCTTCAGTTCCGGCTCCTGCGCCGCATTGATGCTGGCGTGCGCCGTTATCTCGTGTATGCAGCCGCACCGGCTGCAGAATACTTTTTCCTGTCTGGGCATATTTGAAAATTGCTTCGCCAAAGATAGTGATTTTTATTATCTTTGTGTTTATGGAAAAGACCTGGAGATGGTTCGGTCCTTCGGACAAGGTGACGCTGGGGATGCTGCGGCAGATCGGCGTCGAGGGCATTGTGACCTCTTTGCACGGCCTGCAGCCGGGCGAAGTCTGGACTGAAGGGCAGATACGCGCCGTGCAGTCCGAAATCGAGGACGCCGGGATGCGCTGGTCGGTGGTCGAGAGCCTGCCGGTGGCGGAAGAGATAAAATGGGGAGGGCCTCGTCGCGATGAACTCATCGAGAATTACAAAACCTCCCTTGCGGCTTTGGGCCGCCGCGGCATCAAGACCGTCTGCTACAACTTCATGCCCGTCATCGACTGGGTCCGCACAGACCTTGAGCGGCCGATGCCGGACGGCAGTTTCTCGCTTTATTTCGACTATGTCCGCTTCGCGTACTTCGACATCTTCATCCTGGGCCGCGAAGGCGCGAGGGCCGATTTCCCCGCCGAAGTGGTCGCGAAGGCGGAGGCGCTGGACAAGACGGTCACCGATGCCGAAAAGGATGCCCTGATAGATGTGATAATCACCAAGACCCAGGGCTTCATCAACGGCCCTCTGGGCTCGGGCCCGGGCACTCCCGTCGAGCGCTTCAAGGCGCTGATGAGGCCGTACGAGGGGCTCTCGAAAGATGGGCTCAGGCAGAATCTGAAATATTTTCTCGAGGCCGTGATGCCCGTCTGCGACGAATGGGGCATCGATATGTGCATCCATCCCGACGACCCTCCGATGCCCGTGTTCGGGATGCCGCGCCTGCTGTGCGACGCTACCGACATCCGCTGGCTGCTCTCCGCAGTGCCCGATTTCCACAACGGCATCACTTTCTGCGCCGGGTCGCTTTCCGCAGGCGCCCACAACGACGTTGTCGCGATGGCGCGGGAATTCGCTCCGCGCACCCATTTCGCCCACATACGCAATTGTACCGTGCTCCCCGGGGGCGACTTCGTCGAGGCCCCGCATATCGGCGGCAGCGTGTATCTGGGGGAACTTGTGCGCATTTTCGAGCGCTAAGGACGTCGCATCCCGATGAGGGTGGACCACGGCAAGACGATGCTCGGCGACGAGGCCGTCGGCTACAATCCCGGATACAGCTTCCACGGCCGTATGCTCGCCTTCGGCCAGGTCTGCGGGATGATGGACGCCGTCAGAAATGAACTTAATAACCATTTGATATGAACGAAATGTTTTCTGTAGCCGGAAAGGTCGCCGTGATTACCGGGGCCGCCGGCGCCCTGGGCGGATCCCTTGCCCGCCACTTTGCTTCGCAAGGGTCAGACGTCGTCGCGCTTGTCCACCGCCCCGAGCAGGTCGAGCCCGTCGCCACGCAGCTGAAGGCCCTTGGAGGCAATCCCTGCGCCTATGCCTGCAACGTGATGGACACCGCTTCCGTACAGGCTATAGCTGACGATATAGTCGCGAAATACGGCAAGGTCGACATCCTCATCAACGTGGCCGGAGGCAACGTCGCCGGAGCCACGGTGATGGATGACCAGAATTTCTGGGACATGAAGCTCGAGGACTGGAACAAGGTGCTGGACCTCAACCTCAACGGCACGGTCTATCCCTGCCACGTGTTCACAAAGGTCTTTGCCGCCCAAGGTTACGGAAGCATCCTGAACATTTCTTCAATGGCGGCTTATGACGCGCTGTCCCGCGTGGCCGGTTACGGCGCGGCAAAGGAGGGTGTGAGCAATTTCACCCGCTGGCTCGCGCAGGACATGGCCATCAAGTACGGCGAAAAGATCCGCGTGAACGCGCTTGCGCCAGGCTTCTTCATCGGCAAGCAGAACCGCGCCGCCCTGCTCAAGGAGGACGGTTCGTATACCGAACGTTCGGTCAAGGTGATAGCCAAGACGCCCATGCGCCGCTTCGGCGACCTCACCGAGCTCAACGGAGCCGCCCAGTTCCTCTGCAGCGACGCTGCCACCTTCGTCACGGGCGTCGTGCTGCCCGTCGACGGCGGCTTCTCGTCATTCAGCGGCGTCTAGCGCGAATTTCGCGAAATATCCCAGGCAGGTCTCGCGCCACTCCTCGGCCGAGGCCTGCTGTATTGTGAGCTTGTCGCGCACTTCGGTCCAGAGTGTCTCGTCAACGAACTCCTTCACGCTTTCCCAGGTCTCGATGTAGCCTCCGACTGCGGCCACTCCGCTGTCGTAATGGGCTTGCAGTTCCTCCCAGAGGGTACCGCCGCCGTTCATCCGGTAATCCCAGGGGACGTGGTGGAACCACAGCAGAAGGTTCTCGGGGCAGGTCTCAAGGTTCTCGTAAGTGCTTCTGAGGGGCTCCGGATACTGCGCCGTGTTGGCGCTGCCGGTCGCCTCGGTGCGGTCGAATCCGACTCCGTCCGCGCCCGCCCTGTGGTAGTACTGCGGCAGCCAGTCGCGCCTGGCTCCCGGCCAGTCGTATTCCACTCCCGGACCGTAATGGTGGTCCTTCGCCATCATATGGTGCAGGCCGAGCGGCATCATATAGTCCACGCACGCTTCGCGCGAGCTGAGCATCATCGCCTTCACCGGCTCCACGAAATCTTTCGTGAACTTTGCTTTAGTGCATCCACGGGGCCTGGGGAAAGTGCCCCTGATCCATTCGTCCGCGATTTGCTCCGCGCTCAGCGCAGGGTCCCACGCCAGCCGTCCGAAGGCGAACCAGTTCGCCGCCGCGAACGGATGCCCGCACCAGTTCTCGTCCGCCCCCGTATTCGCCACCCCCGCAATCGCAAAGTTGGACACACGCGACTGACTCGCGTGTGTCCAACTTTTGAAGAATTCCTGCCACATGGGGGCGAGGAAGATCAGGTGCAGGGACTGGCCGAGGTATTCCTGGGTGATCTGGAACTCGGGCATCGAGGAGGTCCTGTGGAGGTTGAAAAAGAGGGGGCTGACGGGCTCGCGGGGCATGAAGTCGATGGGGCCGTTCTTGATCTGGATGATCACGTTCGAGGCGAACTGCCCGTCCAGAGGGGCGAACTCCTCGCCGGCCTGGTTGGCGCGGTCGGGGCTGTCGGGGGCGTAAACGAAGGCGCGCCACATCACGATGCCGCCGTGCTCATCGAGCGCTTCGGCGAGCATGTTGGCGCCGTCGGCGTGAGAGCGGCCGAAGTCCTGCGGGCCGGGCTGGCCCTCGCTGCAGGCCTTAACCAGGAACCCTCCGAAATCGGGCACAAGCGAGTAGATGAGGTCCACTTTCTCTTTCCACCACGCGCGCACCGAAGGCTCCAGCGGATCGGCCGTCGGCAGCCCTCCGAGCGCCATCGGCGAGGCGAAATTGATCGACAGATAAGTGCGGATGCCATATTCGCGCAGGATGTCCGCAATCTGCCGCACGCGGTCCAGATGCTCCTCGTCCAGGATCAGCGGACTGGCGTTGACATTGTTGAGCACGCTGCCGTTGAGGCCGACGGAGGAGCAGAGGACACCGTATTCGCGGATACGCGCTTCGGGGATGCTGTCCAGTCCCCAGCCCCACATCGAGGATCCGGCGTAGCCGCGCTCGACGGTGCCGTCAAGGTTGTCCCAGTGGTTGAGGATGCGGTATTCGAATGCGGGCGTGCCCGAGGTCCAGCAGGCGTCCGCGTCGGCGGACAGCCATAACGGGCCGCCCCCGCGGGAGCAACCCACGAGGGCGAGCGCAATTGCGAGGATTCCGAGCCTATTCATCGATTCCTTCGATGGTTACGATGTCGCCGTTTTCGTCGAACTCGAGTTCGCAGACCTTGAGCGAGCGCAGCCACGACTTGCCGCCTGAAGGCACGCTGTCGTGGTGGAACAGGTACCATTTGCCTTCCCACTCGATGATGGCGTGGTGGGTGGTCCAGCCGACCACGGGGGTCAGGATGTCGCCGCGGTAGGTGAAGGGGCCGTAAGGGTTGTCGCCCACGGCGTAGCAGAGCAGATGGCTGTCGCCGGTGGAGTAGGTGAAGTAGTATTTTCCGTCTTTCTTGAAGGTCCAGCTGGCCTCGAAGAAGCGGTGGGGGTCGTCGGCCGCCAGGGGCTTTCCGGAGGCGTCGACGACAAAAACCGGCTTGGGCTCTTCGCCGAACTGGAGCATGTCCTTCGAGAGTCTGACCACACGGCTGGGGAGCGAGGGTTCGCTGCCGTGGGGAAGATTCGGGCTGTCGGGGGTGTTGTTCGGAGCGGGATCCTCGATGCCAACGTTGTCGCGATAGGACTGGAGCTGTCCGCCCCACAGGCCGCCGAAGTACATATAATAC
>R15__coassemble_1639_pt1 | contig 10754 bp, 5 predicted proteins | sample R15__metabat2_high_PE_004 | metagenome-assembled genome bin R15
TAGACGCGCACCTTGTCGCGGAACTTGCCGCCCAGCATCTGGTAGAGGGGCACTCCGTACGCCTTGCCTGCAAGGTCCCAGAGGGCTATCTCGATGCCGGACACTCCGCCGCCCTGGCGTGAAGGGCCGCCGAACTGCTTGATCTTGTGGAACAGGCGGTCCACGTTGCAGGGATTCTCGCCCAGGATCCGGCTCTTCAGCATAAGGGCGTAGGTCTTGGACGAGGCGTCACGCACCTCTCCGTAACCGACGATTCCCTGATTTGTGTATATCTTCAGCAAAGTACAGCGCTTCGGGGCATCGGTGATGTCCACGAAGCGCATGTCTGTGATTTTAAGTGTAGAAGGATTGATTTGAGGATTCATAATCTGTTAAAAATAGCCTCCTTTGTCCTTGATTTCCCGCACGCTCTGGCCCTCGTGGACCCAGGAGAAGATCTTCTTCTCGTTCTCTTTGATCTCTTCGGCGCGCAGAAGGACGTCGTATGCGATTTCACGGGGCACCACGAGCACGCCGTCCAGGTCACCCAGGACCACGTCTCCGGGCTTGATGGTGACGTTTCCTATCTTGATGGGGATCTGGTAGTGGGTGATAAGGCACCTGCCCAGGGACCCGTTGGAAATCCTGTATTCGTAGAAAACGGGGAAATCGGCCTCGAGGATCTGGTGGGTGTCGCGTATGCCTCCGTCTATGCAGGCGGCCTTGACTTTCTTGCCCTTGGCGGTTGATGTCATCACGCCTCCCCAGAGGGTCGCCTCCTGGTCGCGGGAAGTGTCCCAGACCACGAAGTGATCTTCTCCGAGGGTGTCAAGCATCTGGGTGCGGAATTCCATCTCGCCCGAAATCTTGCAGTTGGGGGCGCTCTTGACGGTGAAGGCGAAGCCGGCCACCGTGTGGTATTCCCTCAGAGACTTGATTCTGTTCGGAAGTGCCTGATCCAGCAGACAGAACTCGCGAAGAACGTCGTTCACTGCCCCAAGGTACAACTGTTCGAAGCGGGAGAGCAGCTCTTTGTCAGGGATGGGGAAGGGATCCTTGCTGATCCCTTCCCTTGCCTGGACAAGTTTGTCCAGCTTCATCATCCCTACTTCTTTCTTGTACTGGTCAACGCTCATATGGCAGGACTGTTACCAGCCGGGATTCTGGTCCTCGGCGGACATTGCGGTGTTGTTGGCGATCTCAGTGGGAGGAATGGGCCACCAGAGAGCCTTGTCTTTCACTGCAGTGGGAGAGGAAATTCTGCCTGCGTCATAAGCATACTGACCAAGGAGTCCAAGACGCTTGAGGTCGAAGTAACGCTTGCCTTCGGCGAAGGTCTCGTAGCCCTTCTCCTTGAGCAGCAGAGTCATGAATTTGTCGAGAGTGCTGTAGTCGGAGAGCTTGTAGTCCTGTGCCCAGGCGGAGGTGGGATTCTGGCCGTAAGCGCGGCGGTGAATCTGGTTGATCACCTCCATAGCGTCTGCAGTAGGCGCTCCGGCAGCCTTTGCGGCAGCCTCGGCATACTCGAACAGAATGTCCGTGTACTTGATTATCGGATAGTTGTGGTGACCCTTTGTGTTTGTGAGGTCATAGTCACGGTACTTGGAAACTACGAGACCGGTGGCGGTCTCTGACTTGAGGTTACCGCAATTTTCGTATTCTTCTGCTGTCGGTTTGTACAGGAAGTACTGATAGCGGAAATCGTTATTGTCCCAGGCGGCTATCTTCTTGTTTGTCTCGTCAGCATAGATTGCGAGCACACCTTCGTTTGTCTTGGGCAACTTGACACCCTGATCCATCATACGGTTGTACAGAAGGCTGGTGATATCCTGATTGTACTGGATGTAAAACACTTCCTCGCTGCGGTCGGAGCCCTTGTCTGACTTGTAGGCATACACCTTCTCCCAGTCATAAGGCTCGGAAAGCCTCACGAGCTTGTTCACGCCCAAATCGATGGCCTTCTTAGCGGCAGCCTCGGCCTCGGACCAGTTCTCGAGATAAAGGTTGGCCTCGGCAAGTCCGAAGTATGCGGCGGCCTTTCCGGGACGGCCGTACTCGCGGGGAGAATCAGGCAGAATGCCTGCCGCATAGGTCATCTCGTCCTTGATATATTGCCAGATGGTTTCTGCGCTTTCGCGGGGTTTGTTGACGGTAGCGTCATCGGTCTCGACAACCAGGGGGACTCCACCATAGAACTTGACCAGATAAGAATAAGTGAGGGCGCGCAGGAAACGGGCCTCGGCATACGCCGCATTTCTTTCATCCTCGGTCACACTGCTTGCAATGGCAGTCATATTGATGGCCTGGTTGGCATAGCGGATAGCCTTGTAGAACATGTTCCACTGTTTTTCCGCACGGCTTTCACAAGCGGAGGTGATTCCGTTTTCGAAATCGGCGGCAAAGGTGCCACGGCCCTTGAGCAGATCAGAAAGAGCCATGGGATCCACATAGGCGGGAGAAGAGAAGCAGTTGGAATTCCTGAGCTGATAATAAACGGTATTGATTACAGTCACCACCTCGTCATATGTAGAAGGGTAGGTACCCTGCATCACGGCGTAGGGACGCTCCTGAAGCAGCTCCAGATCCTCGCAGGAAGAAAATGCAAAGCAGGAAACGGCCGCGGCTGCTATGATATTTATAAATCTTTTCATTTTGATTCAGTTTTAGAATTTGATACGTACACCGGCTGTGAAGGACCTTGCATTGGGATAAGCCATGAAGTCTATGCCCTGGTTGAGGGAGTCGCCGCCGCCCTTGGAGTTCACGTCGGGATCCCAGAGAGGATAGTTGGTGAATGTCAAGAGGTTCTGGGCGCTTACGTATACGATGAACTTCTGGATATTGGGGTTCTTGAAAGGAATGTCGTAGCTGAGCTCGAGGTTCTTGAGTTTCACGTAGGTGGCGTCGTAGACATACCTGTCGGAAACCTTGTAGCTGGTGATGTCATAAATGGCGGGATACTTGGCATCAGTCCTGGTGGGAGTCCAGTAGTTGTTTGCGACGTCCGCATAGAAGTTCTTGTTCTCCGCATAGTCGTATGCAATCGTGCTCATCGCGAAGGAGAAGAGGTCGCCTCCGAAGGAGCCCTGCAGGAAGGCACTGAGGGTGAAGCGCTTGTAGCTTATGCTGGTGTTGAAGCTCAGCAGGAAGTCGGGGTTGGGGTCGCCGATGACCACGCGGTCGTCCTCGGTGATCTCGCCGTCTTCGTTCTGGTCCACATACTTGATGCGGCCGTCCTCGTCGTATCCGTCCTCCTGATAACCGTAGAAGATGTACATCGGATCGCCTTCGCGGACGATGTTCACGTAGTCGTTCATAACGGTGTTGCTGAGGGTGCTGCCGGTCACGCTCTGGCCGTTTGCGAGCTCGAGGACCTTGTTGCGGTTCAGCGAGAAGTTCACGCCGGCGTCCCATTTGACGGGGCCGTTGAGGATGTTGCCGTCGACTGCGATTTCGAAGCCCTTGTTCTCAAGTGAACCGATGTTGCCCACACCTGTGGTATAACCTGCGGATCTGGGAAGGATGACGTCACAAAGAAGGTCTGTGGTCTTCTTGTAGTATGCATCGAGGGTGACGTTGAGTCTGTCCTTGAAGAAGGATGCGTCGAGACCGATGTTGGTCTGCGCGGTGGTTTCCCACTTCAGGGTGCCCTTGGTGCTCTCGCCGGTGCCGTAGCAAATTATCGTCTCGCCGTTCATTGCGGTATTGAGCACGGAGAAATCCTCAAGTGTCTGATATGAACTGATGGCGGTGCTTCCGGTCTGACCGTAGCCGGCGCGGAGCTTGAGGTTGCTTATCCAGTCGACGTCTTTCATAAAGTCCTCGTTGGAGATTCTCCAGGCGGCGGCAAATGAAGGGAAGTAGCCCCACTTGTGGCCCTGGGAGAACCTGGACGAACCGTCGGCCCTGAAGTTTACGGTGAGCAGATACCTGTCGTCGTAATTGTAATTCAGACGTCCCAGGAAGGAGAGAATCTTCCAGTTCGAATACGAGGTTGTGGGAAGTCCTTTTGTTGTAGCGGCATTGATGTCATAAGTCTCGAATACGTCCGAACCGAAACCCTTGGCGGTACCTGTACTTACTCCATAGCTGGTATATGATTCAAGAGTTGAACCGCCCATTACGCTGAAGCGATGCTTGCCGATCTCTTTCTCGTAGGTTACGAGGCCCTCGAGGTTGTAGCGCTCCGTGTTGGTCGTGCTTACTGAAGCCTCGCCGCCTAAATCCATATACTCGTTGGGAGTGAAGGAGTCGTGACGATAGTAGCTGAATGCGCGGTTGCCGGCAAGGTCGATGGAAAGGCCCTCGATAGGCTTGAAGGTCAGGCCGAGGGACATTTTGTTCTTGTCATACCTTTTATCGTTCGTGACGAGATCCAGATAAGCGACGGCATTTCTCCTGGTCAGAGGAAGGTCTGTCTCGAATGCGTACGAACCGTCCTCGTTGTAAACGGAGGCGAGAGGGCAGCTCAGCAGGGAGTTTGCAGTGACGGAAGTCTCGCGGCCGGCAGATTCAGAAGACATGGCGTCCTGGTCGATGCGGCTGACGATGATGTTGCTGCGGATGCTGAGCCACTTGGTGGGATTGTACTTCAGGTCGGCGTTCACGCTGTAACGCTGATAGTTGTTGTTCCTGATGATACCGTCCTGATAGAAGTAGCTGGCGGTGAGGGCGGCCTGGAATTTCTCGTTGCCGCCGCGTGCGCTGACGGAGTGGCTGGTGATGGCCGCATTGCGGAACACCTCGTCCTGCCAGTCGGTGTTTGCCCTGGGGTAGAGAATCTCTTCGGCCGAGAAGAGCTGGGGTTTGCCGTTGAAGGCGTTCTTCTCGTTGATGAACAGCATATAGTCCTGGGCGTCCATCATATCGATCTTCTTGGCGAGGGACTGAACGCCCATGCTGCCGTTGTACTCGACAACGACCTTGCCGTCCTTGGCGCTCTTGGTGGTCACGATGATGACGCCGTTGGCGCCTCGGGAACCGTAGATTGCGGTTGCGGATGCGTCCTTGAGGACGTCGATGGTCTCGATGTCGGACGCGTTGATCATGGAGATGTCTCCGGGGAAGCCGTTGATGATCCACAGAGGGGCGTTGCTGCCCTTGACGGAGTTGGCGCCACGGATGACAACCTGCACTTCGGATCCGGGGTTACCGCTGTCCGCCTGGACGTGGACACCTGCGACACGGCCCTGGAGAAGTCCTGCGGCGGAGGCGTTGGAGAACTCGTTGATCACGTCGCCCTTGACCTGGGTGACGGAACCGGTGAGGTCTTTCTTGCGCTGCGTGCCGTAACCCACGACTACGACATCTTCGAGGAATTCGGAGGAAGCTTTGAGGACGGCCTTGATGGAATTGCCGTTGAATTTGTATTCAGCGTCCTCGTAGCCTATGCAGGATACTATGATAGTCGCACCCTGGGAGACAGAGGGGAGAGTGCACTTTCCGGAAACGTCCGCGACTGCGCCGACAGATGTTCCCTTCACCATCACGGCGACACCGGGAATCGGTGTTCCGCTCTCATCCACAGCAGTCACCGTGCAGTTCCCGCTCTTGGGAGACTGCGCAAACGCTGCGGAAACCGTAAGGAGTGCCAGAAGGCACGTTCCGATAAATTTGGAAATGGTTTTCATATATGTTTGTTAATTGTTATTTCACTTCTGTGGCAAGACGGACGGCGCAACCCTGGCTCCTGTTGCGGCCGCTGCCGCCGGTTAAAGCCTTGCAGTCCCAGGCGATGGACTGGGCCTTGGTGGCATCATATGCCTCAGCGCACCAGTAGAAGCCATAAATGACGTTGGCGACATTGGGTGCATTGTTCTTGACGGCTCTGTTGCAGGTGGCCGGAAGGAAAACACATCCGGCTGCCTCGAGAGAGGCCCACTGATCTTCAGTAAGAGGGTTGGCAGTGTATTTCTTAGGAGTTCCTCCGTCGTTGGAGATAGCGAAATTGTTGATGGTGTCCGGATCGATGGAGACGCCTTCAGGCAGCGTGAATGTGTCAGGGAAGAGAATGATACCATTATAGGAATCTGCAATGCAAGACGCTGCACAACGGGCATCCTCTACACCACTTATAGTAGATGCAGTTCTGGTCTGGAACACATACGCGAACTCCGTGCGGGTGAGCGTGAACCAGGGAGAAGAGGAACCGCCGAAGCAGTAGCCCCAGTCGGCTTTGTTCGAAATGGTCAGAAGTTCGTCGGCGGAAGCGGTGGCGTCAGTCTTGTAGTTGCCGTTGGTGCTGTTCCAGTCGGTGGGCTGGGCGCCGTTTTCATTCTGTCCGGTGGCACCCCATCCGAAGAGGTCGATGAGAAGATCCTGGTTTTCCCTGCCATCAACCGTGGCATTGCCACCCTCGGCGCTGGTTTTGAGAGCTATATACTGATGCTCGGCGAAAGACCAGGTTGCGGTGGAAGCCTTGTAGTTCACGTTTCCGTTTGCGAAAGCGACTTTCTTCGTCTCGGAAACGCTGAATACGCCGGGAACTGCGTTGTCGATGACGGCCGCTCCGAAGGTGAGGGACCCGCCTGCGGCAATGCTCTTGGAAGAGAGGTCCACGGTGCCGACAGTGGCGGTGGCGCTCTTGTAGACGATCTTTGCTCCGGCAAGGTCCACAGGGAGGATGGTTATGGCGCAAGGGCCTTCTATTTCAGAGGTATACGTGACTTTGGCGGCATTGCCTGCGGCAACGTTGACGTTGCTGCCGGAGAATGTCGCGGTGGCGGTGCCGCAGATTCCGGTACCCTCGACCTCGATTGTCTTGATGCCGAGACTCATCGCGTTGAAGGCGACGGTTGCGGTGACGGGCTTGAATTCCATCTTTTCCGTGGCAGTGGATCCTACATAGACGGGGCCGGCCTCGGTCTGGGCGGCAGGAACCGCGAAGGAAATCGCATCGGAAGCGAAGCCGACGTATGCGGATGAAGGATAGACTACATATATCTTGTTCGTGAGTTTGGTGGCGATGGTGGTGCCTTCCGCAGTGACGTCATCCAGCTGGATTTCATACTCCTCCTTGTTTTCTCCGTCGGTGATGACAACCTTCTGGCCGACTGTCAGGGGAGATGTGCCGTCCTGGAAAGTCACGAGAACTTTGTGCGCGCCGGGCTCGGGCTTGCCGGCCTGCCTGACCACCACGGTCGTGGTGTCGGCGCCGCTGACCGAAGGAGTGATCACGATATTGCCTTCGCGGGACTGATGCTCTTCGTTGGCGGGGACGACAAACTCCAGTTCATCGAGTTTGGAGGCCTTTGTGGAAGTGACCCAATCGGGCTTGGTCAGAGTGTAGGAAATATTGGTCGACACCTTGACCGAGAAAGATCCGCCCTCCCAGGTGAAGTCGCCGGGTTCGGTGTCTCCGGTGACGGAGAACACGACATCTTCGGGGCTCTGGGTGACGCTGATGGTCATCGTGGTGCCTGCGGTGCTCACGGTTACGACGCCCTCACGCTGCTTTGCGCAGGAGCCGGCGGCGGCGACATTGGCGGAAGCGCCTATCAGGAGAAGCCGGCTTTCTTCGGGCGAGACCTCGGCGGTAAGCCAGGAGGCGTCGGATTCGGCCTTCCAGGTGCCGTCGCAGAGCACGGCCACCTTCTCAGTGCCGCCGGGAGAGGCGAAGGTGATGGCAGTGCTGCTCAGTCTGAGTTCGGGGCGGGCTGTTTCCTTATTGCAGGATACAATTGCCGTCAAGGCAAGTACCGCCAGTAACAAAGTGATTGTTTTTTTCATAACTATAAGGTATTTAGTGTTTTTTACGCTCGAATTTTTGGCAAGAACGGAATTTTTTTTCAATATCCTGCCCGCTTGGCGAACGGTGTTTGGCATTGTAAAATTTACCTCTATGGCAATCGGCGTAAATTTGTGAGGACTGATATTTATGTTTACTTTTGGAGCGATAAGACACTGATACAATGATGAAAACACGCACGCACAAAATCCTGCTGACCTCATTCGCCCTGGCCTGCCTTGCAGCCTGTTCCAAAACCGGCGACGACAGCTCCCGCACAATCTCCGCAACCTTCGATTCAGGCATGGCCGAAGAAGTGTCGGACTGTCGCTGGAACGCGGGAGACAAGATCTGGATCACCGACGGCACAAACACGGAAACCTACTCGATAACCACCGCCGACCTGTCGAACGGCAAAAAGAACGCTTCGATCAAGACTTCCCTGCAGGGCACGCTGTACGCAGTGTTCCCGGCATCGGCCGTGCAAAGCACATCCGGCAGGCAGGTTGTCATAGACATCCCCGAGTCTCAGGACGGGACCTTCAGAAGCGCGAACATATGCGTCGCGTCGTCCTCCGGCACTTCGATGACTTTCAACAGTGCAGTGGCAATTGTCAGATGCTCCGGCAGAAGCGCGGAAATAGACGGGATCAGCCTTTCCTCGACCGGCATCAGCGGGAGCTCCGACCTTTACCTTTCAGCCTCCACGGCCTGCGGCCAGGGATCCTCGGATGCCGTCAGTGTCGGTCCCCTGTCCGGCAGCGGTCCGTACTACTTCGCCCTCGCCCCCACGACGCTCGAGGCCGGCACGGTGTTCTACTATATGAGCGGCACCGAAAAGAAGGGGCAGCGCACACTGGACAGCGCCGCCTCGCTTGAGGCCGGAAAGATATTCGAACTCGGCGAAGCCGGAAGCGGAAACATAACTCCGGGTCCCGTCGACGTGACCGGAGAGACGGTCGCGCAGCTCATCGACAAAGGCAAATCGTTCTCGCTGACCGCGTCCCTGGTAGGCAAGGTAACTCCCCAGGACAGCGACCATTGGGTCGCACAGGGCGGCACCAGCGACGGAGAATATGTCTATTTCACCCTCCGCACCTCGACTTCTGTGGGTGAAGACGCGGACCAGAGGGCGGTGATATACAAATACACGCTGTCCCCGTTCGAATTCGTGGCAAAGAGCGCCGCCATCGCGTGCGGGCACACGAACGATATTACATACAACCCCAATGACAAGACTCTCGTCATCGCCCACGGCAACAAGCAGAGCAAGGTCCTGACAACGGTCAATGCCTCGGACCTCACCGTCCACACCCAGTCCGTGTCGATCGAGTCCAACTGCGGAGGCATAAGCTACAACTCAAGCAAAAAACAGTATCTGATGAATTCCGGCAAAGCGAATTTCTGGATTGCCGACCTGTCCTTCAAGAAACTGTTTGTCTACAACAGGACCGACGGCTCCGAAGCGACGTCGCAAGGCAACGGATGCGACGGCACGTACGCGTACTTCCCGATGAGCGTGTCCGGAAACACCAGCGTGGTCCCCACGGAAATAGAAGTCTACACCTGGGACGGCAAATACGTCCGCAGACTTTATGTCCATACCGATACGAAAAGTCTTGAAATCGAGAACGTGTTCTTCGCGAATGACAAGATGTACGGCGTGTTCTTCCCCGGCAGCAGCGTAAAAGGTGCATATCTGTATGAACTGGTTCCGACTGGCGAGTAGGGCGCTGCCCGTATTTCTTGCTCTGTCCTGCGGCAAGGTGCAGGTGAGCGTGTCTGAGGAGCAACAGAAGGATCCCGTCACTCCCGCCGTGGTGCAGGCACGCGAAACCCCTTCCTGGTTCAGCGAGGGGCTCACGTACCAGCTGATGCCGCGCTGCTTCTGCGAAGAGGGCGACCTGAACGGAGCCCGCAAGCACCTTGACAGGCTGAAGGATCTGGGGGTGACGGTAATCTACTTCACCCCTCTCACGGTAGCCGACACCGACCCCAACCAGTCCTACTGGAGCTCCCGGCAGAAAAAGTCTGGGTTCAATGACCCGCGCAACCCCTACCGTACGGGCGATTATATGCACGTCGACCCCGAATACGGTACAGAAGAAGACCTTGCCGCGTTCATAAGGGAAGCGCACGATCTGGGAATGAAAGTGATGCTGGACCTGGTGTTCCTGCACTGCGGCCCCGGATGCGGACTCATCACCAGCAATCCCGAGTATTTCCAGCACAACGGGGCGGGAGACATCGTCACCAACAGCTGGCATTTCCCCGTTTTCGATTTCGACAACACTGCCACGAGGCAATACTTCAAGGCGCTTGTCAGGTACTACCTCACCGCCTTTGACGCCGACGGATTCAGATGCGACGTGGCGGACGACATCCCCCTCGATTTCTGGGAGGAGCTCCGCGAGGATGCGGAAAGCGTCAAGAAGGACATCGTGTTCGTGGCCGAAGGCGATGAGGCCGACAATACGCTCAAGGCCTTCGACGCCAACTACAGCTGGCAGGTGAGCCGCGAGATGCGCAAGGTCCTGCACTCCAAGGAAGAAGCGCTGAACGCCGGCGGAGCGGCGTATGCCCGCAGCTGCCACGAGTGGGCTTACAGTTATTATCCCAAAGGAACTCTCCTCTGGAGCATGATGGAGAACCACGACTGGGCCAACGATTCGTACGAGAACCGCGCAGAGACAAAATACGGCCACGCCAACTGCGAACTGGGCCTCGCATTCATCTTCGCCATCGACGGCGTACCCTTCATATTCTGCGGCCAGGAGGCCTGCTGGGCCGGCCGTGTGTCCATCTTCGGCCACGAAGGCTGCTGGATAGACTGGGACAGCGCGCTCGCGACCCCCGAAGCCGCCGACCGCGCGGCAAAAATCAAGAAGTGGGTGCAGATGCGAAAGGACAACCCCACCCTCGTCTACGGCAAGACGAAATGGATCGACACCGACCACCCTGCCGAGATCTGCGCCTTCAAGAGGACCTCGGAGATCGAAGGCGGCAAGGACGTCCTCTTTGTCGGGAACTGCTCGGCAGGAAGCGTCAC
>R15__coassemble_1642_pt1 | contig 10741 bp, 6 predicted proteins | sample R15__metabat2_high_PE_004 | metagenome-assembled genome bin R15
CGCACGCCGCCGCCGCGGCCGACGTCGACAAGGTCCTTGTCCGCCTGCAGGCCGCCTTCCCCGGCGTGCCGGTCGCTCTCGAAGACGAACGCTTCACCTCCGTGCTCGCCCACCGGGCGATGATCGACGGCGGAATGAAGAAGAGCGACCGCCGCGACAAGGGCAGCGTCGACAAGATCAGCGCGGCCATCATCCTGCAGTCCTACCTCGACAGAAAAGCAAACGGAAAATGATACAACCGATTTATTTGTACGGCTCAGGGGTGCTCCGCGAGAAGGCGGCGCCCGCCGACCTTGAAAAGAAAGAAGAGATCTCCGCCCTGGTGCAGGACCTCAAGGACACGCTCGACAGGGCTGAGGGCTGCGGACTGGCCGCTCCCCAGATAGGCGTGAGCAGCCGCGTGCTGATCGTCGACGGACGCGAGATGACCGACGTCTACGACTACCTCGCGGGCTTCTTCCGCGTGATGATCAATCCGGTCATTGTCTCAGAAAGCGCCGCCCAGTGCGAATACAACGAGGGTTGCCTCAGCGTGCCCGGCATCTACGCCGACGTCCGCCGCCCCGAATCCATCACCGTAGAGTACTGGAACGAGAATTTCGAGAAAGTCACCGAGACCTTCGACAAGTTCGCCTGCCGCATGATCCAGCACGAGATGTCCCACCTGGACGGCGTGCTGTTCACCGACCTAGTCGCCCCGATCCGCCGCAAGATGATCACCAAGAAGCTGATGAACATCGCCCGCGGCAAGACCGCAACCCGCTACAATTCCAAAGTAAAATAAAAAAAAAGCCCGCAGAACCCTGCGGGCGCAATTTTTTGGACACTACGCGAGTGACTCGCGTCTGTGCAAACTAGAACGTGAACTTCACCATGGACTGGATGCGGTGGTTCAGGATCCAGTGGAGGTCGGTGTCGGCGACCTTGCGGGCGCCGCAGGTGCCGTATTGGACGGCAGTGCACATATACTCGAGACCGACGGCGAACTTGCCGATGTTGTAGACGATTTCGGGCTGGATGCGGAACATCTGGGCGATCGAGTTCGCGCTGTTCTTGCACCAGAACTCGCCGATGATGTCTTCGGAGGTGCCGAAGTTCTTGAGGTAACCCACGAGGACCGAGGGGACCCAGCTCTTGCTCTTCTTGCAGATGGCGGTGGCCCAGAAGGAGATGTTGCGGGTGGCCGAGTACTCCCAGCTGCCGTCGGTGTTGATTCCGGACACGCCGTAGCCGCCGACCATGTTCATATGGGAGCCGTCGTTGGCGTAGATAAGTTTCTCGCGCAGGGTCCAGTCGCCGGTGGTGATCTGGCCGTACTCGAAGAGGTTGACGGTTGTCAGGCGGTCGCTGACCTTCACCGTGCCGGTGGCGTCGTAGCGGCGGGGCTTGATGCTCAGCACGTCGGCGCCCAGGCGGAAGATCTTGCCGTCAGCCTTGTAGTTCAAGCCGAGGAAGAACTCGGGGGTGCAGCCGTACTTGATGTAGTTGGCGACCGCGCCCTCGGGGCCGGTCGAGGTGTACTGCATCTGCCAGATGGCGGAAGCGGTCAGATAGAACTTGTCGGAGAGCTTGTAGTCCAGGGTGACCTGGGGAGTGCGGCTGAAGGCGCCGAAAGGCACGCCGCTCTCGAGGCTGAAGATGTCGGGAAGGTCGGCGGCCATGGGATGCCAGGCCTGGCCCACTTTCCAGGTGCGGTCGCCCTTGGCGGCGGTGACGTAGGCCTGGCGCAGGCGCATCTGGGCGGTGCCGGTGACGCCGCTCACGCCGCTGTAGAAGTCGGCTTCGATCTTTGCGCTGAACTTGTAGCCGCCGGCCTCGTAGCCGAGCACGTCGACACCGAGACGGGAGGTCAGGGCGGCGAAGCGCAGGGAGGTGACGGCGTTGATGTCCTCACCCTCTGCGTTCAGCTTCCGGTCCTTGGGCATATAGTAATAGAGGTCCTCGGTACCGGCGGAACTCTCGCGGGTATCGAAGGCGAAATAATTGCGCACGAATCCGTACCACTTCAGGGTAGGGGCGTTCTGTGCAAAAGCACCGGCGCAGAGCGCCAGTGCCGATGCCATACAAAGTATTGCTTTCTTCATTTCAGACTATGCAAAAGGGAAGAACTTGGTGATCCAGAAGAATCCGAGCACGAGGCCCACGACGCCCACGATCAGGCCGACCTTGGTCATGTCGGAAGTCTTGACGAGTCCGGTGGAAGATGCGATTGCATTGGGAGGGGTCGAGATGGGCAGGAGCATTGCGAGCGAAGCGCAGACGGCGACGAAGATCGCGAGGGCGCTCAGACCGCCGAAACCGGCGAACTCGGCCGCTTTCTCGGAAGCCGCGAAGCCCTTGCCGATGGCGACCATGATGGGAACGAGCAGGGCGGCGGTGGCGCTGTTGCTGATGAAGTTGGAGAGGAGCCAGCAGACCATGCCGGCGATGACGAACACGAGAACGATGCTCATCGAGCCGAAAGGCAGGGAGTGGACAAGCAGCGATGCGAGTCCGGTCTTGTCGAGGGCATAGCCCAGGGCGAAGCCGCCGGCGACGAGCCAGAGCACGCTCCAGTTGATCTCCTTGATGTCCTCGGTGGTGAACACGCCGGTGGCGGTGTAGACTGCCAGAGGGATGAGGGCCACGATGTTGGCGTTGATCTTGGTCAGTTGCTCGGTCATCCACAGCAGGATGGTGACGCCGAAGGTGATCCAGGCCACGTAGGTGCGCCAGTCTGCCTTCTTTTCATTCTTCTTGATCTCGAGGGTGATCTCCTTGCTCTTGAAGGGGAACATTATGCGGAGGAGGACCCAGGCGAGGAGGATCATTATGATGACGAAGGGGATCATTCTGATCGCCCACTCGCCGAAGGAGACGTCGATGCCGTTGGACTCGAGGATACCCTTTGCGGTGGCGTTGGGAGGGGTGCCGATGGGGGTGCCGATGCCGCCGATGTTGGCCGCGACGGGGATTGCCAGGGCGAGTCCGGTCTTGCCCTTGGCGTCAGCGTCGGGCAGAGCCGCGAAGACGGGGGCGAGGAAAGCCACGAACATTGCGGCGGTGGCGGTGTTGCTCATGAACATCGAGAAGATGGCGATGACGAGCAGCACTCCGAGAAGCACGAACTGGGGCTTCTTGCCGAAGGGCTTCATCAGGACACGGGCCATAGTGACGTCCATTCCGTACTTGGAGGCGACGATCGCGAGCACGAAGCCGCCGAGGAAGAGCATCACGACAGGGTCGGCGAAGGAGCGCATGATCTCGGTGTAGGGGACGAAGGTGCCCTCGGCATAGGCGGTGGCCTTGCCGGCCGCGTCGAACGCGGTGGGAGTCATGCAGAAGCCGAAGCTCTTGCTGGAGATGGTGAGGAGGGACCCCACGATGACGATCAGCGAGGTGACCCAGTTGGGGACGATCTCGAAGATCCACATCAGAGCCGCGAACGCGAAGATGGCGATGCAGCGCTTCTGGGTGACGGTCAGCAGATGCTGCACGCCGCCGTCGTCAGTGTAGCCCAGGCCGAAGAAATCGGTAGGGACAACCCAAAGGAACACTGTGACGGCCAGGATGATGGGCAGCCACAGGCAGTACTTGAGATTGACTTTCTTGTCAGACATAGGTTTTATACTTTAAAAAATTATCGCCTTAACAAAGCGCCGCAAATTTAGGCAATTAAAAGCAATAAACAAAGTTACTGTCCGTCTTTCACGCACCTCACCTGCACTCCGCACTTGCCCAGGGTCGCGAATGCCAGCGACACCCTGCCCTGATTGTAGGAGCTGGTGAAGGTCGTCATCAGGGCGAACATCTGGGTGCTCTTGTTGGGCGAGGAACTGGCTATGTAGGTCATCCTCGGATTGCCGTGATAAGCCTCGATCGGGCAGACGGAAGAATCGATGATGAGGTTGTTGTACTTGTTGTTTGCGACGCATCCGCCAAGGGCGAAGTTGAATCCGGCCTCGTTGAACTTGCCGACGGTGGAGTAACCCGCGACGGAATCCCACAGGAATGCGGTCTCGTCCGTCTGTGCGTCCTTTTCGCCCAGATAGGTACTGGAGTTGCTGTAGCCGCACAGGGCGAACCATTCGGCGCGGGTCGGGATGTGCCAGCCCTCGGGGCAGATGCCCTGCGCGCCCTCGAACTTGTCGAAGTTATTCTCGTCGACGGTAGCGCCGAGCAGGGCGTCGTACGAATACAGATACCCGTTCGCCTTGATGCTGGCGGCGTCCTTGAGCACGGTGATATTTGTGCCGTCGGAGGAATATGGATACCAGACCTTGCCGCTTGCGGGGTCTTCGCTGACGCTCAGACCGAGGGGCAGGTAGGCCAGAGGCTCCGCCATCCACTTGTTGCCGTCGGGCAGGGTGACGATGTCGTAGGACAGGCCGTCGTACTCGAAATGGTCCTCGAACTCGGTGAAGGGCACTTTATATTCGCCTCCGCCGAGGTTGCCGCCGTCTTCCCAATTATTGATGTCGCCCCCTATGCTGGCGTCCACCTGGTCGGCCTTGACAGTGACGGTGAGGGTGTAGGAATAGCCCGCCTTGAGTTCGGCGCCCTCAACGCCCGAGAGCAGCGTGTTGCCGTTCTTGACGGCCACTGCGACCGCTAGGTTGTCGAAGGTCTGGGGGACGACGATCACGCAGTAGTTCTTGCCGGCGGTGATGGCCTCGGCGACGATGTCACCCTTGGCGGCGTCGGGGTCGGCCACGGCGGTGAACGCTCCGTCCTCACCCTTTGTGATGACGGCGGTGGGGATGATGTTCTTGATGGTGATGCCGTCGAGTTCGGCGCCCGCCTGGTTGTCGACGACGATGCTGATCTGGCTCAGCATATGGGTGAATTTCATCATCACCGGTGCCGCGGTGGGGTAGACCTCACTTGCCGAAGCGGTCATCAGGTCGGAAGAGTCGGTACCCTTGCTCTGGTCGGAGGCGACGGTGAAACTCTCGGGGAATCCCGCCTCCTGATAAGGATAGTAGGCGTTCAGCGTGCAGGCCTGCCCGCCGTCGGCGTACCACTTGAGTTCGCCCTTGAAAGCGCCTCCCTGATAAGTCAGAGGGGCGTTCGTGGCGTGCAATTGGTCTCCGGGCAGGACGACGTCCAGTCCGATTTTGTCGCCTTCGTTGAAATTGAGGCTCAGGGCCCGGGTGATGACGGGGTCGATCACCACGGAGGCAGGCTCGCCCGCTTCGGGGGTGTCCCCCGCCCCGGCCCTTTCGCAGGCCTGGAAAGTGAGCGCGGCAAGCGCGAGAAGCAATAATGTCTTTTTCATATCCATTAAAAATTATATCCGAATCTGAGGAATGCGCGCGTGCGCCACTCCCCTTTTATTATTTCCAGATTGAAAGCCTTGAGAATCATCGCGTCGGCGGCGAGGTACATCCCCCGGCCCAGGTCGAAGCGAAGCGAAGGCGAGAGCCGTATCTGGCTGGCGGTGATGTAATCCATCTGGCCCGCCCAGTAGTTCTGGAGGCGATAAGGTTCGCCCTCGGCTCCGCTGTCGGGATCCGACACATCGGAGGAGGAAGTCCAGAATCCGTCGCCCCACGAAACCGTGAGGCCGGGAGTGAAGCGGCCCAGCCTGAGCGAGCCTCCGGCGTTGGCAAGGAAAGTATATGTATCCTGGGTATTGACGTAAGGGTACATCGCGGTCGAGGTCTCGCTGTTGTAGGTCAGAGCGAGGGACGCCGAAAGCTTCAAAGCCCCCTTCGAGAAGGCCCAGGACGGGGTCAGGCGCCAGTCCTGACGGTCGTAGATCAGGTTGCTGCCGTGCTCGGTGACGGTGCTGACGCCCCCGGAAGTGACTTTCTCCAGGACTGTCTCGTAATTGGTGTGGTCGCGCCAGGAAAGTTCCGCCTTGAGCGTGTGCAGGGCCTCTCCCGAGCGTATCTTGCCACAGACTGTAAGCCCGGCGGAAATCCCCGGGAAACGGAACCAGACCTGCTGCTTCTCGCCCACGGTGCCCTGGCTGCGGCTCACCCGCGCCTCGGCGAAGAAATCGCGCAGGCCCAGCTGGACCGCCGCCCCGTGCGAGGTCATCGCCACCGGGAACCCGCTGACGCCGGCCTCGTCCAGGTGCACTCCCCCGCCGGTCCAGACCTCGTAGGCGCCGTACAGCAGGCCCTTGTCCAGGAACGCGTAGTACGACGACTCGCCGGTGCCCACCTGCTCGGCCGTGACGGTCTCGGTCTCGCGGTGCAGGATGTAGTTCAGACCCAGCGACAGGTCGCCGTCGTGCCATACGACGCCGGGCGTGACGTCCATTTCGAGCCTGTAGTTGGTGTGGCGCAGGTCCTTGCGCTTGGAGTAGTTGGCCGAAAGGAAGTTCATCCCGCCGCCTATGCGCAGGTTGGGGGTGATGTCGACGCTGACCCCTCCGTCGAAGGTGTAGGTCTGGCGGGTCTTGGACCCGGGGGTGAATTCGATCACGTCGACGGGGTAGGTCGCCGGGGTGATGAACATCGAGCCGGCCATCCCCTCGCCCTGGAAATGCTCGAAAGTGAAGGACCCGCGCATCGAGAACTTCTGCAGATGCACGAGCGTATAAGCCTTGGCGCCGGCCCTCCAGCCCGTCGTGGACTGCGAGCTGGACTTGAAGCCGCCCGTCTCGATGCCGGCGTAGGCCTCGGCGAGCGAGCCCGATGCCGTCGTGTCCTGGCGGATGCCGACGGGGTTGGTGCCTGCGTTCCAGAAATTGGACGCCATCGCCGCTCCGTAGCCCCGGGCGGCGGAAGTGACCGCGAAGCAGAGCGCCGCGGCAAGGACGAGGGCCGTCCTAATCGTGCAGACTCTGGGTTTCGCGTTCATAAAAATCGTTGCTTGAATTGTTTGTATCCTGCAGCACCTCGAACCCCGAGCCCGCGCTCAGGGCCTCGTCGACCGAGCGCATCAGCGTATGGCCGAGGAAGGTGTCGGAAAGAGTGACGTAGCCCGCGTCCAGCGAAGGGACCAGCCTCTTGGCGTTGGACGAGGAGGCGCCGTTGAACACCTCGACGGCGTCGATTATCCAGTCCAGGGGGACTGCTGTCACCTGGTCCACGCTGCTGCCCGGGACCTGGACCACGCTCCCCTCCTGCTGCACGAACTCCTTCATCGTCATCCCCTGCGCCCGCCAGATCAGGGCCGTCGGGGAATTGATGCTGAAGGTGTAGGCGTTTGCCCTGCCGGTCTTGACGACGACGTCCAGGATATGGTCCTCGGCTATGTTCGCGCCCGGAGCGGGATGGTAGGTCGTATTGGTGAAATAAGTGTTGTTGTAGCAGACGAAGTATCCTGGGCGGTCGAGGTTGACCGACAGCGGGTACTGGACGGTGTGGTCCACGGCGCCGCGCAGGGCCACGACCGCGTCCTCGCCGGGCTGCAGGGGGTGGGACGTGCCGTCGCCTGAGAACTGCCAGACGGCCTGGGCTATGGGGGCGTAGTCAGCGTAGGTGAGTTCGCCCGTGGCGGGGTCCTTGCCCGCGAAGGGATTGGTGGCGTTGGAGTTGTAGGGGTACAGGGTGCCCAGGCACAGCCCGTCCAGGTACTGCACCTCGAGGTCGTTGTTGTGCAGGATTATGTATTGGTCGGACTGATAGTCGCCCTCCTGGGGAAGGCGCTTGCAGCCGCCGCAGTAGATTTCCTTGATGACTATGCTGCCTGACTTGGAATGCAGCAGGGTGATGGTGACGGGGTGGTCGCCGCCGCCGGTGACCGCCAGGCGGTCGAGGGTGCCGTTGAAGATGTCTTCGCCGCTGCGGTCGGTGACCGTGACGCGGTACAGGCCGTCGCGGACCCGGAATTCGGACCTGCCGTCGCTTCCCGCCGTCTTCGAGTAGCTGTAGCCCAGGTTGATGTCCTCGACCTTGACTGCGGCGGCCTCGCCGGGAGCATACCCTTCGGGCCATACGGCGGTGACGGTCAGGCAATTGAGGTCCGCATACGCATCCTTCGCGCCCTGGCAGGATGCGAGCAGCAGGGAAAGGAGCAGGAATGTCAGATTACGGAGTTTCATAAGCCTAGAATTTGAGTCTGCAGGTCAGTCCGTAATAGAATGAAGGAGTGAAGATCGCGCCCACTCCGGTGGCCATCGAGACCACGTAGGGCCTCGCGTTGGTGAAGTTGTTGGCAAAGAACGACAGGCTGACGTGGTCGCCTATCTCTTTGGTGATGCTCAGGTTGGCGGACATATAGAACCCGTAGCCGTCCTGGGCGAAGGTGTAGGCGTTGCCCGATTTCAGGATGAGGTTCTGGAATTCGGGGTCGGCCGCCTCGGCCGCGGTGAACTCGTGCACGGTGCCGTCAAGGTCCATATAAGCCACCGGCCACACCGCGGTGAAGGAATCGCCGTCGGAGATGTCGCCGCCCGTTGCGGTCTTGCCTTCCTGCGTCACGGTGAAGGCGTAGTCGGAGCCGTCATATACCGACAAGTTGCGGCTGCGGCTCAGGATCGACATCTCGACCCGGCAGGTGACGACCAGGCGCGCCTCCGGGATGTGGGTTATCGTGGTGACGTTGGCGTCCAGATTGTGGGTTTCCTTGCCGTTGACGACCGGGGTGCCGCTGCCGCCGTTGGCGTAGATGCCCACGTACTGGTACGAGCGGTTCGCCTCGCTGGTGTGGGACCATCCGCTCTGGTAGTAGTACGACAGGCTCTCGTCGTGGGTGCGGGTCCAGGCGTAGGAGGCGTCAAGCCTCACGGAAGTGCGTATGGGGCGGATTTCAGGCAGGTCGGCGGTGAGTTCGGCGCCCGCGCGGTGCACGTCGGCCCCGTTGTCCTGAAGGGTTGATTTGACGAAGGTGCGGTCGGTCACCTTCACCTCCATCTGGGTCCACCAGTCGTCCTCGGACGCGCGCACGTACGCGTCGCCCGTGCGCCTGTCCACTTTTATCTGGGGGTCGTCCCCGGCCTGATATCCGGAAGGGAGCTTCAGGATATTGTAACTGAACGGGGTGTAGAGGCTGGAATATTTGTACGGATAGGAAGTGCGGTTGTAAAAGCCCACGAGCGAGAATTTGAACTCGCCGGCGGTCACGTCGACGCCCAACTCGGAGTTGGTCCCCCTCTGCCAGCGCAGGGACGGATTGTAGGTCATCGTGTAGGGCTGGGTGTAGTAGACGTACGAGGCGGAGGATCCGTGGCTGAAGGCGAAGGTCTGGATGTCGCGGTACTCCTGTTTGGGGTAGAGGATATAGAACGAGGGCAGTTTCTCGGTGACGCCCCAGCCGCCGCGAACGGCCACCTTGTCGGTGATGTCCCAGCGGGCGTTCAGGCGGGGCGAGAGGGTTTGCATATTTTCATACTGAGTGCCCTCTATGAAGACGTTCTCCATACGCAGGCCGGCCGTCAGGTCCAGGGTGCCGTTCCAAAGGGGAAGGACGAGATTCTCTTCGGCATACAGCGAGAGGTTGTGCATGAAGGGATAGTCGCTGTAGGGACGGGGCCTGTAGCCGTTGGCGGCTGTTTCGGGGTCCTCGTACCATTCGCCCTCGCCGGCGTTGCCGTTCGCCTTCCACTGCACGCCGGCCTTGAGGTTGCTGCGCACGTCGTTCCAGCGGCGGTTCCAGGTGTATTTGAGGCTGGCGGCGAAATCGAGTTCCTTGGAGTCCGTCATCTGGTCGCTGTAGTAGGTCAGCGGCAGGCGCGAGGCGAGGAAATACCCCTCCTCTTCGCTGTGGACGGCGGGCTGGACGGAGCCGTAGGTGTTGAACTTGTGGACGTGGCTGAGATTGTCGGCCATGTTGACGCTGGCCTCTGCCTTCAGGCTCGTGATCCAACTGCGGTTGAGCATCCAGTTCAGCGAGGCGTTGGCGCGGTAGGCGTTGTCGCGGACCTTGGTGTATTCGCCGCTGAAGGCGTCGGGGTCGTCCTCGCTGTTCATTCCTCCGATGTTTATGGTGCCGCCGGCTTCGAAGCGGAGGACCTTGGCGAAGGTGTTGCTGTAGGCGACGGACGCGCTGCGGCGGGTGTAGGATTCGTAGGGACTGACGAGCTTCTTGGTCGCTCGGGCCCATTCTCCGCTGACGTTCAGCACTCCCGAGTCGCCGCCCAGGTCGATTCCCTTGGCCACCGACGCCTGCCAGGTGCGGGGGTTCACGGTGAACGACAGGTTCAGGGGCGTGCGGCCCTTCTTGGTGTGCACGCGGACCATCCCGCTGCCCAGGTCGCCGTATTCGGCCGAGGGGACGCCGGTCACCACCTCCACCGACTCGATGTTGTCGACAGGTATGCTGCGGGTGTCGACGCCGGACATCTCGCCGAAGCCGGCGTTGTTTCCGAGCCGCACGCCGTCCACCTCGACGGCGGTGCCGAACGCCGCGTTGCCGGCAGTCGAGCCGCCCGAACGGATCGAGAATTCCGAAGCGGTGGTGAGATCGGGGTTGACGGTCTTTCCGCCCGGCAGCAGGGCCGTCATGTCGGACACGCCCGACATCTGCAGATGGTTCAGCGCGTCGCGCCCGAGGGTATGGGTCGTGCTCGCGCCCGTGGTGCGCTGCGCCGTGACTACGACCTCCTTGAGGGCGAGCGACGCTTCAGAAAGTGTTATCTGCAGCGCTTTGTCCGCATTGAGGGCGATTTCCTCGCCCCAGTCGACATAGCCCAGGCACGAGGCCTTGACGGCGTACTTTCCGGGCTGGATGCCGGATATCGCGAAACACCCGCCGGCGGCGGTCACCGCCCAGAGGTAGTCCTCTCCCACGCTTATGACCACGCCCGGGACCGGCTCCCCGGACGCCTTGTCGGTCACCGTACCCCCCAGCGACACCCGCGCCGGCC
>R15__coassemble_1650_pt1 | contig 10690 bp, 9 predicted proteins | sample R15__metabat2_high_PE_004 | metagenome-assembled genome bin R15
AGCGAGATCAGGAAGACGATGATGGGGAAGGGGATCTCGCCCATTCCGCTCACCATCTCTTTTTTGACGATGAACGCCAGGGTCCAGTCGATGGAGTCCATCGGGGCGGAGCAGAAGAAATAGCGCTCGCCGGCGATTCCCAGTTCCACGACCACCTTCTCCTTGTTTATGCTGGCGGCCACAAGGTCTTCGGACTTCTCTCCGTTGACCTTTTCGCTGCGGTCGAACTTGTCGTAGACGTTGTAGCCTTCCATCAGGATGCTGAGCCCGAGGTGCTTGAAGATCATCTGGCCCGTCTCGTCGTGGATGAAGGTGTTGACCTCGCCGGGGAAGAGTTCGGAGATGTCCGTGACGAGGTTTTGGGGATCCTGGGCGTAGGCTATGTAGAGTATCGTGGCTTTTCCGTTTCGCGAGTTTACGGTGACAGGCTCGATCCTTTGGCGGTAGGTGATGTAGACGCGGTTCTTGTCCAGGTGGGGCAGGGTGCCGAGGTAAACGTCCCTGTCGGGCGTAGTGGAGAGGAAGTGGGACGGGTCGGTGAGCTTGCCCTCGGTGAGGTCGGAGCAGTAGTATTGGCCCTTCGAGTCCACCAGATAATAGTGGTCCTGCCTGAGGTTGTGATGCCCGTTCACGAGCCTGATGCAGGACTCGACGTCGTCCGAGAACTTGAGGTTGTACACGAGCGAGGAGGTGACGTATTCGGCTATGTTCCAGGTCATTGCCGTGTTGCGGTCGGCAATGTCGGCCGCCGTCCCCGCCACGAGGCTCAAAGTCTGCTGCCGCTCGGCGTACAGCGAGCGGTTGATCGTCCTTCTGAGCAACGTGATGACGAGGGTGACCGCGAGAATCACGATCACCGATAGCGCCGTATAGGCCGCATTTCTTTTATTGAGCCGTATCGTAGTTGAAAGGTTGTTGTCTACAAATGTAACAATAAATTTCAACTTATGAAAGTTCCTTGCGCCCTAGAGTTCCGAATGCAGGAAGGTGGGGCGGGAGTAGAGCGGGGAATCCTTCGTGAGCGTGATGTCCTTCAGACCGGGACGGGAAATAACTGCCTTGTCGAACAGAGGCGCACCTACGGCGTATTCGCAGCTTGCTGGACACACAGGATAGAAGCCCAGGGCCGAGAAGATGTACCAGGCGCTGGTCTGGCCGTTGTCCTCGTCGCCGCAGTAGCCGTCGGGGGCGGCGGTGTAGAACTTGTCCATCACCTCACGCACGCGGGCCGCAGTCTTGTCCTGCGCGCCGCACCAGTTGTACAGATAGATCATATGCTGCACGGGCTGGTTGCCGTGGGCGTAGTTGCCCATGTTCATTATCTGCATCTCGCGGATCTCGTGGATCGTGAAGCCGTAGTAGGAGTCGTCGAAGACCGGCGGAACCTCGAAGACTTTGTCCAGGGTGGCCTCGAACTTCTCCGGCCCGCCCATCACCTCGATGAGCCCCGGGATGTCGTGGAAGACGCTCCAGGTGTAGTGCCAGGCGTTGCCTTCGGTGAAGTCGCCGCCCCACTTGTAGGGGCTGAACTCCTCGGGGAAGGTGCCGTCGGCCTTGCGCCCTCCCATCAGGCCGTAGTCCTCGCGATAAAGGTTGCGCCAGTTGCCTGCGGCCTTCTCGTAGGCCGTGACGTCCTTGCCCAGGGCCCTGCCCAGCTGCGCGATGCACCAGTCGTCGTAGGCGTACTCGAGCGTGCGCGCGGCGCTTTCGTTGATGCCCTGGTCGCAAGGCACATAGCCGATGGAATCGTACCACTGCCAGCCCTTGCGGCCGCTGGCTGAGCCTTCCACATATGCGTGCGCGTCGTGGTCGAGCGCCTCCCAGAGGGTCTCGTAGTCGCCGGGGATGCCCTTGAAATACGCTTCCGCAACGATAGAAGCGCTGTTGTTGCCTACCATACAGTCGCGGTGGCCTGGGCTGGACCATTCGGGCAGCATCCCGCTCTCCTTGTAATGGTTGACGTAGCCCTCGATGACTTTCTCGGCCTGGTCGGGATAGACCAGATAGAGCAGCGCGAAGAGGCTGCGGAAGGTGTCCCAGAGGCCGGTGTCGGTAAAGAGGTAGCCGTCGTGCACCTGCCCGTCGTGGGGGCTGTAGTGGACCCTGCGCCCGTCGGCGGTGACCTCCGAGAAGTCGCGCGGGAACAGGACGCTGCGGTACAGGCAGCTGTAGAAGATGCGCAGATGGTCGATGTCGGAGCCTTCGACGGCAATGCGGCCGAGCACCTCGTTCCAGCGCTCGCGGCCCTCGGCCTTCAGACGCTCGAGGGACCCGTCGCCGAGTTCGCAAAGGTTCACCTGCGCCTGGGCGTGATCGATGAAGGAGGACGCGACCTTGAGGTTCACCTGCTGTCCGCGTGAGGTCGGGAATCCGACGACCGCGTGGGCACCGTCGACGTCACTGAACGCGAACGGGGTGTCGCTCTCGATGACGAACCAGTTATGGAAATTCGAAGCCACGCCGCCGCTATTGCGGGTGGAGAATCCCTTTATCGTATTGCCTTCTATCTCAAGGCCTTCGCCGTCCACCACGAGGTACGACATCTCCCTTTCGGGGTAGGTGATGCGGAATGCCGCGGCGCGCTCGGTGGGGACCAGTTCGACGAAGGTGTCGTGGTCGGCCAGATACACGCTGTAGAAGTACGGCGTGGCGGTCTCGGCCTTGTGCGAGAACCAGGAAGCGCGCGCGTTCTCGTCCGCCACAGGTCCGGTCGTGACCGGCATCAAGGCGAAATAGCCGTAGTCGTTCATCCACGGCGAGGGCTGGTGGGTCTGCTTGAAACCGCGTATCTTGTCGTCAGTATAGACGTACGCCCATCCGTCGCCGGTCCTTCCTGTCTGCGCCGTCCAGAAATGGGTTCCCCAGGGCATCGCCACCGCCGGATAAGTGTTTCCGGTCGACAGCGAATGTTTCGACAGCGTGCCCACCAGGGTGCTCACATAGTCCACAGGGTCGGCCTGGGTGGCAGGTTCGGAGGTGCACGAAGATACGAAAAGGATTGACAGCAAGGTCAGGACAGGCAGTACGCGTTTCATCTGTTATGCGGTTTGGGTGCTGAATTTCCTATGAAAATCAGGAATGCAGGTACAAATTTATTAAAAATTTTTGCACCCCCCTAGTTGTTCCCCCGGTAGAGCTTGAGCCACGAGATGAGGCTCCAGACGCCGTTGACGAGGTACAGGCCGCTGACGACGGGCATCACGAAGAGGCCGGCGCGCAGGTAGAGCGCGATGTTGGCGGCGTTGACCAGCAGCCAGACGATCCAGCATTCCCAACTTTTGCGGGCGCTCAGGTACTGCGCCAGCAGGGTGGCCATGAGGATGAACGAGTCCATCATCGGCTCAGGGTCGGGGTCGAAGACATCGGGCCATTTGGTGGGCAGCCACTGCAGCGCGTCAGCCCAGGCGATCGCGAACACCCAGCCGATCAGGATGATTCCGGCCCAGGTCTTGCCGTCCAGACGGCTCACTTTCAGCCTCGAGGCGTCCTCGGCGCTGCGCTCGTCCTCGCGGGGATGCGTCCAGCGCCAGTGGCCGTAGGCGTTTATCGCCAGCGACACCGGCTGCAGCAGCATCGCGCTGTAGAGGTGCTGCCTCCAGAAAAGGACCAGCAGGAACGCGCAGTACACATACCCGATCCAGAAATTGTACTTCGAGTTCCGCCCTGCCAGAAAGACGCAGGACAGCCCCAGAACGGCGGATATGATCTCAACTGCACTCATAAGAGATTGCAAAGGTACGAAAAAGTGGTTAAATTTGCCGTTCCAACATCAATTAGCGAATGGAACTGCTGACCATACAGAATCTGCACGCCGGAATCGAGGGCAAGGAAATCCTCAAGGGGATCGACCTCGGCGTCGGTCGCGGGCAGGTGCACGCCGTGATGGGCCCCAACGGCGCGGGCAAGTCGACCCTGAGCGCCGTTCTGACCGGCCGCCCCGGCTACAATGTCACCGAAGGCTCGATCTCCTACGACGGCCGCAACCTTCTGGAACTCACCCCCGAGGAGCGCTCCTGGGCCGGGATTTTCCTGAGTTTCCAGTATCCGATCGAGATCCCCGGCGTGAGCATCACCAACTTCATGAAGGCCGCGCTCGCCGCCCGCCGCAAGGCCCTGGGCGAGCCCGAACTGAAGCCCGCCGAATTCTTGAAATTGCTCAGGGAAAAGATGGCCCTGGTGGGGATGAAGCCCGAATTCGCAAAGCGCGAAGTGGGCGTCGGATTCAGCGGCGGCGAAAAGAAACGCTGCGAGATTTTCCAGATGGCGATGCTCGAGCCCACCCTCGGCATCCTCGACGAGACCGACAGCGGACTGGACGTCGACGCGCTGAAGACCGTCGCCGACGGAGTCAACGCCCTGCGCACCCCCGACCGTTCGTTCATAGTGATAACCCACTACCAGAAACTGCTCGAGTACATCCGCCCCGACGTGGTGCACGTGCTCAAGGAGGGCAGGATAGTGCGCACCGGCGGTCCCGAACTCGCCGACGCCATCTGGCAGTCAGGATTCGAAGGCATCGATGGGTAAGGTGTTCGTCATAGGGCGCGACCCCGTTCCAGAAAAAGTCGCCCTGGGCGCAGGCGAGAGCCTGGACTGGACCTTCGTGGCCCTGCCCGGCTGCCGCGAATCGCTCACCGTCGCGATCGACCTTGACGGCGAAGGGGCCGAAGCCAACCTGCAGGGCCTCTACCTGCTGACCGGCTGGGAGAATCTGAACCTGCGCATCCTGCTGCGCCACAACGTCGGCGGCTGCACTTCCCGCCAGCTCTTCAAGGGAGTGGTCGGCGGCCAGGCGCGCGCCGTCTTCGACGGCCTGATCTACGTGGCTCAGGACGCTTTCCGCACCAAGGCGCTGCAGGAGAACCACAACATCCTTCTGAGCGAGGGCGCCGTTGTTGAGTCCCGCCCGCAGCTCGAGATCTACGCCGACGACGTCGAATGCTCGCACGGCGCCACCACCGGGTTCCTCAGCGAAGACGAACTCTTCTATATGCGCTCGCGCGGCATCCCCGAGGCCGAGGCCCGCCGCCTGCAGATAATATCCTTCCTTTCCCCCGTGGCATCCCGCCTGCCAGAAGATATCCAGGCTCTGGTCTATGACAGCATATCCGAACGTTAAGATAAATCTGGGCCTGACCGTGCTGCGCCGCCGCCCGGACGGCTTCCACGACCTCGAGACCCTGTTCGTGCCGAGCGGGGCGTTCCGCGACCGCCTGGACATCGAGCCGGCGGACGAGTTCAGCATCTCCATAAAGGGAGACAAGGTCGACTGGGATCCGCGCAAGGACCTGACAGTCAAGGCTTATGAACTGCTGAAGGCCGACTTTGACCTGCCGCCCGTGAGCATATCTCTCGAGAAGCATTCGCCCGTCGGGGCCGGTCTCGGCGGAGGCTCTTCCGACTGCGCTTTCACCCTGAAGATGCTGCGGGACCTCTTCTCGCTCCCGCTCGGCGACGACGACCTCGCCCGCTACGCCGCCCGCCTGGGCTCCGACTGCGCGTTCTTCGTCTACAACCGCCCGATGTTCGGCACCGGCCGCGGCGAGATACTCACCCCCTTCGACATCGACCTTGGCGGCTTCGACCTCAGGGTTGAAATCCCGCAGGGGGTCGCTGTCAGCACCGCCGAAGCCTACAGGGGAGTGCTGGACGCAAAGCCCCTGGGGCAGGTTCCCGACCTCAGGGGCATCCTGGGCGGCCCCGTCGAAACCTGGCGCGGCCGCCTGGTCAACGATTTCGAATACACGATCTTCCCCCTGCATCCCGAGATCGAAGCCCTCAAGCGGAGAATGTACGACGAGGGTGCCGTCTATGCGGCGATGTCGGGCAGCGGGAGCGCCGTTTTCGGCCTTTTCAGAAAATCATAGAAAGGCTCCTTCGCCCTTCGAGATGTCCCGGAGAAGTTTTATTTCCGGGTATTTTTTGCGGAGCGCGGGGTAGTGGCGCAGAGGCTCGAGCGAAAGGCTTTTCATGCTCATACCTATAAGTATGAAAGGCTCCAGCAGTGTGCGAAGCCGCCAGGACCCGGCGGGATCGCTCAGCGCGACGACCCTCGAGACCTTCTTGAGGCGCATCCGCCATTGCTTCGTGACGGGCCGCAGGGCCCTGTCGTGCACGGCGCGCGCATCGCACGTCACTGCGCACTTCAGGCCGTGGAAATGCAGCCTGTCGATCCAGTTGTCGTCTTCGCCGTAATGCTCGAACGCGGGCGAGAATCCGCCCACCCGGCGCAGAGTGTCCGTGCTGAAAAGCCAGTGTGCGGCCATCACGAAAGGCACTTCCACCGTGCCGCCTGCCTTGCACCGCCGTCCGCATTTTGCCTCGAAACGCGGGTCGAGCCCTCCCTGCGCCGACATCTGCAACGGGCTCAGAAGGGCGAATTCTCCCTTCGCGGCCTCCTCCAGCAGGCGCCCCAGCGTGTCCGGCATCAGCCACGCGTCGGAATTCAGCAGGTACACATAGTCGTAGCCGCCCTCCAGGGCGTGCTTGAAGCCGATGTTGTTGGCCCGGCCGAAGCCGAGATTCTCGCCGGCCTCGACGACCTTCGCCTCGGGGAAATGCTCCCGCACGAGGGCGAGGGTGCCGTCGGTCGAACCGTTGTCGACCACCAGGATGTCGGCGGGCGCGGACGAATCGCGCACGCTCCCCAGGCACCTGTCCACCCACGCGGACGAGTTCCAGGTCACGACTATGACAAGCACCCTAGGCACGCTCCAGCAGGGATTTGTAGAAGCCTTCGGTCTCGGCGACGCAGCGGCTTGTCGAATAAAGGTTGCGGACGGTCGATTTCGCGCGCACGGTCATCTCCGAGACCGCCTGCTCGGCGTCCCTGAAGGACTGCAGGTGCGCGACAAGTTCCGACTTTTTCTTGTAAGGCAGCGCGATCGGCCCTCCGCTGTACTTCAGGCCCTTTTCCATCTGCTCCCTCATCCCGGCGTTGTCGCGGCCGATGACGGGGCATCCCACCGACATCGCCTCCACCGCCGTGAATCCGAAGCCCTCCCACTTGCAGGGGACGATGACCGCGGTCGCGCGCGCCATCCGCTCCTTCACGTCCTCGACGTGGCCCAGGAACTTCACGCGCCCCTTGCCTATCCACACCTTCGCGTAGAGCTTGCACCTGAAGGCGTAGAACCCGCAGGGCCTGCCGGCGACCTGGAGTTTGATTTCCCCGCCGCCCTTGACGTATTTCCTGTAGGCCTTCAGCAGGCTTTTCAGGCTCCTGCCCTTCTCGATGCGGCCCGCGTAGAGGAAGTACGGCTCCACGACGTCCCTTTCGGGCAGCTCGCAGACCTTGTCTTCCACCACGCCGTCATAGATGACCCTGTCGCGCTCCGGGTCCAGTTCCCAGTACTTGAAAAGGGCGTTGGTGATCGAAATGCAGTGGTTGCCCTTGGTGCCGAGCTGGAACTTGAAGGACTTCTTGTCGGGGTAGAACTTCATCCCGAAGCCCTTGTCCTGATATTCGCGGATGTGCCAGACGTGGGGGATGTCCCTCTTGGCGCACTCGAACGGCGCGATGTCCAGGGGGCCCACGTTGGTGTGGACGATGTCGGGCTTGAAGCTGTCGAGGATGCCGCCGATGTATTCGCGCACCTCGTGCTTGTTGCGCTCGACCATCTTGCGGCGCCTGCTGCGTTTCCAGGGCATCACGCACTGGGGCTTGATGGTGAGCACGTAGGGTTCGTCGGCGAACACGGTGACGCCGATGGCGGTGAATTTTTTGTAATACAGGCCTTTCTTGTCGGGCAGCACGACTCCGATTTCGTGCCCTGCGGCGACCAGGCCGCTCGCGAGATTCCAGAGGGCCAGTTGAGCCCCTCCCTGCGCGCTCGAGCCGGAGATGTAGAGTATCCTCATAGTCCGTTCTTTTTAAGGAATTCGATGGAATTGGCCCTCAGGGTGTCCAGGCGGGCGGTCACGGTGTCCCAGTCGATGATGGTGGCGGCGTTGTAGTCGAAGCCTTCGCGCCAGATGCGGGACTCCAGTCCCAGCGCCCAGAGCAGTTCGGTCACGCGCGCGTTGCCCGCGGAGTATTCGCCCTCGAGGGGGTAGAATATGAAATTGCGCCTGAAGATGATGCTCAGCACCACTCCGTGGAAGGAGGTCGTGGCGACGACCTCGCTGTCGCGGATCAGGGCGAGCCAGCGGGGGATTGTGGGCCACTCGGCCCCGGGGAACAGTTCGACCGCGGGCAGGTGCCCGGTCGAACTGGTGGACCGGGTCCTCAGGCCCCTGGACGAGATGTAGGCGTTCAGCGCCCGGCCGTCCATCTCTTCGGCCCCGCGGATGTTGATGCTGTAGATGAACGCGAACGGCTCGCCCTTGACCTTGGGGCCCGCCATCGCGTCATACTCTTCGGCCGAGAGCAGCAGGGTGGGGTCGAGCACGGTCCTGGCGGGGTAGCCGCACTGGCGGCAGATGTTCTCGCCGCTGTGTTCGCGCACCGAGATGGCGTCGAACTTCGAGAGCAGCGCCCCCAGTTCGGGCAGCATCACGTAGGGGTATCTGGCCCGCCCGAAACTTGCCGCGTAGGCTATCCTGGGCGCGGTCATCGGTGCGAACGACAGGAAGAAAGCGCGGTTGCGAGCCTCGCTGATGTCGCCGGACCACACCTGGTCGCTGCCGCTCAGGAAGGCGTCGTACTGCGGGGGATTGGCTTCGATGTCAGTGATGCTCTTCCAGCTCTGCTCCGAGAAGCTCAGGTGTTCCTGCTTGAAGGCGTCGAATTCGCGTTCCGCTATATGCTGGGCGGCGATCTTGCGCTGCTTGTGGTCGTTCTTGACGTCGGCGTGGTGCATTATCTTCCAGCCGATCGAGTAGAGCATCCCCTTGCGCGCCATCCTGGTCCATTTGCCCGGCTTCTGGGCCTCCGAATCGTAGCGTATGAGTTCGGGGGAGTGCCCGCGGTCGCGCAGCACTTTCTGGAGCGCGACGCACTGCAGGGTCTGGCCATAGTTGTCCAGGGACTGCCAGAACGAGATTATACCGATTTTCATATGTCGTGTTTTTTCGTTTTCCAAAATGTTCTTCTTTCGTCCTTGTCAAGGCCGAGGAACGCTACGGCAAGCAATGTCCAGGCCAGGCAGACGGCGACGCTCTCCAGGCATCCGGCCCATCCGTCGTGCAGCAGCGGGGCCAGCAGGAAGGGGAGTGCGGCGGCGACGGCCGCGGTCCCGAGGCTCCGGGCCCAGACGCCGGTGATGAATTTCACTGCCTTGAACCCGGCTTTCCCCGACAGCAGCAGCACGCGGGCGAAAAGGCAGACCTGGCTCAGCGCGATGGCCACAACCATCACGCAGGTGGGCGCGAATCCGAGTTTGAGAAGCAGCCACGATAGGGGAATGTTGAGGAGCGTGATTCCTCCCACAATCAATTGATAATTACGGATTTCGCCCGTCGCGAGCAGGGCGGTGATCAGCGTCCCCGAGAGCGATTCGCTCATCGCGAGCAGCAGCGCGAGCGCCGCGAATTCGACCGCCAGCGCGGGCACTTCCTTCAGCCAGACCTCCATCAGGAAAGGCAGGTTGGCGAGCACGGGAAGCCCCAGCAGCAGAAGCAGGAAGAACGAGTACCGGGCGCCCTTGAACACCAGTTTGCGGGTGTATTCCAGGTCGCCGGCGGCGTAGGATTTCGTTATCTGGGGGTTGATGGCGGTCATGAAGTTGGTGGCGAAATTCTGGACGGCTCCGCTCAGCTGGAGGGCCACTCCGCGCGCGGCATTGACGGCCGTGCCGCTGAACAGGTTTATGAGGATGTTGCCGCCGTGGTCGCGCAGCACGCCCGCGCCCGATCCCAGGAAATGCCAGCCTGCGAAGGCGAACATCCTGCGCGTCAGCGCCCCGTCCCAGCGGAACTTCGCGCGGCATTCTTCGAAATTGCGGTGGCAGAACAGCCCGTAGCAGAGGCGCACCAGCAGCGCCACGATGCACATCAGGACGGCGTAGAGGATCAGACGGTCGCCTCCGAAATGCGCGATCGCGACCGCGACCCCGAGCTTGCCGAGCCCCTCGCCGATGCCGATCACGGCGAAAGCCTTCATCCGCTCGTGGGCGATGATGGCTGCGTTGTAGGGGACGCTGATGAGGTTGATCGCGAAGGTGAGTATGCTGAGCTGGAGGACTATCTTTGCGGCCCCGATGCGTTCAGGTGCAATCTGCATCCCGCTCCCGATGAACCAGAGTCCGAGCCCTTCGGCCAGAAGGATCACGAGCAGCGCCATCGCCGTCTGGATGGTCACTGACGAACTGAACACGGCGCCGAGTTTCTCGCTGTCTCCCTTGCCCAGCTCGAAGGTCAGGAAGCGGCTGATCGCCCCCGACAGCGCGCCCGACAGCACCGAGAACATCGCCACGAACCCGCCCACGACGTTGTAGACGCCGAAGTCGTCCACTCCCAGCGCCAGCAGCACCACCCTCGAGGTGTACAGCCCCACAAACAGCAGAAACAGCATCCTCACATACAGCATGAGGGTGTTGCGCGCTATCCTCCGCGGATTCTTCGTCTGCACATTTGCGTCCATGAACGCAAATATAATATTTTTTACAGGAATATCGCAGGCTCCCGCACACCCTGCTCCACTGCTTGAATCCGGCGAGTGATCACTCGCCGGCAGGATTTCGCTATATCAAGTGCAGCACTGAATCGCACTCAGTCTCACTGCGTGCCCCATCCGGCCACGCCGGAGGGC